>ENA-ORSJ01000484-ORSJ01000484.1-human-gut-metagenome-genome-assembly--contig:-NODE-484-length-43614-cov-4.457632_pt1 | contig 43614 bp, 40 predicted proteins | sample MGYA00242191_ERZ509158 | MGnify/ENA primary metagenome ERZ509158 (study PRJEB26280, sample SAMEA2338623) | human gut metagenome | biome: human gut; feature: human-associated habitat; material: faeces...
ATCAAAGAGGATCTTCCCGGGACGGTGCTTGGCTTCGTTGCAGGCAAAGAAGGCCAGAAGGAACAGCAACCCCGTGCAAAGGAGCACGGTGAGGTACTGCAAAAGGGTGAGATTTCGGTTTTTCATGGTTTTAGGGGTTTTGTTTTAGCGTTGTGGCAGGTTGAATAGCAGGGCATGGATCCGTACCTTGGCATCCGCTGTGGCCAAAGCCCTGTTGAAGAGCAGCTCAATGGTTTCGCGCAGCCACTCCGAATCTTCGAAAAAGTCGTCAAATGCCCTGTCACTTTTCATCACAGCGACATCCCGGGAGACTCTCGAGGCCCTATCTCGGAAGTTCTGCGCAGCTTTGAACAGCTCATTGAACCGATATTTGGATTCGTGCCGGAGGTCGGCTCCTCCGCTTTGCATCTGCTCGCAGAGATCAAACATGATCTGATAGATCACATCCGCAAGCAGATAGGCCAAAGCGGTCATCTCTTTTTGTTTCTCGGTGATGGGCGGTTCGTTATGGCGCACGGGGAGGTTGTCGGGAAGTCTTCTTTCTCGTTGTGATCGCTCCCGTTCGGCCTGCTGGGCCATGTAGAGGGCAAAGTGTTTGGCGATGGGTGGCAGCTTCTCTTTCATACGTTACAGGGTGTTTGAGGGTTCGGCTTGGGCCTGCTGGGCCAGCTCGCGAAAAGCCTGATCGGTGGCGTAGTCGTTTCGATACATTTGGATGCAGTTGTAGATGGTGGATCGGTCCCGATGGATCACCTCTCCAATCTCGCCATTGCGAAACCGCTGCTCCGCGAGCTCGTGACAGAGGATGTTGCGGGCATAGACGATGGCCATGTGCCGATTTTTGGCCCGTATCTCTTCGATGGTCACTCCCGTTGCGGCACTCACCCGGGAGATGGTGTTGTCAATGATTGTTTTTCTGGGATTTATCATCTCTGTTCTTGACTGTTTGAAAACTTTTTGTTTCACGGATCACAAGCCGAATAGCCTGACGAATCTCTCCATCCGGTAGGAGCTTGACATAGCTTGTCAGCAGATCGATTGCCTTTTTTACCTTCATGATCTTTGCAGCTCTTCCAAGAGCGTCCGGCACTCGGTTTGGTTTTTAGGTGTTTCTATGATGGGCGACTCTCCAGCCGTAGAAAACCGCCATTTGAGCATCTTAATTCTCATGTCTCCCTGCTGGGTGTGGTAGCCCTTGGTGTCGATGATGAGGTTGTGATCCGGCAGCCAAAAATCGACAGTGTAGGTGATCGGCCGGATGGCGGCCCCATTGTACTGGAACCCCGGTTGCAGGGTGTAGCGCTTCTGCCGCTCGAAACAGATGCCGGCCATTTTCAGCAGATCATACATAAACAGCTCCAATCGGCTGTCGAATCGGATCCCGTCCCGTAAGACTTTTCGGGCATTTTTGATCTTGCGGTTTTCCGGCAGCAGCGTGTGACGCATCTTGCGGAACTCGGCTAAGGACATCGGCCTATTGTTGTCTTTGTCGCTTTTCATATTTTGATTTTTCGATTTCGTAATATCCACGCCCCGATTCCAACGGGATGCGAACAAACTCTTTTCCGGCCCGTTCGGCCTTGATTTTGGCCAGCAGCTCGATGGCTTTGTCTCTCCAGGGCGAGGGGTCGTTGTGGATGTAATCCTCTTTTTCGGTCATGGGTGGTTGTCTTTTTGTTGCGTGTTAACATGTGTTGAAATAGCTGTCGTTGATGGTCCGTCCTCCGGTGATCCGCTCGGCCTTGTAGAGCAGGACGCAGATCGGATAGATCGCTGAGGGCGGCAGCTTTAGACGTGGAGCCAGCTCCCGGATCAGTAAGGCACTTGCGGGGTAGCATTTTGCCTCTCGCTTCTGCTGTTCGATGGTTTGGATGGCCTCATAGACCTGTTCAGAAAGGGAGGTCACGTTTTGGGGCATTGTCGTAGAGCGTGTAGTCGGTTATCAACGTCAGGGAGGGGTTGTACCGGAAGGGGATCTCTTCGGTACCTCCGTTTCGTTGTTTGGCGATGTTCAGGATGCCGAACCCGTTTGTGGAGATAGAGCCGTTGTCGGTGGGCCACTCCCGGATTCCGTAGTATGCGGGTCTGAAGATGAACCCCACCACATCGGCATCCTGCTCGATGGCACCGGACTCCCGCAGGTCGGACAGCAGAGGCATCTTGGCGGCTCCGGCCCGCTCCTCGCATTTACGGGAGAGCTGCGAGAGGAGCACCACTGGCACCTCCAACTCCTTGGCGATGATCTTGGCCTGACGGCTGGCCTGGGCGATCTCCTGCTCCCGGTTTCGGGTGCGATCTGCGGAGGCGGTATCCGCCAATTTGAGGTAGTCGATGAAGATGATCCCGCAGCGGCCCCGTTTGGCCATGATCTTGGCGTGGGAACGGATGTACCGCATCGATACGACGGGGTTGTCATCGATGTAGATGGGCAGCTGTCCGATCACCTGGGCAGCCCGCTCAATCTCCGTCCAGTCCTGCCGGTCCAACTTTCCGGAGCGGTAGCTGTCCAACGAGACCTGGCATTCGGTGAAGAGGAGCCGGTCAGCGATGGAGGTGCCGCTCATTTCGAGGGAGTAGATGCAGGGCGGGTATCCGGCTTGTGCGGCGGCTTTGGCGCTGGCGAGCATGAAGGCCGTTTTACCCATTCCGGGGCGGGCCGCAAGGACGATGAGCTGCCCAGCGTGCCATCCGGCGGTCAGCTCGTCCAACCGGGCCAGCCCGGTGGGTACCCCCGGGGTGATCCCCTGGCGTTGCATCTGCTGACGGGCCTTGGCCTGTTGCAGGGCCGCATCGAGCAGCGTGCCGATAGGTTGTGCCCCCTTCGATCCGATGGCAGCCATGGCAATCTGGTCCATCCCCTCGTTGAACTTTTGCAGGGTTGTGGCCACATCTTCGTTGTGTTGGATGCCATTCAGCACCTTTGAGGTCAGGACGATCATCTGCCGGGCGAGGTGCTTCTCGCGGATGATCTGCGCATGGCTGACCACGCCGGCCCCCGATCCGACCATGGCGGTGCAGGCGGTCAGCGTCGCCGGGATATTGATACCGGCGAGCGTTTTGTTGCCTTTGCACCGTTGGGAGAGGGTGAACAGATCGATCTGCTCGTTGTGGTCATACATCGAGAGGATGTTTCGGAAAATCTCGGCATTCGCCTCGTTGAAGAAGCACTCCGGCGAGAGGATGTTGGCCACCTCGGGCAGGTATCCCGGCTCCATGACCAAGGCACCGATAACGGCCTTCTCTAAGTTTTCGGCCTGCGGTATGTTGATCTCTGGGGTCATAGACGGATAGCTTTGGGTTGATAGGAGGGTTGGTTTTCAGGTTTTAGGGGGTGGCTCTTCTCCCAGGTTCGGACGGCGGCCCGCCAGTCTTTCATCCTGTTTTTGCCGATCATCCAGTCTTTGGCGGTGTAGAAGTCCACGAAGCTCTCGGCATCGACTCCGTTGTTGCGTTGGGAGCAGTAGTCGGCCACCTCGGCGACGGTAGGAGCCAGAAATCGGGCCGCCGGGGCTCGTTGCCGGATGGGTGACTGCCCGCTGCCGGCCGGCGGGGAAGCTGTTTCGCAAGCAGGTTCAGCGGATGTATGCGGGCTGTGCCCCGGATCTCTCTCTGCTGCGAGGGTGCTTGCACCCGAAGCGGACTCCTCCCCCCAAGAGGGGGATATAGGGGGTATTATCTTTACTTTACTTTCTTTTATAGCATTGCCTTCGCATTGCGATCGCATTGCCTTCGCATCAACAGCTTCGTGCAAAGGCACAGCCTCCGCAGAGGTGCTCTCCGCGTTTTGTATTTTTCTCCATCTCTTGTTTGCTGATTCTCTGGCTTTTGTGCTTTTGGCGTCCTTTTGCTGCATCCGATACAAAAAGCCTTCAGAGTAGAATCGCTTACCATCCTCGGTAAAAGAAAATAACCTGAAGTCCTCGATGACCGCTTTGAGCTTGGCGGCATCGACACGAAGATCAAAGGCTAACAGATTGTAATCTTTGATACTCGTGTAGTCCGGCTCTTCCCGTAAACGTTCCAACAGCATGAAGTAGATTCCGTACCCTTCCGCACCCATTTTCATGCGTAGGGCGATCAACTTGTCAGAGTTTCGCGCATTGCTGTCGTGTGAGAAATATGAAGCCATATTACAGAATTCCGATGTTTAGTTTTTTGCCGATCTGCGCTCGGCGGCGTTGAAGACGGGAGAGCTCCTTGAGTAGTTCGGGGTGCTCTTCTGTCGGGTGTTCGAGCTGCCGGATCAGTTCTCGTTCCTGCTCCATCAGCTGCTTGAATCGGTCGTGAGGATCATCTTTGTTGTTCATGCCTTGCTGTTTTTGGTTAATATCCGGTTCTGAGCAGCCGCATCTGCTCACGTTCGTAGGCCAGCAGCGACCGGGTATGGTCCGCCTGATGGGTGCATGTGGCATTGATGCGGTCAATCCAATCCACCAAGAAGCTCTCCTCGGCAGCTAAGCTATCGACCAATACATTTTGCGCTTTGGCCGAGAGGTGCCCCTCTCGGGCGATCTTGACAATCGTTTGGGCAATCTCCTGGTTCCGTTTTCGGTTGAGCAGCTCTTTGGCCTGGGCGAGCATCTCGCCGCTGCGGGCCATATAGACCTGAAGCGTGCGGATGCGTTCATTGATCTGGGCCGGGTCAGCGGGGCAGAGCTCCTCGAGGTAACGCTGCATGGTCGTAGCCTCAGCACGTAACTGTTCCGTAGTTGCCATATTCGGATAGTTTAAGGCGGTCGGGATAGATCAGATTCTTGGGCTTCGGGTTGGGGTTCTCGAGGTCCCAAATGGCCCGCAGATGCCTGAAGGAGGCGAAGTGCTCCATGCATTTAGTGACCGGGATCAGCTGCCAGCCGGCCCCCTGTATTTTGTTGCCTTTGCCCTCGGTGCGCGTTTTGGCGTTCAGGTGGAGAATGCCGGTGCGATCGACATGAAACTTGCCCCGGTTGATCTCGTTGAACATGACGGTGTAGGTGGCCGCCTGAATCAGATGCGTTTTGTGTACATAGTTCGAGGTCTTCAGGTCAATGAGCCACACCTTCCCGTTAAGGCGGCAGACCATATCCACCGTGCCGGCAATCTGGTATTTGTCGCAGATCAGCGTAAATTCGGAGCTGATGATCTCCGGCTGGAACCGTTTGTAAAAGGCGATGAACCGGCAGATCATCTGCCACTCCTTGAGCGAGTAGCGGGAGTCATCCCAAAATAGCTCGGCCCCCTGCTGGAGCTTGTCAATCGCTTCGTGCACTTTCGATCCGGTATCTGCTGCCGCCTCGACAATCGTGTCGGCCTCGGCACCATTGCGTTTGAGCCATTCGTTGAACTCCTTGCCTTTGGGATATACATCTAATACGGTGGTGACCGACGGGTAGAAGCTGCCCGATTCGGTTTCGTAAAACCGCTCGTCACAGAAGGTGATCTGACGAGCCGTCGGGTTGTGAAATAGTCGTCCCATGGTTTTCCGCTTTTCAGGTTAGAAGGGCAGGTCATCTTCGGTGGGAACCGGCGTGCCATCCGAGAAGGTTTGCGGCTGTGCCGCCGTGGGCCGTACAGCAGGCTGGGTATAAGCTCTACGTGTGCGGGCACCGTGATATGGATCGAGTTCGTTGGGTTGGGCGTTAGGGGTAGCTTGTGCAGCCCGTGCCGCCTCCACCTGTCGTTCATGCTCCCGGGCCATGTAGTCGGCCATATCCTCCTCTTCGGAGAGGGGCTCCTCAGCGGGCAGCTCCCCGAGCCGTTGCCGGTTGGCCTGAGCGATGCGTGGCGAGATCACCTCCTCGACCTGTTTGACGAAAAAGTCGAGAATGGCCGAATCATCGTAGGTGGTGTTACCGCGCGAGTCGATATGTTTTCTCAGTTCGGGCAGCCCGTTGGGGTGCTCCTGGGTGTAGTACCACTCCACATTCACGTTATCCTGCGATAGGTAGAGTGTAGCGCGCTTTTTGTCGTCCACGATCTTGACATACGGCGAGAAGGTGATCTTCTTGCTGAAATCCACGTTGGGCAGCGACTTCATCAGCGAACGGGCATATCCGCTCGACTCCCTAATTTGCAGGATGTAGGTATCCTCACCATCGACAATGGTCAGCAGCCAGTTGTACATGCGTTCGTTGAATCGGTCCGGGCGGTTTTCGATCTGGGTCAGGTAGCCGCTGATGGATCGGTAGTATTTGCTCCAGGATACCTTGCCGCTCTCTTTGCTGGTGACCATAACGGCCCCCGGGGTTCCCTCCTTGACCCGTAATGCGATCTTTCCGTCTCGAATGCCGATGTAGGTAGCTGATGTTCCTTCGTTCAATCCCATGATTATTACATTTTGTGGCCTCTGACAGCTTCGGCCCTTGCTGTGTGAATCATTATGTGTTAAAACAGTTGTTCTATTTCCGGCTCCCCGAACCCCGCTATGCGGGTCCCTTTCGCGGGCAGTGGCGAATCGATGTAGTAGGTTTTGTAGCGGGCTACGGTTCGACCCTCCCGATCCTTCCGAATATTCCAGAAGTCTTTGATCTCGAGCCCTTCCTCTCTGAGCCGAGAGATGATCTTTCTGAAATCGACGGTGCTGGCCAATCGGTTGCCCTGGGCCGTAGTGAGACGGATCCCGGCCAGAAGGGCCGCTTTGATCCGTTGTTTAGGTGCATCGATCGTGTTCATGTTTCTATCGTTTAATTTTGTGGGGAATGCCGGTTCCGCCCCGGCGACAGCTTTGATTCTTACCTGCGAGAAAAGGTATCTGTCATCTTCGTTTCCAGAGGCCGTATCTTGCATCGATACTCAACGGCTTGATTCTCGCGTCACTGATTTCCACTTATCCGGGCGTCCCCGGTAGAAAATTCCCCATTTCAAAAATCCCGGCGGGCCCTCACGGATGGCCGGGAAAACAACCAAATACTAACTTGTCTGTTCTGCTGCTTTACGGCACAGCGGGCCGTTAATTGAGGTACTTGTCGAGGTATTCAGCCAATTGCTTGCATGTGGTGTCGTTTGGTACCTCTTCGCCTTCGATGTAGGTCACCAACTTGGCATAGATCACGGTATATTCTGTCTCTTCATCTTCCGATGGGTAAGGGTTTGACACGTATATGTTGCAGTACAGATCGGCGTCGAGACCTCTATTCAGATCAATGATCTCGATAGGAAACTTTACTCTATCCACACAATCGACTGCGCTTTCGGCCGTTTCGTACACCTTTTGGGCAATGCATTGCAGCTGCTCTTCGGTGATATGCAGGATTTGTTGGTCCATGGGTTACTCCTTTTTGGTGGCAGGCATTTTGCATTTGGAGAGTCGGTATAGCGAACTCACGGCGATGATGGCCCCGGCTAAGTTGATCGCTATGGCCGGGGAGGAAAGGTCGGACTTTGTGGCGGCGGCGAGGGTGAGCCCAACGAAGAACCCCAATACGCACAGCAGAGGTTTCATCGTGTTTTCAGATTAATGGTTAGTAACCGCTCTTCGGCCTGTTTGAGGGCCATCAGTTCCAGTCTGCTGTATATAATTGGTGAGTTAACAGCAAGCCCCTTTCTGTGTCCTTTGATGTTACCCTGTTGGATTTGGCGATCGACCCATCTGCGGCCAAATTTGTCATAGGCTTGTCGTGTAGTTAATTCGTCGGAAACTGGAGCCGCCTCTTTGGCAAAGGCCAAAACAGCCAGTTGAGCCATCTCCATCATCTCTTGCTTGAGTGTGAATAGATCAATAAGATGAGCCATAATCGGTAAGATTTAATGAACGATTGGGTTGAACCTATACCGTTCGGGTGATTGTGATAATGTTTTGGTCTGTGTCGGATTTCATGTCGAAATCCCATCCCTCTTTTCTGAGCAGGCTTCGGGCACTTTGGACACCTTGATAAACTCTTCCTTGCATCTCAAAGGATTTTGTTTCACCGATTGTGAAACTCCGTAAGGTGCCTATGTAATCTGCCCTGGTTTTGAATTTGCTGATTGCATTTTTGGTTGTTTTCATGGTTTATGTTGTTGGTTTTCAGAAAAATAATTCTCCTCCAAATTATTTTTTATTTTTCTTTGCATTTGTCAATGCAAAGAAAGAATTCCCCTAAACGACCTTTTTATATTTGCTTAAGCATGAGGATTTTGCAGCTGGGAATGCTGTGTTTTGATTTTTTTAAATTTTATTGGAAAAGTTATTTGAACAGGATATCTGAGCCCATTTTGCCGGGTTAGTGGCGCTTGGGGGTCGCTATAGTGTCCTTTGGGGAGACGAGAAGGAATTGATATAGGCCCGAAGTGATAACTGATATTTATCAGGTTAATGAGTATCGAGATTCCTCGGTGAAGGTGCAGTGAAATGCAAAGATGGGCCAAGAGACGGCGAATTTTATTACCGAAATTTTGAAATTCGATCGATCAAGAAGATAGACTGTATCGTGTCACTGGGGCAAGTAAAGGTTGTTTGGTAGCGCACATCAAGGGCATGGTTGTTCATCAAGAACTATTCAATGTAGTGGCCCCGTTCGGTGGTTAAAATTGACTTAGCTTATAACAGATGTTCATCCACAAGGTGTTTGAGTGCCGATTGTACAAAAATGGGCCATCCCAAACGGGATGGCCCTTTTTGTATTTCGCTGGATGTACCACCTTGATTCTCTTCGGGATCGGAAATGTTGTAGTACACTGTGTATTGGTATAATATTTGCTTTCTGTAGTAGGTTAAACGCAATTGCATTCGATCCCATCCCCTATTGTTCCGTTTGAATTGATTAAGCGGGAACCGATGAGAGGAGCGGGGTGTTTACGGCTACGAATTTGAATAAGTTGCAATCTCATTGCCCATAGGTTTTGCGAGGAGGGTTGCAACTTCTTTTTATAACCTTACCATGATGAAAACATTATTATTCTCTTTCATGCTCTTGTTAGCGGTCCCGTTGTCAACCAATTGCCAATCAGAACGAGTTTATATCTGTACGGGTTCAAGTTCCAAAGCCTATCATCGGACGTCGTATTGTCGAGGTTTGAATAATTGCCGGGCATCGGTAAAGGCGGTCTCTAAGGCCACTGCTGTACAAATGGGCCGGGTTTCCTGTAAAATCTGTTATTGATATAGTGGGGTATTTGTGTATGCTGCTGGCCTCGACGATCTGTGTGGTTTGGCACATTACGGTGGGACAACGGGGCATTATTGCCGGGACCGGAATTGCGGCATTCCTGGGCATCTCTCGTTGGATGAAGGTCCTGTTGTATAAACGCAACCAATAGCTGCCCTCACGACCTAAACCGGGCGTGGGCACGGTTTAATGTGTTGAGCTGCTTTTGCGATTCGGTTGCGATCGTTACTGTGCTGTGGGGAGCTTATGCTTTTTTGTTGATCTGTTGGAGCGGACGCCAGTCGAAGAGTTTGAGAATCTTCTCATTGGCTTGCCAAAGCACTGACCAGTCCCGATCGATGTAGATATCGGTTACCTTCATGTTTTTATCGACGTGGTTCAACATCTCGTGGACGATCTGTTTGTCGATTCCCACGGCAGCCGAATAGGCAATCGTGGCCATCGAGTGGCGGGCTGCATAAAAGGTCAGATTTTCCAAACCGATGGCCTGGGCCACCTCTTTCATGCCGTGATTCAACGCTCGATTAAATACTAATTCATCGGCGTAGTGTAGATGGAAATTGAAGAGGTGTTGGCCTGTCTTGTCTCGATATTTATCGATAAGAGGCTGGATACAGGCCGGAATTTTGACCTGCATCTCGGCTTTGTCTTGACGTCGGGAGGCTGTTTTACGTCGGTTGTAGGTGATGACTCCTCTTTTTTCCGGTGCACAGTAAAACATATCTGCACTGTTCATACCCATTAAAGCAAACGACAACAAGAAACAATCTTTGGCTAAATTGAAGCGTGTGTGGTTGCTCTCCGGGAGGTTAATGATCGCCTGAATCTGCTCGATGCTGATGGCCCGTTTTTGGGCTGGTGGCGGCGCTTGAATCTTGTATCGGGAGAAGGGCGAGTAGGGGATATTGATCTGCCCGCAATCCTCATCATTGTACTCTTCTTTGGCTCTGTTGTGCATGGCTCTGATGCAGGCCATATATAGGGAGATGGCTCGACCACCTCGTTTGGTAGCGGTCTGTTCGTGGAGGTTTCCGTTTTTGTCGGGTTTCAGGACGGGTTCATTCTCCAAAAAGGCCTCAAATTTTTTCAGGAAGGTGTAGGTGACCTCCGAAATATCCAACGAGTCTCGTTTAATGAACCGTTTGATGGCATGGAGGGTGGTGATATAGTTGCGTCCGGTCCCTGGGGCCATTGTGGCGGCCTGCTGCTCGATAAAGTGCAGGAAGTCCAATTTGAAGCCATCCTTCTGTTCAATGGCCTGTTTGATATACTGGACGACCTCATCGGCGCTCATCTGCTCAGCCGCTATTCCCAAGGTGTTGAACTGCGATCTGAGTTCGCGAATCATATCTGTGAGTTGATCGATGAGGATTTGGTTTTTCAGCTTAAGGCTTTTGGTCAGATCGGTGGCCGAGACATAGATTCCGGTATTCATTCTACGGATGGTTCTTTTGTGGGTGATTCGAATGGCGACGCCCATTGTTCCATCTTTTCTTTTCCGGTGTTTAGAGATTTCGTAAGTAAAAGTAGCCATATTATGTATAAACAATGTATAAACATTTGGTATAAAATGCACCTACATTCTGTGTATGGGTAAAAATAAAAAAGGATTTGCAATAATGCAAATCCTCAATGATTTAGCTACTTTTAAGGCTTGTGGTTCTAGCAGGACTCGAACCTGCATTTAAAGTTTAGGAAACTTCCGTTCTATCCCTTGAACTATAGAACCTCCAGAGTTGTATGGCCAAAAATTGTACTCCTGTTTTGGCTGTTTATCGTGCCATTCTACCACGTGATCGGCATCATCAAGACACCTCTCCTCATGTCAGCGAACGCCTTCTATTATCCACGCTTGCTCTTTTCTCCTTTTCTCCTTTTCTCCTCAATCCCTTTGGCTCCTCAATCCCTTTGGCTCCTCTTTTTCCCCTCGTTTTGGAATCGGGGCCTCAGAAGGGGCAACTCCGGAAAGAAGGAAGATCTCTCAAAAAGAACGATCCGTCGAGCTGGCTGAGTAGGTAGAACAAGCCAAGCAAGTCGAGAGGGCAGGTCTCGCAACTCACCGTCTCGTTATCGGATGTTGTTTTACGGTTGTGGGGTGGGAGCGTGAAGCCAGCCTTGAACTTTATGCCTCGTGCTGTAGCCTCGTCCGTGTTGCGTAACCTCTTGAACCGTGTGCCCCTTAAGCGTGTGCTTTGCCCCTTGAACCGTGTGCTCCTTGAGTCACCCGCTTCCCGCCTCGCGTCGCCTTGAACCGTTCGCCTCTTAGCCGTGTGCCTTTTGAGTCATCTGCCTTGGGCGTTGGGTAGGTTTGTATATGGCTTATAACTTTTAACCTGGATCACAACAATCCAGGTTAAAAGTTGAAAAGCTGATTTTGGTCAACTTTTATTTGGTGAAATCGCCGCCGTTATACGCCCATTTGACGTAAACTGCCCCCCAGGTGTAACCACCACCGAATGCTGAAAGGATCAGGTTGTCTCCTTTGCGCAGGAGTGATTCGTAATCCCACAGGCAGAGCGGAATAGTTGCAGCGGTTGTGTTACCGAACTTGTCGATGTTGATCATGCATTTGTCAGGTGACAGCCCCATACGGTTGGCTGTTGCGCTGATGATACGCAGGTTTGCCTGGTGGGGTACCAAATAACGGATATCATCCGCCGTCAGGTGGTTGCGTTCCATGATCTCGACGGAGGTGTCGGCCATGTTGGAAACGGCAGCCTTGAATACGGGTTGTCCCTCCTGATAGACGTAGTGCCAACCTTTGTCCACGGTTTCGTGGGTAGCCGGGTGAGCAGAACCGCCCGCTTTCATGTGGAGGTGTTGTGCTCCTGAGGCATCTGAGTGCAGGATAGCATCCAAAATGCCAACCCCTTCGGTTGAGGGTTCGAGCAGAACCGCTGCAGCGCCGTCACCGAAGATCGGGCAGGTGGTACGATCCGTATAGTCGATGATTGAAGACATTTTATCGGCGCCGACCACGACGATTTTTTTGTAAGGGCCGGCTTCGATCATTTTCGAAGCGGTGGTCAATGCGAACAGAAATCCGCTGCATGCAGCAGAGAGGTCGAAACCGAACGCTTTTCTCATTCCAGCCTTGTAGGCAATCAGGTTTGCTGTTGAGGGGAAGAACATGTCCGGGGTGACTGTGGCGCAGATTACGACATCCACATCCATGGGGTCGGTTCCGGTTTTTTCGAGCAGATCTTTAGCGGCACGTTCGCCCATATAAGAGGTGCCGAGTCCTTCGCCTTTGAGAATGTGACGGGTTTTGATGCCGATGCGTGACATGATCCACTCGTCGGAGGTGTCTACCATGTGGCTCAACTCAATGTTATCGAGGATGTAGTCGGGCAGGTAGGCGCCTACGCCTGTAATCGCTGCGGTAGTTTTGGTCGTCATTTGTTGAAAATTTCCCGGAGTTTGGTTGCGACGCCGGCTTTGATGGTCTTTTCGGTTTGGAGGACCATGTTAGCGATAGCGTTAGCATTCGAGCAACCGTGTCCGATGATTACGGTGGAGTTAATGCCCAATACGGGAGTTCCACCAACGTTTTCATAATTGAGTTTGGTGAAGTAGTTGTCGTTCACCAATCCTTGTTTGCGGGCCATCTCGTAGATGCCTTCCATCACTTTGAGGAGGGTGTTGCCGACAAAACCGTCACAGACTACTACATCGGCGACAGTACCGTCGAAAACATGTTTGGCTTCGACATTGCCGACGAAATTGAAATCGGAGGTATTCTCCATCAATTCGTAGGTAGCTTTGGTCTGGAGGTTGCCTTTTTCTTTCTCTTCGCCGATATTGAGCAGGGCAACGCGGGGGTTTGGTTTATCCATTACCCCTTTTGCGAATGTGCTGCCGATAATACCGTACTGGTACAGTACATCGGGTTTACAATCGACGTTCAGGCCCACATCGAGCAGCAGTACTTGGCTGTTATCGATAGTAGGGGCGAGGACCGAGATTGCCGGGCGGATTACTCCATCAATTTGTTTGACGGTGTACATACAGCCCACCATCATGGCGCCGGTACTTCCGGCGCTTGCAAAGCCGTCGATTTTGCCCTCGAGCAGGTAGCGGAATCCGACTACGATACTCGAATCGGTTTTTTTCGAGAAAGCCTGTGTCGGGTTGTCTCCCATTTCGATCACTTCGCTCGTAGGTACGATATCGAAGGTATCGGCAGGGCAATTTTCCTGAGCGAGGATTTTCTCGATGCGTTCTTTGTCGCCGAAGAGAACGATCCGACTGCCTTCCGCCAGTTTGCTTGCGGCTTGGATTGCGCCAAGCACGACTGCCTGGGGGGCAAAGTCTCCGCCCATTGCATCAATTCCTATTCTGATCATAGTCATTGTAGCTTAATGGGGAGTCGGTCTGTTTATTCAGCTTTCTTCTCGATCGCTACACGGCCACGATAATAGCCGCATTCGGGGCATACGCGGTGATAGAGAACGGTTGCTCCGCAGTTTGAGCAGGTTGCCAGAGTAGGAACGGCTGCTTTGTAGTGAGTTCTTCTCTTGTCTCGTCTCGTGCTGGAGACTTTATGCTTAGGATGTGCCATGTTGAGAATATTTTTATAATATGACTTTTACTGTTTCTTATTCAGTTGTTCTTGTTCCAGTTTTTTTTTGAGCTTTTCGAGCTCGCTCCACGGGGAGGTTTCGGTAGCGGACAGGGTTTGGTTTTCGGCTTGAGCCTGTTGGGCGCTTTGTTGCACGAAACGGTCAAACTCCTCTTCGCTCACGATTTTGAACCGTGAGAGCATATCCGGGTTGCAGAGGCTGTTGCCTTGGGCATCTTCCGGATGGATTTTGCGGTAGGGCAGGCTCAGTGATATACTTTCATAAATATATTGCCCCAACGGAATTTCCGTTTCATTGGGGCTTAGCCACATCACATCGCCGTCGCTCTCTTTTTCGGTTTCGGAGAACCGCACCTGCAGGGTTCCTTCATAATGCACGGGCATCATGAATTCGTCGAGGCAGCGGTCGCAGGTCACCTCGACCTGGCCGTCGATTTTGAACACGAGGGTGAGCAAACGTTCCGCTTTTGTGAGGTCGATTTGCACGTCAGCGGAGCCACGGTGTAGTTCCGAGCCCTCGAACGCATCGAAAAAACGGTCATTCACTTGGAATCCAAAGTGATGATTTCCAATGCTTAATCCCTTGTGAGGGATTGTATATTGTTTCAAAATGTCCACTCGTCTATCGAAAAAATGGAGCACAAATGTATAAATTTTTGGTGGATATGCAAAACCTCACGCCCATATCTTTACAATCCCTGTGACTTGGCGACCAGAGCCAAGTCGCACAGGGCGGCGGCGACAGCGGCTTCGACCACTACGCTGGCCCGCATGGCGATGCATGCATCGTGGCGTCCCTTGATGATCAATCTTTCGGGGGTGCCGGTTTGGGTATTGAGGGTCAGCTGAGGGGTAGAGATGCTGGCGGTAGGTTTGATGGCCACCCGGACGTTGATTGGGTTTCCGTTGGTGATTCCACCGACAATGCCTCCTGCGTGGTTGGTGACGGTACGGCCATCCGGAGCGGCGATAGGGTCGTTGTTTTCGCTGCCGCGCAGTTTTGCCGAGCCGAAGCCCAAACCGAACTCAACCGCTTTGACTGCCGGGACTGCGTAGAGCAGGTGGCTCATGACGCTTTCGACCGAGTCGAAGAAGGGTTCGCCGAGTCCTGCGGGCAGGCCGGTTGCGGTACATTCGATAATTCCGCCCACGGAGTCTTGTGAACGCAGCGCCTTTTCGATGATTTCGGCAAACTTTTCGGGGTCGTTGCATCCGCCCACTTCGGTCAGGGTACTTTCCACGTGGACTTTTTGCGGGTAGAGTGTGTTGAGAATCAGTTTGGCCACTACGCCCGCGGTGACCAACCCGAGGGTCAGGCGGCCCGAGAAGTGTCCACCTCCGCGATAGTCGGCAAAGCCTTTGAATTTTTGCATGGCGACCCAATCCGCATGCGAGGGGCGGGGATGGGTGACTAAATTGCGGTAATCCCCGGAGAGGGTATTTTCGTTGTAATAGACCACGGTCAGCGGGGCGCCGGTGGTAAAGCCGTTGAATAGGCCGCTGACGATGTGAGGGGTGTCACTCTCTTTTCTGGGGGTGGTTCCACGTTTACCGCTTTTACGGCGGGCCAGATCGGCCGCAAAGCTCTCTTCGTTGAGCGGAATACCGGCCGGTACACCGTCCAGCGTTACGCCGACCATTTGGCCGTGCGACTCTCCGAAGATGGAGATGCGGAATAATCTACCAAAACTGTTCATCGCTATGCAGGTTATAGGATTCTGACCTTACGGCCTGTTGCTTCAATTCTTTTTTTTGTTCTGTGGGCGTTTAGGTGCTCCACTTGTTTTTTTGAGCTTTTGTGTGCTCCCGCTCACTTTTGAGCTTTTGTGTGCTCCAGTTGGCTCTGTGTTTTTTTTGCGCTTCAGCTGGTTCTGTGAACTTTTGGGCGCCCCACTTGCTTTTTGAGCTCTTGGGCGCCCCTGCCGGTGCCGGAGGGGTATTGCCCTTTTGCCTTTCCGACACGCTTCCGACCCCGCATAATTCGCAATTCCGCAAAAAACGCACTCCGCAAAACTGCCCCCCGCAAAAAAACGCAGCCACCAACGATCTCACCCTCCACGATCGCAACAATCGAATCGCTCCAAATCAGAATTTCCTATCCATGAAACTCCGCAGCCAGGAATTTTATTATATCGGGCCTTGCAATGGTCCCTGAAACGATCTTTGAAACGGATCATGAAACGTTCCCTGAAACTACCCGATCTTTTATTGATTTATCGGCTTTTACGAGAGTGATTGTCTGTGTGTTTGGTTTTGCGTTATTTTATTTAGTGAGTCGAATTACAAATGTGCCCAATGGCAAAATTACGTTGCCTTAACTACTCTTTGCAGCGGAGGGTTTCGAGGTCGTGCCAGAACTCCGGATAGGATTTGTCCACGGCATCTGCCCCTTCGATAATGACCGAGCCGTCGCTACGCAGCGCTGCAACCGCTGCTGCCATGGCAATGCGGTGGTCGTTGTGGCTGTCCACCAAAGCACTGCAGATGGGGCCACCCTTGATCAACATCGTATTTTCTTGCGAGAGATCCACCTCAATACCCATGTGCCCGAACACTTCGGCAATGGTTTCGGCCCGATTGCTCTCTTTGTAGGTGAGTCGGCGGGTACCGGTCAGGACGGTTGTTCCTTCGCAGCAGGAGGCCAGAGCTGCCAATGCCGGGAAGAGATCCGGGCAGTGTGTGGCATCGAATTCGAAGGCGTGCAGCGGTTCCCGGTTGACGGTCACCGAGTGGTCGGTGGTGATGATTTCGGCCCCGGCCCGAGCCATTGCATCGATAATGGCCAAATCGGCCTGTTGCGAGAGGTGGTTCAGGTTGAGGATGGTGACGTTACCGGCAATGGCTCCGGCGACTAACAGACACGAGGCTCCGCTCCAATCCCCTTCGATGTTGTAGGTGCAGGGCTTGTAGTGTTGTCCGCCGGGTACATAAAACAGTTCGTAGTCGTTATGTTCGATCGAGACGCCGAACTGTTCGGCCAGACCGATGGTCATATCCACGTAGGGACGGCTTTTGAGGTTATCCACCCGCAGGACGGTATCCTCTTTGACTAAGGGGAGGGCCATCAGCAGTCCAGTGATGAATTGTGAGCTGAGGGAGCCATCTACGCGCACCTCACCGCCATGCATCGGTCCGTTGACGGTGATGGGCAGGTAGCCGCCGTTTGAGACCACCTCGACGCCGAGTGTCTGCAGTGGATCCTCCATCATTTCGATGGGGCGGCGCAAAATTGAGCCTTCCCCGCTGAGGGTGATGGGCAGGTTGCACAGCGAGGCGATGGGGGTGAACAGTCGGGCTGCCAGACCTGATTCGCCGATATTTAATTTGGTGGAGGTGGGGTTTAGTCCGCCCCGGATGGTATAGGTGTTTCCGTCGTGAGAGACGGTGGCTCCGAGTCGTTGGGCAGTATCGAGTGCTGCGCGGGAGTCATTACACAGGTCGAGATGGGTTAGCGTAGTTTCGCCTTCGGCCAGCAGGGCAGCAGCAATGGCCCGTTGAGCATAACTTTTCGATGCTGGTGCCGTGATCTCTCCTGCGACGCTGCCTTTGTGTACGGTAATTTTCATAAATGAGTTTAACGTAATTTGAAGTCTTTTCCCAGATAGACTTTGCGGACAGTCTCGTCATTGGCAAGATCTTCGGCCGTACCGGCTTTAAGGATTTTACCTTCGAACAGCAGGTAGGTTCGGTCTGTGATCGAGAGGGTTTCATGGACGTTGTGGTCGGTGATGACCACGCCGATATTTTTATCCTTAAGCGTTGCCACGATACTTTGGATATCTTCGACGGCGATGGGGTCCACTCCGGCGAAGGGTTCATCGAGCAGGATGAATTTGGGGTTGATGGCCACTGCGCGTGCGATCTCGGTACGACGACGTTCACCACCAGAGAGTTGGATACCCATGCTTTTGCGCACCTTTTGCAGGCGGAACTCTTCGATCAGGTTTTCGAGTCGTTCGCGTTGGTACTCTTTGGAGAAGTTGGTCATCTGCAGTACGGCTCGGATATTGTCTTCGACGGAGAGGTGCCGGAATACCGACGCCTCTTGAGCCAGATAACCTACACCTTGTTGGGCCCGTTTATAGACGGGTTCGTGAGTCAGCTCTTTATCTTCGAGGAAGATGCCGCCTTCGTTGGGTTTGATCAGTCCAACGATCATGTAGAAGGTTGTGGTTTTTCCGGCGCCGTTAGGGCCGAGCAGGCCGACGATCTCACCCTGGTTGACTTCGATCGAGACGTGATCGACGACCGTACGGGTCTTGTATCTCTTGACAAGGTCTTTGGTGTATAATCTCATAGTGGCGACTTCCGCAAGTATGAAACAATTTTGAACAAAGTTAGCGTTTTTTTAAGAAAAAATTTTTATCTTTAGGTTAAAATTGACTTGTATATAAGGGTATAAACGATTTAGATGGCTGACAAAGAGAGTGTTTTATTGCATGAACGACTGAAAGAGTATTTCGGTTTTACCAGTTTCAAAGGGAACCAGGAGGCGGTTATTCGCAACGTACTCGCAGGCAAAGACACATTTGTGTTGATGCCGACCGGTGGGGGTAAATCGTTGTGTTATCAGTTGCCTGCGTTGGTGATGGACGGGGTTGCGATTGTGATTTCGCCTTTGATAGCGCTGATGAAGAATCAGGTGGATGCCATGCGTACGTTCAGCATGGAAGAGGGGATTGCCCATTTCCTGAACTCTTCGCTCAACAAGGCGGCGGTCGCCAAGGTCAAGAGCGATGTACTGGCCGGCAAGACCAAATTGCTCTATTTTGCCCCGGAGTCGCTGACCAAGGAGGATAATGTGTCGTTTTTGCGTCAGATCAAGATTTCGTTTTATGCCATCGACGAGGCGCACTGTATTTCCGAATGGGGACACGATTTCCGTCCGGAGTATCGTCGTATTCGTCCGATCATCAATGATATTGGGCCGGCGCCGTTGATTGCGCTGACCGCAACGGCGACCCCGAAGGTTCAGATGGATATTCAGAAGAACCTCGGGATGCTGGATGCGACGGTATTCAAGTCTTCGTTCAACCGCCCGAACCTCTTTTATGAAATTCGCTCGAAGGTCAACGCCACCAAAGAGATTATCCGTTATATCAAGAACAATCCCGGCAAGTCTGGTATTATCTATTGCCTGAGCCGCAAGAAGGTGGAGGAGTTGGCTGAACTGTTGGCCGCCAATAGTATAAAGGTTGCTCCGTACCATGCGGGTATGGATGCGGCGACCCGTGCCGCCAATCAGGATGCCTTCCTCAATGAGAAGGTGGATGTGATTGTGGCGACGATTGCCTTTGGAATGGGTATCGATAAGCCCGATGTGCGTTATGTGATCCATTACGATATTCCCAAGAGTCTGGAGGGGTATTACCAGGAGACGGGACGTGCCGGACGAGACGGAGGGGGCGGACACTGTATTGCCTTTTACAGTTACAAGGATATCCAGAAGCTCGAGAAGTTCATGCAGGGCAAGCCGTTGGCCGAGCAGGAGATTGGAAAGCTGTTGTTGCAGGAGACGGTGGCTTATGCCGAGAGTTCGGTGTGTCGTCGGAAGACGTTGTTGCACTATTTCGGGGAGGAGTATCCCGAGGAGAATTGCCACTGCTGCGACAACTGTATGAATCCCAAGCCTAAGTTTGAGGGACGTGAGGCGTTGACGCTGATGCTCAAGGTGCTCGAATTCTTGGGAGACAAGTTCAAGTTCGACTATCTGATCAATGTACTGGTGGGGCGCAACAATGCGCTGATCAAGTCTTACGGCCACAACAAGTGCGAATGGTTTGGATCGGGAGCCGATCACAACGATCGTTACTGGGCGGCGGTGATCCGTCAGGCGTTGATTTTGGGCTTTATTGATAAAAATATTGAGAACTACGGTCTGTTGTCGGTGACCGAGGCTGGACGTAAATATCTGGAGCAGCCCTATTCGATTTTGTTGACGGCCGACCATGAATATGAGGATGGGGATGACGATCCGGTTTCTCCGCCGATGGGTAAGGGATCGGTAGCCGATGAGGAGCTGTTTGCGATGTTGAAGGATCAGCGTCGCAAGGTGGCGCAACAGATGGAATTGCCACCGTTTGTGATATTCCAGGACCCGTCGCTTGAGGATATGGCGATTCAATATCCGGTGACGATGGAGGAGTTGCAGAATATTACGGGGGTTGGTGCCGGCAAGGCTCGTAAATTCGGCAAGCCGTTTATCGAGTTGATCAAGAAGTATGTGGACGAGAAGGAGATTATTCGTCCGCAGGACATGGTGGTCAAGAGTGTGGTGAACAAGAGTGGCAACAAGGTGTTCATCATTCAGAGCATTGACCGTCAGATGGACTTTGAGGATATTGCCCGGGCTCGGGATTTGGATTTTGACGAATTGTTGACCGAGATTGAGGCGATTGTTCATTCGGGCACCAAGCTCAACATTTCGTATTACATCAATCAGGTGATTGATGAGGATAAGGCGGAAGATATCTTCCTCTACTTCAAGGAGGATGCGCAGAGTGATTCGATCGAAGAGGCGATGCAGGAGTTGGGAGGTGATTACACCGAAGAGGAGATCCGTCTGGTCCGCATCCAGTTTATGAGCGAGATGGGTAACTAAACCGTTGCCAATCAACCGCACAATCAAATCGCCGCAAATCAACGAGGCGGGTCGTCTTTAAGGCGGGGTGTCTATTGTCGTTGCAGGGTGGCGCGTTGGTTGCGGAAGGCAGCGTATTCCGGGCTCAATGCGTTATCTGCATGTGATATTGTGCCAACAACTGTGCGATAGATAGTTGATGGGTGTTCGACCCGTTGATCTACGGTGTGGTTTAAGTCAGTGCAATGCGAGGTGTATCTTTGAGAGTGGCTCCCTTTTGTGCGTGGCCGGTGCATCGATTGACAGAGCGGAAGGCTCTGAAGCAGCGGCGTGGCTGAGCAATGACCGGCACATGGATCAATGCGATGGGGGTGCGGAGTAAGTTCCCCGATTCAGAGTTTTATTCCAGTTCGGGTGTGATTATAGCGGAGTTACCAAGTTGCATAGTTCGGGAAAATGCCTTTATGAATCAGCGATTGGTTACGGTTGGCGGCACGTGCTTTTAAGCAGGTACCTGCAGTCCGCAGTGTGTAACGTAAGAAAGTAAATCGTTGATTCATAATTTTTTATAGATAATTAGATACTCAATTTGTTCAATTCAATAGCATGAAAAAGATAGGTTGGGGTGTGTTATTGGCTTTAGCGGGTGTATGTACCTTGCAGGCGCAACCTTCGTGTCCACGTAGTGCGGCAGAGGATTCCACACACATTATGGACCAGAAATATTGGGATTTTTGGAATTCGGATGTTCAGGCAAAAATCGATCAGAATATTGAGCAGTATAGGAAAAAGGATGGCCGGGTGAAGGTGGATCCGAACGTTGAGGTGAGGGTAGAGCAGCTGAGCCATTCCTTTATTTTTGGTGGTAACATTTTCTTGTTCGGGCAGTTGGCCAATGCGCAGCAGAATCGCGAATACGAACAGACGTTTGGAACGTTGTTCAATGCGGCGACCATTCCGTTTTATTGGAAGACGTTGGAACCCCAACCCGGTCATCCGCGGTATGAGGCGGGATCGGAGCCGATTTTTCGTCGTCCTCCGACAGATCCGATTGTCGATTTTTGCGAGGAGCATCAGATTTTGGCCAAAGGGCATGCCATGATTTACGGTTTGCGACTTTACGGTCATCCGGATTGGATGCCGGAGGATCGCCAGCAGATGGAGCAATACTTTGAAGATCATATCCGTGAGCTGGCCAAACGGTACAAGGGACGTGTCCAGATGTGGGATGTGGTGAACGAGTCGGTGGATCAGGTGAACCGCGGGTTGATGCCTGACGATTATACCTATAAATGTTTTCGGTGGGCGATGAAATATCTGCCTCGGGCGGTTGAGCTCAATAGCAATGATGTCGATTTGCACGACAGTGTTCCCAATATCAACCATTATGTAGAGATTGTACGTGATCTGGTTGATCGGGGCATACGGATTGACCATGTGGGGGCACAGATGCACATTTTCAATCCGAAGGAGTCTCGTCAGATTGCGGATGGGGACAGCATATTGTATCCGGAGCATCTGCAGGAGGTGATGGATTGTTTACGGGGGACGGACCGTCCGTTGCACATCAGTGAGTTGACCATCAGTGCCCCCGATTCCACGCCGGAGGGGTCGATGATTCAGGCGATATTGGCGAGAAACCTGTATCGGTTTTGGTTCAGTGATCCCGATGTGACGGCCATTACCTGGTGGAATGTGGTAGATGGCGGCGGGGCTCCGGGTGAGCCTTCCTATTCGGGGCTTTATGATCAGCAGATGAATCGGAAGCCGGCTTATGGGGTGTTGGATGAGTTGATCAATAAGGAGTGGAAAACCGATCTGACGGTCCAGTCGGATGCCGAGGGTTGGGTTAATTTCCGTGGATTTACGGGCAAATACAGGATCTCCTGGACCGACAAAAAAGGCAAGCAACACACCAAAGAGTATGTTTTGTAAACAGATTTGGTAAGCTGTTGAGGCGTTTTCTCTTGGTCGAACTTGCATTGATACAGTTGCTTGTGCCGCTTTAGATCTTGGTCTGTGGGCCTTGTTTGAGGGGGGCAGCTCAGGCAGCCTTGCTATAAGAGGTTTGCGGCTTTATCGGTTTTCTGGAGGATTGTTACGTGCTCTTTCAGACTTCTTCTGTGGCCTCAAGGAGATTTTACGTGTGTGGGATTCCAGGGTGATTTTTAGTGATTCCCGGAGAATCTTTGAGCGATCCCGAGGCCCCAAAATCATAGAACAGTTTGTGCTCCATCCTCGAGCAACCTCAAAGCAACCGCGCATTTCTCGAATTTCGAAGGGACCTCCAAATAGTTCTAAATAATTCAAATGGTCGGCATTCTCCCTCCCCGCATTTCGTCCGTATCCCTCCGCATTTTGTCCACATCTTTCTGCACTTTCCCGGCCACCTATATCATTCTCCGATCGGGAACCATCCGAGTGGAGCGCATAGGCAGATCGAGTAGAGGAAGGAATAGTTTGCCGATGCGGACGATGAATCTGGCCCTAAAGACAAGAAAAATGTCCGGTGTTTTGGAGCTTCTGTACAATAGGAGGGCCTGCTAATTTGGGTTGAACGTGCCGGAATATTCTCATTTTATCCCTATCTTTGGGACGGTTTGCAGGAAGGGGGCGTTCATGCCGCCTCACCAAAGCACATTTTCGAGACAAGGGTATGTACGTAAAGCCGAAAAAACATTTAGGACAACACTTTTTGACCGATCAGTCGATTGCGCGGCGCATTGCGGAGAGTCTGTATGCGGACCGATGCAGCACGGTGTTGGAGGTGGGTTGCGGCACAGGTGTTCTGACCCGTTTTCTGCTTGAGCGGAGTGATATCACGTTGTATGGGGCCGAGGTGGACAGTGAGAGCGTGGCCTATCTGCATGAGTATTATCCCGATTTTGCTCCACGGCTGATCGAAGGGGATTTTTTGCGGATGAATTTGGCAGAGCACTTCCCCCAAGGGGTGAATGTGATTGGCAATTTCCCTTACAATATTTCGTCACAAATTTTCTTCAAGGTATTGGAGTATAGGGATTTGGTTCCTGAGGTGGTGGGGATGGTACAGCGTGAGGTTGCGGTCCGCATTGCGGAACCTCCCGGATCGAAGGAGTATGGCATTTTGAGTGTTTTGTTGCAGGCCTATTACGATATTGAGTACCTGTTCACGGTGAATGAGGGGGTATTCAATCCGCCGCCCAAGGTGAAAAGTGCGGTGATTCGGTTGCGTCGCAATGCCGTGCAGCATCTGGATTGTGACGAAACGTTGTTTGTCAAGGTGGTCAAGGCTGGTTTTAATCAGCGTCGTAAAACGTTACGTAACTCTTTGCGGGCTGTTTTTGGCGATTTCGGCGGGGTGGAACATGAGTTTTTTGCCCAACGACCCGAGCGTTTGGGTGTTTCCGAATTTGTGACATTGACCAACTGGATCGCCGCTCATATATAGGGAGCCAGGTGCCTTTCCTTCTCTTTTTTTCTCTCTTTTCTTTTCTTTGATTGCCCCTTCCCTTTAATGTTATTCTATTTCTTTCGTCTCGAAGGGGCGTAAGTTGCATAGCAAGGTCATTGCTGCGAACGGATAGAGCCGCTAAAACACGCAGATTTTTATTCAGACTACTGAAAGGTCCGATTCATTTATTAAAATTAATTGGGGTAAGCGTGGTTTGTAGCACCCACGGGAGTTGCCTGAATTTCAATTTTCTCATTGTAAGTGTGGGTCAACTGACCCGGATCTGCTGAACGCGATTAGGAACCCCAGAAATTTTGGAGGATGATCGACTGCAAGAATTGTCATGCAGCGGTATGTTGTTTGAGGTATTTTATTGCAACTTGATCTATTGGGTTGAGGTTCGAGGGTGTGGTTTAGCTGGAGAATGCCCTCCAGAGTTGTAGTCTGTTGTTGTCTGTCTCCCAGTTTGTCGAGAGGCCTTTGAGCCTGTTTCCTATTCGAGTGATTTATCAAGCAAGTCTTTTTGTTGGGGGGTAACGGTTACGAGGCGGTTCTTGGAAGGACGATTCTTCAAAAAAGTCTTTTCCCGGTTGTCTGGTACACATATCTTGAATAACGAGGAAATTTTGGAATAGCAAAGGAATTTTTTGGAAAAGAGAGGACTTTTGGGGAAAACTTCCGCCCCTTATCTCCAGTTGGAGGTGTGCGGCTGAGGTGAAAGACGGATAACGGGTCTCGAAAAATCGCCGTGCATGGAGGAGCGGATGTAGTAGTGCATATTCTTAAATATCAATCTGGTTTGGTTTTGAGCGGAAATTTCGTTAATTTAGATTCGCAATTTTGGGTCGGAAATATACGGGCCCAAACATTGTGCATTTATCGAATTTTTGATCTAATAATTAGTTGATTTTCAATAGATGAAACGGAGAGAGTTTTTAAAGAAGGGTCTGCTTGGGACGTTGGCATTGACGATTGTGCCTCGTCACGTGCTGGGTGGACCGGGCTACACGGCGCCGAGTGATCAGCTGACCAAGGGGATTATAGGTGTTGGAGGCATGGGCCGGGCCCACTTTGGTTACGGCGGAACCCGATTGGTTGCCATTTGCGATGTGGATCAGAATCACCTGGATGCCGGTTTGCAGTTGGCGGGTGAAAAGATTGCGGCTTATCACGATTACCGCGATTTGATCAACGATCCCAATGTGGACATTGTGCACATTGCCACCCCTCCACATTGGCATGGCATTATGTCGGCTGATGCAGCCAAGGCCGGTAAGGATATTTGGTGTGAGAAGCCGATGACTCGTACCATTGGTGAGGGTAAACGGGTACGTGAAGCGGTCAAACAGAACGGTTCCATTTTCCGGTTGAACACCTGGTTCCGGTTTACGGATACCTTTTACGGCATGAATACGACCGTACCTAAGATCAAGAAGTTGGTTGACAGCGGGTTGTTGGGGTGGCCGTTGAAGGTGACGATCAGCAAGTACACCGGTTTTGGCTGGAAGTTTTATTGGGTTGGCAAGACCCAGTTGGAGGAGCAGAAGGTTCCGGCCGAATTGGATTATGACATGTGGTTGGGTCCGGCGCCTTACAAACCCTACAATGTTCACCGTACGCACTCGACCTTCCGGGGGTATTGGGATTACGATGCCGGTGGGTTGGGCGACATGGGCCAGCACTACATCGATCCGGTACAGTATCTGTTGGGTAAGGATGAGACGAGTCCGATTTCTGTGGAGGTAGATGCTCCGCAGCAGCACGAGGATGCGGTGGGTATTTGGCGAAAGATCGCCTTTACATATGATGATGGTTGCCAGATTATTCTGTACGGTGAGGATAATGGTAGTCCGGATGATCCCTACATTGAGGGGCCCAATGGTAAGGTTTATCCCAATTTTGTATGCGACATTCCGGATTGGGAGAAGAAGTTGGCTGAATTTCCGGATCCGCTGCCACAGCGGACGGACTTTATGGAGTGTATCCGCAATCGTCAGCAGTTTGCATTGAACGAGGACAATGCGTTCCGTTCGTCGACCATTGTCAACATGGCGGTAGTTGCGTTGAGGTTGGGTCGTAATCTCAAGTTTGATCCCGAGAAGTTGCTTTTTGTGGATGATGATGCGGCCAATCGTTTGATTGATCAGCCGATGCGCTATCCGTGGAACCTGTAAAATCGTTTGCAAACCGAAAAATGAACAAAACCATGAAAAAGATATTGTTAGGATTGGCCATGTTGCTGATGGCGGTTGGGGTTCAGGCTCAGACCGCAGCCGGTCGCACGGCCTCGACCAAGGTCTCGGACGCACTGGGGTTGATGCCCGCGCGCGATCAGGCCGAATTTAACCGTTTGATGGGCGATTTGGTATCGACCGGCGCTTCGGGGGTAGATATGTTGACCGCCATGTTCGACAATACCAATAACAAAGAGGTTAGTTATGCACTTTCGGGGTGGGCTGCCTATGTTTCGGCACCGGGGCGTGAAGAGGCACGTCGCACGTTTGCCGAGGGGATTGGTCGTGCTTTGAAGGGGTGCAGTGATCCAGTGATTGAGGCCTATTACATTCGTCTGTTGCAGCGTTGTGGCGGAGACGAGAGTGTAGCCCTGCTGGGCAGTTACCTCAAAGATGAGCAGTTGGGTGATCCGGCACGTTGTGCCTTGCTGGCGATTGGAACGCCTGCGGCTCGGGCATTGGTTCCGGAGCCGACCCCTGTGACGGTCCATTTCAATGCGCCGACAACGGCTATTGCTGCACTGTATGCGCGTCAGCAGGCGTTGGGGGATAAGGCTGTTGCCGAACTGCTCAAGGCCCTCAAGAGCAAAGATCGCACCTATCGCAATGCAGCTTTGCGGTTTTTGCAGCCCTATTTGAACGAATCGGTGATTGCCTCCCTGATCAAGGAGTTGAAAAAGGCGAAGCCTGAGACGAAAGTGGATCTGATCAACTATTTGGGGTTGCATGATGCACAGTCGGCTCTGCCGGCCATTTTGCCCTATATCGGTAACGAGAACGAAGAGTTGAGCGTGGCGGCGATGTGGGCTGCTATCCGTTTGAAATCGGAGGAGGCTTTGCCGACTCTTGCGGCGGTGCTGGGCGATGCCGCTACGCCGGAGGCTGTACGAGAGGCTGCAAGCGAGTGCCTGTTGGCCAGCAGCCACCCGGTGGATGCGCTGGTGGCCGATGTGGTTCGTACCGGATGTGACGCTGGGAAGGTGAAAGCGCTCGCCATTCTGGGAGCCCACCGGGCGACCCCCTATGCCGGATTGGTATTGGAGACCGTTGCTGCCGGTACCGATTCTGTGGCAGTAGCGGCGTACGCCGCACTGCCGTGCGTCGTGTCGGCGGCCAATCTTGAGGCGCTGTATCCGCTGGTGGAGTCGGCTACCGGAGCTGAGTTGGATCTGGCCCAAAAGGCTGTGATCGAGGCGCAGAGCACGTTGTCGGTCGAGGAGCGTATGGTGGCCATCAAGGAGCGCATGAAACTCAATCCGCAGGCGGCCCCCAACTATTATGTGGTGCTTGCGTCGATCAGTACACCGGAGGCGTTGCAGATGGTGACCGATGGCTTCGAGAAGGGGAATGCTGCAGCACGTCAGCAGGCTCTTGATGCACTGTTGGCTTGGAAGACCATTGATGGGGCCGAGATGTTATACAAGATTGCCGGATCTAATGATACGGCTATGGCCGAAAAGGCGATTAAGGGGTATGTCCAGCTGGTCGATGCTTCGGACAAGACGCCTGAGTTGAAGCAGATCATGTTGACCGAGGCGATGGATTTGGCTCGCACGCCGGCGATGAAGGTGGTGGTCCTTGAGCGGATGCGTAACACGAAGACTTTGCAGGGGATGGTTTTGGCCGGTAAGTATTTGGATGATCCCGATCCGAAGGTACAGCAGGCAGCCGTTAATGCGATCTATTATCCTGCTTTGGAGCGTAAGGATCTGTATGGACCGGTTGTTGTGGATCTGTTGACTCGTGCCGTAGAGTTGAGCACCAATCCGGACCAGCGGTATCAGGTTGAGGAGGTGAAAAAACACATCAAATCGATGCCGAAGGGTGGTTTTGTATCGATGTTCAACGGTACGGATCTGACCGGATGGAAAGGTTTGGTGGAGAATCCCCTGAAGCGTGCGGCGATGAGTGCCGAGGAGCTGGCTGCCAAACAGCAGGTGGCTGACGAGACGATGCGTCGTGATTGGAAGGTTGAAAATGGCGTGTTGAGTTACGTTGGTTCGGGTTATGACAATATCTGCACCGAGAAACAGTACCGGGATTTTGAGATGTATGTAGATTGGCGTTTGGCCCCCAACGGCAAGGAGCCCGATGCGGGCATCTATTTGCGGGGCACGCCGCAGGTGCAGATTTGGGACACTTCTCGTCGGGATGTGGGCGCGCAGGTCGGTTCCGGTGGACTGTACAACAATAAGACAAATGAGAGCAAGCCTTCGCATGTAGCGGATAATACGCTGGGCCATTGGAATACGATGTTTATCCGGATGGTCGGTGATCGTGTGAGTGTATGGCTCAACGGCGAGCAGGTGGTTGACAATGTGATTATGGAGAATTTCTGGGATCGGTCTCAGCCGATTCCGGCCATTGAGCAGATTGAGTTGCAGGCACATGGTTCGCGTGTAGATTTCCGGAATCTGTACATTAACGAGTTGCCGAGTGTAGAGCCTTTCCGTTTGTCGCCCGAGGAGGAGAAGGAGGGCTTCCAGGTGTTGTTTGACGGAACCAACATGCACGAATGGATTGGAAATACCCGGGATTATGTCAGCAACAACGGCATGTTGTCGTTGATTCCGCACGAAGGAAGTTACGGAGGCAATCTTTACACCCGGAAGGAGTACAAGGATTTCATCTTCCGTTTTGAGTTCAAGTTGACTCCGGGGGCCAACAACGGTTTGGGCATCCGTACGCCGACTGAGGGGGATGCTGCTTATGTGGGCATGGAGTTGCAGATTTTGGACCATGATGCGCCGATTTACAAGAATATTGCGCCTTATCAGGTTCACGGGTCGGTTTACGGGGTGATTCCTGCCAAACGGGCCAAGTTGAAACCGACGGGAGAGTGGAATTACGAGGAGGTGATTGCCAAAGGGACGCACATCAAGGTGATCTTGAATGGTGAGGTGATTGTGGATGGAGACATTGCCGAGGCCAGCAAGAATGGAACGGAGACGGTTGATCATCGCGAGCACCCCGGTTTGCTCAACGAGAAGGGGCATATCGGTTTCTTGGGACACGGTTCTGAGGTTCACTTCCGCAACATTCGCATCAAAGAGTTATAGTGTTTGAACGTTACGCGTTGGGTTGGGGAAGTTGATTTTCTGCCCACGAGACGATCTAAAAGAAAACTAAAGTTAAAGCCTTCAAGTTTACGAACTTGAAGGCTTTATTTTTTTTCAGGCTGCTGTCATGAGTGAGTCCGAATAACGAAGACCTGACAAGGTTGTGTTCCCGATTCAGCAGATACACTGCAAAGCGGCTATCCGATAGCGTTAAATTGACTTGGAGAGGATTGGGATGCAGAAAAAAAACTATCTTTGAGAAATGTAAATGCATGAAATATCCAAACGATGAAATCTATTTTCGACCTGAACCGATTCGCTATCGCGGTGCTTTTGGGCATGTTGTTGAGTAGTGGTCCATTCAGTGCTAACGGGATTTCGGAACGAGACGAGGCCTATGATATCGGTGTTTGTACCGATCGAGGGAGGGTGAATCTGGAAAACGAAGATACTTGCGGTCTCTTTACGGTGGGTCGGGATATGGTTTGTGTCGTGTATGACGGGGTTGGGGGCTCTGTTGCAGGAAGCACGGCTTCGCGTACGGCCTTTACGGCCGTAAAGACCTACCTCGAGAGCGAAGGTCTCGGTTCCGGGCTAGCCGAGATCAATCAGCAACTTGCTGCTGCATTTGCTTGTGCGGACCGGAAGGTTCGGGAAAAGGCTGCCTCAGACTCTCTGCTGAAGGGTATGGCAACTACCTGTTTGGTTGTTGTCCTACAGAATGATACGCTCTATTATGGACATGCTGGGGATTGTCGGTTCTACGTCGGTGATTCTTCAAGATTGGAGCAGATTACGGAAGATGACTCTTATATGAATATGTTGCTTGCCGATGGGGAGATTACCGAAAAAGAGGCGAAACGGCACCCGTTGCGACGGGCGATTATCAATGCCATCGGCAGCCAGCCGATCCAACGAACTGTATGTGAATGCATGTACAGAAGGGATTCCTGTTCGGGATGACAGGTATTATTTGCTCTGTTCCGACGGGTTGTATGAAGAGTTGTCGGCCAAGCGGATTCGGAAAGTCATTGAACGAAACAGGGATCGGGATAGCCTGTTTGTATCTCGGGAGTTGGTACGGTCTGCAAATCGGGCTGGGGGAAATGACAATATATCGGTTATTTTCCTCCGTCGTGTGAATCACGTTCTATCATCAGGCCTTATGTATAAGAGCCCCCTTTAAGAGTGAGACTGTATTGATCTTTTTTGATTTACGGCGTTTACCTCATAATTTCTTTCGGAGATGAAACCCCAAGCATGCTTATTTATTTTGGTAATAAGTTTACTGTTTTCGTGCAGTCGAGATTATTCGTCAGAGGATCATTTTGGCGATAGCATACTTTTTATTGAAAATGATCCGCAATTATATTTATCGAGAATTGACACAACGAGATTCTCTCGGATAAACAATGGCAGAGAGGCAACCGATTTTCTATTAGCGGCCTTAACGCTCAATTACATGAATAGTGACCGCTATCCAGCCGAGGAGCAATTACAAAAATGCATTCGGATTTTCAAGGCAGAGAAGTTGGTACAACAGCAATTAGAGGCTCAATATCTTTTGGCCGGAGTCTATAGAAAGGAAAAAGATTTGACCAATGAAGTACGTGTCATAGAGGAGGCTATTGACCTGGCCAAGCAGGAACGGGATAACGAATGGCTGTTTTATCTCTACAGCTATTTGGGTGACATGTACATCAATCAATTCAACATGTTCCAATTTGTCAAATACCTTACCTTGGCAAACCAATGTATAAAGGATGTTCCTTTTGCGGATATGAGCCTTTCTACCAAAATCCAGCTTGCCAAAAACCTGTTATATACGGAACATTATCCTGAATCTTATGAAATATTGAAGGAGTTAGAATGCAATGTCAGCAGAAATAATACCTATTACAATGACATCGAACGTTTACAAGGGGTTGCGTTGTATAAAATGAACCGGTTGGATTCCTGCATCAACAAGTTGAATGATGCTTTAGTTACAGAGAAATCTTCGAGTCACCTGTTTACCTGTCACTCACTGTTGACCTACTGTTATTATACCCGGCATGATCTCGTAAGAGCGGAGCAGCACAAAAAACTGGCGATGCAGTATGCCTCTGATGCAGATATTAGACTTGCGGAAATTGAGTTTTACACTTTATGTGCCGACTTTGCCAAAACCAACCACGATATGGAGGAGCAAATAGCCTGTTTGGACAAGGTCAAGGAGAGTTACGCATCTATTTTGGAATACATTAGTGGCCAGCCTTTGGATGATGCGATACAGGGCTATACCCGCATCCACGAAAAAAGAGTGTTCCACAAACAGCTTGCTGTATATCGATATATTCTGATCGGTTTTCTTGTGATAGTATGTTTATCGCTGATCGTTTACATCAGAATACGCAAAAGGCAGGTGTATAAGATTCTTGCCTTACAGCAGCAGATTGATTCGTTGGAAAATTTACGCAACCTAAAGGACGAAGTGAAGGGCTTCATCATGCGTGATTTTGAAATAGCCAAGAAGATTGCCATACTAAGGCATACGCAGCAGGTACAGAGTGCGAAGTTTCTGAAAGATTTGGAAAGACATCATATTATAGACGGCAATGGTTTATTAACTATGAACTGGGAGCAGTTTTATAAATATATAGATCTCTCTTTTGATGGGTTTTATTCCAAATTGACCCAAAAATATCCGACACTAAATGAAAAAGAGATTCAACTTTGTTGTATGCTTCGGTCGGGTTTTAAGACGGATGAAATAGCCGCCATTTGGATGAATAGCGTCTTCTCTGTACACAAGTATAAAACCAATATCAGAAAGAAGGTCGATGCTCCAGAAGGGGCTGATATCATTGTTTTTCTTTCAGAGAAATTATCCTTACAATAGAGTTGTTTTTGATTACAAGTTTTCATTGCTAAACAATATTGATTATTAAGTAATTAGTTGCTACACTTTACAAACAAACAGAGAGGTATTACCAATGGATATTCCGAATGTGTTCTCTACTTTTGCCTTATAAGAGTTGCATTTATTCGTCGGCGATTCAATAGTTGTTTCAAGGGCTTATGTGGTACCAAACGGAATATATAATGCATTGATAATTCTCCGTACTCTGATTCAATTTTTAGGTTGTTTTGTTTCACTTTATGCTCTAAACATGGTGATTAATGAGTAGTAACTTTTAAAATGTTGTGCGATGAAGACAGTTAGAACTACATACAAAAGGATATCAGTATGTTTAATCATGCTTTTGGGTCTTTTGATATGCCAGTCTTGTTCAAAAAATACTCTTCCTGCCAGTACTATCCGTGTGCAGATCGAGGCTAATTCCGATGCTCCGGTCAGGATTTATGGTATCGAGGGAAGTGGTGAGAGAGGTCTTGTTGTAAAGAAGAATTACATCAGTTCGTTTAAGTCGGAAGCCGCTACTTTCTCAATCGATGCAAGATGTAAAGATGAAAAAACTTTAATTACGATTAAGGTGTGGGTAAACGGGAAACTCAAAAAAAATGTTTCAGGCAATAAATATTTAACAAGTGGAGAGATTACTTTGTAGTAATCGCAGAATTGTTCTCTACAAACAGCTAAGTGTGTAAAGTGAGGTATATTTAGAGTGCGTTTAGGGTTGTTTTGGAATGTCGTAATTTCCAGAACAGCCCTTAAAAGCTATTGATACGTTTCGAATAACGCCCCATAAGTAACGCCTGATCTCTCTACTGAAAGAGTAAATCCGTACACAGTCATATACTTCTAAGAACAGGTCTTGGCAGTATAATTTTTGACGCTTATGGGTCTGTCGGCAGGGTTTAGTGTTTAAATATCATTTCTTTATGCTCATCCTCAAGAATTGAGTATTATCATATTGACCCTGCCATCAACAAATAGTTTTTTGTTTAAGTTGGTTGGTGGACCTCTATGTTGTTCGATGTGATTCAGGACCTCCAAGACACGTCGAATCCAGAGACGTTCTTTCAACAACATGGCCTTGTGTTATCATGATTATACCTTTCCCGTAAGGAGGTAATGAAAGCCCATTTGCGTGCCAATGGACCCTTGTATTGATGGTCCGGATCGTTTGGACGACAGAACGGTTGAATACACGATGGTTGCATAAGCAGGGGCTTCATTGACGGCATCAAAAATAGAGAAAGCCAATGAGTCCTATCTTCTGATTGGAGATTGAAAAATTCTGATCGTAGGTGAATCGATGTTATTGTTCGGTCAATTTTTTTCTCAACGATTTGGGCGACTCTCCGAAATTCCGGCGGCAATAATCGGTGTAGGTAGTATTTCATTCTTTCCATTTGAATGTTTATGTACCTTGCGTTTTTATTCCTTTCCAAAAAAAAAAAATCGCTTGTTGCCGATCTCCGTTGACAAAACATCCAACCGCCACTGCACTGCGATCGACATTGCTTGCTGACATAAAGTATATTGCATGTCATAAGGGAGGGTGCACCTTCCGTATGGTCACTGGGTGTTAATTGCCCGACTCTGCTAAGGTGGCAGTGGCTTGTGTAAAATGATGGATCATCGCCTTGCCGGAAGGAGATACCGAGCCTTACTGCATTCATGGAATGTACTCTTCCAGCTAACCGAAGCAGTATTCCTATGTATAATCTTTGTCTTTGATCCGTCGCTTTATGACAAAAAACTAAGGATTTCGGAAAGATTATCTCACTCTTTTTCGGTTTGACCACACTCGATTATCCAATATAAATTCGTACTTTTATAAAAAATGTATGGATCATGTTGAAACGGATTGTTTTGTTGTCGTTGTTGAGTGCTTTGACGGGCTTGGCGGTACAGGCTTCGTCGCTTGTCCAGGGGCGAATTTACCTCAAGGACGGTCGTGTCATTGAGTGCGCCGAGAAGGATCGCATTGAAATTCCCCGCTACTCTCGGGATGTCAAACTTCTGCGTCGAGCCTTCTACAAAGACAAAAGCAAAGAGACATATCCCTTTGAAGCAGTGGATTCGATTGTTTGCTGGCACGTTGCTGCTCCCGACCATCTACGGACCTTCATTCCGGCTGAGCAGATTGGCTGGATGTGGGTGTACATGGAGACTCCCTATATTGGCGCATATGTTTACTCCGAAAAAGGGTTTGGCATTGATAATAATGGCGGAATAGAGGTGCTGTACAAACAGCGATCTTTGAGTCGTTCACGAACAGCCTATTATCTGCGTAAAACGGGTGATACGGAATTTCAGGATGTTGGGTCAGCCAGTCGAAATGCGAAGGAGGGGTTTCGGGAGCGGATTGTAGAGTACATTTCTGACGATCCTGCTTTGGCTGAGCTTATTCGCCAAACCCGTACCTCGAATCGCAGTAAGATCATACTGATGCTTGAGGATTACGTTCCACAAAATGATTGAGTGTTTACCCCCTAAATAGAGGTAGTTATGAAACATTTATTCTTTTGTTGTTTATCGGTTCTGTGTGTCACGGTTGGCACGATTTTCCAGGCCACAGCCAAAGATCCGGAGGATCTTGAATCCGATCACGTGATTGTCACACTCAAGTCGGGTGAGAAGGTTGATTGTTATATTCTCCGCGGATGGCATGCAGAAAGTTCCGTTTTTAAAAATGAGAACTTCTCTTTCAAAGTCCTCAAAACTCCGGAAGACAGGGAGCCCATTGTCTATACGGCCGATGATGTTGTGAGCATTGACTATGTCGAAATGACCGAAAATCACCCGGACGGTCTTCGTTGGGAGTCTCATCCGCTTGCCAGACCCAACTTTGCAAGCCGTTATAATACCATCCAGCGTCTGTTTTGTGTGGACAAGGTGGGCAAAAACGCCACAACCTACTGGTGGAAAATATGGGTTGCATCAGGTATCAATGGCATGAGCCGGTCACTCCAGACCAATTTCGGTATTCGTTTCCACAATGATCCAGAAGGGATTGTTTATCCCTACATGTTGGTCAATTCGGTATTGATGAAGGATCGCTATCCTGGGCTTCAGGATTTCTGCAAGAAGTGGTTCAAGGGTCCTGAAGGCAAGGTTCACAAGCATGAGGCGGAGGAGGATGACTCTTGGATTCTCGATATGTACGATGCCTATTTGGAGCAGATGGGAGACGCTGCCGCTGATCTGCCCCGACCGATTCCTGATAAGAAAGCCGATAAGAACAATAACGAGAAGTAGTTCCGTTATCTATTTCGAGTTCCATGATGTCGAACACCTGTGCAGGGTGCGACGTTGTGGAACTTTACTTTTGCAGGTTTCCGAAGTTGTTTTTTGCCCTCAATGCAAGGAACGCTCCCTGAGGCGAAAAAATGTAAAAAATGGAGCGTTGTTCTGTCGGTCTGTGCAGGTCAGCTTTCTCAAAAAATGTTGATTTGCAGAGGGAAAATTTACCGGCCAAACAAGCAAGAATGTCATTTAGCCAGTTGCCGATTTATACAAATGATAAATGGCTCGTAACCTGTAAATTGAAACAATTGATTCAGCGGTTTTTTGAAACGTTTTTTAGGACAATCAAACAATATGGGAAGTAACACAATGAAACTATTAAAACCTATTGATTACATCTGGTGTGTAGGAGAGGTAAACCACAAGCGGAGAACGGGGCCAGGTGATGGGGAGACCTTGATTATGGTCTGTTGGTATTTGGATATTTTGTTTCCTGTGATCACGTTTGTTTATAGGTTGGGGTTGGATCGCATGGTGATGACCCTGATTAGTTTAATCTTAATTGTTATTCCTTTTGTCTTTTGTCGATGGAGGTATAATCAGAGTCGTCGGGAAGCCATTCTGCAACGGTATCGTTGCGAACGTCCGGGCCGGGCTTTGCTGTGGATCTGGGGCGCCATTGTGGTGATTGCCGGCATCGAAGCTGTTCTCATGATGTGTGGGGGACTATGGGCGAATGGGAATGTGTCGTAAGGCTCTTTTTTTTGCAAGCAGTCGATATTGATCTGACCTATTAGTTTCTCTTCTGAAGGGGAATCGCCAACACGAATCAATAAAGATATTGTGCGCAGATTTTGAACAACAATACCTCGATCTGTTTGGCGTTATTTTTATTGATTTGTCTGCCATTGCGAAGAGCTTCCTTAAACACACAGGTCGCGTAGTGTGGCAGGCAAATTTGGGCTCTCCTTTAGGTGACGTTAAAGTCAGGTTTATCAGCTTCTCCCCGAATCCAATTTTAATTGTGTGGGCTGATTGAGGGGAAGCTGGGCGAACGCTGTTGCCTTGTCGAAGGGGGCGTTGGAGATTTTGATTTTTTGGTTGCCCAGTTGTTGTTAAGTCCGGTTGATTTCGCATATTTTGGGAAGCGTGACCGTTGTTTTGAAGAAAAAATCGTAAATTTCGACAATCAAAAAACTGAGTATATGAAGAAAACGTTGTTTTATCCATTACTGATGACTACGATGATAGTGGGCCTAAGCGGCTGTAAAGAGGAGGACAAAGTCTCCCTGAAGTATGAAAAATATACGTTGGACAATGGTTTGGAGGTGGTTTTGCACGAGGACCATTCCGATCCGACGGTTTCGATGGCCATTGCCTACCATGTGGGAAGCAGTCGGGAAAAACCGGGGAAGACCGGTTTTGCGCACTTTTTTGAGCACATGTTGTTCCAGCGTTCCGAGAACTTGCCTCGCAATGCCTTTTTCCAAAAGATTACCGACATGGGGGGCAACTTCAATGGCTGGACTGCGAATGATATGACCGTCTATTTCGAGTCGGTGCCCCGCGATGCGCTGGAAAAGATTCTGTGGATGGAGTCGGACCGTATGGGTTATTTTATCAATACGGTGACCGAGGGGGGCTTGAAACGGGAAATTGATGTGGTTTCCAACGAGAAACGTCAATATGAGAATGCTCCTTACGGTTTGATGAGTGAATTGTTGGATAAAAACCTTTTCCCGAAAGGACATCCGTACAGTTGGGAGGTAATTGGAGAGATTCCCGATTTGCGCAGTGCGACGGTGGAGGATGTGAAGGAGTTTTACAACAAGTATTACACGCCGAGTAACGCTACATTGGTACTGGCTGGAGATTTTAACAAGGCACAGGCCAAAGAGTTGATTCAGAAATATTTTGGTGAGATTCCGGCACGTCCGAAGCCAGAGACTCCGAAGGTACAGAACATTACGTTGGATTCGACCAAACGGATTTCGTATGAGGATCCGTTCTGCAATGCACCGATGATTGTTTTGGGGTATCCGTCCGTGGAGATGTACAATGAGGATGGATATGCACTCGACTTTTTGTGTAATCTGTTGGCTGGGGATAAAAAATCACCGGTTTACAAGGTGTTGGTAGAGGAGCGTAAATTAGTCCCGAATGTCTATATGGCGAACAGTCAGTTAGAGATTGCCGGTATGATCCGCTTGATTGCGACTACCTTCCCTGGAGTAAATCTGAATGATGTCTATGAGGGTTATCAGGAGGCACTGGCACGTTTTGAGAAGGAGGGTATTGATCCTAAAGATCTCGAACGTTACAAGACCATGGAGGAGACCCGACTCTACAACAACTTTGTTTCGAATCTGGACAAAGCCCAGAATATGGCTTTGAATAATATCTTTGGTGGCGCTCCTGACCGGTCGTTGAAGGAGTTGGCGAAGTATCAGGCTGTGACCCCCGAAGATGTGATGCGGGTTTACAACAAGTATATCAAGAACAAGCCTTATTTGGGACTCAGTATTGTGCCGACAGGTGAATCGGCTTTGGTACTGACCGGTTCGGTACCGGCGGTTGTGGATCAGGAGTCGATCGAGGAGCAGGAGCTGAACTCTCAGAGTGGAGCTATTGTTGATGATCCGTATGAACGTACACCGTCGTCGTTTGATCGCAGTGTTGAGCCTGCTTTGTTGTCGAATACGCCAGAGTTGAATCTTCCGAAGATTTGGAATGATTCGCTCAGCAACGGAATGAAGGTCAGTGGACTGGTTTACGATGAGTTGCCGTTGGTTAACTTTACGATCGAGTTGAGCCATGGTTTGCTGACTGACACGCCAGAGAAGGCTGGTTTGGCATCGCTGACGGCCAATATGCTCAACGAGGGTACGGCCTCCAAGACGCCTGCCGAACTGGAAGAGGCCATTGGTCAACTTGGAGCGCAGCTTTCGTTCCAGTCGGGTATCGAGAGTATGGTTTTGTCGGGTAGCTGCCTGAAGAAGAACTATTCGCAGGTAATGGCGCTGGTGGAGGAGATGTTGTTGCATCCGCGTTGGGATACGGCTGCATTTGCTCAGGTGAAGAGCCGTATGCTCGACGATATGCGCTATAATATGACCCAGCCCGATATGATTGCTCAGCTCTATTTCCGTCGTCTGGTCTTTGGGTCGTCGTCGATTTTGAGCTTTGCTGCGGACGGGACCGAACAGACGCTTTCGGCTTTGACGTTGGACGATGTGAAGAATTACTATGAGACCCACTTGTCGCCTTCGGTGGCCAAGATGAGTTTTGTCGGTGGCTTGAATCAGAAAGAGGTGGTTGCTTCGTTGGCTTCGTTGGAGAAGAACTGGAAAGCCAAGGAGGTGAAGAATCTCTCTACCGAGTATCTTGCTCCTGTGGCGTGGAAACCGGAGAGCAAGGTCTATTTCATTGACTATCCTGGAGCACGTCAGTCATACATTTTGATCGGGAAACCGGCCATGTCGATCAAGGCTCCTGATGCCTATCCGGCAGTGGTGGTCAATGACCGGCTGGGTGCAAGCTCCAAAGGGTTGCTGTTTGACATTCTTCGCCTGAAACATGGTTATACTTATGGGGCCTATTCGAACTTTGCACAGGGGCTGTACAACAACTATTTTGCTGCTCGTTCGAGTGTTCAGGCGACGGTGACCAAAGAGTCGTTAGCTCTGTTCCGCGATATTTTGTCGGGTTATGGTAGCCTCTATTCGCAGGAGGATCTGGATCAGACCCGTACGACTCTATTGCGAACGATGTACGGTTCGTTTGAGACGCCTAAGGCTTTGTTGGGCATGTTGCGGACGATCGATGCTTACGATCTTCCGGAGGATTATTTGATGCAGCGTGTTCAGACCCTGAAAGCGATGACGCTGGATCAAGCCAAGGAGGTCATTGCCAAAGATTTGAACTTTGGCGAGATGGTCATTGTGGTTGTCGGTGATGCGAAGAGCCAGTTGGCGGGTGTAAAATCCCTCAATTTGGGGAAAGTTGAGTTGGTACAAAGCCAGGCGACCAAGTAGCAACGTCTATTTGCATCGGGGTGCTTGTTGAGGCACGTTACTCTTCATGACGTAAGAACGATGCTGAGATATTTTGAAGGGGAGCGGATCGGAAGGTCCGCTCCCCTTTTTATTTGTGGTTGGAAGGGGAAGATGACACAGCCATATTTTTATTCTTGTTTTTATTCTTGTTTTTACCCTCATTCTCATTCTCATTCTCACTCTCATTCTCATTCTCACCCTCACCCTCACCCTTACTCTTACTCTTACCCCCACCGCACTTTTCGGGCAAGGGGGCTTGGTTGTACATTTTATTGATTAAAGGATATATTTTATGTAGGCCATTTAGAGGGTGGAAGGTGATGGTTGGGAGGGCATGAACTTGTGTTTGCTTTTTACATAGTGTCGCTTCACGTGTAGCATGCCATCGTTTTATTGATCAATGAAAAACTTTTGCCGGTTTTATGCCTCTCGTGTTTAGAGGTCCAACAGATTGCCTTTCCGAAAATCTTATACCATGTCGTGGGTTGTGCTTTGCAGGATGGGCTGACCGTTGGTCGAGTGCTGCCTCATTCTAAAGTTTTATTGCCAAAGATTCGCACGGTTTCAACTCAGTAAATACTTAAAATAGAGAGTCCTGCGATTCATGCGAATCGCAGGACTCTTTTCGAATAGTTTGCTATTATCGTAGGAACGGCCAGGACGGGATTATCTGGTGGTGTCGATCTCGCCGATAATGCGACGGATCGAGGCATTACGTGCAGCGGTATCGATGGGTGCTGGCAGTGCAGTGGAGTCGGTCTCCACCTCGATCAATCCACGGCCGGCCATCAACGGTTTGATATCGGGCTCGTGACCACGGAATTTTTTGTAAAGCTCCATACCGGGCTCGCTGCCACCGCGTTCCAGAATGTTTTTGCGGTACGATTCAGCAGTCGGACGATCGAAGATATCACCGCTCTCAACAAAGGCCTGGTAGGCATCTTTATCCAATACTTCCGCCCAGATGTAGCTGTAATAACCGGCTGCATATCCGCCGCCGAAGATGTGTGCGAAGTAGGGGTAACGGTAGCGTGGTTCAATTTGCGGAATCAATCCCCGTTTTTCGTTGAGCATCTGCTTTTCAAAACGGTTCAGGTCGATCGGTTTATATTCGGTAATGGTGTGGATGTCCAGGTCGGAAAGTGACGCAGCCAGCAGCTCGGTGGTGGTAAAGCCTTGATTGAATAGTGAGCTGCGGCGGATCTTCTCGATCAAATCTTCCGGCATGGGGGCTCCGTTCTGGTAGTGTTTGGCGTACATGCGTAACATGGCCGGTTCGAATGCCCAGTTTTCCATGATCTGTGAAGGCAGCTCGACGAAATCCTGCTCAACGCCAGCCAGCCCGGTGTATTTGACTTGCGAGAAGAGGCTGTGCAGTGCGTGACCGAACTCGTGGAAGAGGGTTTCGGCGTCGTCGAGATTGAGCAGAGCCACGCCGTTTTTGGTTGCCGGACGGCTGACATTGGCCACAATTGTAACCACTGGAGCGACCCGTTTCCCGTTTTCGTAGTGGGCATCCCGGTAGGTTCCGCACCAAGCACCGCCCTGTTTGCCGGGACGTGGATAGAAGTCGAAATAGAGAATGCCCAGATGGCTGTTATCCTTGTCGAGCACTTCATAGGCAACGCATTCGGGGTGATACACCGGAACGGATACCGGACGGAAGGTGATTCCCCACAGCCGGTTGCTGAGTTGGAATATGCCTTGTAATACATTGCTCAGCGAGAGGTAGGGGCGTAACTCCTCTTCGTTGAGGTCATATTTCTGTTTGCGCACCTTTTCTGCGTAGTACCACCAGTCCCACGATTCGAAGCTGTCATCACCGGTTTCGGCCTTTTTGATGGCTTTCATCTCTTCGAGCTCTTTCTTGGCCAACTCAAGCGAGGGTTTCCACAGCTGGTCGAGCAGTGCGTAAGCGTTTTCTGGGGTTTTGGCCATCTCTTCGTCCAGAGCGAAGGCGGCGTAGGAGGGGTAACCCAATAGTTTTGCCTTGTCGAGGCGCAGTTTGACAATTTGATTGATGATCTCGCGGTTGTCAGAGCTGTCCCCGTGGCTGCAACGCTCGAGGTAGGCTTTGTACATTTTTTCACGCAGATCCCGGCGATCGGAGTAGGTAAGGAAGGGGATCAGACTCGGTTTGCTGAGGGTGAAGATCCATACGCCCTCCTTTTTGCGGTTCAGGGCTTCGGTGTTGGCGGCCGTTTGGATCGACGAGGGCAGACCTTTCAGATCGTTCGGATTATCGATCACTAAGGTAAAGGCGTTGTTGTCGGCCAGCAGGTTGTTGTTGAACTGTACGCTGAGCGTTGAGAGCTGTTCGTTCACCTGTTTGAGCTCTTTTTTCTGTTCTGGGGTCAGCAGCGCTCCGGCCCGAACAAAACGGTCGTAGATCAGTTCGGTCAGCCGTTTTTGTTGCGGATCGGCGAGCTGGTCCCGTTGGTCGTAAACCGCTTTGACCTTGTTGAACAGGCGGTCGTTCAGATAGATATTGTCGAAATGTGCCGAAACCATCGGTGAGAGCTCCATGTCCAGCTCCTGCATTTGGGCGTTGCTTTCGGCGGCATTCAGCAGCGAAAAGGTGGTGTAGGCGTTGGTCAGGATCTGCCCGCTGCGGTCCAGTGCCTCGATCACGTTGGCGAAAGAGGGGATTTCGGTGTTGCGGACGATCGAATCGATTTGGGCGTTGTGTTGCCGAATGCCCTCTTCGATAGCAGGTTTGAAATGTTCGGCTTTGATCCGGTCGAAAGGCGGAACTCCGAATGGAGTATTCCAGGTTTCGAGCAGCGGATTGGCAGTTTGGGAGCTGTTTTTGCATCCGGTAAAAGTGACCATGGCCGTAGCGATTAGGATCAGTGCGGATAATTTTTTCATGTTGTCTGAGAAATTGTCGTGTAAGTACAGCTTGTTGTTGTATCTTTGCAGTGCAAATTTTCGCTGATAAAATTAGATAAAATCCTCGGCCCATGCAACTTTTCTATGCGCCGGACCTCGATACGGATACCGGTACATATCTTTTTTCGGAAGAGGAGTCCAAACATTGTGTACGGGTTTTACGGTTGACGGAGGGTGATTCGCTCCATTTGACCGATGGACGTGGCTTGTTGTGTCGGGCCGAGATTGTTGAGGCCTCGCCCAAACACTGCCGCGTGGAGATCCGTGAACGTTGGTCCGAATACGGTCGCCGCAGTTATGAGTTGGTGATGGCGGTTGCGCCCACCAAAAACAGCGATCGTTTCGAATGGTTTGTCGAGAAGGCGACGGAGATCGGTATTGATCGGATCGTGCCGTTGTTGACCGATCGTTGTGAGCGGCGGGTGCTCAAAACCGACCGTCTCGAAAAGGTGGCCACCAGTGCCATGAAACAATCCCTGAAGGCTTATCATCCTGTGATCGATGCGCTGACTCCGTTTCGGGAGTTGGTAGCTCAGCCTTTTGATGGTGTGAAACTGATTGCCCATTGTGAAGAGAATATGCCACGCCGGTATATCGGCAAACTGGTTCCGGCGGCGAGTCGGACGATGGTGCTGATTGGTCCGGAGGGGGATTTTTCGCCCGAAGAGATCGCCTTGGCACACCAATACGGCTTTGAGGATGTCTCGCTGGGCCACAGCCGTCTGCGGACCGAAACGGCTGCTGTTACGGCGGTAGCGGATGTAGCCTTTATCAATGAATCCACCCTGAACAACTGATAAACGATGTTCGTTGAATTTGTCATTGCTTTGATGCTGTTATCGTTGGCGGTATTTGTCGTGCCGTTGGCGTACAAATGGTTGACCACGCTGTGTGTTGTGTCGCTGGGCGTGGTATCGGCACTGTGGGTCGCCATCGATGTCTTTGCCCATAACGGTGAGCGCTTTTACGATAGCGGGTACAACGTAGTTTTCGGATTGCAATACGGTATGAGTGATCCGCTTTCGGCCTTTTTTATGGTGATGCTGTCGATTGCTGCCGTATCGGTGATGATCTATGCGCGGGGCTACCTGAAGCCCTATCTCGAACACAAATCGCCAGCACAGATTTCGTTGCACTACTACTGCTTGAGCGTGTTGTACCTCTCGATGCTGTTGGTGGTCACCTTACGGGATGCTTTCGGGTTCCTGTTCGCTTGGGAGGTGATGACGCTCTCCTCATTTGTGTTGATTCTGTTCGATGCCGAACGCCAGGAGGTGCGCCGGGCCGCATTGAGCTACCTGTTGCTGATGCATATCGGTTTTCTGTTCCTGCTGGTCGCTTTTGTTGTGCTGTCGGCTAACGGACTGCCGGCCACCTTTGATTCTATTGCCCGTTTCGGCGCCCAAGGCGGTAATGTCGTTTTGTTGTTCGTGCTGTTCCTGATCGGATTCGGCATGAAAGCGGGTATCTTCCCGCTGCACGTGTGGCTTCCCGAGGCGCATCCGGCTGCTCCGGCCCACATCTCGGCTTTCATGTCGGGCGTGATGATCAAAACCGGCGTCTATGGTGTGATGC
>ENA-ORSJ01000488-ORSJ01000488.1-human-gut-metagenome-genome-assembly--contig:-NODE-488-length-43422-cov-5.978348_pt1 | contig 43422 bp, 21 predicted proteins | sample MGYA00242191_ERZ509158 | MGnify/ENA primary metagenome ERZ509158 (study PRJEB26280, sample SAMEA2338623) | human gut metagenome | biome: human gut; feature: human-associated habitat; material: faeces...
CCCTGCCGTTGCAAAACGGGCCGTTCCGCCTTGCGATATGTGCCGTTTGGCAGTGCTGCATGGGCCGTTTTGCAAGGCGGAACGGCCCGTTTTGCAAGCCCTGACGGCAGGCCTTGCCGTATGCCAGCGCTTCCGTTGGCCTTTGGCGGCATGCCGACGACGGTTGGCTTTGGCGTCGGCCGTGCCCGCCGGCCCCGGCATGCCATGGTGGCGCCATGTGTGCCGCCTGTCGGGGGCTGATTGACAAATGAATGGAAAACACCAAAAAAAGCATCCGTTTTGTTGCGGGTTTGCGATAGAAAGGTTATATTTGCATCATAATAGATATCCGATGCATATAGTCGGAACGGCTGCCTGTAGCGGCATGTTGCCGCCGTCTGTGAGTCGGCGCTGTAGGGCAGCGGGCTCATGGCCGCCGTCGTGGTGGCGCAATTGGGTTTGATAGGGTGTCTGTTTGGTGTCACCGCCATTGGCCGTCAGGCGTGGCAATGCGGCCATGGCTTCATGCCGGCGTTGCCGCAGGGCGCCACGGTGCAAGAGCCGCCGCCTTCTCCGCCTTTCGGCCCATGGCGGCTCGCTTCAGGTCGCAGCGGTTTGTGCGCGCGTACATTTATATATTAATATTATTGTTATGAACGTTTTGTCATTCATCAAACGTTGGTCGCTGGTGGTGTCTCTGTTGGCAGGCACCCTCATTTATCTGCTCTTTTCCCGCGTTTCCTTTCTGGAGCCGATAGGAGCCGATGCCGAGCCGCTGTTGGTGGGCGCGCTGCCGGTGTTGCTCTTCGTGCTTCTGTTCGTCACATTTTGCAAGATCGACGTGCGCGACCTGCGCCCGCGGCCGTGGCACTTCTGGCTGCAGCTGTTGCGCATCGTGCTGTCGTTGGCCCTTGTGGCCGGCATAGTGTGCGCCGGAGTGCCGGGCGTCAGGCTTGTACTCGTTGGGGTATTCGTGTGCGTGGCCTGCCCTACGGCGGCCGCCGCGGCCGTTGTCACCGAGAAACTTGGCGGCAGCATAGCCTCGATGACCATATATACCATCATCGACAATGTTGTCACGTCTGTTGTCGTTCCGCTGCTCCTGCCGCTCATCGAGCGCGGTGTCGACGTGTCGTTTTTCACGGCCATGCTCATGGTGCTGCGCAATGTGGCCTTTGTGCTTGTCGTACCGTTGGCGCTGGCGCTGTTGTGCCGCAGGTTGGTGCCCCGCATCACGTCGGCCATTGCCGGCGTGCGCAACCTCGCATTCTATATCTGGTGCGTCAACCTGGCCATCGTCACGGGCGTCACCGTGCGCAACATCCTGCATGCCACGGTGTCGGGCTCAACGCTTGTCATGCTGCTCGCGCTCCCGCTGTTGGTCACCCTGGCCCTCTTTGCCATGGGCAAGGCCGTGGGCCATGCCTATGGCGACAGTGTGAGCGCTGGCCAGGCGCTCGGCCAGAAGAACACCGTGGTGGGAATATGGATAGCGCTCACGTTTCTCGACCCGCTGTCGGCGTTGGCGCCCGGTGCCTACGTGATATGGCAGAACCTTGTCAACGCCTGGCAGATATGGTATAAGGAAAAGTATGGCCGGGTGAAGTGGTGAGCCCGTGGCGAGGCGTGCTGTGGGCGAGGTGTAATGTATTTTTCACGCCGCTGAAACAGAAATGTAGCACAGGTTAAATAATTTTGCACGAGATAAATATATTTTAGATATGGAGAGCAAGAAGAGCCGCAAAGACCGTCGCTATGTTGAACGCGACCTCAGTTGGATGTACTTTAACCGCAGAATACTGCAGGAGGCAGAGAAACAGAATGTACCGGTGCTTGAGCGAATGTCGTTTCTCGGCATATACTCAAACAACCTCGACGAGTTTTTCCGCGTCCGTGTGGCATCGCTCAGCCGCATTGCCGAGTCGAAGGAGAAAATACCCAAGGCCGACAGGGTGAGGGCCAAGGCCACGATAAAGGAAATAAACCGCCTCAACGCCGCATACAACAAGGAGTTTGAGCACACCGTGGGCGTGGTTACCGACGACCTGGCCAAGCACGGCATACGATTGCTTCATGAGACCGACCTCAACGAAGAGCAGAAGACATACATCAGGCGGCTCTATCTTGACAAGCTCAACGGGTCGACAAACCCCGTGTGGCTTAACGAAATCAAGGAGATAGGCGACACCGACGACGACAGCATATACCTGGCCGTGAAGCGTTCGCGCTGGCAGGCCGACAAGAAGAACCCCACGGTCACCCATGCCCTCATCAAGGTTCCCGACCGCGAGGTGGGGCGCTTTGTGGTATTGCCGCCCAGCGACGGCTTTGCCAACATCATGTACATAGACGACGTGGTGCGGTTCTGCCTGCCGCTGATATTCATCGGCGCCGGCAAGTGCACCTACGAGGCCTATTCCTTCAAGTTTACCAAGGATGCCGAGATGGACATCGACAACGACCTGAGCTACGGCGTGGTGCAGAAGGTGGCCAAGGGCGTCAAGAGCCGCAAGCGCGGCGAGCCCATACGCGTTATCTATGACGAGCGCATGCCCAAGGACTTGTTGCGGAAGATAATGTCGAAACTGAACGTCGACCAGCTGGACACCATCGTCAGCGGCGGCAGATACCAGAACCACAAAGACCTGATGGGCTTTCCCGATTGCGGCAAGTCGGAGTTGCGCTATCCGTCGTGGACGCCCATTGTCAAACCCGAGCTGGAGACCGAAGACTGCATTCTTGACACCATAAGGGGCAAAGACCGCTTCTTGCACGTGCCATACCATTCGTTCAACAGTTTCATACGACTGCTGCGCGAGGCTGCGCTCAACCCCGACGTGCGCGAGATACAGGCCACGCTTTACCGACTGGCCAAGGATTCGAAGGTTGTCAACACCCTCATCTGTGCGGCGCGCAACGGCAAGAAGGTCACCGTGGTCATCGAGTTGCTGGCCCGTTTCGACGAGGAGAGCAACATCAAGTGGAGCAAGCGCATGCAGGAAGCCGGCATCGAGGTGGTGTTCGGCGTCGAAGGGCTCAAGGTTCACTCCAAGCTCGTTTACATAAATTGCAAGGGCGGCGACATTGCGTGCATCGGCACGGGCAACTTCCACGAGGGCAACGCCAAGATATATACCGACTATATGGTCATGACGGCCAGGCCCACGCTTGTGCGTGAGGTGAAAAAGGTGTTCGAGTTCATCCGCAAGCCATTCAAGCCCGTCAGGTTCCGAGAGCTCCTCGTGTCGCCAAACGACATGAAACCGCGCATACTGAGGCTCATTGACAACGAGATAAAAAACGCGAAGGCCGGCATCGATGCCTGGATACGCATGAAGATAAACCACATCACCGACGAGGATGTGGTGGAGCGGCTCTACGACGCCGCAGCGGCCGGGGTGAAGATTGACATCGTTTTGCGCGGCAACTGTTCTCTCATGCCGTCGAATGTCGACAACATGCACGTGGTGGGCATCATCGACCGCTACCTCGAACACTCGCGGATACTGATTTTTGCCAATGGCGGTACACCACGGTATTACATGGGCAGCGCCGACTGGATGCCGCGCAACCTCGTCAACCGTGTCGAGGTGCTTACACCGGTCTACGACGAGGACTTGCAGCGCGACCTGGCGCGGACTGTGGATTACGGCTTGCGCGATACCACCAACGGGCGCATTGTCGACGGTTTCGGCAAGAACGAAATGCAGCAGGGCGAGCCCTTCCGCTCGCAGGAGCACCTGTATGTCGACTATCTCAAGGAATCTCAAGAATACAACAACATAAGGAACTGATTATGGAAAACAGCAATTTTGCAGCCATCGACATTGGGTCTAACGGGGCGCGCCTGCTCATCAAGAACGTGATTGAGGACGCAGGGGGCAACTATGAGTTCAACAAGGTGCTGTTCCTCCGTATACCGTTGCGGCTGGGCAAGGATGTGTTTACCATCGGTGAGATATCTCCCGAGCGCGAGCGCATGATGATGTGCATGATAAAAAGCTACAAGCAGCTCATGAAGCTATACCGGGTGGTGGAGTACAGGGCATGTGCCACGTCGGCAATGCGCGACGCTGCCAACGGTCAGAAGATTCTGAAAAAGATACGCAAGGAGACAGGCATCAACATCGAGATTATCCCCGGAAGCGAGGAGGCACGCCTGCTTTGCGACAATTCTGTAGAAAGCGGATATGCGCGCAAGGGCAATTATGCCTATATGGATGTGGGCGGAGGCAGCACCGAGATTTCGATGATTAGCGACGGGCGCATCGTGGGCAGCTGCTCTTACAACCTCGGCACGCTGCGCATCCTCGGCGGGGCCGTAGAAGAGGGCGAGGTGGAGAAGATGAAAGAAGAGCTGGCTGCATATGCCGCCGACTATAAAGACATCTCCATCATAGGCTCCGGGGGCAACATCAACAAGCTGTGCAGGCTGTACGACAGCGGCAAGGGCAAGAAGTCGAAGGACACGCTGCCGGTTGACGGATTGCGCAAGGTGTACGACGAGATGAAGGGAATGACTTACCGCGAGCGCATCGACCGCTATTCGCTCAAGCCCGACAGGGCCGACGTGATAATACCGGCGGCAGAGCTGTTTCTCACCGTGGCCGACGCGCTGGGGTGCCAGCAGATACATGTGCCCAACATATCGCTGGCCGATTGCATCATCGACGGGCTTTACAAGAAACTGAAAGACTCGCCCATCAAGGCATGAGGGCGGCTTTTAGGTAGGAATTGTTGCCGGAGGCACGGGCCGCAGACCGTTGCCTCCGGCTTTGTGTTTGTGCGGTGGCTTCACTATTGTGCCATCCAGCCACTGCGTGCCCGGCTGTTCGGCGACGTAGACGTTGTAATCCCGGGGCATTCACCTGTCTTTTTCTGTCACTTTTCCATAAGTTGCCATACCGTGGCAGTAGGTGTTATGGCCCATGGGCAGATTGCCTCAGCTGTGCCTTGAGGCTGCACTTTATTGTTTGGCAAGGTTGCATTAATGTAGTGGCTAAGCCATGCAATATGGTTGTTTTTTAGAGGTTGGGCTGTAGCCCGACCGTCCGTTTTTCTCCTTTTTTACGTTTTTTGTGTTAATTATTTGCGTGTATAATCCTTTTTTATACTACTTTTGCATTGACAAACGTGTTATCTGGATAACTTGCGTCTGTGACTCTATTGCTAATTTTACATATATTCATTATATATCAATAACTACAAACAATAGCAACATGAAGAAAAGATTTCTACCTCTGTTTGTGTTGGGAATGTTATCGGGCACTGCCTCGGCGCAGCGCGCGACCGACGTGCTCGACCGAGGCTTGGTGGCTGTCCAGGTAAAGGCAGACTCCAAGCTAAACAAGGAGGGGGGCATCTTCTGCAGCTGGCGTATGCCTGCCGAGGAATATTATGATGTTAAGTACAACATCTACCGCGACGGCACCAAGCTGAACAGCGAGCCTCTCAATGTTTCAAACTACTTGGACAAAAGCGGATCTACATCAAGCAGCTATCAGGTGCAGGCGGTTGTACGCGGCGTACCGCAGCAGATGTCGGACGCCGTGACGCCATGGGCCAACAATTACCTTGAAGTGCAGATGGATCACGGCAACCTCAAGAGCACGTACATACCCAACGACGCTTGCATGGCCGACGTTGACGGCGACGGCGAGCTTGAGATTCTATTGAAGTTTGACAACCAGGAAGACATAGCCGGGCGTTGGAAGAAAGGAGGAAACAACGGTGAGTATGCCATCATCGAGGTATATAAGCTCAACGGAAAGCGGTTGTGGTGGATTGACCTGGGACCGAACATGGCCGATTTCCAGAACAACGAGAACAATATCGTTGCTTACGACTGGGATGGCGACGGCAAGGCCGAGGCTGTGTTGCGTGCTTCCGATGGTACAGTAGTACACAAGGCCGACGGCACAACGGTTGAGATTGGCGACATGAATGCCGACTACCGCCCGGCAGACGGGCATACGGGAGGGGCCGAGTTCTTTGTGCACGAGGGCCAGGAGTTCCTGCTCTACCTCAATGGCGAGACCGGAGAGCCTTACCAGATAATGGAGTATCCGCTGAAAAGGCTTGAAGACGGCGAGACCGACCTCAACGCTGCTTGGGGCGACGGCTACGGCCACCGTTCCACAAAGCATTTCTTTGGCGCTCCCGTGCTCGACGGCCGCAAGCCCAGCATCTTCATCGCACGTGGCATATACACACGCCACAAGATGATTGCATACGATGTTAACCCCGCTACCCACCAGCTCGTAGAGCGTTGGCGCTGGAACTGCAACACGCCGGGATCGATGTGGTACGGGCAGGGTTACCATAACTATTGCATCTCAGACGTTGACTGGGACGGGCGCGATGAGATTGTGTTCGGCTCCATGGTGATTGATGACAACGGCAAGGGCCTCTCGTCGAGCGGCCTCGGACACGGCGACTCGCAGCACTGCAGCGACTTCGACCCATACAGCTTCGGGCAGGAAATCTTTGCCTGCAACGAGTCGCAGCCTAACAATAACTTCCGCGACGCAACCACGTCGAAGATATATTACCGCTCTGTGGGCAGCCGCGACGACGGCCGTGCCAACATGGGCAAGTTTGTAGACGACATACCCGGGGCCCAGGGAGTGTCGTCGCGCGACGACAATCTCGTTGGCGCTGCGGCCCATGCCGGCGTCGACGGATATTCGAAGAGTTCGTTCAACATTACACAGAACTTCAGGATATATTGGGATGGCGACCTTTGCGAAGAGTCGTTCGACTATCGCAACGGCAAGAACACCGAGGGACACATCGTCAAGGCGCGCGAAGGCGAGATAGCGGTGCTGGCCGGCAGCATGACCAACAACGACACCAAGGGAACGCCTTGCTATCAGGGCGATGTGCTGGGCGACTGGCGCGAGGAGGTCATCATGCGCACAGCCAACAACAACATACGCATCTACACAACCGACTTCCCCACAAAGTGGCGCAACTACTCGCTCTGGCATGACCACCAGTACCGCCAGGCTATGGTATGGCAGATGTGCGGATACAACCAGACTCCGCATGCAAGCTACTACCTTGGCGAGATGGAAGGCATCACGATGGCGCCGCCGGCTCTTTCCATGACGGGGCGTGACGAGATTGCAAACGGTTCGTCGATTGATGCCGGTAGCAACGACAAGCACATCATAATGTGCGAGACCAACGACATGACTGTCAGCGTTGCCGACGGTGCACAGCCTTACATCTTTACCGACAATGCGCCGATATGGACGCAAGGCCATGACGACAACAACAACATCACTACCGAGACATACACCCACACGCTCACGGGCGGGGCGTTCACAGGCTCAATGCGCCTTGTCAAGCAGGGCAGCGGAGTGCTTGTGCTGCCCAAGGTCACCGAGACATATACGGGCAACACCGACGTATGGGGCGGTACGCTCAGCTTCGACGGAACCATGCAGTCAAGCCGCGTCTGGCTCAACCGCCACACAACGCTCATCTCTGATGGCGGCAAGTTCATGAAGGGCATACAGGCAGAGTACAACGCCAGGCTGCTGCCAGGAGGCGAAGGCAAGCAGGGAACCATCGAGACCGACTCGCTCATACTCAACTTCGGTTCGCGGATGCTTATCGACTTGTTCAGCGACGGCATCTCTTCCGACCAGATAAAGGCCAATGTCCTCACCATAGGGAAGAAGGACTGGAAGAACGGTCCGCAGTATCTCACCCCGGTGATGGAGTTTGTTTGCCATCCTGCTTCGGGCGAGGACAGGATTGCCGAGGGCAAGTATCTGATTGGTGAGTTTGGCAAGATAGAAGGCGACATCAACGACCTTGTCATCGAAGGGCTCAACAGCCAGCGCAAGACCTTGACCTACGAAGACGGCAAGCTGTATATCTCCATAGAGAACTACGTGCCGGGCAACGTGACGTGGACAGGCGCCGAAGGTGGCGATTGGGACCTTGACAAGACCCCGAACTTTGCCGTCGACGGTTCTGAAGACGTGCGTTCGTTTGTCCAGGGCGACATCGTCACGTTCAACGACATTGCCTCTGTCACCGACATTACCATCAGTGGCAACGTCGCTCCCAAGAGCATAGTATTCGACAACTCCGAGAAAGACTTCACAATATCCGGCGATAGCATCGTCGGAGACCCCACAGTCGAGAAGCGCGGCACTGGCAGCGTCACAATAAACAATGTCAACCACACCGGCAATACCACCATCAGCGGTGGTGAGCTCGTGGTAACGTCGCTTGCCAACAACGTCGGCCAGGAGTTTGGTTCGCTGGGCGGACTCGACAAGAAGGTCTCCATCACAGGCAACGGCATACTCGGTGTGTCGGGCTCAGTGACCTCCGGCCAGGAGATTTTCGTAGGCGAGGGCGGTGCAGTCATCGACGTCAAGCCGTCGTCGTCGCTCACCATGGAGCGCGGCATTGCCGGCACTGGGGCGTCGGCTGTGCTCAGCAAAGACGGTACCGGAACGCTCACGCTCGGCTCTTCCAACCAGGTGGGCCGCCTCGTCATCGTTGCCGGAGTGGTCAATGCCGTTGAGAGCGGCGACCAGACACAGCTGCCGCCTGTCGTAGAGTTCCGCGGTGGAACGCTTTACGACCCCAACAGCGAAGGCTCTTACACCACCAACTATGCTGCGTTTGAAGTGCCCGAGGGCGCAACCGGCACGTTCTATGCCGACCCGCGTTGCAACTACCGCGGCAAACTGACAGGTGCCGGAACGTTCAACGTCAACGCGGCAGGCGTCCGCAACTACTTCCAGGGCGACTGGAGCGAGTTTGAGGGAACGCTCGTGCCGGGCTTGTCGAAGCGCGCCACCTACGACCCGTCGTTCGACTTCGACAACAACTACGGTCTGCCTAAGGCCACACTGCAGCTCAATTCGGGCGTGACATTCAACAACAGGGGCCACGCTGTGAGCATTGCCAACGTCACGGGCTCGGGCGTACTGGCCGGAGGCGGCACGTACACCATTGGCGGCCAGGGCGACGACATCAAGTTCCGTGGCCAGTTCGATGGCTCGTCGGTAGTGAAGACCGGCGACGGCACATGGTCTGTATACACCTCTTCCCCGCAAGACAACATCGGTTCGGTAACGGTGAACGGCGGCGGGCTTTATCTTGACACATACAATTCGGCAACGTGCATCATGTCTGGCACGATAACGATGAACAGCGGCACGTCGATCAAGGGCACCGGCACGGTGAAAAACATTGTGCTCAACTCGGGAGCAGAGCTTGCCCCGGGCCGCACCACCACAGCCGATGTGTCGGGCTTCGTTGCCGCCGAGGGCAACCTAACGGCCAATGCCGGCTCTGTGGTCAGCCTCAACATCAAGAACGCTTCGAACACCACGAGCTCGAGGTCTTTCCTCAAAGTGGGCGGAGCATTCAAGGCCGACGGCACCATCCGCATTACTCTCAGCGACAACTACTCTCCCGAGGAGGGCGATGAGATAGTGCTCTGGACGGCCGGCAGCTTCAGCGGCACACCTACGGTAGAACTGCCCGAGCTGCCCGAGTGGCTCGACTGGGACAGCACCGGCTTGCTTGCGGCCGAAGGCAAACTGCGCGTCATCTCTTCGGCAGGCATCTCGTCGAAGCCGGCCGCCGACGAGGCTGTCGTTTGCCGCGTGTTCACTCTCAGTGGAGTGCTTGTCGGACAGTTTGAGGCCACAGGTGCAACAGCCGTAGAGCGTGCCAAGAGCGCCATCGGTGCATCGGGCACATACATCATCCGCATCAGCGGAGCCGATTCGGCTTCTACGGTGAAAGTCGTAATCGACTGAATCTGATTATATTGAGCGTAAAACGGAGTTAGGTGTCCGTTTTACGCTCATTTTAGTTAAAACTAATTAATTTTGTGTGATTATCCACAAAGAATTAGTGTATAAAGGATAATATTTGACTGTTTTTACCTATCTTTGTCGCCGAAAGATATGACCAAAGGCTAAAAACGAAACTTATTAATAACCAACTTAATTATTTATGAAGAAGCAATTACTAATGATGGCGGCTGCCTTCATGGGCGTAGCTGGGTCGGCGTATGCTTATAACATCGGCGACGCAGTTTATACCCATACAGGCAAGTACAAGATTGTGGGTGAGAACATCGTGGTCAATGGCGATTTCTCTAATGGCACGAGTGGCTGGACCGGCCTGACCGGCAAGGCCATTCCTACCGACACGTTCAACGTTGTGCCCAACGGCGGGCCCGATGGCAAACCGTGCCTTCAGGTCATGATTAGTGGCGGTACGATGGGCAACACTCTCGACGGCAGTGCCAACTTCCGCCAGAGCGTGCGCCTTGCCGGCGGCAATACCTATGTGATTTCTTACAAGGTCAAGGCCAACACCGGTGGCGTTACGTCTACCGCACGCTGGTCGGGCCGCAACGACAACTACCAGGATGTGTTCGTCAACGGCAACGGATTGAGCCCGTATCCCACCGAGACAGAAGACAACAAGTCGCAGGGAAGCGTGGCCGAGTGGATTGACACCAAGGGCGGCGAGTGGATGACCATCAACTATGCCTACCGCGCCGAGACAGACATCTACCTCAACTTTGAGTTCTTCAACCTCATCCAGTTTGACAGCTTTGCCGACTTCGGCGTTTATTCAGCTACTCAAGTGGGCGACGACCGCATTGCCACCAGCGCAGCAAACACACTGCAAAGCATCATCGACGACACCGAGACATTCCCCGATGCAGCCGACTACCTGTCGGAGCCCTTGGCCGAGCTGAGGTCTGCTGCCGAGAATCCCGACATCTCGGTTGACGAGCTCAACGGCATGGTTGATATGATCATGGGCAGCGAGTCGGCCCTGAGCGAGTATCTCAACGCCATTTCTGCCGACGTGTCTTCTTATTTCGATTACTTCACGTTTGACGACTGCACCGAGAAGAAAGCCAACAAGGGCGCTGCCGAGGGATGGTCGGAGACCGGCGGACGCTGGGGCGTGAGGGCTCCGTGGTCTGACATGACCACACGCCACATCTTTGCCGAGAGCCCGGCCAACGTGGCCATGGCTGCCGGTAGCCAGTATCAGACTGCCGCACTCCCCAAAGGCAAGTACCTGTATATGGTAAAGGGCTCTGGTACAAGGTATTACGGCGACGGCTCGGGCAAGAACTCTAACTTCTACATACCCGACTACTATAACAATGTTTCGGGCATGGGCTTCTTTATAAATGGCGACTCTGCAGAAATGAAAGACGTGCCCACATACATGTCTAACATTTATTACAAGGTGTTCGACGTGGCTGAAGACGGCGACCAGACCATCGGATTCTATCGCGACGCCCAGAGTGCCTTTACGGGCAACGACCGCAACAAGGTGAGCGGTTCGGGCATTGTGCGCTTCGACAACATGCACATACGCATACTCGGCGTTACCAACGAGGATGTTGAGGCTTACTTCCTGAAGGAGACACTGGCCAACTCGCAGAACGCGCTCAAGGTGATGGTCGACTCGGCCAAGAACGTTGTTGCTCTGACCAAGTACATCTGGGGCAAGGACGAGCTGCAGGCTGTGATTGACGAGTCTGACAATGTGTATGCAACATGCACCAATCCTACGCAGGAAGACATCGACAAACTCGACGCACAGATGCCTATCATGCGCGACGCCATCCGCGCTTACTATGCTGTAAACAAGGAATATGTGCAGCTGGGCGAGGACATTGAGGCTGCCAAGGAAGTGGCTGCCGACGCAAAACGCCCTGCCGGCAAGGATGCACTCAATGCTGCCATCAAGACGGCCGAAGACTATTACACTCCGCTCAACGCGTCGTCGGTGCGCGACTCGCTCACTCTTGTCAAGACCGACTCTACGCTCAATGCCGCTGTGCAGACATTCTATGTTGCCAACGCATCGTGGGAGACACCTGCTGTGATGAACCTGGTGAACGCCGACTTTGCCGACAACTCAACCGGATGGTCTATCGATGCCATCGGCGGCACTGCTTCTTGGAAGTTTGGCACCATCGACGGCGTGGGCCGCACCATGTACTTCAACCGCGGCAACACGGCATACGACAACAAGTATGCATATCAGGACGTGAAGGTTGAGCAGCCCGGAGTCTACGAGTTCTTCGCCACTCTGGCCGTGCACAACTCTAAGTGGAGCTCAATCGAGGGCCAGGTGACCAGCACTTACCTCTATGCCAACAAAGACTCCATCGAGGTTTGCACTCTCGGACCGGGTGAGCCCACTGCCCAGGTTGTTGGTTCGTTCGACGACTTCAGCGTGGTAAGCAAGGTTACCGACATCAACGACACCGAGCAGGTGCCCGTGGCCGGCTACATCCGCGTGGGTCTTGAGAAGCGTCCGTTGCCCGATGGAACCAACGCTGTTGTCAACATGATTTACATTGCCAACACCAAGCTGCTCTACTACGGTTCTATCGAGGACTATGAGACCGGCGTTACCGATGTGGAGGTGGTCGACACCACGTTTGATGTTTACAACCTCAACGGCATGAAGGTGCGCTCTAACGTCAACTCTCTCGACGGCCTTGCCAAGGGCATCTATATTGTCAACGGCAAGAAGTATGTTGTGAAATAACACTTGATGATACATATAATTGGGCGAAAAGGCAACAGTCTTTTCGCCCTTTTTTGTTGCTTTTCGCCTCGCAGCCACTTGCTTTTTCTGCTGTATTGCCGCCGCGGTTTTGCCAAATGATTGCACCCTCAAACCGGCAATCCTGCCGCATGATTCTTGTTTTGGTGTCGATGCCCTGCTTGTCAAGCGCCTGTGTTCTCCGCCGAGGCTCTTTCCTCACCCTTTTCACCGGCGTGTGCCGCCATAAATGCGGTAGAACAGAAAGTCATTCTGCGCTACATTTTAATGCGTGTTTTTTGTGATGAACAGCCCGATAGGGGGGTGAGGGATGGCCCTGCCGTGTTTGTGGTGTCGGCATGGGGCTGCGCCGCTGCGTGCGGCCTTGGCCGGCTGTCGGCCGGTATGGCCCGTTTTGCATTGCCGGACGGGCTGTTTTGCATTGCCGAACGGGCCGTTTTGCAATGCCGAACGTCACGTATTGCACAGCACCGGTCGAGGGGTAGGTTTTTAGTCGGCGTTTTTCTTCAGCCCCGGCATTATGTAGGCAGTCAAAACGTCCCATGGCATTGTTGCGTGGGCCGGACGGCCCATTTGTCGAGCCACAGCGTTTTGCAATGCTGCCCGAAGCATGCCGGGCGTTTTATTGGCGTTTTGCCAACTTTTAAGTAGGTGTTCAAAATCAGTTGCCATCAAATTGTGCGCTCTTTCGGAGATGCATGCCAAAGTCCGAAAAGAGAGCGGGGCGGGCTACGCTACCTATGAGACTTTGGTATGCGGCCCGCAAGAGCGCACAAGATGGAGGCAAATATATAGTGGACACATGCAAGGTCTATTGTATTGGTTAGTTTTGAACAGTTGCTTACCGCCACCAAACGGCATCTTTGCCGTTGCTTTTCGCATGTGTGGCCCGCCCAACTTTCGGTATGTGCCGATTACGGTTTGCCCTGCGGCTGCAGGTTGGCGTTGTTTGCTTTTATTGCCTGTCAATGTTGAAATTGTGGCGGTAAACGTCGGTAAAATAATGCAGTCAAGAAGCCAGAAATCTGAGTGAAATGTTTGAGGGGCATGAAGCAAACGTGAAAAACGGCGTTCGGCAGAGAGCCGTTGTTGTGGTGGGCAGCGTCGTTATCAAGCTCAGCTACATTTTTTCTCATTCAAATTGCGTCGGGGCCATGCCCGCCCATAGGCAAAGGGTGGGGCGGGCCAGGTGTGCAAAGGGCATGGGTATTGCAAATGTTGGGTCAGCGCAGAGACTGATGGCCCCGACATGAGGTAATAAACAGCGTTTTACACATTATTATATATATAGCTGTTGGGAATTAATTTTGAACACCTACTTACACATTATTATATAATTATATATGCTTGTGGTCGGGTTCTGCCATAAGCAGTGGCGACATCGTCGGCGCAGGCATATCCAGCCCGATTGCCGCACCGCTGGTGTACAGACCGGCCTGTGCAGACGTCATTTTATGATTTGTTGCTATTCATTTTGCACGGTTTAATGACCACAGAGTTAAAACAGCTTAAATATCAATTATGCGCTTTAAAAATACAGTGATGAAACATTGTGGTTTGCTTTCTTTTAGCTATCTTTGCAATGTCAGATCAAAAAACTATTACTAAACCAAGTATTTCAACTAATTTAATTGTTATTTATGAAGAGACGATTACTTATGATGATGGCAGCCATCGCTGGCTTGGCAACGCCTTCATTTGCTTACCAGCAAGGGGATGCTGTCTACACCTTTAATGGTAAGTTTAAGATTATTGGTGAGAACATGCTCACCAATGGCGATTTCTCGGATGGCGTGAACGGTTGGACCGGCCTGACAGGAAATGCTGTGCCCACCGACACTTTCAGTGTCGTTCCGGCAGGAGGCCCCGACGGCATGAACTGCCTACAGGTGTCTATGAGCGGCGGAACGCTTGGCACAAACCTTCACAACAGCGCAAACTTCCGCCAGAGCGTGCGCCTTACTCCCGGTAACTATGTATTCACATACAAGGTGAAGGCCCTGACCGGTGGCTGTACGTCGAACACCCGCTCAAGCGGCCGTAACGACAACTATCAGGACGTGTTCCTCAACAACTCGGGCAAGTCGCCTTACCTGAGCACCAACGAGGCCGACAACATCACTTCGAGTGTGGCCGCATATGTAGAGACCGAGGCCGGCAACTGGATGACTGTTTCTTACAACTATCGCGTTGAGGCCGACGAATATGTAAACTTCGAGTTCTTCAACCTGATTCAGTACGACTGCTTCGCCGATTTCGGTGTATATCCCGTAGTGCAGGTTGGCGACGACCGTCTGCTGCAGGATGCCGTCAAGACATTGGAGGCTTTTGTTGCCGACGAGACCAACTTCCCCGGTGCTGCCGATTACCTGGTCGGCCCGATTGAAGACCTCAAGGCTTCGATGGAGAATCCCGACCTCACTGTTGACGACGTGAACGGAATGGTAAGCATGATTCTCGGAAGCGATGGTTCGGCACTTCAAGAGTACCTAAACACCATCTCTGCAGACGTTTCGAAATATTTTAATTATTTCACATTCGACGATTGCGCTGAGAAAAGCGCCAACAAGGGTGCTGCCGACGGTTGGACAGAGAGCGGCGGACGCTGGGGCGTGAGCGCACCGTGGTCTAACTACTCTACCCGCCACATCTTCGCCGACATCAACGGTGGCTACGGTTTGGGTGCCGGTTCGCAGTATCAGTCGGCTTTCCTGCCCAAGGGTAAGTATCTCTATATGGTGCAGGCCTCTGCCTACCAGTATTATAAGACCTATATCGTTGACTGGTACAACCAGCGCAGCGGCCTGAAATATTTCATCAATGCCGACTCTGTCGACATGGCTGATGTGCCGACTTGGAAGGCAAACACTTATTTCCATGTGTTCAATGTGGCCAACGACGGTGAGCAGACACTCGGCTTCTACCGTGCCGCCAACGAGGCTGCCAGCGGCAACGACCGTAACCGCGTGAGTGGCGGTGGCCAGGTGCATTTCGACAACATGCACATCCGCATACTCGGTGTTACCGACGAAGACGTTGAGCGCTTCTTCCTCGAGAACAATCTTGCCGACGCACAGAACTCTCTCAAGACAATGATTGATTCGGCCAAGACCGTTATCGCCGACTCTCGCTACATCTGGGGCAAGGACGTGCTGCAGGATTCTATCAATGTGTCGCAAGGCATTTACGACCAGTACACTGATGCAGTGCAGGAAGACATTGACAAACTCAACGACCAGATGCCTTTGATGCGTGATGCCATCCGCGACTATTACGCTATCAATAAGGAATATACACAGTTGGGTGACGACATTGCAGCTGCCAACAAGCTGACCGGCGACGAGACCCGCCCCAACGGAAAGGATGAGCTGAGGGCTGCCATCACAACAGCCGACACATATTATAAGTCGCTCAATGCTCAGTCTGAGCGCGATTCGCTCCAGCTCGTCAAGACCGACTCGCTGCTCAACGACGCTGTAGGTGACTTCTATCTGGCAAATGCTTCTTACCAAACACCCGGATACATCAACCTCGTGAACGACGACTTCACCGACGGAACCAACGGATGGTCGGTAGACAATGGCACCGGTACTGCAGCATGGAAGGCCAGCGACGTTGACATGCCTACTTACAAAGGACGCGCCGTGGTGTTCAACCGTGGTGTCACAGCATCCGACAACAAGTACATTGTAAAGGATGTATATATCAAGAAGACAGGTATTTACGAGTTCTCTGCAACATGTGCCGTGCACAGTTCGTCGTGGAGCGAAATCGGTGAGAACCAGACTTACACTTACCTGATTGCCGGTGCCGACTCAGTGAATGTAATCACAAAGGGCGATGGCTCTAAGAAACAGCAGATTGGTGAATGGGATAGGTTTGTGGTTCAGACCAACATCGAAAATGTTGAAACGTCTGAAGGCCTTGTTGCTCCCCACTATCTCCGCGTGGGTCTTGTGAAGATTCCTAAGGAAGATGGTACCAACCAGAGCGTAAACGTCATCTGCTTTGGTTCGCCAGTGCTGGTTTACTACGGCACTAAGGAAGAATACGAGTCAGGTATCTCTGACGTAGAGGTGGTAGACACTACCTTCGACGTTTACAACCTCAACGGTATGAAGGTTCGTTCTAACGCAACTTCACTCGATGGTCTGGCCAAAGGCATCTACATTGTCGACGGCAAGAAGTATGTGGTAAAGTAAGTTAGACGTCTATAATAATCAACAACCAGTACCAAGGGGCCTCAGGCTCTTTGGTCTGGTTGTTCGTATCTGTCTGTATGTGCTTACAGGGCAGACGCCAACGACTGGCTTTTGACGAGATTTGTCGTAATATTTCATTGTTTTAAATCACCCGGTTTTTGTTTTGTTTCACAGAGTTTCATATTTCTGTTCATAAAGCATTGTTTTGTCAGGAAATTGTTTTCCAGACGCCTTCTGTGCGTAGTTGGCACTGAAATGCAACGCGCTGAATGCCAGTTTGATGTGCCGCTGCATGCCAGCTGTTGTCTGTCGGCCTATGGCTTTTGGTACAGTTTTTTCCCCATTCTTGCCTTCGTAGCGTTCAACCGGTGGTTTCACCGGCTTTTTCGCCATCGCCACGGCGTCGTCGTACAGTTTGGCATGGTTTGCCATAGCCCTTCCGGCGTCCGTTTCCCGATGCTTTTCCCTGCCGGATTTAATTTCGTTTGCCCACGGTTTTCGGAAGCTGCCGCTTGCTCATCGTTTGTTTTCGCGGTAGCCGCGCAGACTTCACAGAGTGTAATCTTTTATGTCTGTTTATCGTATTTTAATCCATATTTTCGCATGTAAGCGTAGTTTCATGCCAAATGTTCCAGGCCTCGCGATAACAGTCTGATGCGATTTCAACATATAAAATCGACCGTTTTTTGTATTTGGTAAATACAGCCAATCGTTCATTTTAACATTTTCATTGAACCGTTTTGAATGGGTTTAAGGCATAGATAATTGACATTAACCACCTTTAATTGCTAAAATATTTAGCATATACCCCCTTTACGGGTTTCTTCATTAAATTTTCTTTCCTTTTGTTTTCTTTATTACCTAAAAAATATGTAACTTTGCCCAAACTATAAAACAATCAGATTCGTGTTGCCTATTAACATTTAGGGGTCAATAACTACAAAATAAATATAAATCAAAAAAGCAGTATGAAGAAACTCATCTTTTGTTTTTCGCTTGTCTGCGTGGGAATGTTGTCTTCCTGTGTGGATAAGAACGAACTTGTGGATGAAAAATCCAAGCCGTCGTGGCTGGGCGAGAGCATCTACGGGGAGTTGAGCAACCCGGACCCGTCAAAGGGCCTTACGGGTACGTTCAAAAACTATCTCCGTCTGGTTGACGACCTCGGCTATGCCGAGACACTCAACCGCACCGGTAGCAAGACGGTGTTCCCCGCCAACGACGAGGCGTTTGAACGCTTCTTCCAGAGCAACGACTGGGGCGTGAGCCGCTATGAAGACCTGACGCAGGCGCAGAAGAAAATGCTACTCTACTCGTCGATGCTCGACAATGCCATCCTGGTTGAAATGTTGTCGAACGTTAGCTCCAACGACGGCATCGTGTCGGGAAATGCTGTGAAGCATGCCACTTCACTCAATGCCATCGACACTGTCACCACATACCCCTTCCTGTCGGCCCTCGACGCTTACGGTGAGCGCAATCCATTCTGGACACGCTTCTCCAACGGCATCTCGCTCGTGAGCGACGCAACGAAGCCCATGCTCGTTCACTTCACGCGCGACTACATGCTCAAGAACAGCATCACCACCGTGGGCGACGGTAGCGACTTCTCAATCATCACCGGCGGTAGCTATGAAGACTCCAACGATGCCTATGTGTTTGGCAACAGGATAACATCGCGCGACATCACCTGCCAGAACGGTTACATCCACCAGGTGGAGGATGTGGTTACGCCTCCGGGCAACATGGCGCAGCTCATCAAGCGCGACAAGAACCTGTCAATCTTCAACCACATGCTCGACCGTTTTGCAATGCCTGTCTACAACAGCCAGGTGACAAACAACTACCACGACTGGTATGCAGAGCAGGAGAAGGTGCAGGACATGACCGGAGTGCCCAACCCCGACTCTATCTATGAGGTGCGCTATCTCAGCAAGATGTCGCAGGGCAACGTCAAGTTCAACGGCGACGCAAGGAGCGGAGGCGTATTCCTCGACGACAACCTGCTCACATTCGACCCGGGATGGAATGAGTATTACGTGGCTTCGCTCACTGGATCGACAGCCACCGAGCTGGCCGACCTCGGCGTGATGTTCGTGCCCGACGACGAGGCCCTTTCGACATACCTCACCGAAGGTGCAGGAAGCATACTGCTTACCACTTACGGCAAGCTGCCAAATACCAAGGAGAACGTGATGAGAAATGTGGAGGACGTGCCTCTGAGCATTCTCTCCAAGCTCATCTCAAACATGATGAACACTTCGTTTGCAGCTTCAGTGCCCAGCAAGTTCTCGTCTATCGTCGACGACGCAAAAGACGTGATGGGCATCACCATTGGCGACCTCAAGACCAAGGCAGACGGTGGCTACGATGTGCGCATTGCCAACAACGGCGTGGTGTATGTCATGAACAAGGTGTTCGGCCCCAAGGCTTACGAGGTGGTTTCGGCCCCGGCACTCTTCGGAGCCGAGACAAACATGAGCATGGTGAACTGGATAATCCAGAACGTTACATATAATAATGTATACGGACTCGGACTCGACTACTATGCTTACCTGCTTTCGACATCGTCGAACTACGGTCTGTTCTTGCCCACCAACGAGGCTTTCGACTGTTATTATCTCGACCCGACTTCGCTCACCCGCTCTACAGGCCCCGAAGTGATACATTATTATTATGTAGGCTCCGGCTCGTCGAGCTCTACCGCCGGTTCTGCCGGTATTGCAGCATCGAGGTGGAAGTATAATGTGGAGACACATCAGGTGGGCGACTCTATAGGCGTCATCGACTTCGAGGGAGCCAACAACGACGCAAACATGCCCATCATCAAGGCCCAGCTCTCAGACATAATACAGCAGAGCACCATAGTGCTCGGCGAGAACGAGACGCTGCAGCCCGGATGCTATTACCTGACAAAGAACGGAGCCGGAGTGAAGATTGAGGGCAGCGGCGACCTGAGCAACGGACGCGTGCTCGGCGGCGGACAGCTCGTCGACGGCCTGCCTGCATCGACCATCACTGAGGTGTTCAACCAGACCAACGGAAAGTCGTATGCCATCGACCACCTCATACAGGGAACAACCCGCAGCGTTTATTCTTATTTGAGCACAACGCCGCGCTTCAGCAAGTTCTTCGACCTTTGCAACGGGTTCGACACCGAGATTATGGCTTGGGCCGGAATATCCACCGAGAAAGAGGAAGGCGGCACGGGCATCATCGAGTCCGACCAGTATAAGACGTTCTTCATACCGGGCGAGACCAGCACTTCGTCAGACCAGCAGCTGCGTTGCATCGACTACAACGTGAAGTTCTTCAGCAACTACAACTACACTCTCTATGCTCCCAACAACGACGCCGTTGACTATGCAGTGAACCACGGACTGCCCACATGGGACGCAATCTACGAGATATTCTCAAAATATAACAATGAAGAGGGAACCACACCCGATGGCGAGGAGGAAGCCAAGGCCCAGGTCAAGGTGATGATCAAGGCCATTCGCGACTTCGTTCGCTACCACTTCCACTCAAACTCGGTGTATGCCACAACGACACTTGGCTCAACCCATAATGACTACACCACATTCCTCGTTGACGACAACACACACATCAGCCAGAACCTGACGGTGTGGGGCGACAACACCGGTAAGATTCACGTGAAAGACGTGGTGGGCGAGAAGGTGATAGACCCCTCGAACACTAACCTCATGACCAACGAGATGACCCGCGACCTGGAGTTCAACAAGAACCGCACCCAGGCAGGCAACTACGTAACCGCTTCGTCGTATGCTGTCGTGCATGAGCTCACACAGCCGCTGAGCTACAACTCAACGGAAGATTTCAGCCAGGGCCTGCAATGATGGACTAAGTTAAGTAAAATTTAAAACAAAGCTAAAATAAGTTATGCCAAGAATAAAACTATTGGTTACAGCCATATTGCTGACCCTCGTGCAGACTGTGTTTGCCCAGGGCACGCGAATATCGGGAAAGGTCTCTGACGACTTCGGCCCGGTGATGATGGCTAACGTTGTTGAGCGAGATGCCAACAACCGTATCGTTACAGCTGCCGTCACCGACGTGAACGGTAACTTCTCTATGGTGGTCAAGAACACCAAGAACAAGCTTTCTGTTTCGTATGTGGGTGCCAAGCCAATCACCGTGCCTATTGGTGCAAAGACGGTGTTCAACCTGAAGTTGGGCTCGTCGCAGACTACTGTGAAGGAGGTGACCGTGACATCGCGCCGCCGTACCAGCTCGGGCGGTCTCTCGATACCCAAGCGTGAGGTGTCTGTGGCCCAGCAGACCATGGACATGGCCGACGTCGAAGGTCTGTCGTTCACCAGTGCCGACGAGGCTCTCCAGGGTAAGATTGCCGGTCTTGACATCGTTGCCGGGTCGGGTAACCTTGGTGCCGGCACACAGATGCGCCTGCGTGGTGTGACTTCTATCAATGGTAACAAAAACCCGCTCATCGTCGTTGACGACCAGATTTACGATGCCCCCGACTTCGACCCGGAGAATGCAACCGAGGAAGACTATGCGTCGCTGCTCTCTGTCAACGTTGAGGATATTGCCAGCATCACTGTGCTGAAGGATGCTGCCTCTACAGCCATCTGGGGTTCAAAGGGTGCCAACGGTGTGATTGAGATCAAGACAAAGCGTGGTGCCCGCGGCAAGACGAGGGTTAACTTCTCGTATAAGTTCACTGGCAACTGGCAGCCCAAGGGCTACGAGCTGCTCGACGGTGACAGCTACACCATGCTCATGAAGGAGGCTCTCTACAACCCGACACAGGCTCAGGACGCTACGACCAACGTCAACGAGCTCAACTACAACCAGTCTTGGCCGCTGTATGAGAACTGGAACAACAACACCGACTGGGTGGACGCTGTTACTCAGTTCGGACAGATGCACAGCTACAGCCTTAACCTCACCGGTGGTGGCGAGAAGGCCAACTTCCGTATTTCTGCAGGTTATGACCATCAGACCGGTACGATTATCAAGCAGACGCTTAACCGTTTCACCACACGTATGGCTCTCGACTATTTCGTGAGCGACCGCATCACGTTCATCACCAACTTCTCGTTCTCTTATACCGACAACGACAAGAACTACACCGACCTGCTCGGTATAGCCCAGAAGATTGCCCCTAACATGAGCATCTATCGCCAGAGGGCTGACGGAACAGACACTGATGAGTATTACATCATGAACCGCAGCGACGCCAACCGCAACCCGTCGTCGTCGGAGCTCGACAAGATCAGGGAGCTCGGCAACCCCATTGCCATCGCCAACCTGGCCAAGTCGCAGGAGACCGTATATCGTATCAACCCAGACTTCAGGCTCAAGTATGAGCTGCTGGGCATCGAGGAAGGCAAGAGCCGCCTTACATACACCGGTGGCGCTTACTTCGACATCTATGCAAACAGCAAGCCGAGCTACTATCCTGCCGAGTTGGCAAAGCTCACACTCACTGACACCGACTACAACCGCGGTTACAACTACGAGAGCAACTCAATGACATTTACCTTTACCAACGACCTCGTCTTCACTCCTTATTTCAAGAATGAGGACTGGACGGCCACGATGCGCTTCCGCTATCAGATGGTGACAGGTAACAGCAGCAAGCTCGAAGAGACCGCGCGCCTCTTGCCTCCGGGAATCGAGATTCCTACTCTCGGCGGCGAACTCCTTGAGGGCAGCAAGACTCCTACGTCAAGCTCTACCGGAAAGTCGCGCTCGCAGAACTGGAGCTACACCGGCCACGTTTCTTACAAGAGCCGCTACTCTCTCGGATTCACCATCCGTGCCGACGGCGACTCTAAGTTCGGTCCGAAGAACAAGTGGGCTTACTTCCCCAGTGTGTCTGCACGATGGAACATCATCGACGAGCCGTTCATGGAGCCGTTGCGCAAGGTGGTGTCGATGCTCGCCTTCCGCCCAAGCTGGGGTATGGTGGGTAATGCGCCAAGTTCTGAGTCGCTCTTCTACGAAATCTACAAGCCGTCCGAAGGCGCCTACGGTCCCGAAGGCGGCACGCCAACCACATCTATCACACAGCTTAAGCTCGACGACCTGAAGTGGGAGACAACAACCAGCTACAACCTCGGTTTCAACCTCGGATTGTTCGACGACAAGATCGATGCTGAGTTTGAGTATTACTACAAGAAGACTACCGACCTGCTGATGAAAGACGTGGCCATCCCGACAACCAGTGGATATTCAAAGCTGGCCTACGCCAACGTCGGTGCCATGACCAACGAAGGATGGGAGCTCAACGTTAACTTCAACGACATCGTCAAGGTGGGCAAGTTCTCTATGGATGCTTACGTGAACGTTTCGCAGAACTACAACGAGATAACGGAGATGGACGAGAAAGTGCTCAACTCTGTCAATGCGGAGTGGTCTAACGAGAACGGTAAGTATATGAACCGCGCACAGGTGGGCAACCCGCTCGGTTCTGTCTATGGCTATAGGTACAAGGGCGTTTACCAGTATTCTTACGACTATCTGCTCAACCAGCAGCGGGAGAACAACTGGACGTCTTCCGACTTTGAGAACTGGATTAACAACGAGTTCCTGGCCAAGGGCAAGACTGCTCCTGTGGCCCTCGACAAAGATGGCAAGGTGCTAATGCAGGAAGACGGAACCCCGAAGCATGTGGTATACGACTACACTGGCGTGAACTATGAGTTCAAGGGTGGTGACGCCATCTACGAGGACATCAACCACGATGGTGAAATCAACAGCCTCGACGTTGTTTACCTCGGCAACTCGCTGCCTAAGGTTAACGGAGGTTTCGGCTTTACCTTCACTTACGACAGGTTCACGCTGCGCACCAGCTTCAACTACCGCTTCGGCAACAAGGTGGTCAACACGGCACGCATGAACCTCGAGAACATGTCGTCGGCTTACAACCAGTGCGCAAGTGTAAACTACCGCTGGCGCAAGGATGGCGACGTAACCCCGATACCACGCGCCATGTACGGCGACAAGGTGGCTTACAACTACCTGGGTTCTGACCGATATGTAGAGGATGGCTCGTTCGTGCGCTTCCAGTATGTGCAGCTCACTTACAACATGCCGCCGAAACTCACCAAGAAGCTCGGCCTGAACCAGTTTAAGATATACCTCTCTGCTAACAACCTGTATTGCTGGACCAAGTATAGCGGCACCGACCCAGAGCATTCTGCCGACGGTTGGGGATACGCTGAGGATGACTCTAAGACTCCGAGAGCCAAGTCGTTCACCGTTGGAATTAATATAGGTTTCTAAAACTCGATGTGTAAACGCATATAAATTGGAGTTATATTGTTATGAAGAAATATATATTGTTTTTATTATCTGGCATGCTCATGACGTCCTGCATTGACACAGAAGTGTTGCCTAACGATGTGGTCATTGGCGAGGATTTCTGGAAAACCAAAGACGACGTGACGTCGATGGTGGCTGCTGCCTACAAAGAGATGAGCCAGGCGGGCGTGATAGAGCGTTGCATCGTTTGGGGCGATTTCCGCTCAGACGAGCTTGAAGTCAACGAGATTGTGTTCAACGACTCGAAGCGTACGGACTTGGAGGAGATAAAGGTGGGAACGATGGACTACGAAAACCAGTTCTCAGACTGGGCTTCTCTCTATTCTGTAATCAACAAGTGCAACATCGTTCTTGAGAAGGCTCCACAGGTGGTGAGCATCGACCCGAGCTACACCGAGGGAACGCTCCGCACCGACGAGTCGCAGATGCTCGCCCTGCGTGCGCTGTGCTACTTCTATCTTGTGCGTGCTTTCCGCGACGTGCCTGTGACCGATGGCGCTTATTTCAACAGCAGCCAGAATTTCGAGATTCCGCAGCAGGCTCCGCTCACCGTGCTCGACAAGTGCATAGAGGATTTGCAGAAAGCGCTGCAGACCCCGCTTTCACCCGACGGATACACAGACTGGCGCAGCGTTGGTTACATCAACCGCGATGCCATCAACGCCATCCTGGCCGACGTGTACCTTTGGCGCGCTTCCATGACGGGCAACTTGGACGACTATGACAAGTGTGTTGACTATTGCGACGCAGTCATCGAGTCGAAGAAAGCAAGGTATTTGTCAGACAACCAAGCCTCTGGTCCCAGCATCATCGGAAACATCGACCACGACGGCTACCCCCTCTATCCGGGCGAGTATGCTTATCAATACAATTTCATCCAAGGCAACTCGATGGAGAGCATCTTTGAGTTGCAGCTCGATGGTGAGAACATTTCAAACAGCGGCCTTATGCATTGCTATTGGAACTATGACGACAAAGCCCGTACCTACGGCTTGATGATGGCTCCGGCAAGCAGGTTTGCAACGGCAGGCGACGGCAATGTGTTTATCAAAGACAAAGATTACCGTTGGTTTGAAAGCTGCTTCAATGTGCAGAGCGCCGATGCAACTCAGTTGACAGTGTTCAAGATGGTGTCGCCTACGGGAACTGACAATACAGAGGCCTCGCTCAAGCCCGTTACTGCAGTAATCACCCCAGGGTATACCAAGATTGACCAGAACTGGATAGTTTACCGACTCACCGACGTGATGCTCATGAAGGCAGAGGCCCTTGTGCAGCTTGAGGCTTCTGACGCCAACAACCTCCAGCGTGCGTTCAGCATAGTCAACACGGTCAACAAGCGCTCACTGGCTATATCTTCACCCACAGCCACCGACACACTGCAGTTCTCTTCTTACAACTCAAAGTCGGCTATGGAGCAGCTCGTGCTCGAGGAGCGTCAGCGTGAGCTGTGCTTCGAAGGCAAGCGCTGGTTCGACCTGATGCGCTACACTTACAGGAGCCTGCGTTCGGGAGATGCCAACGACCAGTCGGCACTTCTCCATCCCGATATGCTTCTGAGCGAGATGGGCGGACTGTCGAACATGGCAAAGACCAGCACTATACTCGGCAATATCCTCGGTTCGGACGTGCAGATGTCAATGGAGTCTGAGCCTTACCTCTACTTCCCGGTTAAGCAAAGTGAGATGAAAGTCAACTTCTTGCTGAAGCAGAACCCGGCATACGAGAAAATGGAAAGTATTCAGAAACAATAATAAGGAAATTAGAATATGAAAATCAACGTGAAATCATTGCTTAAGGCAGTCGGGGCTGTGTTCATCCCCGGGTGTATAGCATTGTCTTCCTGTACGGCTGAGCCGGATGAGTCTAACCGATTCACTTTTACGGGAGAGACCATTTATGACTTCCTTGTAAACAATGATTCGGCATATAGCAACTTCAATTACATTCTGCAGCGCTCAGGACAAGACAGGATATTGAGCTCTTATGGAGAGTATACTTGCTTTGCACCCAACAACAGGGCTGTGATGAGGTATATTGACAGTCTGTATAATGACAAGGAAAGCGTGGACGACGCCGGCAACTTGCTTCACAACGGCATGACGGAGAACTCTCTCGAGGGACTGAGCGACAGCCTTTGCGAAGATATCGCCATGTTCCATTTGCTGAAGACCGAGCTCACCACCACCGAGATGCTTACCTCTACCGGTGCTACATACCGCACATTGCTTGGCCGTTACATCACTGCCGGTGCAAGCGGAAGCCAGATTCTTGTGAATGGCAATGCCCCTATAGACCGCACGCTGTGCGACTATGAGGTGGTGAATGGTATCGTGCATGCTGTTGACAGGGTTATCCAGCGTTCAAACCAGCTTGTGGCACGCGAGCTCCAGACCGACTCTGTACACTTCTCCATATTCTATGAGGCACTCGAGCGGACGGGTCTTGACAAGCAGCTTGAGACTCAGTATAAGACTCTTTCGGCCCAGGCACCCGCTTCAAAGGACGGTTACTATATACCGACCGAGTGCAAGAAAGGCTTCACTGTGTTTGCCGAGACCAACGATGTGTTCAAGGCTAACGGCATCAACAACTTCGACGACCTTGTTGCAAAGTGCAAGGAGTGGTATGGCAATGCCGCTTCCGGTTCGCGCAGCATGACTTCCGGATGGTACGACTACTTCCGTAACAATAACATTGAGGTCGACATGTCGTCTGACTATACCAAGCAGAACAACGTGGTCAACATGTTCGTGAGCTATCACATACTCAAGACAGCTGTCAATGCAAATGTGCTGGCGTTCAAGAACAACACCCACACCACTCACGGATGCACCGGCGACGCATACGATTATTACGAGACCATGCTTCCCATGACGCTCATCAAGGCATGGAAAGTGACATCTGAGGGCGACAAGATTTACCTCAACCGCTATGTCCAGAACAACACCCTGACCGATGGAATCGAGACAGTCGGCTCTGCAGCAATGCACCAGATGGTTTACAAAGGCGTTGAGGTTGACGTCGACTCGCTCAAGCAGCCGCTCAACGGATATGTCTATCCTATCAAGGACATCTTGCTTTACGATGGCAAAGTGCCATTGGGTGTGCTCAACGAGCGCATGCGTTTCGATGCGCTTACCCTGCTCGGCGAGACGATGGACAACGGTTTCCGTGGCGCTTATGTAAAGGATATCACAGCACTCAACAGTGGAAAGTCGGCTGCCCGCGTACGTTTCCCGATTGACTATTTCGACAATGTGGTTGTGTTCAACGGCAACAATACCCAGTTGGACATGAACCTCGTGGCCGACCCGGGCTCAAAGGCATACTCGCTATACAAAGGCGACTCCTTCCAGGGAATGGGAGTGTTCGACTTTGCCATCAAGCTCCCGCCCGTGCCGGACGGAACATACGAGATGCGAATCAACCTTGACTGTATGCCCCACGGCACCATGCTTCAGCTGTATATCGGCGACAAGCCCGAGATAGCATCGATGGAGCCGCTGAGCATACCTCTCGACATGCGCATGGCCATGGACGAGAACGACCCAGCCATCAAGGCCATGGGCTTTGTAAGGCTTGACGATGAGTCGTTGCACCCCGAGGCTTACGCCGACCGCGGACTTGAGACCGACAAGATAATGCGTTCACACGGATTCCTGCGTGGCCCACTTTCAGTAAGGCGCCAGAACGAGAGCACCGATGCCTTTATCGTGCGCTTCATCCCTCACCAGTTCCGCCGCATCCTCGACACACGTCAGTTGCGTCAGCAAGACTACTGGCTCCGCCTCAAGACAGTGCTCGACGACGGCAACCTTGAGCGCAAGTTCCAGATTGATTATATAGAGTTTGTTCCGATAGGTGTGGCTCAGAACCAGCAATATCTTGAGGATTGGTATTGATTCCTTGTAAAATCAAAAAAGAATTATGATACGTAACAAATGTATATACAGCATGATAGCAGCTGCAACATTGCTTGCTGCTTCATGCACCGACTTCGATGATTACAACGAAGCGTACAAGACAGGTTCGCCTGAAAGCAAGAAGACTCTTTGGGAGAACATTTCTTCGCGCAGCGACCTTACTGAGTTTGCGTCATTGCTCTATAAAGTTGGCTACGACAAGGAGCTTGGCAATACTCGATTCTATACCGTGTGGGCACCGCAGAACGGCACCTTCGACTATGCCACTTACGACCAGATGGACAGCACGTCGCTCGTCGACAGGTTTATCAAGAGCCATGTGGCAGACTACAACTTCACGGTGTCTTCAAGCATCAACGAGCGTGTTCACACCTTGAACGAGAAGTCGTTTGAGTTGCAAAACATTGAGGGATGCACCTACGGCGACCACAACATAGTTAGCCTCAACAATCCGAGCATCAACGGTATTTACCACGTGATGGACGGAGCGGTGCAATACTTGCCCAACATCTATGAGTATATCTTCGACCAGGCAGACTCCGACAGCCTCATTGCTGCATATTTTGCGAAATATGAGTCAGAGGAGTTGGATATCAAGAACAGTGTGCCCGGGCCTATCGACTCTCTGGGCCGGCAGACCTACAGCGACTCTGTGATGATAATGAACAACACCTTGTTCAGGGAGCTGAATGCCCAGATTAACAATGAGGACAGTATGTACACCATGCTGTTGCCAACTGATGAGGCATACACCAGCTCATACGACCAGATCAAGAACTCGTTCAAATACAACACAGAGACCAAGTATTATCCTATCACTACCGACGGAGTAGGGTCTGTGCTTACCAAGAGCGAGGCCAACAAGGATTATGATGGGGCTTACCTGACCGACTCTCTTGCAAAGCTTTGCATTGGCTCAAGCCTTATACTTGCCCATAGCAACAAGTACAATTTCTGGCTTGACGAGGTGGACGGCCCGCAGAATGGTTTGCTCGACACCCTCATGACAACTTCCCGTATCAAGCTTTCTGGTGGCGAGGAAATAGTGTCTCACACTATCGGCTCTCCCGAGAAGATGAGCAACGGCTATGCACGCCGTGTCGACTCTTTGGCTCTTAAGCCCTGGGAGGTTTGGAATCCCGAGCTCAGCGTCAATGTTTACAGCACCGATGTACGTCCTTTGGTAAAGGAGGCCGCTGTCAACACTGTCGAGGTGACGACCTACGATTTCAACGAGAGCGTTGGCGACTACATATCAAGGTATATCGACCTCGTTCCCAACAACGACAGAACGGCTCGTCCGGAGGCATATTTCTATCTGAATGGGATTAGGTCGACGAAATACAACCTCTATGTCGTTTTCGTGCCGGCCTGCATCAACAAGAACTCAACCGAGCAAGAGAAGATCATCCAGTTTGACGTCAATCTGAACTATATGGACGAGAAAGGCAATATCGGAACCGCTTCGTCTCCTACCAAGAAGTTTACCAAGCTGCTCACTGACTCGGCCAATCTCAACAAGATAGACACATTCTTGGTAGGCGAGGTTGACTTCCCATATGCATACGTTGGCATCAGCGATGATTGCAAGCCGTATGTCAGTGTCAAGATTAACCGCAACGTTTATAGTTCAAAGGAAAAGAACTATGGCAACAGGATGCGTATAGCCGGTTTGATTCTCCGTCCGGTTGATTATGACGAGTACTTAAAAAAAGAAGATGAAAGATTATGAACACTGTTATATATAATATCCATAAGTCGTTTTTCAGGAACGCTTTCTTCGCACTTTTAGTGGGGTTGGCTGTGCCGGCTTACGCTCAGGATGAAGTTGCTGCCGACGATGAGCAGGCCTCTTCGGTTCAGCGAGCTCCAAAGATTGAGCCGGAGAAGTATGAACTCGTGTCTGTCAAGGGAACCGTATTCGAGGAGTCCAGCAAGAAGCCTTTGGCCGGTATTCAGGTCAAGGCGCTTGGCAACGCCCGTTACACGGCCATGACCGACGAGAAGGGGCAGTTCGAAATCAAGGTACCCAAGTTCACCACTTCGCTGTTTGTCTATTCGCCAGAGTTCCTATCGCAGCAGGTTGCCATCGGCAAGGGCGACGATCTCGTTATCTATATGTTGAGCGACAAGTATCGCCCGATGTATGAAGACGCAACGAACATCACGGCTTCGCGTTCCATCAAGTCTGATGCAACAGAGAACTACACCCTCGACACAGAGCTTGAAGACAAGTTGCTGGCAGACATGCGCACCACCCAGCGTTCGGCAATGCTTGGCGTCGGAGGCGACATGTTTATCCGAGGCATCAACTCACTGAATGCTAATTCGCAGCCGCTTATCATCGTCGACGGCGTAGAGCTCGACATGCAGCGTGACCGTGCGGTGCTGCACAGCGGCAATTTCTTCAATATGCTGGGCAACATCATGCCTGCCGACGTAGAGAAGGTGACGGTGCTGAAGAACGCCACAGCCCTTTATGGTGCCCGCGGCGGCAATGGCGTCATCCTCATCGAGACCAAGCGTGGCCATAGCATGGCAACGCGAATCGACGCCAACCTTTCGGTAGGCGTGACGCTGATGCCACGCCTGCAGACCGTCATGGATGCCTCTCAGTATCGCATCTATGCTACCGAGATGCTCGGCACAGTGCCCAACCTCGACGTCAACTCGTCGGCATTCAAGTTCCTCAACGATGATCCCAATGGTTATTACTACCATACGTATCATAACAACACCGACTGGCAGGACGAGGTTTACCAGACGGCATTGACGCAGAACTACAGCATCAATGTGCAAGGAGGCGACAACATCGGTATGTACAACCTCTCTGTGGGCTATGTCGATGGCGAGACAACCTCAAAAGGCAATGCCTACAATAGGATGAACGTTCGCTTCAACACCGACATCAACATCCTTAAGAATCTCTCAACCAAGTTCAACCTGTCTATTTCGCGAATGCAGAACGACCTGAAAGACGACGGCGTGCAGGAAGACTTCGATGCCGCAACACCGACATCGCCCACATTCCTCGCTCAGATTAAGTCGCCGCTGGTTGCACCTTACCAGTACAACCAGTACCTGGGAGGATTCTCCAACCTGCTCAGCGAGGCCGACGACTTGTTTGACGCTGTCGGCACGGAGCATTCGCTTTCAAACCCTGTGGCCATTCTGGCGCAGGCTCACGGCGACAACAAGAACTTCCTTGAGAACACCTACTTCCAGGCAATGTTGGAGCCTACGCTTAAGTTGGGCAACGACTGGCGCATTACCACAGCGTTCAGCTATACCCTCAACCGCAACTCGCAGCGCTACTACCGTCCTAACACGGGTGTGGCCGGGTTCAACATACCCGATGTAGGCTTGGTTTACAACCAGTTCTCTACATATTATGCCAAGGAGAACAACATCCTCAGCAACACGCGAGTAAGCTACTCTCACATCTTCGGTGCCCACTCGCTGAGCGCTTTCGTTGGTTTCCGTTACAATTACTTCTCGTACGACGGCGACGGTATCTCAACCCAGTACACAACGCGCCAGGACGACAAGAACCCGCAGATTTCTGCCAACACCAACAACATCATCTCGGCCTTCGGTGCCAATGATGTATGGAAGCAGATACAGTGGTACGGCAACGTAGACTATAACTACCAGAACCGTTATTTCCTCACACTGTCGCTCCTTGGCGAGGCCAACAGCCGTTTCGGCGACAACAGCGACGGGCTCAGCATGTTCGGTGTGCAGTGGCAGGTTTACCCCAGTGTACAGGCCGGATGGGTGGTTACCAACGAGAAGTGGTTCCCGAAGAATGCCGGAGTTGACTATCTGCGCCTCAATGTTGGCTACGACATCAGCGGCAACGACGACATTGCCAGCAATGCCGTGCGCACCGTTTACGCCATGGTGAAGTACGACAACCAGGCCGGCTTGCAGCTCAAGAACATCGGTAACGACAAGATAAAGAGCGAGACAATGAAGAAGTTCAACGTGGGCTTGCAGACCAACTTGCTGCACAACCGTGTCGCATTGAGCTTTGATTACTATATCAACAAGACGAGCGACCTGCTCACTCTGAAGACCTTCACCGACCCGATTGCCGGCCAGAACAACTACTGGACCAACAGTGGCGAGATTCAAAACACCGGTTTCGAGGTCATGCTTTCCGGCAAGCCCGTCGTGGCAAAGGACTGGGATGTCGAGATTGGCGCCACTGTGGGCCACTACAAGAACGAGGTCAAGTCGTTGCCTGATGGCGATTACCTCTCTTCTATATATGGCGAAGACAACATCCTCACCTCTGTGGGCAACCCTGTGGCCCTGTTCTACGGCTACGAGACAGCCGGTGTGTTTGCCGACGATGCAGCCGCACGCGCAGCAGCAAAGCAGGACGGTGGCCATGAGTATCTCTACATGCTCGACAACACCGGCAAGGAAATGTATTTCCAGGCTGGCGACATCCACTTCGTCGACCGCAACGATGATGGCAAGATTGACGAGAGCGACCGTACGGTCATCGGCGACCCGAATCCCGACATCTACGGCAACATCTTTGCTTCTGTCAACTGGAAGAACTTCACGCTCAGCCTCAACTTCAACTACAGCCTCGGCAACGACGTGTTCAACTACCAGCGCATGATACTCAACTCGGGCAGCAACTTCTACAATCAGCAGGTGGCAATGACCGACCGCTGGCACTATGAAGGCCAGGTGACCGACATTCCGCGCATAGCCTATGGCGACCCGATGGGCAACAGCCGCTTCAGCGACCGTTGGATTGAAGACGGAAGCTATCTGCGCCTGAAGACCCTCAAGCTGACATACCGCGTTCCTGTCAACTTCAGCTGGCTGCAGGGTCTTGCTGTGTGGGCAGAGGCAGTCAATCTGTTTACTCTTACCAATTATCTTGGCAACGACCCCGAGTTCAGCATTGGCCGCGGTTCGTTGTACCAGGGCATAGATTGTGGCAACCTTGCCCAAAGCCGTGCATTTACTTTTGGAGTGAAGATAAATCTATAAGAAAACGAAATCATGAAGAAGATAATATTTTCAGTTATCTGTATGATGACGCTCTTTGTGTCGTCATGTAGCGATATGCTCGACGTTGAGACAAGCCGCGAGGTTGAGCTGCCCTCCATCGGGCAGGCCTCCGACTCCTTGTTCTACGTGCTGGGCATAATGCAGGCAGTGCAGCAGGCTGCCGACGCCTACTACATTCAGAATGAGATGCGTGGCGACCTGGTCGACGTCACCGTGCATTCAGACCTCAACTTGCGTGAAATGGCAAACTTCAGCGCCACGGCTTCCAACAAGTACGACAGCGCTTACGTTTACTACCGCATCATCAACAACTGCAACTACTACATTGCCAATCGCGACACCACCTTGTATGACGGTACATACAATGTCACACAGTCGGAGTATGCCACCGTGCTGGCTTTCCGTGCGTGGGCTTACTTGCAGCTTGCCCGCAATTACGGCAAGGTGAAGTTCGTGACCAAGCCGCTCACCTCTTTGAGCGACATCGAGAACGACAAGTCTGAGGAGCTTGGCATCAAGGAGATTGTTGCACGCCTGGCCGACGAGGGCAACACCGCGTTGAGGCGTTACAGTGGGCTCGACCTGCCCTACGGCAATGGTGTCATTGGCAGCGATTACATTCGCTCAATGTGCATCCCCGTCGACGTTATCCTTGGCGAGCTCTATCTTGAGGCCGGGCGCTATGCCGAGGCTGCCGACTATTACTTCAAGTACCTGCTTAAGTATAAGATGGTGGCCAGCGACCAGCGTTCTCCTGTTGAATTGTCGAATATGTGGGATCTCAATTTGCCCAACGACTTCCTGCCAGAGTCTTCCGGCCAATGGTTCTCTAATAACTTTTCTCTCATATCTACATCAACGTCACTCGACGGTCGCATCACTTATCTCCCCATGGCGCTGAACAAGTTTAAGGGAGTTACGTCGGAGATACCCAAGTTGTTCGGTTTTGACTATTACCTAACTTCCGGCGACGAAGATGCCACTACGGACGAGAAGTATCAGGCCAAGTTCATGGACGAGCAGCAGATAGTGCCGTCCTCTGCCTACAAGTCGCTGGCCAACAACTCTCTTTATTACTACACGTCGAGGTTTGCCGGCCATGAGAACGAGAAGGGCGCGCTCAGCATTGGCGACCAGCGTGCAAAGGCTCGCGTGGTTCAGCGCAGCAATGTGGGCGGCGTCGACACCATGGAGTATCAAAGGCTGTTCACTTATGCACCGCAGATCATTCTCTACCGTTCTTCCACCGTGTGGCTGCATCTGGCCGAGGCGTTCAATCGCATGGGTTATCCCGACGCAGCTTTCGCCATCTTGAAAGACGGCCTTACCACCAACCTGCTCACGGATACGACCTACATCACCGATGGCACCAAGGAGTTGCTCACCGGTCGCTATCCGTTCCTGATAGGCGAGGGTGCCTCTATCTTCAGCGGCACGGGTGGGGAGCGCAACTACGGCATCCATCGCCATGGTTGCAGCGACGCCAGCGGCATCGACGGCGTTTACTCGCTCTATCAGATGGACACCGAGGTTTTGCGCAAGCTCGACGAGATAGAGAGCATGTTTGAAGTGACCTCTGCCGGCAGCGAAGACTCTCTCGCCGTTATCGTCAATGCTGTAGAAGACTTGCTGTGCGACGAGTACGCCATGGAGTTTGCTTTCGAAGGCTGCCGCTATGCCGACCTCATGCGCCTGGCCCGCCATAAGAACGAGTCGAGCCCAGCCGGCTACGGCACCAACTTCGGAGGCCGATGGCTTGCCCGCAAGCTGGCGTTCAAGAATCCGGTCAAGAATCTTGAAGACGAGCAGAATTGGTATCTTCCGATGAAGTAATGCCATAAATTGAGTTTTTTCACATGCAATGGCCGCATGCACGCATGGGCGCGCATGCGGCCATTTTGTTTGTTCATTTGTTACACCGCCGTCACGCGGGACGTTTTCGTACGTATTTCATATTTTTCGTACGAAATGACAATGCCATTGTCGTTGCCGATGCTTAACTTTGCGCACGAAAGCCGGCAGAGGCTGCCGCAGTGCCATGGCAGCGGCCCGCAGGCCGGCATTGGCGTCAGAGAAACAATCAATACATATAATGATGACATATTTCAACCGTTTATCCCTTTATGGCTGTGCATTGGCCCTGGCTTGCCTGCATAATGCTTTTGCCTGCATGGCAGCCCCGCCAACAGTCCGTGCAGTGGCCTCGCCGTCAGCAGAAGAGTCTGCTGCCGCAGACCCGCCAGTGATGGGCTGGAGTTCCTGGAACACCTATCATGTAAACATCAGCGACACGCTCATCATGCGCCAGGCCGACGCCATGGTGGCCAAGGGCCTCAAGGCGGCAGGCTATCGTTACATAAACATCGACGACGGCTTTTTCGGCTATCGCGACAGCACAGGCCTCATGCATGCCCATCCGCAGCGTTTCCCGCGCGGCTTGCGGCCCGTGGCCGACTACATCCACTCGCTGGGCTTCAAGGCCGGAATATATTCCGATGCAGGCAGCCACACATGCGGCTCGCGTTACGACAACGACGAGAACGGGTTCTGGGCCGGCCTGTACGGCCATGAGCGGCAGGATGCCGAGCTTTATTTCAACGACTGGGGCTTCGACTTCATCAAGATAGACTATTGCGGGGCGGGCACAGAGCTCAACCTCGACGAGCGCCGCCGATACACCGAGATAAGCGAGGCCTTCAAGAGTGTGGGCTGTGGCGACGTGGAAATCAACATCTGCCGTTGGGCTTTCCCCGGCACATGGGCCCGCAGCATTGCCCGCTCGTGGCGCATCAGCCCCGACATACGCCCCCGCTGGTCGTCGGTCAAGCGCATCATCGACCTCAACCTATACCTGTCGGCTTATTGTGGCGGCGGACACTACAACGACATGGACATGCTCGAGATTGGCCGCGGCATGCCCCGCAATGAAGAAGAGGTGCATTTCGGCATGTGGTGCATCATGAGTTCGCCGCTCATGATAGGCTGCGACATGCAGACCATACCCGAGGCGTCGCTCTCACTCATAAAGAACGAAGAGCTGATAGCCCTCAACCAAGACCCGCTCGGGCTGCAGGCCTACGTCGTTCAGCACGAGGGCGAGGGCTATGTGCTCACCAAGGACATCGGGCGCAGGCGGGGCACGGAGCGTGCCGTGGCCCTTTACAACCCGTCCGACTCTGCCTGCCACTTCAATGTGCCGTTGTCGCTGCTCGAGCTTGGCGGCCGGGTGAGGCTGCGCGACCTTGTAAGGCGTTGCGACCTGGAGCCCGTCAGCGACAGCATAGTGTGCGACCTGCCTGCCCGCAGCCTGCGCCTGTTGCGTGCCGAGGGCCTTTACCGCACCGACCCGGTGGCCTATGAGGCCGAGTGGGCTTACCTGCCCTGTTTCGATGCCCTGGGCAAGGTGAAGCACCAGGTGCTCTATGCCGCCAACCCCGACGCTTCGGGGGGCATGGTGGTGTCGTGGCTGGGCGGTCGCAAGGAGAACATAGCCCGCTGGAGCGACATCTACAGCAGCCGCGGCGGCGCCTACGACATGACCATCACCTATGTGCCCGCCGCCCGCCGCAGGCTCGAGGGCACGGTCAATGGCACAACCACGCGCCTCTACGACCTCGCCTCCGAGGGGCGTTTGGCCACGGTGACCATACCCGTTACGCTGCGCAAGGGGTTCAACACCGTCGAGATGGGCTATCCCTACGGCTGGACTGTCGACATAGACCGCTTCGAGCTTCGCCCTGCCGGCAGTGGCGGGCGCTGACAGCTGCCCCGCATGCCGGCATGACTGAAGGGCGCCGGGCGTGACGTGGTCACACGGCAGCCTGCCGTTACCGTTTACGTTTATGCATGTTTTTTTGTTTATGAAGAAAATACTGTTAGTTATGGCTGCCGCCATCATAGCCGCAGCCAGTGCCGTGGCCGGCGACCCCGACCCGTTGATGGGCAAGAAGATGGGTGTCATCGGCGACAGCTATGTGCGCAACCACCGTGAGCCGGTAGAGAACACATGGCACTATAAGTTTGCCATGAAGCATGGCATGAGGTATTACAATTACGGCCGCAACGGCAATTGCATCTCCGTCGACCTTGCCCGCTGGGGCGAAGGCATGTACCGCCGTTATGCCGACATGGCCGACTCGCTCGACCTCGTCGTAGTCATTGGCGGGCACAATGATGCCGCCCGCCTCGACAGCATAGGCATGGGCCTGTTCCGCGAGCGCCTCGGCGTGCTCTGCCGCGGGCTCATCGAGAAATATCCACGTGCCCAGATAGTTTTCTTCACGCCGTGGGTGTGCGATGGCTTTGCCGGTAGCAACCGCGAGCGTGTGGTCGACGCCATGCTCAGCGTGTGCGGCTCTTACGGCATACCCGTGTTCGACGCTGCCCGCCGTGGTGGCATCTATGCCGGCAGCGCCACTTTCCGGCGCATCTATTTCCAGGGTGGCGGCACCCGCGACACGGCCCACCTCAATTCGCGGGGGCACGACCGTTTCCTTCCGGTGGCCGAGTCGTTTATACTGCAATACACAGAGTGATGCGCCAACAAACCGTTTACCAATGACTTTCGGCGCCCATCGGCGGTTGGAGGCAACAGTGGCGGCTGTGGCTGCCTGGTGCCCCAGGCCGTCGTCAGCCATGGGCCCGCACAAAACAAACCGCAATTATGAAGTTTACCAACATCATCATGGCCTTGGCCTTCATGCCGCCCTGTGCGGCGTCGGCGTCGGGCGTCAGTCTTTCGCGCCTCACGGTAGAGGGCCGTGTGGCCCCTGTGGGCATCGACGTTGCCGTTCCCCGTTTCGGATGGCAGATAGTTTCTTCCGGGCGCAACGTCCGCCAAGAGTCTTACCGTATCATAGTGTCGTCTTCCGAAGACAATGCGCGGAGCATGGTGGGCGACGTGTGGGACAGCCGCACCGTGGCTTCCGACTCGTCGCAATGGGTGGCTTACAAGGCCGCCCCCTTGCAGCCCAACCGCAAATACTATTGGCGTGTGCTTGTCAAGACCAACGTCGGCGACGCCGTGTGGAGCGAGCCGTCGTCGTGGTCGACGGGCCTCATGTCGCCAGAAAACTGGCGGGGACAATGGATTGGGCTCGACTCGCTGCTGCCCGGCGACGTTGCCGAGCGCCACAGCCGCATGGCGGTGCGCTGCTTCCGCAAGGAGTTCCGGGCCGGCAAGGGGGCCGTGAGCCGAGCCACTATCCACATTTCCGGACTGGGCAACTACGCCCTCTACATCAACGGCAGGCGGGTGGGCACCGACGTGCTCACGCCCGTGCCCACCGACTACACCAAGACAGTGGCCTACGACACCTACGACGTCACCTCGCTCATTGCGGGCCGCAATGCCGTGGGCGTGGCCCTTGCCCCTGGCCACTATTTTGCCCAGACACAGAATTACCAGACCAACGTGCGCACCACCTACGGCTACCCCAAGCTGCGCGCCAACCTCATCGTTGAGTATGCCTCCGGGCAGGCCGACACCATAGTCACCGACTCCACTTGGCGCTTCTTTGCCGGCGGCCCCATACGCTATGCCAACGAGTACGACGGCGAGCTCTTCGATGCCCGGCGGTGCGTGGCCGGCTGGGCCGAGGCCTCGTTCGACGACAGCAGCTGGGCCAGGGCTCGCGTCGTGGCCGCGCCCGGTGGCGTGTTGCGCGGCAATGTCACGCCGGCCATGAGCGTCTATTCGTCGGAGCGCCCGGTGGCCGTGCGCAGCTACGGGCGGCGCCACATTGTAGATTTCGGCACAAACGGGGCAGGGCGCCTGCGCCTCACGCTGAGGGCCGCTGCCGGCGATACCGTGCGCATACGCCATGCCGAGCTGCTGGCCCCGGGCGACTCGGCCCTCTATGTGGCCAACCTGCGCAGCGCCGAGGCCACGGCCTGGTATGTGGGCGACGGCCGCAGCCGGCGCTGGGCGCCCGAGTTTACATACTACGGCTTTCGGTATGCCGAGATAACTGGCGTCGACGACATCGGGGAATGCGACGTGGTGCGCGAGCTCATTGCCGACCGCATGGACGATGAGGGCACCGGCTTCGCCGCCTACGAGGCCGGGGGCGAGAGCATGCTCAACGCCATAGTGGCCAATGCGCGCCGGGGCGTGAGGAGCAACTACAAGGGAATGCCCGTCGACTGCCCCCAGCGCGACGAGCGAATGCCGTGGCTCGGCGACCGCACCACGGGCTGCCTGGGCGAGAGCTACCTCATGGACAACCATTCGCTGTATGCTAAATGGATTGCCGACATACGCGACGGGCAGCGTGCCGACGGCCGCATCAGCGACGTGACACCCGCTTACTGGAGGCTGTACAACACCAACATCACGTGGCCGGCGGCTCTGCCTTTTGCCTGCGACATGCTTTACCGCCAGTATGGCGACCTGCGCTCCATGCGCGAGAGCTACATGTCGATAAAGAGGTTTCTCGACATGATAAGGCGCGACAACTATGATGGCGGGCTCGTGCCATACGACCGCTACGGCGACTGGTGCGTTCCGCCGGAGTCGCCGAAGCTCGTTCACAGCAAAGACCCGGCCCGCAAGACCGACGGGCGGCTCATCTCGTCGGCTTACTATTACTATCTGTGCCGGCTCATGCAGCGCTATGCAGGGCTGTTCGGCCTGGATGCCGATGCCGAGACATACTCGCGCGAGGCCGAGACCACGCTGAAGGCCGTCAACGACACCTTCCTCTGCCGGGGCCGCTATTCAAACGGCACTGTCACGGCCAACCTGCTGCCGCTGGCCATGGGCATGGTGCCCGAGGGCTACGCCCGTGGCGTGGCCGACAGTCTTCTCAACACCATAGTGGCCAAGAACAGCAAGCATGTCAGCGCGGGCGTCATAGGCATACAGTGGCTCATGCGCCAGCTGTCGGCGATGGGGCGCGGCGACCTGGCCTACGACCTGGCCACCACCGACACCTACCCCGGATGGGGATATATGGTGAGCCGCGGGGCAACCACCATCTGGGAACTGTGGAACGGCGACACCGCCAACCCGTCGATGAACAGCGGCAACCACGTCATGCTGCTCGGCGACCTGCTGCCCTGGTGCTACGAGCACCTGGCCGGCATCAGTCCCGACCCGGCCTGTCCCGGGTTCAAGCGGGTGGTGCTCAAGCCCGACTTCAGCATCAGGCGGCTCACCCGTGTGGCCGCCTCCCACCGCTCGCCGTATGGCACCATACGCAGCGAGTGGTGGCGCGAGGGCTCTGCTGTCAGGTGGGCGGTGTCTGTGCCGGCCAACACCACGGCCGAGGTGCACCTGCCCGACGGCACCGTGCGCCAGATAGGCTCGGGCGACTATGTGTTCTGACTTTGCAGGGTGGGGCGGTGCCGTGTGGCTGCCGGCACTGCCCCACGCCGTCGCCCTGTTAGGGTTAAATGTCGTTAAGTAGCGTGGCGTTAGCCTTAATGTTTGTATTTTTGCATTTGGTTACTGACTACTGAAATAACATTAAGGAAAAATAAGCATGAAGAAGACTTTGTTTTTGTGTGCCGTGGCAGCCCTCGGAGTGGCCGCACAGGCACAGACGGCGCGCAAGCTGACCGTCAACCTGACGCCCGATGGTGCGTCGAACATACAGGTGTTCCTGCCCGAGACACCCTCGGGGCGGGCCATTGTGGGCTGCCCCGGCGGCGGCTATTCGCATCTGTCGATGCAGAACGAGGGCACCGACTGGGCCGAATACTTCAACAGCCAGGGCATAGCCTACTGCGTGCTCACCTACCGCATGCCCAAGGGCGACCGCTCGCTGCCCATGTCTGACGCACAGAACGCCATACGCACCGTGCGCGACAGCGCACAGGCATGGAAGGTGAATCCATACGACGTGGGCATCATGGGATTCTCGGCCGGAGGCCACCTGGCGTCGACCACTGCCACACATGCACCCATCGACGCGCGCCCCGACTTCCAGATACTGTTCTATCCCGTGATAACGATGATGCCTGACATCACCCACAAGGGCTCGCACGACAACTTCCTGGGCCCCGACCCGAAGAAGAAGGACGAGCAGAAATACAGCAACGACCTGCAGGTAACGCGCGTTACGCCGCCTGCGTTCATAGCGCTAAGCGACGACGACCACACCGTGCTGCCCGCCAACGGCGTCAACTACTACATCGAGATGTACCGTCACGACGTGCCGGCAACGCTGCATGTCTACCCCTCGGGCGGCCACGGATGGGGCAACCGCGACAGCTTCATCTACCACAAGCAGATGCAACTGGAGCTGGAAGCATGGCTCCGCAGCTTCTGACGGGCATTTTGTAAGGCCAAAAACGGCATTGACATAAGGGAAGTAAACGTTTTTCGACGTTTTCTTCCCTTTTTTGATACAACTTATCCGAAAACGTTTTATATTTGCAACCGTAACCTTTAAACCGCTGACCATGAAGCATTTGAATTCGATAACGTCACTGTTTTTCCTCCTTGCGTTATTTTTTCTTACATCGTGTGATGATGACGAAGACACCCGTGTGCCCTCCATAAGGCTCATGACGGCGCAGAAATTCACGCGCTGCGTTGACGGAAAGGGATGGCGCCACGTAGAGTCGCACGAGATAAAGTCGAACGGCAATATGGACAAGGCCGACTGGTGGAGCGGCATGATAGGCGCGGCGCCGGTGCAGTACAGCTTCGGCGGCGGCGAGATGAGCACGTACATGTACATCGACTCATACCCGATTAACGGGTATGTCAGCGGAAAGTACACCTTTGATGAGGGCACCAACCGTCTTATGTCCGACGGAAAGGAAGTGTTCACCGTAGTCTCCGCGGACGACAACTTCCTGCGGCTGATAAAGCAACAGGGCACGACGGGCGACGGCGAACGCATATACCTCTATTCCGTCTACCGTGCGATGACAGCCGACGAGCTGTCGTCAACAATGAAAAACTATCCCTACAACCTCAACACATTAGACCGGGACTATCCCGTCATGCCGGAACAGGAGCGCATAACGGCCGCCGGCTTTGCCGGCCATGCCGTCGGTCAGGCATGGCATTGCGCCGAAGTACACGAGACTTTCCTGGTCTACCGCTACAACTCGGCACCCTACACGCCTGGCAAATCACAGCCCGCCGTGCCCGATTATGAGTTCACCGCCGACTCGCTTTACTCCATCACGCCCTCCGCCGACGGCGGTGAGGCCACGCGCCGGGCCACTGCATACACCTACCGCGCCAACGGATTCTACGTAGAGACGGCCTCGGGCGACATCATAAAGATAGTGCGCCTCACGGCGGACGAGATGGTTGCGGTGCAGCCCTTGCGCAATACGGCGGGCTGGGATGACGTCACCGTGTACTGCGTCTACAGGAGATAAGAACTTGCCCCGCCATCCGTCGTTTTACAACTTGCCGCCTTTTACAATCCAAAACACCGTCTTTCGCGCGCTGAAAGGCCGTCTTTTGGATTGTGAAAGGCGGTCTTTTGCAAACCCTCTGATTATCAACCTGTTTCGTGTTGACAATGACCAAAAAGGTGAAAAAACAATACTTATTGTGAAAAAAATTTGGTAACAAATCTTTTTTCGCTTAATTTTGCACCCTGTTTACACATTATTAATTAAAATGAAGATAATAAACCTGCTGCTCGGCGCAGCCTTATGCTGCTCGCTCTCGTCATGTTTTAAGGACGAGCCGCTCAACGCCGAATGCGATATAGAACAGGCTTACGTGCACGTGGACGACCCCACAGATATATTCTTCGCCGCAAGCGACACGCTGGTTAACGTGCTTTCGGATGCAGACAATGTCGTTTTTGAAATCAAGGACGATGCCGACGTGTCGGCAATGGCTCCAATGTTCAGGCTGACCGAGGGCGCAACGATAACTCCCGAGAATGGTTCAGTACACGATTTTTCCGACGGTAAGTCTGTAGTCTACACCGTGACGTCGCAGGACGGGTCGTGGCAGAGGACGTATAACGTGTCGTTCCGCGTGGCATACAACGTCAGCGAATACGACTTCGAGAACATCCGCTACGTCGTCGGAGACATGGGAGGCGGCTATTACGAATGGAGCGACCTCTCGTCGTCTGGCGAATGGATAGGCAATTGGGCAACAGGAAACCCAGGATTCTACCTTACCGCGGCGCTTGGCTCCACGATAACACCGCCTGAGGAATTCCCGTCCGCGCCGGTAGACGACGGCCACAGCGGCCGTGGAGTAAAGCTCGAGACTAAGAGCACCGGGCCTTTAGGCACGCTGATAGGCCCGATGGGTATAGCCGCCGGCAACCTCTTCATAGGCGAGTTTGACGCAAGTAAGGCCCTCAGCGGCTCCGACGGAGCCATGCAGGCGACAAGCTTCGGCCGCACGTTCAGCGGAGAACCCCTGCAATTCACCGGCTGGG
>ENA-ORSJ01000505-ORSJ01000505.1-human-gut-metagenome-genome-assembly--contig:-NODE-505-length-42190-cov-3.741213_pt1 | contig 42190 bp, 34 predicted proteins | sample MGYA00242191_ERZ509158 | MGnify/ENA primary metagenome ERZ509158 (study PRJEB26280, sample SAMEA2338623) | human gut metagenome | biome: human gut; feature: human-associated habitat; material: faeces...
TAGCCGTCGAGCTGCAGCCCCTCGAAAAGGGGTGCCTCGCCCTGAAGCAGGGTCTCGTTGGAGACAAGCTCTGCGCACAGATAGGTCTCGGGATCTATTTTTTCGTTGGCCGCCAAGACGAGGTTTGGCACGCACACAAGGGCAAGGGCGGCAAGCAGTACCTTTTTCAGCATTTCCTTCTTCTCCCGGGCCCGAGCCTTTGCCGGCTCACATGGACCTTGAAACAAAAACAATACTGCCCCTGGCCCGGGTGTTCCAGACCAGGGGCAGCAAGAAAGACTATTCGAAACGGCTGGCGTTGGTGATGATGACAAGGTCAACGGGCACATCGTCGTGCGGGCCCTGGGACTTGGTCTTGACCTTGGCGATCTTGTCCACAACGTCCATGCCTTCGGTCACCTTGCCGAAGGCGCAGTAGCCCCAACCCTGGAGAGACTCGCTCTTGAAATCGAGAAATTCGTTGTCCACGAGGTTGATGAAGAACTGGGCAGTGGCGCTGTGGGGATCCATGGTGCGGGCCATGGCAATGGTGCCGCGCTCGTTGCTCACGCCGTTGTTGGCCTCGTTTTCGATGGGAGCCTGGGTTTCCTTCTCGTCCATCCTGATGGTGTAGCCGCCGCCCTGGATCATGAAGCCGGGGATAACCCTGTGGAAAATCGTGTTCTTGTAAAAGCCGGAATCCACATACTGCAGAAAGTTCTCAACTGTCTTGGGAGCCTTGTCAGGATAGAGCTCGATCAGAATGTCTCCGGACGTTGTTTCGAGCAGTACCACGGGATTTGTAGCCATAATGTCTCCTTCGAAAGGACCGCTGCCTGCCCCAACCCTTGGTCAGGCATAAAATGAATAGCACTTTCGTGCCTTTGCCAGTCCCCTGATTGAAAAAATTGCCCCGCAACTGTACGCAAAGGAGCGATGCTTGACAATATGGAGCCGAAGGGCTTTTTTGGGAAGCCAAATGGCCCCTGCTTCCATACTCACTTCCTGTCCACCCTATCTTTTCTCCCCTCTTTCAGAGATTGCATGCCACAGAAAAAACAGACCGACAGTGCGCTGAACTTTGGCGCCATGGAAAAGGATCTTCTTGCCTGGTTTGAGCGCAACATGCGCCCGCTTCCCTGGCGCAGGCACTACTCTCCCTACGGAGTATGGATTTCGGAAATCATGCTGCAGCAGACCCAGATGGAGCGCGGCGTTTCCTACTACCTTGCCTGGATGGAACGCTTTCCCGACCTTGCAAGCCTGGCACGCGCCCCCGAAGAAGAGGTGCTCAAGGCCTGGGAGGGCCTTGGCTACTACTCAAGGGCCCGCAATATCCTGAAAGCCGCGCGCACCATCATGGAGCGTCACAACGGTGTCTTTCCCTCGAAGCTGGAAGACATCCGGGCCCTGCCCGGCATAGGCCCCTACACGGCTGCTGCCATAGCAAGCATTGCCTTCTGCGAGGATGTGGCCTGCATCGACGCCAACGTGGAGCGCGTTGTGGCAAGGCTTGCGGATCTGGACCTTTGCGTGCGCGAAAAGGACGGAAAGGAAGCCCTTGCAAGGCTTGCCAATGCCTTTTTGCAAAAGGGGTGCGGTCGTCTGCACAATCAGGCCATGATGGAGCTGGGCGCCCTTGTGTGCGGCAAAAATCCCGACTGCAGGGTCTGCCCCCTGCAAAAGTACTGTCTTTCCTTGCAGCGCAACACTGTAACCCTGCGCCCCGTTCTGCCCGCAAGGCAGGAGCGCATTCCCATCACCGTGGCCTCTGGCGTTCTTCTCCACAATTCCCGTATCTACGTGCAAAAGCGTCTTCCAAAGGACGTCTGGGGAGGTCTTTGGGAATTTCCCGGAGGCGGCATAGAGGAGGGTGAGCGCCCCGCAGAGACTGTTGTGCGAGAATTTTTCGAGGAAACGGGCTTTCGCGTGCGCATTCTTGCAAAACTTGCCACAATCAAACACGCCTACACAAAATACCACGTGACCCTGCACTGCTTTGCCCTGGAACTCGCCTCAAAGCCCGAAAGCTCGCCTTGCGACTGCGACTTTCCCGCGCCTCCGCGCTTGAGCGAGGCAAGCGACTATCGCTGGCTCACCCTGAAGGAGCTCGAAGGCTACGCCATGCCCTCCGCACACCGCAAGCTGGCAAATTCCCTCCACATTGTTGACGGAACCCTGCAAACGCGTCCCAAGGCAAACCTTCCCCAACTCCCCCTGGATTAGCCCTGTCCAAAGACGCTCCCAAGGGAACACATATTTTTTCCACATTGTGCATTTTTCTTGACTTTTGCGCTCGTTGCAAGTATTGGGACAGCGCATTTCATCATGGTCTGCCCTATCCATGCCAAGGCATGAAGGGCCGAAATGCGGACAGTATTCCTGCCCCGCCCACGATGAAGGCTGACGTGAACATTCTTGGTCTTTCGAAATTCCCTTTTGAAAGACTGTTCGCGGCAAGAGTCTGCCCCCGGCAGCCTCTTGCATGTCGCAGCTGTTCACGCCAATCATCCATTTGAGAACCGTTGGTGTTCACAGAAGGGTGCCTATAGCAGGGACCCTTTTTTTTGGCCCAAATACCGGCGAAAGCAAGGACCATCATGAGCCGAAACCAGCTTGAAAACACACTTTTGCGTCTCGCCCAGCCTGCAGTGAAGGCACAGGGACTGGAAATCTGGGGACTGGAAATCCTGGACGGTCAGCACATGACAGTGCGCCTGTTCGTGGAGGTTCCGGCCATGGAGGAAGAGCCTCTCGAAGACATGCAGGATACGGACGAGCCCGCAGAGGAAATCGCCCTGCTCTCGGCCTCGGTAGATCAGTGCGAGGCCATTTCGCGCCAGTTCTCCCTGGCCCTTGACGCCGAGGATGTCATTGACCGCGCCTACACGCTGGAAGTGTCCACCCCGGGCTTCAACCGTATCTTCTTCCGTATCGATCAGATGAAGCCCTATGTGGGTGAAATGGTCGAGGCGCGCATGGGCGAACTCTTTGCCCCTACTCCGGACGGCCAAAAAAGGCGCGTCTGGAAGGGTGTTCTTGAGGAAGTGGGCGAAGAGAGCTTTGTCCTTGCCCCCGCAAGCGTGGACGGCGAGGGTGAAATCACGAGGGAGAACAGCGATCCTGTGACCATTCCCTTTGCAAGGGCGCGCAGGGTCAGCCGCATCCATGTCTTCCGCAAGCCTGCAAAGCCAGGCAAGGGACCAGGCAAGAGTCAGGGCAAATCCCAGAAAAAATCCAAAAAATCATAAAAAATCGCAAACAGGCAGGCTATTCCGCAAGGGTCTTTTTGCCAGGGACCAATGCATTGCCCTTGTCCAAAAGCGGAATACTGCAAACCTTTATACACGCTCTACGCGAGGAGGCGGCGCTTTCTTTTCTGCATGCAGAAACCGCGCGCCGATAGTGAATGAACCAGGAACTGAAAAAAGCCATTGATCAGATCTGCAAGGACAAGTCGATTGACGCGGATCTTCTTGTGGAGACTCTTGAGGACGCAGTGCGCACATCCGTACAGCGCCGCTACGCCGAGGACATGAGCGTCGAGGTGAGCTACAACAGGGAGACCGGTGACATTGAGGTCTACCAGTTCAAGATCGTCGTTCCGGACGATGAGCTCGACAATCCCGACAGGGAAATAGAGTTCACCGAAGCCAGGAAGCTCGACGAGAGTGTCCAGATCGACGACGAAATGGGCTTCCGCATCAAGATTCAGGATCTCGGCCGCATTGCCGCCCAGTCCGCGAAGCAGGTCATCATCCAGCGCCTGCGCGATGCCGAACAGGCCAATATCTACAACGACTACAAGGAACGCATTGGCGAAATCGTCACCGGTTCCGTGCAGCGCAGGGAAAAGAGCAGCTTCGTCATCAATCTTGACAGAACCGAAGCCATTTTGCCCAGAGATCAGCAAATTTCCAAGGAACACTACCGCCGCGGCGACAACATCCAGGCCATCATCATCGATGTGCACAGGGAAGGCCGCGGACCCCAGGTTGTGCTCTCCAGATCCCACCCGGACTACATCACGGCACTCTTCCACCGCGAGGTGCCCGAAGTGGACGAGGGCATCATCCAGATCATGGGCGTTGCCCGCGATCCCGGTTCCCGCGCCAAGGTCGCTGTCTACTCCCGCGAGCGCGAGGTGGACGCTGTGGGCGCCTGCGTTGGCGTGCGCGGAGCGCGCATCCAGAACATTGTGCAGGAGCTGCGCGGCGAGCGCATCGACATCGTGATCTGGAATGCCGACATCGCAACCTATGCCCGCAATGCCCTGGCTCCGGCCCTTGTCTCGCGCATCATCGTGGACGAGCCCCAGAACCAGCTCGAAGTCATCGTTCCGGACGATCAGCTCACCAACGCCATCGGCCGCAAGGGCCAGAACGTCAAGCTGGCAGCACGCCTCCTTGGCTGGAAAGTGGATATCTTCACAGAGAGCCGCTACAACGAGGCCAGCGCCGCAGGGCACAGTCTGGAGCAGGTGGCCGGTGTGGCGGAAATTCCCGTCGCTTCCCTGCAGGAAGCAGGCTACACGGATCTGGACAAGCTGCGTCAGGCCTCGGACGAGGAACTTGTCGCTGCCCTTTCCCTGACGGAAAGTCAGCTTGAGCATTTGCGCCAGGCCCTCAATTTCCTCAATCCCGGCGAGGATGGCGGGGCAAAACCCGACGCGACTGCCGATGTGTCCAGGGAGGAAGCGCATGACGAAGGCCAGGCAGAATAGTGCCGACGGGCCGGTGCGCATGTGCGTCATCTGCAGACAAAGATTTTTGAAAACCGATCTCTTGCGCTACACACTGACCCCAGAGGGGTGTCTCGCGCTGGACGAGGACAAGACCAGACCGGGAAGAGGCTGGTATGTCTGTGAACAAGAGTCCTGCAAGACAAGACTTGCCAGATTCAGACCGGCAAAACGGCGCGCGGGGAGGAAGAAGCATGAAAGAAAAGAAAATTAAGATACAAGAGCTTGCGGACGAGCTGAAGGTGGACCACCAGGCCGCAGTCAATACCGCCCGCGAAGCTGGCATCAACGCCAAGAACGCCTCGACAGCCCTGTCCGCGGAAGAGGCCGAAAAGCTGCGCAAGCGTCTGGCAAAGCCTGCCGACCACAAGGACGTCATTGTGCGCCGCCGCAAGCCCGGTGCAAGGTCCGAAAAGGTTGAAAACGCACCCAAGGCAGAGGCTGAAAAGCAGGCAACCGAAAAGCCTGTGGAAAAGGTCCAAAGGCAGGCTGAAAAGCCCGCAGCGCCCAAGGTCAAGATCATTGAGCCCGTCAAGGCCAAGATCATCAGCAGACCAGCCGATCAAGCGAAAGTCGAACAGGCGAAGGCAGAGCAGCCCAAAACCGAACAGGCCAGTGCTGTTCAGCCAAAGGCCGAGCAGGCCCAAAGGGAAGCCGCCCCAGTCCAGACAAGCGATGTGCAGGCCAAGCCGGTTGAGGCCTCCGAGCCCCAGGCACAGAAGAAGCCCGAAGCCGCTGCCACATCCCAGCCCGAGCAGGTGAAAAAGCCCCAGCCAGAGGCAGCAAAGGACGCTTCCAGACGCCCGGCCCAGGGCACCGAATCAAAGCCCGCCAAGGCCGAACAGCCGAAGGATGCAGCAAAGGATGCCAAGGCCAAGGAGAAAAAGCCCCAGGCAAGCGCAGCTCCCTTCGAAACACCCAAGGTGCGCATCATTTCCCGTCCTGCCCCTGCTCCGGCCCGTCCCCAGCAGCAGCGCAACGAGCGTGATGGCGAGCGCCGCGGCGGCGGTCGCGGACGTGATGGCCGTGATGGTCGCGACAACACCCGCGATAACGATCGCCAGCAGCGTACCCCCCGCGACGCAGGAGGTCGTTCCGACGACAACCGCCAGCGTCGCAGCGGTGGTGGCCAGGGCAGACCCGGCGGTGCAAGGCCCCAGGGTGGCGCTCCGCGCGCAGGCGACATGATGGGCTTTGGTCCTGCCGACAACGACAGCCGTTCCGGCCAGAGCAAGAAGAAGCGCAACAAGGGCCGCCGCACCGTGGACTTCCAGCAGATGGGCTTCGATGCCCACGACGAGAACGAAGCTCCACGCATGCGCAGCACCCGCTCGCGCAAGAAGAAGCAGGTCCAGGCTCCGGCCCAGGTGACCCAGCCTCTGAAGGCAGCCAAGCGCAAGGTGCGCGTGGAAGGCGGCACCATCCGTGTCTCCGACATGGCCCATCAGATGGGCCTCAAGGCCAACGAGCTCATCAAGGTGCTCTTCAACCTTGGCATCATGGCCACCATCAACCAGAGCATCGATTTCGACACTGCCTCCATCCTTGCTTCGGAATTCAGCTACGAGGTCGAGAGAACAGGCTTTGAGGAAAAGGACTACCTCGAGGATTCCACTCCCGACAGGCCCGAGGATCTCAAGCCCCGTCCGCCCGTTGTCACCATCATGGGCCACGTTGACCATGGCAAGACGAGCCTGCTCGACGCCATCCGCAAGACCCACGTGACAAGCGGCGAAGCCGGCGGCATCACGCAGCACATCGGCGCCTACCACGTGAATACGAAAAACGGCGACGTTGTCTTCCTGGACACCCCCGGTCACGAGGCCTTCACTGCCATGCGCGCCCGCGGCGCCCAGATAACCGACCTTGTTATTCTGGTTGTCGCTGCAGACGACGGTGTCATGGAGCAGACAAGGGAAGCCATCAACCACGCAAGGGCTGCCGAAGTGCCGATCATCGTGGCCGTGAACAAGATAGACAAGCCCGGCGCAGATCCCGACCGCGTGCTCACCGAACTCTCCACCCTTGGCCTTCAGCCCGAAGAGTGGGGCGGCGACACCATCGTTGCCAAGGTTTCGGCCAAGACCCATCAGGGCCTCGATGAACTGCTCGAACTCGTGGCCCTGCAGTCCGAGGTCATGGAACTCAAGGCCAATCCGGACAAGCCCGCCAGAGGCCACATCATCGAAGCCAAGCTGGACAAGGGTCGCGGCCCCGTGGCTACCGTGCTCATTCAGGAAGGCACCCTGCATCAGGGCGACAACTTTGTCTGCGGCACCTTCTCCGGACGCGTGCGTGCTCTTCTGAACGATCAGGGCAAGAAGGTGCGCGAGGCCGGTCCCTCCATCCCCGTGGAAGTGCAGGGCTTTACCGGTGTGCCGGATGCAGGCGAGGTCTTTGCCTCCGTGGCTGACGAAAAGGTTGCCCGCCGCATTGCCGACGCCCGTGCAGTGCTGCAGCGCGAAAAGGAACTTGCCAGCGAAACCAAGGTAACACTGGAAACCTTCCTGGCCTCCACCGCAGGCGAAGAGAAGAAGACTTTGAACCTTGTGGTCAAGGCGGACGTGCAGGGCTCCCTCGAAGCCGTGCAGGACGCCATGCGCAAGGCTGGCACAGACAAGGTTTCGGTCAACGTTGTCCACGGGGCAACGGGCGCCATTTCCGAATCGGACATCATGCTTGCCTCCGCGTCCCAGGCCATCATCATCGGCTTCAACGTGCGTCCTACTGCCCGCATCAAGGACATTGCCGCACACGAGAATGTGGACATCCGCTTCTACGACATCATCTACAAGCTGGTGGACGATGTGAAGAGCGCCATGGCAGGCCTTCTGGCCCCTGTGGAAAAGGAAGTCTACCTTGGCCAGGCCGAAGTGCGTCAGACCTTCTCCCTGCCCAAGGTCGGAACCATTGCCGGTTCCTATGTGGCGGACGGCAAGGTCTCCCGCAACGCACAGGTTCGCCTCCTGCGTGACGGTGTTGTGGTCTACACAGGCCGCATAAGCTCGCTCAAGCGATTCAAGGACGACGCAAGGGAAGTCCTGCGCGGCAACGAATGCGGCATTGGCCTCGACAAATTCAACGACATCAAGGCAGGCGACATCATCGAAGCCTTCGAAACCGTGCAGGAAGCAGCAACCCTCTAGACCGGCATCAAGGTTAGAGTCTCCTTCCTCACTCATCCCTTTGCAGTACGGGGAAGGGTACCACACCCTTCCCCGTTTGCTTCTTTTTTCCTTATGTTGATTGGGCATCTCATTGTCGAATTTTCCCTGGACGGCAACGACAACCTGAAGGCCAAGCGCCGCGTGGCAAACAGCCTGAAACAGAAGACGCGCAATCGCTTCAATGTGGCCGTGGCCGAGGACGGGACGGAGAACAGTCTGACAAGGCTGCGTCTTTCCGTCATCTCCCTTTCCAATTCCGAGCGACATCTGCGCAGCCGCATGGACAAGTGTCTGCTCATGATGGAGGCCGTTGCGGGAGAAAAACTCGTTGATTCAAGCTTTGAACTCTATGATGCTGACTGATTTGGCCTTTCCCACCGCCTGGCAGGACGGGGCAGCAAGGGCCGCGCAGGCCCTGCTCGACCACGACAACTACCTTGTGGCAGCCCACGTGCGCCTTGACGGCGATGCGTTGAGCTCCATTCTTGCCATGGCGCACTTTCTTGAGCAAAAACACAAGCGCTTTGCCCTTTTTGCGCCCTTTGGCGTGCCCGGCAACTACGACTTTGTGCCCCTGCCCTACCCTGTGTACAGGACCCTTTCCGCCCTGCCCTTCGAGCCAAGGGCCCTCATTGCCCTCGACTGCGGCGTTCCTGCCCGCCTTGGCGAGGAACTTTCCGAAGCCATGGCGGATCTTTCCTGCATCAACATCGATCACCACCATGGGCAGGGCATGGGTACCATTGCGAGTTTTGTGGAGCCAGAGGCTGCCTCCACAACGCAGCTTCTGGCAAGCGTTTTGCGCAAGGCAGGTGCCGAGTTTACGCCCGAGATCGCAAGCGCTCTTGCGCTTGGCCTTGTGACAGACACAGGCGGTTTTCGCCACGCCAACGCCTCGCCAGCCGTCTTTGCCCTGGCTGCCTTTCTCGAAAGCCACGGCGCTTCCATACATAGACTGCGCGAAAGCCTTGAGAAGAACTGGTCTCTTGCGCGCATGAAGCTGTGGGGGAAGATGTCGGAAAGGCTTACGCTCGAGCAGGAAGACAAGCTTGCCATGTGTATCCTTCCCCTTGACCTTCTTGAAAGGTACGGCTGCAAGAGCGAGGATACGGAAGGCTTTGTGGAACACATGCGCGAACTGCGCTCTGTCAGGATTGCCTGTTTCCTTCGCGAACAGAACCTTGATGTGTGCAAGTTCAGCCTGCGCTCCGTAGAGGACATGGACGTGAACGCCATTGCCTCCTCGCTTGGCGGCGGAGGCCACCGCAACGCTGCAGGCGGCACCCTTGCCATGAGCCTCGAGCGGGCTTCCGAGCTTTTGCGACGCACCATTGCCCAAAGCCTCGCATCGCAAGGAGCCTAGATTTTTTTCTGGTTCAAAAGGCAAAAAAGGCTGTTTGCGCACCTTGCAGCTTTTGACTTTTGCACAAAATGCCCCTATAGGTCTTCCCCTATGCCATCTTCTACCCAGACCATGCAAATTCCGGCGCAACAGCACGGCGTGCTTGTGCTCAACAAGCCCTCGGGCCCCACGTCCAATCGCTGCCTTTCTGTGCTCAAGCGCCTTGGCCAGAAGAAGATCGGCCATGCCGGCACCCTCGATCCCATGGCGGATGGTGTGCTGCTTCTGCTTCTCGGCGCAGCCACCAGGATTTCCAACTATCTGCTTGAGGCCGGTTGCAAGGTCTACAGCGCAACAGCGCGCCTTGGCCTTGAAACCGACACATGGGACGCGGAGGGCAGGACTGTTTCAGAAAAGCCCTGGCAGGATGTGCGCGCCGAAGACGTAGCAAATGTCATATCCTCCTTCGAGGGCGAGCTCGAACAGATCGTGCCCCCCTATTCGGCAGCCAAGAGCAATGGTCAGCCCCTGTACAGACTGGCCAGGGCAGGCAGGGACGTCCCTGTCAAGCTCAAGAATGTACACATCTTTCGTGCGGAAGTCCTTTCCATGGAACTTCCGCTTGTCCATTTCCGTGTCACGTGCAGTTCCGGCACATACATACGATCCCTGGCCCACAGCTTGGGGATGCGAGTTGGGTGCGGAGCAACACTGACAAGGCTGACACGGGAATACAGCCACCCCTTTGGTCTCAACCAGTCCGTGACGCTGGACGAGCTGAATGCGGATCCCCAGGGCCTTTCACGGCATGTGCATTCCATAGAGGAAGCACTGCCCGAGTGGCCGGTCCTTTCCGTGAGCAGTGAGCACGCTGCAAGGGTTCGCAACGGCATGTCCATTCCCTGTCCCCAGGACCTTCGTGGCGCACAAAACGTGCTCTTGAAGGACGAGGGCGGGGTTCTGGCTCTTGCGAAAGTGACAGACGGTGCAAGACTGACAGTAGCCAGGGGGCTTTGGTCCTAACAACCTTTTACAACACCAGGAGAACTGCTGTGGCTATGGATCCTATTGCCAAGAAGACGGTTATTGACGCTCATGCCAAACACGAAGGCGACACCGGTTCGCCGGAAGTACAGGTTGCCCTTCTGACAGCCCGCATCGAGGGTCTGACCGCCCACTTCAAGGTCCACAAGAAGGACTTCCACTCTCGTACAGGTCTTTTGAAGATGGTCGGCCGTCGCCGCAACATCCTCAACTACCTCAAGAAGAAGGACATTCAGCGCTACCGTGCCCTTATCGAGAAGCTCGGACTGCGCAAGTAACCGCTTTTTTCATCAAGGGGCCCAAGGCTAGTCTGGGGCCCCTTTTGTCTTGTTTGTGACTGCCTGAACCTTGCCAGGACAACCAGGGGTATCCGGGAAGATCAGGAAGAAGACTCTTCCTGCCCTTCCCGGAGTCCCCCTGCACAATGCCAAAGGATCAGGCTGTCACCTGTTTTTACGGAGGACTGGCCCCTTTTGGGCCTTTGACGCATGACAAACGACATTTTCAATCCGGTCCGCGTGACCGCCAATCTCTTTGGCAAGGACTACATCTTCGAGACCGGCCGCATAGCCAACCAGGCCGACGGCGCTGTCTGGGTTCAGTGCGGCGGCACTGTGGTCCTTGTGACCGTCTGCTCGCAGACACTGGAAACAAGCAAGGGCTTTTTCCCTCTCACCGTGGAATACTCCGAGCGCATGTACGCTGCAGGACGCATTCCCGGCAACTTCTTCCGCCGCGAGGTGGGACGCCCCTCCGAGCGCGAGACCCTGGTTTCCCGCCTCATCGACCGTCCCATCCGTCCCCTCTTCCCCAAGGGCCTTCTGCAGGACGTGCAGGTTCTGGCAACTGTCCTTTCCGCAGACCAGGAAAACGATCCCGACATTCTGGCCATGAGCGGCGCCTCCGCTGCCCTGCACCTTTCCTCCCTGCCCTTTGACGGACCTGTCGTGGGCGCCCGCGTGGGCCGCATAGACGGTAAGTTCGTGCTCAATCCCACCCTTGAGGAAAGGAAGAAGAGCGACGTGGACCTTGTGTTCGCAGCTTCCGCCACCGCCCTGACCATGGTCGAGGGCGAGGCACACTTCGTGCCCGAGGACATCCTCATCGACGCCCTCGAATGGGGCCGCGTCGAGGTGCAACCCCTCATCAAGGCCCAGGAAGAGCTGCGCGCGAAGGCTGGCAAGGAAAAGATGCCCTTCACCCCCCACGAGGACGATCCCGTGCTCGTGGCCCGCGTGGCAGAGCTGTGCACAAAGGCTGGCCTTGAAAAGGCCATGATCATCCCCGAAAAGCTCGAGCGCAAGAACGCCCGCAAGGCCGTGAAGGACGCTGTCATGGCAGAGCTTGTGGCTGATCCCGCCTGGGCCGAAAAGCCCGAGGCTCTGGCCGAGGTGCCGGATCTCATCGCTGCCAACGAAAAGGCCTTTGTACGCAAGCGCATCGTGACCGAGGGCCTGCGCATCGACGGCCGCGACACAAAAACCGTGCGTCCCATCCAGATTCAGGCAGGCGTTTTGCCCCGCACCCACGGTTCCGCCATCTTCCGCCGCGGCGAGACCAAGAGCCTTGCCGTGACCACCTTAGGCTCCACCACGGACGAGCTGCGCACGGACGGCCTTGGCGGCGATATCACCAAATCCTTCATGCTGCACTACAACTTCCCGCCCTTCTCGGTCGGCGAAGTGAAGCCCGTGCGCCTGTCCCGCCGCGAAGTGGGCCACGGTGCCCTGGCAGAAAAGTCCCTGCGTCCCATCCTGCCCCAGGACGACAGCTTCCCCTTCACCATCCGCGTGGTCTCGGAAACCATGGAGTCCAACGGCTCCTCCTCCATGGCCGCAGTGTGCGGCGGCTGCCTCTCCCTCATGGACGCAGGTGTGCCGATTTCCGCTCCCGTTGCCGGCGTTGCCATGGGCCTTATCAAGGAAGGGGATCAGTTCATCATCCTCACCGACATCCTTGGTGACGAAGACGCCATGGGCGACATGGACTTCAAGGTGGCCGGCACAGCCGAGGGCGTGACCGGCATCCAGATGGACATCAAGGTGGAAGGCCTGTCCACGGACATCATGCGTGCAGCCATGCGCCAGGCCCACGAGGGTCGCATGCACATCCTTGGCGAAATGGCCAAGGTCCTGCCCGGACCCCGTCCGACCATCTCTCCCTATGCCCCGCAGCACAAGGAAATCTTCGTCAATCCCGACATCATCCGCCTCATCATTGGCCCTGGCGGCAAGAACATCAAGGCCATCACCACTGCCACCGGTGCCTCCGTGGACATCGACGACAGCGGCAAGGTCTCCATCTTTGCCCCCACTGCAGATTCCTTAAAGCGCGCCTGCGAAATGATCTCCTACTACGATCAGCATGCGGAAGTGGGCAAGGACTATGTGGGCAAGGTGAAGAAGCTTTTGGAAATTGGCTGCATCGTGGAAATCTTGCCCAACGTGGAAGCTTTGGTGCACATCTCCCAGCTTGACATCGGCCGCGTGCCCCAGGTGGCAGGCTTTGTGTCCCTTGGCGAGGAGATGAAGGTCAAGGTCATCGAAATCAACGGCGATCGCATTCGCGCAAGCCGCAGGGCAGTTCTTCTCGAAGAGCAGGGACACCCATGGAATCCCGAGGAGACCTCCCGTCCGGCCAGAAGCTCGGAAGGGCGTGAAGGCCGCGAAGGACGTGGCGGCAAGCCCAGAAGCGGTGGCCCCCGCGGCGGACATCGCGACAGGCGCTAAAGAACATCGCTCCCTGGCAGGCTTTGGCCTGCCAGGCCCCTTGCGGGGCATCCCGCAAGCCTAAAGGAGAAGTTCTCTCATGGCCAAACTCAAGAAAGAGGCTCAACAGGCTGAACAGCCTGCACAGACTGATGCTCCCGTCCAGGGCATACAGGATGACACCGCTACGGACGCTCCTGGTGAGCGCGTGCCCTCTGCCGAAGAGGTGAAGGACAGGCTCAGTGGCAAGAACAGAATGCACTTCGAAGGCCTTGGCATGCCTTGGGCAGTCCTGCTTGGCGCAAATCCCGCCAATCTCATGTCCCAGGTCATTGCCACAGTGCTCAATGCCGGCGGCACCCGTCCCACCTGGCGCTGGCAGAACAAGGACAGCGAGAACAATGTCACTGACTATGTTCTCATGGCCTGGCCCAAGGAAGAGCCCGTGCGCGCAGCAGTGCTGGTTGCCGGCCCCGAGGGCGACAAGATGCATCCCGTGGACGCATTCCCGCTTCTGCAGGGCCTGCCCAATGATCTCACCGTGGCCGAGGTGCATCCCTGGAAGGAAGGACACGGCGCCAATGTGGCAGCCCAGGTGGACGAGGACCACAGCCCCATGTGGTTCTACGATCCGCTCTACGAGCGCGACCGTCAGGATCTGACCGAAGGTGTCATGCAGACCTTCCTTGTGGCAGGTCTTGCCTTCAGCGTGCGCAAGGCCCTTTTGGACGAGCTGACCATCACCCAGGGCCCCTACTACGAAAGCCATGCCGCAAAATGGCTTGAGGAGAATCCCGGAAAGGGTCGCCTTGACGTGCCTCCCCTGAAGATCCCCATGGCTGGCCGCCATCTCATCTTCCCCGGGCGCAGCTTTGGCGAATACGAGCTGAGGGCCAGGATCATGCAGGTCGAGGAACACAAGCTCGACAAGATGCCCGTGTGGATCCTCTATCTGGAATTCCCCTTCGAGGAGCATCAGCCCCTGATCCTGCCTGTCTACGCCCCCAAGAGCGTGCTCAAGGACTACGTGCCCGCAGCAGGCGACGAGATCGATGCCTATGTGTGGCTGCAGGGCCGCGTCATAGACATGGAAGATCAAACCCAGCCCATGCCGGCAGACCTTGAAAGAGACATGCCCCATCCGGCCCCTGTTTCCCAGGACAAGTAGCCAGGGGCAACAGCACATAAAATTCAAGGCCCATTCCCAACATCAGTTGGGAATGGGCCTTTTTGCTTTATCTGCCCCATAGGGCCAGACAGAAAACATTGGTTGGCTAGACGCTTGCCTCTGCCTTCAGGGCTTCTGCCTGGGCTGCCTGGGAGAGGGCTTCGAGCAGGGGATCGATTTCGCCTTCCATGATGCGATCGAGGCTGTACAGGGTCAGATTGATGCGGTGATCCGTGCAGCGTCCCTGGGGGAAGTTGTAGGTGCGGATGCGCTCGGAACGATCGCCCGATCCCACCTGGGCGCGCCTGTCTGCGGCCTGTTCGCTGCTCTGGCGCTCCTGCTCCAGGGAAAGCAGCCTTGAGGCCAGAACCTTCATGGCGCGGGCCTTGTTCTTGTGCTGACTGCGCTCGTCCTGGCAGGTGACCACAAGGCCTGTGGGAATGTGGGTTATGCGCACCGCGGACTCTGTCTTGTTCACGTGCTGACCGCCTGCTCCGGAGGCCCTGTACACGTCTATCTTGAGGTCCTCGGGACGGATATCCACGTCCACTTCCTCTGCTTCGGGCATGACTGCCACTGTGGCAGCAGAGGTGTGGATACGGCCCTGGGTTTCGGTGACAGGCACGCGCTGCACGCGGTGGGCGCCGGCCTCGTACTTCAGGTGGCTGTACACCTTGTCGCCGGAAATAAGACAGATGATTTCCTTGTAACCGCCGGCTTCAGTCGGCGATTCGCTCATGATTTCGACCTTCCAGCCCTTGAGTTCGGCGTAGCGCGAATACATGCGGAACAGATCCGCGGCAAAGAGAGCAGCCTCTTCGCCACCTGTTCCTGCACGAATTTCCAGAATGGTGTTCTTTTCGTCCAGAGGATCCTTGGGGATGAGCTGCACCTTGAGCTGGTACTCAATCTTGGGGAGTTCTTCCTCCAGCTCGTGCAATTCTTCCTGCGCCATGGCCTTGATGTCGGGATCGGGGTCATGAAGCAGCTGGCGGTTTTCCTCGATCTGCGTCTTTATGGAACGGTATTTGCGGAAAAGTTCGACCACATCCTTCAGATCGGCATGGGCCTTGCTCAGCTTGCGAAACTGGTCCTGATCCGAATAGACGTCCGGATCGGAAAGGGATTTCTCCAGTTCCATGTATTTCTTTTCCAGACCTTCGAGTTTGGCAAACATGTATATCCTCCCACATCGTCCCCTGGTGCGGGACAGGCAAAAAAGCCCGCGATTGTCTCGTGGGCCTTATGCTTGAAAGCTCTTGTTTTCCGCCTCTTCCCTTGCGCGCTTCCTTTGCGAAATCACGTCCTAAAGGCGCTTGTAGGGTACTGTCCTCACCTCGTAGGGCGTATTGTCGCCCAGGGCCTCCCTCAGGGCCACAAGGGCCACTTCAAGCTGTTCCCTCTCGGGTTCGGCAGTGGTGAGTTTCTGCAAAAGCAGGCCCGGCGTACGGAGCAAGGCTGCGCATTTCCCGTCCTTCATGCGGGCCGTGGCCCGGATGAGCTCATAGGACAGGCTGGCAATGGGGGCTATCAAAAGAAGCTTGAAGAAAATCGTTCCCCCGTGCCTCACAAGCTCGCTTTCCGGAGTCCAGAAATGCAAAAGCAGGGGCACAAGGAGCGCGTGACTCAAAACCGAAACACAGACAACGAAGAGCAGAAAGGTTGTGCCGCAGCGCGGGTGCAGGCGACTTTGTGCAGCGGCAAGGTCCGCGTCCACGGGTTTCCCGGTTTCAAAGGCATGGATGGTCTTGTGCTCCGCGCCATGGTACTGAAAGACGCGTTTTATTTCCGGAACGCGCCGTATGGCGAGGATATAGATCATCAGGATGAGCAGCTTGAAAAGCCCGTCCCACAGCTGGAAGGAAACGCCGCTCACGTCTCCGGAAATGCCTGCCACTGTCAAAAGCCAGGTGAGACCATGGGGCAACACCAGGGACAGGAGCAGGGCAAAGGCAATGGACACAATAAGCGTCACTGCCAGATGCCAGCCTTCCATGGGCTTGCCGTCATCCTGCCCCTGCAGCTCTGCCGAACGGTTCAGGGTCTTGATACCGTTGATCAGTGTTTCCACAAGGACCGGAAAGCCGCGCAGAAAACGCGTTGTGCGAATTCTTTCGGACAAAAACGAAGACCACAGCCTCCGCTCCCCGACAATTTCGCTTTTCAGCTTTGCTCCGAGGCCGTAGGCTGTGCCATTACGCATCATAACGCCCTCCAGCACAGCCTGACCGCCCACAAGGGGCATGTCATCTGCAGCGAGGAGGGCGCTTAGACAAAAAAGGCTACTTTTTTTCAAACTTGGCGTACTTCTTGCGGAAGCGGTCGATGCGGCCGGCAGTGTCAAGGAAGCGCTGCTTGCCAGTGAAGAAGGGATGGCAGGCAGAGCAGACTTCGACATGCACCTGTTCGCCCTTGGTGGAAAGGACCTGCTCGCTGTTGCCGCAGGCACAAGTGATTGTGGCCTTGTAGACTTTGGGCTGGATATCTTTTTTCATCATAACCTCTACAAATGTTATCTAAAATGCCGGACGTACCGGCATCTCGAGCTTTCTGCTCATACCCACGGTCTTGCTGCCGCATCTGTCCTTGTGCAGTCATCGAAAGCCGCATATTGCGCCCTCGGAAGTACTGCGGACATGAGACAGGGTGCCGTAAAGGAAAGCTCTAATAGATCAAAACAACAGAAGTGGCAAGCCCTGGAAAAGCCACTTTTCCGCCACAATTGCGCTTTTCATACGCTTGAGGCGCACAATTTTCCGTTGCTTTAGGGTTTGTCCTCACCCCTGCATCCAAAAACATATGCGAAAAGCCCCTTGCCTTCCCGTACTGCAAAAGGTAGTAGGCTTTGCCATGACAGCACACACAAAGATACGGGCGGATCAGCTTGTCCACGAACAGGGACTTTCGGAAAGCCGCGAACAGGCAAAGCGTCTCATCATGGCAGGACAGGTACAGGTCATGCCAAAGGAAGGCAGCAAGGCTCTTCCCGTGCGGGTAGACAAGCCAGGCCACATGTTCCCAAGGGACACTGTCTTTGCCCTGACGGGGCAGGAACAGTACGTGAGCCGCGGGGCCTACAAGCTTTTGACCATTTTAGAAGACGCAAGCCTTGATGTCACAGGCTACGTGTGCCTTGACGCAGGCGCCTCCACAGGCGGCTTTACGGACTGCCTTTTGCAGCGTGGCGCAACAAGGGTCTATGCCGTTGATGTGGGCAAGAACCAGCTGCACGAAAAGCTAAGAGCAGACCCAAGGGTCATCAACCTCGAAGGCGTCAATCTGCGCACGGCACAGGCGGAGCTCATCCCCGAACCCGTGGACATCGTGGTTGCGGACGTGAGCTTTATTTCCCTGACCCTTGTGCTTGAACCCTGCATGACCTGGCTGAAATCGGGAGGCTACGTCGCTGCCCTCATAAAGCCCCAGTTCGAGTTGGGTCCGGGACAGACGGTCAAGGGTGTTGTGCGCAGCGAAGAGGCCCGCAAGCAGGCCATAGACAAGGTCGTGACCTTTGCCAGGGACGTCCTTTGCCTCGACTGCCTGAGCGTTGTGCCGGCAGCCATCAAGGGTCCCAAGGGCAATCAGGAATACCTGGCCCTCATGCGCAAGCATTAGGCCCCGTATCCGGACTATTCCGCGCGGATGAAGGAAAGCTGAAGCGTGCGCAGCCTTGGCCCGTCAAATTCGCACATGTAGACCAGCTGCCATTTGCCAAGGGCCATGCGCCCGTTTTCCACTGGCACAAGGCAGTGGCTGCCCATGAGCGAAGCCTTGATATGCGCGTCCGAATTGCCCTCGGAGTGCAGAAATCCCCAGTCCGTGGGGACAAGGCTTGCAAGAAAGTCGCTTATGTCCTTGCGCACGTCCGGGTCGTAGCCCTCGTTGATGGTCACCCCGCAGGTCGTGTGCGGGCAAAAGACGCAGATAAAGCCGTTTGTCCAGTTCTTGTCCGCGTTCCTTGCCAGAAAGCTTCCCAGCTCCTCGGTGATGTTGACAAGCTGGCTCTGCTTGCTTGTGGAAATGGAGATCTTTTCCATGATGTTCCCTGCCCTGGCTCCTCCCAAATGACGAAAGAAGCCAGGGCTTTTTTCTAGAGTATGCGGTAAAACACGGGTTCTGCGCGCAAAATGCCAGTTTCCTTCAGTTTTTGCATGGCCCTTGCCATGGCCTGCGCTGTTGTCTCGTGGGTCATGTAGACCAGGGGAACGACATTCTTCTCGTTCTCCTTCTGAATAACCTGGGCCATGCTGATATCCTCGGCTGCCATGCAGCCAGCGACATCGCGCAACACACCGGATTCGTCGCTCACCATGACGCGCACATAGTAGCGGGAGCGCCAGTCCTCGGGCGGAACAATGTCTGCACGCTCGATTTCCGTGACAAAGCCCGTGTTGTTGGGTTTGTCCTCCCTTGCCACTGCCATAAGATCGCTCAAGACCACGCTTGCAGTGGGCAGGGCACCTGCGCCCCTGCCGTGCAGGAATATGGGGCCCGACACCTGGCTTTCAATGCGGACTGCGTTGTAGACGCCCCCGACCCTGGCCAGAAGGAAGCTGTGGTGCACAAGGGCAGGAAAGACACCTGCCTCAAGACGGGTCTTGCCTGTGTCCTCGTCCCTGTGCAGCCTTGCCTCGGCAATGAGCTTGATTCTGTAGCCGAACTCCCTGGCAAAGGCTATGTCGCGCCTGTCCATATTGCGTATGCCCTGCACGGGCATGCTGGCAAAGGGATAGTCCATGCCGAAGGCGAGACGGGTCAGAAGGGTCAGCTTGTGGGCAGCGTCAAAGCCGTCCACGTCCAGGGTTGGATCCGCCTCTGCGTAGCCAAGCTCCTGCGCCTGCTGCAGGGCCGCGTCGAAATCCATGTTGTTGCTGGTCATTTCCGACAGGATGTAGTTGCTTGTCCCGTTCAGAATGCCCATGATGGAATCTATGTGGTTGCCTGCCAGGGGATCCGTCAGTGTTCCCACGATGGGGATGCAGCCTGCTGCGCTGCCCTCGTAGCGCAAAATGCAGTTGTTCTTCCTTGCCAGTTTGAAGAGATCCTCGCTGTCCTCTGCCAAAAGGGCCTTGTTGGCAGTGACAATGTGCTTGCCCTTCTCAAGGGCCATGGAAATGAGCTTGTGGGCTGCTCCCGTGCCGCCCATGAGTTCCACAACCACATCTATCTGCGGGTCATCGGTCAGGCTTGCCATATCGGTTGTGAGTTCGCAGCCTTCGGGAAGCAGGGCCGCTCTTTCCGGTGTGGCATTGCGCACAAGAACCTTGCGAAGGACAATGTCGCGTCCCACGCGCCGCTCTATAAGTTCCCTGTCCTCGCGCAAGAGCCGGACAAGGCCGCCACCCACGGTGCCCATGCCGGCCAGTCCGACATACAGGGGGTTTGAAGATGCAGATTGTGTCATAAATCCACCTATTATATTGTTTTTTGCCGTACGTTGGCAGTTTTTGGGCTGTTAGGGGGAAAGAGTCAACAATAAGGCAGAGCCAGCCTGCTTGGCAAGCAAGGTGAAAATCCAAATTCGGGAATCCTCCTCTCCTGCTGCCCGAAATCATGCTCCTCAAGGCAAACTGTATTTTCTTTTCGAAAAAGTGCACATATCCTGTCCGAAGGGCTGCAAAGGCACCCTTGCTCAGGGCCGTACCCTGGGGAACACATCAAAAAAGGAATTCTCGATGGAAGATCATATTGTATTTCGTGCGGACATCCCCGCTCTGGATCTGCTTGACCAGCGTCTTCTCCCCCTGGAGGAAAAGCGCTTTGTCTGCCGCACATATCTCGATGTGTGCACAGCCATAAAAACCATGGTTGTGCGCGGAGCCCCTGCCATTGGGGTGAGCGCAGCCTTTGCCTGCGCGCTTGCGGTTCACGAGGCAAAGGGCAAGGCGGACTGGGGAGCCTTCCTTGAGAAGGCCCTTTTGGAGATTGCCCAGGCCAGGCCTACGGCAGTCAATCTTTCCTGGGCCGTGGAAATCATGCGCGGCCTTTGGAAGGAAGCGGCACAAAAAGGTGAGCTCTCTCCTGACGCGCTTTTCAAACTCTTTTGTGACAAGGCCCTTGCCATGCAGGCCGAGGACATTGCCTCCTGCAGGGCCATGGGGCAGGCCTCTCTTGAGCTTGTGCACCAAGGCGACTGCATTCTGACCCACTGCAATGCTGGCGCCCTTGCCACTGCAGGATACGGTACGGCATTGGGTGTCGTGCGTGCAGCCTGGGAGGCGGGGCGCAACATCACGGTCATTGCCGACGAGACCCGCCCCCTTTTGCAGGGAGCGCGCCTGACTGCCTGGGAGCTGCACAAGGACGGCATTCCCGTTACCCTTGCCTGCGACAACAGCTGTGCCTGCCTCATGTCAAAGGGTATGGTGAACCTTGTGGTTGTGGGTGCAGACCGCATTGCCGCAAACGGGGACACTGCCAACAAGATAGGCACCATGGGCGTTGCCATCATGGCAAAACACTTCAACATTCCCTTCTATGTGGCTGCGCCTGTCTCGACCATTGACCCAAGCCTTGCAAGCGGTGACCTCATCCCCATAGAACAAAGGGCAAGGGAGGAAGTGGCCTCAATCAACGGCAGGGCCATCACTCCCGATGGCGTGAACGCCTTCAACTTTGCCTTTGACGTGACCCCAAACGAGCTCATCACTGCCATCATCACCGACAAGGGCCTCTTGTACCCTCCCTATACGGACAGCATTGGCAAACTCTTTGCCTGATCGGGGGACAACATGCATTTTTGCCTTCTGACATCGGCAACACTCGCCAGTCATCCCGCAAGCGCAAACTGTAAGCGCATTGTCTGGGACGCCTGGGATGTGGAGGAAAACGACATATCCCTTTGCAGGGAGATGAACGCGCGTCTCATTACCCTGCGCAGCGAACATCAGGCCTGGGCCTACGAGACAGGGCTTGTTGAAACCTCATTGGGCAGCGTTGCAGAGGGCTTCAAACAGGGCTCCTCTCTCTCCGCCTGGTGGACATCCATCCTCTACGAACGTCATCCCAAGGTCTCGCCTTGCCTCTACGAGCTCTACCTCTTGCGCACTGCAGAGCTTCTTTTGCTTGAGGGCGGATGCACATCCCTGGAAGTCCATGGCCTTAATCCTGTGGCTGTGAGCATGCTTGAAAGCCTCTGCAAGGCCAGGGGCTGGGGCTTTGTGGCAGGTGAAACTGTTCCCAAAAAGCCGGTTTCCCGATTGAGGAGGATCTACGAGGCAACGCCTGCTCCCCTGCGAGCCCTGGCGCGTTTTTTTGTGTGGCTAGTGCAGGTGAAAAGGCATCTGAAGCGCACAAGGCTTTCCCCCTCAAGCGTCAAAAGCGGCACCATAGCCACCTATTTCCCCAACATTGACGTGAAAAAGGCTGACGAAGGCATTTTCCGCTCCAGATACTGGGAGAGTCTGCACAGCCTTCTGGATTCCCAAAAGGATGTTCCCGTCCGCTGGCTTTTTGTTCGCTTCCCCTCGCCCCAGGGGTCTCTCAAGCAGTGCGTAGCCTGGGCCAAATCATTTGCAAGGGAAGGCAGGGACGGAATTTCCTTCAACTATCTGGAGGAATTTCTTGGGGCCAACGACATGATACGCGCCCTTGTCCGCTATGCGCGCATCATGCGGGCAAGTCTTGCCCTGGAAGAGGAATTGCGCCCCCGCTTTGTTTTCAAGGACTCCAGGCTCAACTTCTGGCTCCTGCTTGGAAGCGACTATGTGGAAAGCTTTCGCGGCTGGCGAAGCCTTGAGCGCTGCCTGCAGCAGCAGGGCATTGAAAACTTTGTTGCCGAGGCTGGCCCCCAGGCCTGGTACACCTTTCCCATGGAAAACTGCCCCTGGGAGCGCATGCTCACCCATGCTGCCCACGAACAAAAGACTGGTCCAGTGTTTGGTGCCCAGCATTCCACCATACGCCCCACGGACTTTCGCTACTTTGACGACAAAAGGACCTGGGAGGCCCCGGAGACAAATGTCTTCCAGCCGGACAAAATTGCCGGCAACGGAGAAAGCGCCTGTTCGCAGTGGCGGGAAAACAGTGTTCCCGAGGAGCGCCTCACCAAAATTGAAGCCTTGCGCTATCTCTATCTTGCGGACAACATCGCAAGCGCAACCAGCTTTGAAAAGCACATCCTTGTAGTCACAAGCTTCTTCGAGGACGAGACAAGGGCACATATCGAACTTCTGGCAAAGTGCCTACAGGAAGGGGTTTTGAAAGCCCAGGACGTCACCATCAAACCCCACCCCTATCTGCCTGTGGAAGGCATGCTTGAGGCCTGTCTTGGCAGCGCCCCAAAGCCCGGGGTGACCAACACGCCCCTGCCGGAAATGCTCGCCTCCCACCCCATGGTCTGGGCCTCCAATTCCACTACTGCCGTGCTTGAGGCAGCCCTCATGGGCCTGCCTGTCCTTGTCATGCGCCCAGTGGGGGACTTTGATCTCTGCCCCCTGCAGGACATTGCGGAACTTGCTCGCACCTCGGATGTGGAGAGCGTGCGCAAGGCTCTGGCTGATCCCAAACCCCTTGCTGTCGCAAGCGACTATTTGTGCCTCGAAAAGGACCTTCCCCGCTGGCGTGCCCTGCTTGGGCTAAAGCAGGGAGGCTGAGCCTGAGGGGCTGATCCAGAAAAGGCCGAAATACTCAAAGGGGGGAGAGCGACGACTCTATCGCTCTCCCCCCTTCTTTCATGCGTTGAGTGGGGCTATTTGCTCAAAGGCCGGCTACTCCTTGGACTTGAGCTGCAGCCTCTGGGCCACTGCGCTTGCGCCAAGCCTTGCAAAGTCCTCCACGCTCTTGCCTGCCCTTTCGGATTCGGGCAAGAGCAGTTCCGGCCTGTTGGCAAGGCTTGTGTCGGGTGTGACACCGTATTCCGGCGGGAAATCGTTGGCAAAGTACATGTTCTGGAAGCCGCTGAACTTGAGCTGATGGGCCGTGCTGTCGAGCACCGCATACTCGTTGTCTGCCACAAGGCCAAGGGCGCGGGCGTTGATGAGGCCGGCCAGGGTCTCGCCGCCCTGGGTGCAGACAATGTGTCCGTGGCGGTTTGCCAGAATCATGGCGTCCATGATCTGCTGTTCCGTCACCTGCACCACCTGGAAGGCCTTTTCACCGCCTGCCTCCACAAAGCGCTGGGCAAGCTCGCGCACGCGCGGGAAGGACACGGGGTTGCCGATCATGGCCGCCTGGGCGACGCTCGGGCGTACCGTGACTGGCTTCCACACCCTCTGGTCCTTCGGCGCGCTGTAGTAGCGGTACACGGGATCCGCGTGCTCGCTCTGCACGCCAAAGATGCGCGGCAGGGTTTTGATGATACCAAGATCCAGCATCTTCAGGAAGCCGGACATGATGGCCGTGATGTTGCCGGCATTGCCCACAGGCACAAAGAGGCACAGCCTGTCCACATCCCAGCCGAACCACTGGGCAGTCTCGTAGGCAAAGCTTTCCTGGCCCAGGATGCGCCAGGAATTCTTGGAGTTGAGCAGGGCCACGCGATAGCTTTCGGCCAAAATCTCGACCACCTTCATGCAGTCGTCGAAGACACCGGGAAGCTCAAGCACTGTGGCGCCGCTGCCAAGGGGCTGGGCCAGCTGCTGAGGGGTCACCTTGCCATGGGGCAGAAGGACCACGCTCTTCAAAGGCTTTCCCACATAGGCAGCGTACAGGGCAGCCGCAGCGGACGTGTCACCTGTAGAGGCACAGACCGTCAGCACCTCGTCCCAGGAGTTTGCGCGGCACAGCCACTTCAGATAGCTGAAGGCACAGGCCATGCCCCTGTCCTTGAAGGACGCGCTGGGGTTTTGGCCGTCGTTCTTGTAGCTGAAGGCAAGGCCCACCTTGTCCTGCAGGGCAGAAGACGCAGCCACAATGGGGGTGTGCGCCTCGCCAAGGTACACGATGTCTTCCTCCTCCAGGATGGGGGCAAGAAGCTCGTAGTAGGCAAAGACGCCGCGCAGGGCCGTTGTCCTTGTCATGAGGCGCTTGTCGAACACATCGCGCCAGTAGGCTCCGTCGTGCTTTTTGAGCTCGTCGAAGTTGTTGTCGTGCAGCAAGAAGACACCGCCACAGTCGGGGCATGTGTACAGCAGGCTGTCGCCGGGGTGGGTCTTGCCGCACCCAAGGCACCTATACTCCATCTGTCCTCTGTAGGACGGGAAATCCTGGGACATTTTCTCCTCCGTGTATACGCTAGGGGGCTGCCAGTCTTCCCAAGGGCTGCAGGGTGCTGGCGCAAGCCACAATAGGTGGTCACAATAATTGGGTTTCAGGATTGAGCGTTTGTCTAGTTTCCCTTGTTCTGCCGATCAAGGGAGCCTGTCTTCGAGAGCACAAGGCGGTTTTCCCTGCCCTCGCGCAGACGGACTATGTTTTCCTTGTGCCTGTAGGCAACAACAAGGAAAAGGAGCACTGCCAGGGGGATCCAGCATGCCGCATCACAAAGCCACAGTGTTACGGGCAGCGAGGCGAGAAGGCACAAGGAGCCCAAGGACACAAAGCGCGTGACGGCAATGATGCCTATGCACACAAGGCAGGAAATCAGGGTGGGAAGGAAGGCTATGGGCAAAAACACGCCAATGCTTGTGGCAACTGCCTTGCCACCGCGAAAGCCCATGAAGCAGGAAAAGACGTGGCCAAGGACAGCGAAAAAGGCCACTGTGGAAATGGCAGCCGGGTCGGATGTGTCCCAAAGGGCCAAAAGCACAGGCAGCGTGCCCTTCATGATATCGCAAAAGAGCGTGGCTACGCCCCAGCCAAAGCCGCACAGTCTTGCCACATTGGTGGCTCCGGTATTCCTGCTTCCGGCAGTGCGGGGGTCAATACCGCAAAAGACCCTGGCTATGACAAGGCCCCAGGGTGCCGAGCCCAAAAGATAGGCGACAATGGACAATGAGATGACAAAGAGCATTACTCTTCTCCCGTTTGCGTGTTCTCGTACATGCCAAAGCCGTCCATGTACTCCGCTGTCTGCGGCATGGCCTCTTCGGGCAGAACTTCGAGGATCTGCATTTCGTTGTACAGGGGATTGACCCGGCCTATGCGCAGGACAACCCTGCTGCCTGGCACGGTTCTTTCGTCAAAGAGCTTCTTTCTGCCGCGCAAAAAGATGTCGTAGTCTGGCAGGGACACGGAATACTGCGTGTCGTTTTCTTCCGTGACAACGCCGTGCCACCACGCGTCCTCGCCCTTCTGGCTGAAAAAGAGCAGCTTCCAGTAGCGGGGACGAAAGCGCTGAATCTGTCCCGCCCCATCCAGGGCAATGTGCAGCCCAAGCAGGATGTCGTCCAGCTCCTTTGCGGCAAATTTCGGCGCGCCACAGGCAAGGAAGGAGAGGATCTGGGCCTCGTTCACAAGGTCTGCGTAGCGCCTCAATGGCGAGGTCATGGGCGCGTAGCAGGAAAGGCCCAGGGCCGCGTGCATGCGGGGCTGGGTTTCCAGTATGGAAGGCACCATGCAGTGCATGATCTCGGTCATGCGCACGGGATCGTTCCAGATACCTGCGTATTCCGGAGGAATGTCCGCGCTCTGGGTGCGGAAAACAAAGGGCACGCGCTTTTCCACTGCCCACTCTGCCGCAGAGGCGCTTGCCAGGATCATCATCTCGGCCACCATGTCCTGGGCCTCGCAGGATGGCTTTCCGGGACAAAGCTCGACCTTCACATCCTCTCCTTCACCAAAAAGAAGGATTTGAGGCTCCCGCTTGTCCAGTATCACTGCCCCGCGGGAAATGCGGTAGGCCTTGCGCCTGCGGGAAAATTCCGCAGCCAGTTTGAGCATATCTGCATAGGCAAGGGAAGGATTGTCCTCGCTTGCCGTGCCATCAAGTACTTCCTGACATTTTGCGTAGCGCAAATTGGCTGCCAGCCGGACCTTTCGCACCTCGAAGGAGCACAACTCCCTCACGGATCCGTCCTTCGCGATATCTTGCCGAAAAACAAGCGCTGGCCTGTCCTTGCCCGCAAAGAGGGAGAGGGCGTCCGTGCCAAGGAAGCGGGGCAGCATGTGGTAGTCCCCTTCGGGCAGGTACACGGATGTGCCGCGGTAGCGCACAAGGCTGTCGAACTTCGAGCCAAAGGGCCAGCCAAGGGCCGGGCAGGCCAGGGCCAGGGTGAGCGTCATGCTCCCGTCCTCGTGCCCTTCGATATAGAAGGCGTCGTCTATGTCCTCGGTGGAATCGCCGTCTATGCTCACAAAGGGCAAATCGCAGGCCTCAAGTGCGGCAATTTCCGGATTGTCTGCAAGGGCTCTTGCAGCCTCCTCCTGTTTTTGCCACCACGTATCCCCTGGATCGTAGCCAGCCTTGTCCAGCCAGTAGTTGTGGTGCGGCTCAAGCTTGCCCCAGGCAAGCAAAAGCCTGACTGAAAGGAGCGGATCGTCGTTCAGCCCCTTAACCAGGGTCTGCCACAGGGTTGTAGATGAGTCCGGATCGACCATCTGCTTGCGCAAAATCTCTTCCAGCCTTGCCTGCACGTCTTCGCAAGGCCACTTGTCCCTTGCGGGAAGCTCTGCCTTGTGCGAGGTCACTGCGAGCAAAAGGCGCACAAAGGGGCCTGCCTCGTTTATGAAGCGATCGCGCTCTTCCTGCTTTTTCTTTTCCTCTTCCCTGCGGGCCACGGTCTCTGCGTCATAGATCTCGAAATTCGGGGGCACAAAGCGAAAGTGGGTTCTGCAGGAAAGCAGGGCGTGGCCTGTGGCTGCCACTGCGTCCACCGAAGGCTCGCTGTCAAGAAGCTCTGCAAAAAAGCTGGCCTGGGCCTTGTCCACCTCGCCTTGGGCAAGCTCCCAGAGGGAGATGACGTCCATCTCCTCGCATATCTTCGCACGCCTTGCCCTTGCCTCCTCAAGGACCTTGACCATCTCGTCCCTGCTCATAGAGGAAAAGCCCTGCACCGGCGCGCTTATCCAGGGGAGCACGCGATTTGCCGCGAGCTTTGTCTCGCGTCTGTTGGGCAGCATGAGGCGCAGCTTGCCGGAAACTTCTTCAAGGACAATGGCAATCTGCATCGCGTTCGCGTCAAAGTATTCCACCACACAGCCCACAGCCGGGTACTGCACGCATGACGACATAAGGTGCTCCTTTGGCTAAGAAATCCAAGCTGTTTTCCTATATCCTTTGCCCATGGCTTGCAAGATCCGGGAAAGCCCAAGGCAAGGAAGAAGACAGGCATTGCGCGCTTTTGCCCTTGAACACCAGCAAGGGGGAGCAAAGGGAACCTAGGGCCTTTCGCACTCGCCCCCTCCCCGCGCAAAAAAAGAAGGCAAACATGTTGACAAGCAGGGGGCCAAACATCAATGGTTCATACGCGACCCCGGCTCCTTGTCAAAAGGCCTCTTGCCGGAGCCGTCTGCCTTTTTGCGCAGACAGACAAACTTTTGCTTTTCAAAAAAACTGCTCCCGAAAAGCCCTTCTTTCCCTTTCGGAGGAGACATGCCCCTTCTGCACCCCAAGGTTTTGAACCACTTTACCCTGCAGGACATTACACAGCCGCAACTGTACCGCGAGCTCTATCCCTATACCAAGATCTGCCGCACAACCTTTGACGACGTAATGCTTGCCCCGCATCCGGCAAAGGAGATGCACATCACGGACACGACCTTCCGTGACGGTCAGCAGGCGCGTCCGCCCTACACTGTTGCCCAGATCAAGAAGATGTTCGAATTCCTCTACCGCTTGGGCGGCAGGACTGGCCTCATTTCTGCTTCCGAATTCTTCCTCTATTCGGAGCGCGACCGCAAGGCCATAGAGGTTTGCCGCAGCATGGGCTACCAGTTCCCGAAGATCACTGCCTGGACGCGCGCCAACAAGCAGGATCTTGCCCTTGCGAGAGACATGGAATTCGACGAAGTGGGCATGCTCACCAGCGTTTCGGACTACCACATCTTCCTCAAACTGGGAAAGACACGCCAGCAGGCCATGGACATGTATCTGGATGTGGCAAGCCAGGCCCTGGAATGGGGCATTGTGCCGCGCTGCCACTTCGAGGACATCACCCGCGCGGACATCTACGGCTTCTGCCTGCCTTTGGCACAAAAACTCATGGAACTCTCCCGCCAGGCCAACCTGCCTGTGAAGATCCGCTTGTGCGACACCATGGGGTACGGTGTGCCCTACCCGGGCACAGCACTCCCCCGCTCCGTACAGGGTATTGTGCACGCCTTTACGGACGAGGCCGGTGTTCCAGGTGAAATGCTCGAGTGGCACGGCCACAATGATTTCCACAAGGGTCTTGTCAACGGCGTGACAGCCTGGCTCTACGGCTGCGGCGCTGTCAACGGCACCCTCTTCGGCTTTGGCGAAAGGACAGGCAACACGCCCGTTGAGGCCCTGGCCATTGACTACATTTCCCTGACCGGGGACGATGGCGCAGCAGACACCACCGTCATTTCCGAAATTGCGGATTTCTTCGAACAGGAACTGCGCTACAACATTCCCCACAACTATCCCTTTGCCGGCCGCGACTTCAACGCCACAAGCGCAGGCGTACATGTGGACGGCATTCTCAAGAACGAGGAAATCTACAACATCTTCGATACCACCCTGCTTCTCGGCAAGCCCGTGCCCATCATCATCACGGACAAGTCCGGACGCGCAGGTGTTGCCTACTGGATAAATCACAACCTGAAGCTGACAGGCACAACCAAGGAAGTGACCAAGAAGCATCCGGCAGTGGGCAAGATCTACGACGATATCATGAAGGCCTACGAAAACGGCCGTACCACCCACTTCTCCCACGAGGAGATGCAGCGCCTTGTGCTGCGCCACATGCCCGAATTCACCATCACGGAATACGATCGCATGAAGCAGCTCGCAGGCGAGCTCTCGGCCCACGTTATCTGCAACCTCTCCCAGGAAAAGGGCCTGCTCCACTTCGACGACGAGGCCACAAGGCTTCTGGAAAAGTTCTCTACCCAGCATCCCTTCATCCAGCTTATCTCGCTTACGGATGATCAGGGCATTCTCAAATGCATGGCCTTGACCACGGACAAGACCTATCGCGCCCTCTACAAGGATCTTGCCCCAGGCTTCGACTTCTCGGACCGCGAGTGGTTCAAGGAGCCCATGAAGACTGGCGATCTGCACATCATGGATGTCTACCCCTCGCGCTTTACCGGCAAGCTCATCATCACGGTTTCCTGCGCAGTGACCGACGCAGAGGACAGGATCGTGGGCGTGCTCAGCTGCGACATGCAGGTCGAACAGATCCTGAAGCATGCCCAGGAACTCGTGCAGGACGAAGACTAGCGAGGTATTCCGCCTATGCTGAGCGTACTTCCCGTATTCATTGTCACGGCCCTCATGTTCGCCATGCTGCCGGGCCCGGACTTTGCCCTTATCGTGCGCACAGCACTCATCCACGGCAAAAGACACGCGCTCTTCTCATCGTTGGGGATAGCAACGGGTTTTTCCGTGCACACGACTCTGGGCGTTTTGGGATTGAGCGCCATCATAGCCCATTCTCCCCTGCTCTTTAACCTGATCACCTGGGCAGGGGCTGCCTACCTTGCCTGGCTCGGCATCCAGGCTTTGCGGGCACGCCCCGGAAAGCCGGACAAAAATGCTTCTAGCGAAGAGCAAGGCAGGATGGGTACGGAAAAGCCCTCGTTCTCTCCTGCAAAGGCCTTTCGTCAGGGCTTTTTGACCAATATCCTCAATCCCAAGGTCATACTCTACTTTCTGACCTTCTTCCCGCAGTTTGTGGTGCACGATGCCGAGATGTCAGTGACAGCCCAGCTCTTCGTTCTTGGCGTCAGCTGCTGCCTTGTCACAGGCGGATGGTTCATATTCCTGAGCCTCATGCTCTCCCGCGTGCGCCGCTACTTCGAATCGGAAACATTCAGGCGCTGGCTTGAGCGCATCACCGGAGTCATCTTCCTTGGCTTCAGCGTGAAGCTTCTGGCCTCGTCCTCCTGATCACCCCATACCCTTCACCAAGAACACCACACGGATTTTTTACCATGATCACACTCAAGGACCAAAAAGTCGTTGTCTCGAAAGACAGCCTCCTTGGCGCAGAGGAAGCCGCTGCACAAGGCATCGACCTTGCAAAGGCCAGGGAAAACACCCTAGCCTGCCGCGTCATGAAGGCCCACAGCAAGGCTTCCGAAAAGGACGACCTCTTTCACATCTCCTTTGACGCACTCATTTCCCACGACATCACCTATGTGGGCATCATTCAGACTGCCAGGGCAAGCGGCCTTCAGGAATTTCCCCTTCCCTACTGCCTGACCAACTGCCACAACAGCCTCTGTGCCGTGGGCGGCACCATCAACGAGGACGATCATGTCTTCGGCCTTTCGGCAGCAAAGAAGTACGGCGGCATCTTTGTGCCCACAAACCTCGCTGTCATCCATCAGTACGCGAGGGAAATGCTGGCCGGTTGCGGCAAGATGATCCTGGGCTCCGACAGCCACACCCGCTATGGTGCCCTTGGCTGCATGGGCGTCGGCGAGGGCGGCCCCGAGCTTGTGAAGCAGCTGCTTTCGCGCACCTATGACATTCCGAAGCCCGAAGTCGTGCTCATCTGGCTTGAGAATGCCCCAAGGCCCGGCGTAGGCCCCCAGGACGTGGCCCTTGCCATCATCGGCGCTGTCTTCAAGAACGGCTTTGTCAAGAACAAGGTCATGGAATTCGCTGGCCCTGGCGTAAGGAACCTGTCCGTGGAATACCGCTGCGGCATAGACGTCATGACCACCGAAACCACCTGTCTTTCCTCCATCTGGAAGACGGACGAGCGCGTGCAGGACTACCTTGCCCTGCACGGCAGAAAGGACGCCTACCAAAAGCTTGGCTACGACGAACCCGCAGCCTTTGACGCCCTTGTGAAGGTGGATCTCGCAACCATCGAGCCCATGATCGCCCTGCCCTTCCATCCGAGCAATGTCTACACGGTGAAGGAAGTGCAGAAGAACGCGAAGGATATCTTTGCAGGCATCGAGAAAGAGGCCAGGGCCAAGTTCGGCAAGGCTGCGGCAAGCTTCAGCCTGCAAGACAAGGTGACTTCGAAGGGCGTGCAGGTGGATCAGGGCATTATCGCAGGCTGCGCTGGCGGAAGCTTTGAAAACATCACCCTGGCCTCCCACATCCTGGACGGCAGGAGCACAGGCATGGATGCCTTCTCCTGTTCCCTCTATCCTGCCTCCGCGCCAGTGTCCCTGGCCCTTGTTCAAAACGGCTCCTACACCCGCCTCATGGCAGCTGGAGCCCTTTTGAAGAGCGCCTTTTGCGGCCCCTGTTTCGGCGCAGGTGACACCCCTGCACACGGCGCCCTTTCCATCCGCCACACCACCCGCAATTTCCCCAACCGCGAAGGCTCCAAGCCAGGCAACGGCCAGCTTTCCGGTGTGGCCCTCATGGACGCCCGCTCCATCGCGGCCACTGCGGCCAATGGCGGCATCCTCACCCCTGCCACGGAGCTCGACTGGGAGAAGATTCACTGCGATCTTTCCTACAGCTTCGATCAGGGCATCTACGAAAAGCGCTGCTTCAATGGCTTTGGCAACGCCCACAGGGACGAGAAACTTGTCCTTGGCCCCAACATCACGGACTGGCCGGCCATGAGTCCCCTGCCCGAACACCTGGTTTTGAATGTGGTCAGCGTGATCACGGACCCCGTGACCACTACGGACGAGCTCATTCCTTCCGGCGAAACCTCTTCCTTGCGCTCCAATCCCTTAAAGCTTTCGGAATTCACGCTCTCGCGCAGGGATCCCGCATATGTGGGCAGGGCAAAGGACGTGCAGGCAAGGGAAACAGCCCGTCTTGCCAACCCTGCGGACAAGGCCCTGTACGATGAGATTGCCTTGGCCTGCGCTCCCCTGAAGGAGACAAATCCTGCCCTGTGGGAGGACGTCTTCGGATCGGGCACTCTGGACAAGACAGGCATTGGCTCCACCATCTTTGCCGTGAAGCCGGGCGACGGTTCCGCCAGGGAACAGGCGGCCTCCTGCCAGAAGGTTCTTGGCGGATGGGCAAACCTTGCCGAGGAATACGCAACCAAGCGCTATCGCTCCAATCTCATCAACTGGGGCATGCTGCCCTTCCTGCTGGAAAAGGGCATGGGCCAGGGCATGGTTCCCGGCGACGTTGTCTTAGTAACCCATGTGCGCAAGGCTGTTGCCAGCAACACCATGGATATGGAAGGCATTCTCATTCACGAGGGCAAGGCAAAAGCCCTGCGCCTTTCCCTGGGCTCTCTGACAGAGGACGAGCGCACCATCATCCTGGACGGTTGCCTTATCAACTTCTACAAGAGCGGCAACTAGCCTGTATTGCCACCAAAACAGACAATAGTTCATATATTGGAACTAAATAGTTCCCGACTATAGTACAAAAGGCCCCAACGCTTTGGCGTTGGGGCCTTTTTCCTTGTGCTACCTCTTGCAGATTGCGAATTTTGTTGCCTTGTATCTAGAGAAGGCGGGTGTCGGGTTCTATAACCTCAAGGCCGTCCATGTAGGGAACCAAAACCTTGGGGATGATGACACTGCCGTCCTTTTGCTGGTTGTTTTCCAGAATGGCGGCGATGGTGCGTCCTGTGGGCAGGCCAGAGCCATTGAGGGTGTGGCAGAAGGCCGTCTTGCCGCCCTTGGGCTTGAAGCGGATGTTGGCGCGCCTGGCCTGGAAGTCGAGGCAGTTGGAGCAGGAAGAAATTTCCCTGTAGGTCTTCTGCTGCGGGAACCAGACTTCAATGTCGTAGGTCTTGGCGGAACTGAAGCCCATGTCGCCAGTGCACAGCACTATCTGGCGGAAGGGCAGCTCAAGCTTTTCGAGCAGATTCCTGGCATTGGCTGTCATGATTTCGAGCTGATTGAAGCTGTCGTCCGGATGGGCAAAGCGCACCATTTCCACCTTTGTGAACTGATGCATGCGGATGAGGCCGCGGGTGTCCTTGCCGGCGGAGCCTGCTTCCGAGCGGAAGCAGGGGGTGGCTGCCGTATAGGCCCTTGGCAGATCCTCCTCTGCCAGAACTTCCTGGGCGTGCAGATTGGTCAGGGGTACCTCGGCCGTGGGGATGAGGTAGGTCCCCTCGCGCAGCTTGTAGAGATCTTCCTCGAATTTGGGCAGCTGTGCCGTGCCGGTCAGGGTCTGGGCAGTCACGATGGCCGGAGGCTGCACCTCGATGTAGTCCTCTTCCTTCGTGTGCACATCAAGGAAGAAGTTCACAAGAGCCCTGTCGAGGCGGGCAGCCCAGCCAAGGGAGACCACGTAGCGGCTGCCGGACATCCTGACCGCACGCTCGAAGTCCAGCCCTTTAAGCCTTGTGCCCACATCCCAGTGGGGGAGGGGTTCGAAGTCGAATTCGCGGGGTGTGCCCACCCTGCGGATTTCCACGTTTTCGGTCTCGTCCTTTCCCACGGGCACGGAGGCGTCGGGAATGTTGGGAACGGAGAGCATCCATTCCTCAAGCCTGGCTATTGCCTCGTCGGTCTTGGCATCAAGTTCCTTGATGCGGTCTGACACATCGGAAAGTTCGGCCAGAAGGGCGGAGGCGTCCTGCCCCTCGCGCTTCATGCGGGCAACTTCCTGGGAGGCCGCGTTGCGGCGGCTCTTGAGTTCTTCCACCTGGGCGATGTTCTTGCGGCGAACAGCGTCTATTTCCTGAAAGGTCTCTATGGTCAGATCCGAATGGCGGTCTGCCAGGGCCTTTGCCAGAATCTCGGGCTGTTTCTGTATGCGTTTGAGATCAAGCATTGTCTGTCCTTACGCTGATTTGTCCTTATGCTGATTTGTCCCTTGTGCCTTCTTCTCCGCAAGACCATTGGGGAAGGGGGCCCGGAAAAACCGGTACAGGCAAGGGACTTTTTGCCTTTCTTGGTTCTTTGTGCTAGCAGAATTTCTGAAAGCAACAGCACACCGTGGTGCTTGCGGCCCTTGCGCGGCCTTTGTGTATCCTCCCTGTCAAAAGGTGGAGGAGAGTCTTCGGGGCATGTCCCGAAACCGCGTGACTCGTTAGCACACAAAAGGCGGAAAGGCAAAATTCCGCTACTGGTCCGCCCCGCATCCTCCCCTGAAAAACCGGGCTTGCAGGGCGCTTCAAGTAACGTCTGCAAGCGTTTGCAGACTTCCTCAGGGTCTGCGGCACACGGCGAAAAAAAGCAAAATTCCCTTTCTTCTTCCCCACAAGTTTTTTTCCGAGGCCTCCATGACGTACAAACGCATCTTCCTCGTTTTCAGCCTGCTTGCCCTGCTTCTTCTGGTTTCTGCCTGCGGTCCGAGCAACACGGTCCGCCTCCTGCCCATGAAGCCGGCAGCCTCCGTCCTGCCCACGCCCTCTGCCTCGACCATCGCCGTAGTGAAATTCACGGACAAGCGCGTGGACACGTCCTCCCTTGGCCTGCGCCGTGACAAGAGCTACTTTACGACCATGGACGATACCGCAGACTGGGTGAGCAAGGCCATTGCCGACCGCCTCTCCGCCAGTGGCTTCCAGGTCTCCTATACCATGAACGCTTCCAGCGCCAAGCGCGCAGCCCCCGACTACATCCTGAACGGTTCCATCGATCAGCTTGAGGTTCGCGAGACTTCCGCCACCTCCTTCGAGGCCAAGATTCGCGTAAACTACGTTTTGGCCAACAAGGACAAGGTCATCCTGCGTCAGCCGCTCATGGCAGCCGGGTCCACCACCACCTTCCCGAACAACAGCGCTGTCGAGAAACTCCTTGCCGAAACGCTCAAGGACATTGTGGAACCCATGAACGAAAAGATTTCCACCATCGTTCAGCATTAGATGCAGCATGAGTGCGTGCCTTTTGGTATGCACAATCTTGCAGCAAATTCAGGGGGCGGTACTACTGGTGCCGCCCCTTTTTGGACATCTTTTTGCCCCCGTATTCTGCGCACAACACATCTGGAAATAATCATGAGCCAACCAGTTCTTCTCAAGGTCTATGCGGCCTTCTTTCCCGTATCTTCGGACCTTGTCGAAAAAGTCCGCGAGGCTGCCTCGCAAGCCCTTGCCATGGAAGGGGATCCCGGCCCCCATGTCTTTTTTGAGGATACCATGCTGCGCATAAGCTTCGAGGGCATCTATTTCCCCTGGGAGGATGTCGTTCCCCTGTTTCAAGAGGCAGTTGCAGCCGGTGCAAAGGGCAAGATGGACGTTCTTGACATGGAAGCCTGGACCATGACGCGCTTTGAGGCCTGTGACTGTGACAGGACGCATGCGACACCCTACCTTCGCGAGGGCACTGTCTCCCTAAACCACGTGCTGGACTATTCGGGCCTTTGACGTCCTCCCCCGCCTGAAGGCGGAGGATTCCCTGCAGCAGCAATCGTGTTAGCGATTACTGCCTTGGGTGGTTCCTGCTTCACGGGGGAGTGAAAGCTCCCCAGATCCATCAGTGATGACGGCACGCCCTGCCGCCAGTATGTTCAACGCAGCATTGTGATCCGCGTTGAGTTCAAATCCGCAGGATGTGCATTTGAACTGCTCCTGCGTGGGCCTGTTGTTTTTGTCCTTGTGCCCGCAGCGGCTGCATGTCTGGCTTGTATACTGAGGGGGCACAACAATGAGTTTTCCACCAAGCCAATCCAGCTTGTAGGCCAACTGGCGTCGAAGTTCGTACCATCCCTGGTCCAGGATGGCCTTGTTCAACCCTGATTTGGCCTTCACATTGTGCCCGGGCTCTTCTACAGTGCCCTTTGCCGAACGGGTCATATTCCTGACTAGCAAATTTTCAATTACGACAATTCCAAATTTCCTGCTGATCTCTGTCGTCACCTTGTGCAGATAGTCCTTGCGAGTATTGGCAACCTTATCATATATTTTCGCTATGCGAGCCTGAACCTTTTTGTAGTTCGAAGACCCCTTTTCCTTTCGGCTCAACTCCTGTTGCAGACTGGCTATCTTCTCCTCGTATTTGCGCAGAGCGTCTATAGGCACTATGAAGCTGCCATCCGAAAGTGTCAGCAAGCGTACAACGCCTGCGTCCAGACCAACGGCCTCCTGGGACGGGTGTACAGGATCGGGACTCTCAATTTCCGCAAGGATGGATACGTACCAGTGGTCCGCTTCAAGCGAAACCGTTACGTTCTTGGGTGTGCCTTGAATGTCCCGGCTTTTTTTGTAGCGAACCCAACCGATCTTGGGAAGATAGATACAGCTGTTCCCCTCATCCAGCTTGAATCCCTGTGGATAGCGGAATGAGTCATCACGCCCCCTTCTTTTGAATTTCGGAAAACCAACTGTTTCGCTCTCCCGAAATCTTTTGACGGCCTGGCCCAGATCCTTCAGCCTCTGCTGCAGAATCTGGGAGTGTACATCAGCAAGAAAGGGGAAAACTTTTGCTTCTTCCTTTGGTTCTTTCCTTCCCTTCCAGACCATCAATTGGTCGCAAAGGGCGTGATACCCCAGAAATTTGGTTCCCTTCTCGAGGGCTGTCTTTTCCATTTCAAGGGCAAGATTCCAGATTAGACGGCAACAACCAGCGTATTGCCGAAAGAGATTTTCCGTCTTTTTGTCTGGCAGGAGACGAAAAGTGAAGCCCTTGTGGATAATCTTCATATTGCAAATATCACTTTTGTGCGAAAGATATCAAAGGATTGAAACAGTACAGCATCATGAATCCTCCTCTATGCAGATTTGCTCTTTGCTTTCCACAAACGCTTGAGAGCGGTTGGCAAGGTCTTTCTAGACGCTTTAAAGGAAATATTCCTTGATTATTGAGGGGCTGTCAAGAGCTTTGTCTGTTTTTTTAATATTTGTTTAGCGATTAAGCTTCCAAATATGCGAGATATTGTCATTTTTTATTGATCTGATACGCTAGATATTATGCAGGCAAAGGTTGGTGGGCGCCTTATATCCCCGTCCTGAAGGACTGGGCTTTACGGCGCATTTTGGTAAAGCTTATGTTGAATCTATAATATGCCTTGCTTTTTTGTATCAAGCATCAAAAAAAACGGAAAACAATGTAACTTATTAAAATACTTGAGAAATCACAGAGTGTGGGGGCCAGAAATTTCGGGCTGTGCCAATGCTCCGTTACTGGTACATCAGGCCTCGAAGAGAAGTCCCTGCCTGAGCTCAAGGCATCTGTCCATGCTGCGGGCAAGCTCCCTGTTGTGGGTGACCACAACCATGGTCATGCCAAGCTCACGGTTGAGTTCGCGCAAGAGGTTCGCCACCTGCTGCCCGGTCGCCTCGTCGAGATTGCCTGTGGGTTCGTCCGCAAGCAGAACACTCGGGCGCAGCACCAGGGCTCTGGCTATGGCAACGCGCTGCCTCTCGCCTCCGGAGAGGTTGGTCACCTGCGCGTGGGCCTTGTCCTTGAGGCCCACTCTTTCCAGCATATGGGCGGCCTTTTCGAAGATCTCGCCCTTGGCAACTCCTGCTATGATGCCGGGCATGGCCACGTTTTCCACAGCCGAGAATTCGGCCAGAAGATGGTGGAACTGAAAGACATAGCCGCAGGTTTTGTTGCGAAAGCGAGCCTGCTCGTCAGGGGAAAGATCTGCCATGTCCCTGCCCTGGAAGAGGACAGAGCCTGCGCTTGGGCTGTCTAGGGCACCCATGAGATGCAGGAGGGTGGATTTTCCGGAACCCGAGGCGCCCACGATGGCGAGCTGCTCCCCTTCCGCGATGTCCATGTTGACACCCTTGAGGATTTCCAGGGTCTTGCCGCCCTCGTCGTAGCTTTTGAAGACGTCGTGGAAGCTGTAGAGAGCGCTCATTCGTACCTCAGTGCCTCTGCCGGCTTCAGGCGCGAGGCCTGGCGGGCCGGATAGAGGGTGGACAAAAAGCACAGGATCATGGCCGCAGCTCCTATGATGAGCACATCGGACACAGTAATGATGATGGGCAGATGATCCAGGGTGTAGACGTTTTCCGGAAGTTTGATGAACTGGTATTTCTTGAGCAGAAAGCCCACGCCAAGGCCAAGGGCATAGCCCAAAAGCGTACCCACAAGGCCTATGATGACTCCCTGATACATGAAGATACGCCGTATCATGCCCCTTGTTGCACCCATGCTCATCATGACGGCAATGTCGCGCGTCTTTTCCATGACCAGCATGACCAGTGTTGCCACGATGGAGAAGGAGCCTATGAGCACCACCATGGCCAACAGAATGAACATGCCAATCTTTTCAAGCTTGAGCGCTGCAAAGAGGTTGGCGTTCATGTCCATCCAGCTGCGGGCATAGAAGCGGTGGCCTATGGTCGAGTTCAGGGCCGCGGTCACCTCGTCTGCCTTGAAGAGATCCGCAACAGTGATCTCAATGCCCGAGAGGTAGTCCTTCGGCATGCCCAAAAGATCCCTGCTTGCGTCAAGGGAGAGGAAGGCCAGGGACGAATCGTATTCGTACATCCCGGTCTTGAAGATGCCAACTACCACGAAAGGCCGTATGCGCGGCTGAAAGCCCGAGGTTGAGCGCTGGCCCGAGGGTGAGAGCAGATTGATGCGCGAACCCAGGGCCAGGCCAAGGCGCTTTGTGAGCTCCTCGCCAAGGATAATGCCGGGCGGCGTGTCCGCTCTTGCAAGATCCTCCACGGATCCTCTCTTGATGGTCTGCAGCATTGAAAGGACCTTGGGTGCCTGTACGGGATCGATGCCGCGCAGGATAAGGCCCTTCACACCCGTGCCGGCCGAGAGCATTACCTCGGAATAGATGAAGGGTGTAGCACCCGTGACCCCGGGGGTTGCCAGGACCCTGTCCATGACCCCGGGATCCAGGGCAAAGCCGTCCGGCAGGGTGCTCAAAACCATGCCGTGGGCATTGGCGCCCAGGATCTTTTCGCGCATGTCCGTGGTAAGCCCATTGTAGACCCCAAGGACTATGACAAGGGCTGCTACGCCAAGAGCCACGCCAAGGACCGACATGAGCGAAATGACGTAGATGAACGCCTGCTTGCGCTTGGAAAAGAGGTAGCGTCTTGCGACAAAGAATTCGAAACTCAAGGGCTTTCCTCTGGATATCTTTCCTGGCTATCCGGGCCTTTGCGGATTTTGGGCCAAAAGGGGCCTGTCCCCTTAGACTTCCGGACGCAGCAGGGGGAAGAGAAGGACTTCGCGTATGCTGGCCGAATCCGTGAGCAGCATGACAAGACGGTCTATGCCTATGCCCTGACCGGCAGCAGGAGGCATGCCGTATTCGAGGGCGCGCACAAAGTCCTCGTCCATGCAGTGGGCTTCCTCGTCGCCTGCCTTGCGCTCGCGCACCTGCTCCTCGAAGCGACAGCGCTGGTCAATGGGGTCGTTCAGTTCGGAGAAGGCGTTGGCCAGCTCCCTGCCGGTCACAAACAGCTCGAAGCGATCCACAAGCTGGGGCTTTTCGTTGTTGCGGCGCGAAAGCGGGGAGATCTCGATGGGGTATTCGTAGATGAAGGTGGGCTGAATGAGCTTTTCCTCCACGTCCAGATCAAAGAGCTGGGCGTGCAGTTTGGGAAGGGGATCGTTTTCCGGAATCTTGACGCCCCTTTCTTCGAGATAGTTCTTCACCTTCGCGTAGTTGTTGTAGAATTCTGGCGAATGTCCGCCAATCTTCTCTATGGATTCGTAGAAGGTGATCTTGTGCCAGTGTCCCTGGGTAAGGTCTATGGTTTCGCCCTGGTAGGGAACAAGGGTTGTACCGCACACCTTCATGGCCAGGCGGGCAAAGAGCTCTTCCGTCAGATCCATGAGGTCGTGGAAATTGGCGTAGGCCCAGTAGAACTCGCAGGTGGTGAATTCGGGGTTGTGGCGCGTGTCTATGCCCTCGTTGCGAAAGCAGCGGTTGAGTTCGAAGACCTTCTCGAAGCCGCCAACCAACAGGCGCTTCAGGTAGAGCTCCGGGGCAATGCGCATGTACAGATCAATGTCCAGGGCATTGTGCTTCGTGATGAAGGGCTTTGCCGCAGCACCGCCCGGGATGGGATGCATCATGGGCGTTTCCACTTCCATGAAGCCCTTTTCTTCCAGGAAGCGGCGTGTTTCGCTCACGATCTGGCTTCTCTTGAGGAAGATTTCCCTGGCCTTGGGATTGACAATGAGGTCCACGTAGCGCTGGCGGTAGCGTGTCTCCGTATCCTTCAGGCCATGGTACTTTTCCGGCAGGGGACGCATGGAGCGGGTGATGAGCTTCACCTGTGTACAGGACACTGTGAGCTCGTCCGTCTTTGTGCGGAACAGATGTCCGGAAATGCCCACGATGTCGCCCACGTCCAGCTTCTTCACGAGGGTGAAGGCGTCCTGCAGGTTTTCCTTCTGGGCGTAGCACTGTATGCGGCCGGACTGGTCCTGCAGATGGAAGAAGATCACCTTGCCAAAGGAACGCAGGGAGATGATGCGGCCTGCGATGGCGACCACATCGGCCTGCTTTTCCAGCTCCTCGGCTGGCATGTTCTCGTAGTTTTCCCAGATGTAGGAAATGTCGTGTTCCTTGCGGAAGTCATTGGGAAAAAGCGGGATACCGAGATCCAGAAGATCGCAGGATTTGACAACCCTGGACTTTGTCACTTCGTTGAGAGTGCCCTTTTCGGCAAAGCTCTCGAGCATGGGCATGAAATAGGCCGCGTGCGGGGACTTTGTCCCGAGCTTGATCTTCTGCGCTGCCTTCTTCTGAGTGTTTTCCCTCTTCTCTTCCATAAAGAATGACTCCCGTGGGGGCAAAAATAGATTGAATCGACAACGTATGCCTATAATGCCATAACGTCAAGATGAACGAAAAATTGTCACATACCACACGGTTGCCTCGCCAAGGCAGGGAAAATCCCACCCGTGCAGCCCTCCTCTTCCTGAGATTCGCAATGAGGGAAAGGTCTTTGTTGGAGCAGCCGGCAAGTGATGCAATCCATTGAAAATGCTGATTCAATGCCTTTTTACAAGCAAAACGCTCATATTGCGAAGCGCTCCTTTTTCGGCTAAACAGTTTCTTTTGAGGAAAGGCGCGTCGCGCCTTTTTGGGGACAATGTCGGGCTTTCCCGCTCAAGCGCGCAGCCTGTCTCAAACAGTATGATTTTCGAGGATGCAGTCATGCAGAAGCTTTCCATATCCTTCCTGGGCAAAGACGGTCCGGGCGTCGTGGCCACTGTCTCGCAGGGCTTAAGCGACAACAAGTGCAATATCCTGCAGGTCACCCAGACCATTCTCGGCGCCGAATTTGCGGCCATTTTCATTGTTGACGTGCCGGACGATCTGACCATGGCCTTCCTGCAGCAGCGCCTCGAGGAATCCCTGCGCAGCGAGGGACATGACATCAGCGTCCTCATCCGCCAGGCCTCTGAGGGCGCCTGGAGCACAAAGCGTCCCTGCCAGCCCTATGTTGTGACTACGGACGGCCAGGACGGGCCAGGCCTCATCAGCACCATGGCTCGCGTTTTTGCGCGCCACAATGTGAACATCGAGAATCTGAAGGCCGTTCTCGGCCACGGCGGGGAGAATCACGCCCTGTTCGTGTTCGAGGTGGAAGTTCCCGAGGAGCAGGATCTCGGCCGCCTCAACAGGGAAATCCGCAGCGCGGCACGCCCTCTGAACCTGAATGTCTCCATGCAGCACAGGGACATTTTCGAGGCCATGCACCGCATCACCGATTTCTAGGGTGCGAAAACAAGCGAGGTACCACATGCTTTCAGAACGCGAAGTCATCAGCACCCTGGACATGGTGCGCAACGAGCACCTTGATGTCCGCACCGTCACCCTCGGCATCAGTCTCTTCGACTGTGTGAGCCACGACGTGGAACTCTTTATCGGCAACGTGCGGGCCAAGATCAACCGCTACGCCAACAACCTTGTGGCCGTGTGCAACGAGATCGGCGACAAGTACGGCATCCCCGTTGTCAACAAGCGCATCAGCGTGAGCCCCATCGGCGCAGTGGGCGCCCCCTTCGGTCCCAAGGACATGGTCCGCATCTGCCAGGCCCTGGACGAGGCCGCAGTGGAAGCCAAGGTGGACTTTATCGGCGGCTACTCAGCCCTGGTGGAAAAGGGCTTTGCCCGTGGCGACACAGCCCTCATTGAATCCATCCCCGAGGCCCTTGCCAGCACGCAGCGCGTGTGCTCGTCCATCAACGTGGCAAGCTCCAAGGCCGGCATCAACATGGACGCAGTTGCCCTCATGGGCAGGCAGATCCTGGCAACGGCAG
>ENA-ORSJ01000528-ORSJ01000528.1-human-gut-metagenome-genome-assembly--contig:-NODE-528-length-40962-cov-3.662747_pt1 | contig 40962 bp, 27 predicted proteins | sample MGYA00242191_ERZ509158 | MGnify/ENA primary metagenome ERZ509158 (study PRJEB26280, sample SAMEA2338623) | human gut metagenome | biome: human gut; feature: human-associated habitat; material: faeces...
TAGGACGCAAGATTTTCATTCTTGAAAGAGGAGTTCGATTCTCCTATGGGCTACGTGACAAGCATCAGTCGTCAAGGCTGATGCTTTGTTTGCTTTGCATATCCGGAAGGCAGGATGTAAGCGCCTTCCGCCGGGCGGTGCCGGCTTTTTCGCGCCGGCTTGCGGCCTACCGCCGCCGGATGATGCCCGATACACGTGAATTGGGGAGGACCATGAATTTCATTATGTGCCCTAAATGTTTTGGAGTCAGCGGGTATTTCAAGAACTTACCGAAATGCCGCCATGAATTGTATTGACGCAGGTTGCGGTAATTGCGTAAAAGCCTGAAATATTCCTTTTCTTCCAACTCTTTCATTTCGTCGCGCGACAATTTTAAGTCTGAAGAAGTCGCCGGAAGCATGCGATGCCATTTTTTGTTGAAGGCGTATAAAGTGTCGGCAAACCAACGTCCGTCGAAGTTCCCGTTCGAGAAATGCTTTATGTCAATCGTGCCGCATACATAGTTCCGGTACCGTTTGCTTATCGTAAGCGAGAAATCGAAATCGTAGCAGTGGAATCCTCTTATCACGCTTTCGTCGAAAGGATATTCCTCCCATACGTCCTTACGCACGAACAAGGCAAAACCGTCGAGCACCACTACCTCCTCGAACTCCTTATCCTTTGTCATTCCGGACCAGCTGTGGTTGGATTCCCCTTTGTCCGACATGTAGTAATAGTTCGTCACATTGAGCTTCCGCAATGAACACCACGACGACGGCACGCAGGTCTTTGCCTTGCTCCCGGCAAAGCCTATCACTCCGCATCCGGGTTCTGAAAGCTTTCCGCATATCTTCCCGAACCAGTCTTTTTTCAGGAAACAAGCGTCTTCGTGGATAAAAAGCAGGTAGGGGTATTTTGCCTGCGACGCGCACAGGTTGTAAACTTTTGCGATGGAATACTTGTCTTTACGGTTGTCGAAATCGATTATCTCGTAATCCACATTGTTGCCGATGGTGGCGTATATGTTTTCTTTAAGTGCCGCAAGCATCTGCGGTCTGACGGAGCATACGATTATTGAAAGCATATATTTGATTTAAAAGTGTCCTAATTTTCTGCAAAATTAGGAATTTTGCCGCAAATGTCATAGCTTGTGCCGGCAGGGTTTGGATATGGATTGAAATTCCACTGGTCCCCGCCTTGCCTGCGGGCGGATGCGGCAGGGGTCATTCGCCGGTTCCTGTAAGGATTTCTTCTTCGGCAGCGGCGATTTTTTCCTCGACGGCATCGTCCGACAGTTCGCTGAGGAATTGGAAGTATTCGGCGAACGAGCGGCCTTCATTGAGCAGGATGTCGAAATTCTTCTTGCTGATGAACACCGGGCGGATTTTTTCGGAAATGCTGACTTGCTTGTCGGCAAACAGCAGCTTGCTGTACTCCTCCACGTCGGCAAGGCTTGTGAAACCTTTTATCGCTATTATGCCGAGTTGTCCGAACGTCATGCGCTCGATGTCGAAGTCGCGGACGGTGTACGACGAGAAGTTGTGCCGTGCCACGTCGAACAGCAGACGGTTCGACGATACGCTGTCGGTAGGATATGTGAGCAGGCAGATGTGTTCGCCTTCCGGCGACGGGTCGAAAGGCGTCACGCCCCCTTCGCCGCTTTGTGCCGTGGTGTCGTTTGTCAGGCGTATCGACCATATCATTCCGCGCATGTTCGTCGAGCCTCCGTTCACTTTCCTGCCTTTTGCCATATCTTTCAGTATCGACGAGGCGAGGGGGGTGATGTCGGTTTCCGGGTATCTTACGAGCAGTTCCTTCAAGGTGTTCTGGAAATCGTCGTATTTCTTTTCAGGGACGTAGGCCAATGCGTGCAGCAGCATGAACTTCGGCATGATTTTCGACAGCGGGTAGCGCCGCATCATCTCGTTGTAGCTCTCGTGCACGGCGGCGTTGCGGTTGTTGAGGTAGTCGTCGTAGGTCTTTGCGTACATTTCTTCCTGCACGCGGTCCATGTCGCGCAGATTCTGTATGTAATTCGGGTCGGCGAGGGCAAGCCCGTATTTCGAGTCTGCGAAATCGGCGAGTATTTTCTGGCGGTACACCTCGGCCTTGTCGTTCATTCCGTAGCGGATATACATCAGGTACATGTTGTAGTACATGTCCAGCCGGTAGATGTTGTCGGGGAAGCGTGTGTCGAGTTCGTTGAAGGCGTTCTCGGCGGCTGTCACGTCCTCTAATTTGTCCTTGAGGATGATTCCCATGTTGAACAGCCCTTCCTGTATGATGTTCTCGGCGTTCTGCCTTTCCTCGTCGGTCTTGGGTATCTGCACGAGGTAGTATTCCGGATAGTGGGGGTCGGCTTCTTTGGCTTTCTCCTCTTCCGCTTTCTTCACCTCGGCAATCTGTTCTTCCGACAGCGGATTGCCAAGCGAGTCGGTCATTACTTTTTCCTCTTCCTCGTCGTAATTGGTTTCCTCGAAATCCGACATCGAGAATGTCGCCTTGTTTATGCGCCGCCAGTCGTCCTCGAGCTTACGGCTGCCCCATAGTTTCTGGAATTGCGTTTTACCGGCGTTTTTTGTAGCCGTGTTGTAGAAGTACCACGATTTGTCGGTGTTGAGCGTATATGTCGTGGTGTTGCTTTGCAATTGCGAGGCGTTTGCGCTGGCCTGTGCCATATATTCCTGCCGGGCGGCTTCTTCGGCCTGCTTGCGCTCTTTCTCTTTCAATTCCTCCACGAGGCGTTCCGCCACTTTCATCTGCTCCTCGGGCGACAGGCGCGACAGTTCGAGCAGCGAGTCCTGAAGCGTGACGTTTTGGGAATATACGGCAAGCTCGTCCAGAACGTCGGAACGGCGTTTCAGCATTTCGTAGTTCGGATAGTCGTCGGGCAATTGGGGTATCGCCTCTGAGTAGCACGGCTGTGCCAAGTCGTATTTGAACTGCTCGAAATACAGTCCTCCGAGCGTAATTTGGTTGATGGCTTTCTCACGGCCGTTGCGGGTGCTTTTTTCGTTGGCGAGGATGTAGTTCTCTATTGCCTTTGTCGTGTCGTTGCGCGAGAGGTAGAGATTGCCTATGGCGTAATAAATCTGGTCGAGATAGTCTTTGTTGCGGTCCTGCCGCGCCATTTTCTGCAAGGATTTCACTTCCGGCTCTATGTTCGAGCCTTGGTACACCTCGGTCTGCTTGATGCGGGCGTTCAATTGCGTGCGGTAGCTGGCGTTCGACGCTCCTGCCACGTTCTTGAACATCTTGTAGGCGTTGCCGTTGTCGCCGTTTGCCGCATACACTTGTCCGAGCAGGAAGCGCATGCGTGTCTTTTGTATCCCGCCGGTGTTTTCCACCGCTTTTTCAAGATAGGGGGCGGCTTCTTTCATCTTGCCGCTTTTTATGAGGAAATCGGCGTATGCCGTGTTGTACATGGTGCGCAGCCGTTTGTTTGTCAGCTCTTCCGGCTTGAGCCTGCTGATTACGTTTTCCGCCTCGTTTGTCCATCCTAAGGCGCAATAGCTTCTTATCTGCCATATCTTTGACTCCGCCACGAGTTCCGGGAGCCACGTGAAATTCTTCTCGACGTACATAAACGTTGCCGACGAGGCGAGGAAATCGCCCTTCAGGTACTGTGCTTCTCCCATCAGCCGCCATGCGTTGTGGAGGAACGGATTGTATTCGCCGCGCTTCAGGAACTCCCGGTATTTCGGATTCTTCATCTTGCCGCGGTCCTTTTTCGGGCGTTTCTGTATGGAGTGCAGGGCTATGGCCTTTTCCATTTTCTCGATGGTGCGCTCGAAGTCGGCCGACGGCTGCGGTGCCTTGGGGTCGGCGTAGGCTTCGGCGGGATGGATGTAGACGAGGTCGGAGTAGTCGTCCTCGTATTCTTTCTCCATCTTCTGTATCTGTTCCTTATAGTGCTCCTCTCCGTTGAAATATACATTGTAGCGGGTAGTGAACGCTTGGAAAAAGCGTGTGCCTGCCGTGTTCTTCTTCGTGCTGCATGAGTATAGCGCGAAAGCCACGGCGGCGAGTAGCAGTATGTATATCGGGCGGCGGGTCAATTCTTTATTCAGCTTTTAATTGATAACGTATTGGTCGGTCTTTTATTGCGGCGCTTCTTCTTTTTCAACGAAAGGATAAGGCGTGCGGACGCATATGCCGCGATTAGCGTCACCACGATGGTTGCCGAGGCCGGGACATTGCTCCAATAGGAAATGAAAAGTCCTGCCACGGAGCATAGAAGGCTTGCCGCCGAGGCTATCGCTAACATAGGCTTCAATCTGGATGTGAACGCTTCGGCTATCATCTGCGGGATGGCGAAAAGCGACATGAGGAGCATTATGCCTATCAGTTTCAAAGTAAGCACCACACACACCGACACTACCACCATCATCGTGCCGTTTATCAGGCGTACCGGCAAGTTGATGGTGCGCGCGTAGTCGGCATCGAAGGCGCATACCGTTATCGGGCGGTAGAACAGCGTGATGAATGTGAGCAAAAACACGAGGAATCCGGCGAAAACCCAGATGTCGGCGCTTGAGATTGTGAGCAGGTTGCCGAACAGGAAAGAATTGAGCTCGGGGACATAGCCGGATGTGAGGAATATGAAGATTACGCCGGCGGCCATGCCTAACGCCCATATCACGGAAATGGCGGAATCTTCCCGGATGTGCCGCCGTGCCGACATCCATTCCACACCGAGAGCCGACGCTATGGCGAACGCTCCGGCGGCGATTATCGGGTTCATCCCGATGTAGTAGCCCAGTCCGAGCCCTCCGAAGCAAGCGTGGGTGATGCCTCCGGTGACGAACATCAGCCGTCTCGTGACCACGTAGGTGCCTACGATGGCCGACGCTATGCTCACGAGCATAAGCCCTATGAGGGCGTTTCTGAAAAAAGCGAATCCGAATATTTCCATTGCGGACGGTGTTGTTTTAATAATAGCCGTTAAGGTCGTTGAAAAACTGCTGGTTAGGGTCGTTGGGGTCGGTGAAGTCGTTGAATCCGTCGTCTTCTTCGTCTTCATTTTCCGGAGTCTTTATCTCTTCCCAACGTTTGCGTTCCGGCTTGTTCTTCTTTATGTCGTAAGGCTTTTGCATGTCGACGGGCAGCGCATAGATGTCCCATGTCTGTTCCACGTCCCAGTTCCGTTTCAGGTTGATTGCCGAAGGATAGTAGTAGGTCTCTTCCGGCTGGCGCTTCTCGTTGTAGTTGCCGGTGTCGTATTCGCCGTTGCCGTTGCGGTCGATTACGATGCGGGCGTAGTATTTCGCTGGCATCATGTTGATGAATTCCGCGCGGTGGTCTTTTACCGGTACGGAAAGCACCAATTTGTCGCTTGAGTTGAGGAGCTCGACGAACGCCGAGTCCTTGACGGCCGGGATGTTGAATATCAGGTTGCCGTAGTCCTCGAGCTTGCGCACGTTGAGTTCTGAGCTGAAAGTCTTTATGAATAGCCCGTAGATGCTCGTGATGCCTGTCGAGTCGATTGTCACGCGGTAGGTAGCCCCCGGCTCCCAGCGGTGGCGGAGCGAGAGTTGCCTGCGGTTGAGGGTGGAGTCGCGGAATCCGATTTTGAAGTCTGTGACAGGAGTCCACAGGGTGTCCTGCTGCATTTCCAAGTGTACGGCGGCCGTGTCGAGCGACGCTATCGGCTCGGCCGATTCCATGACTACGGGGGCATATACCTCTTGCGTCGTTCCTGATGTTATTCTGAGGTCGAGGAAGCGCATTTCCACGGTGTCGGTCTCTTCCTCGTCCTTGTCGCGCTTCTTTTTCTTTTGGGGTTTCGGCCGTTGGAACGAGAAGTTGAGCGTGTCGGTTCCCCATACAAGGTTGTTGAGCGTGTCGGTCCGCAATGACTTCAGCTCCACAAGCAGCGTGTCTGACGACACGAGCTCCGGGCGGTTTATCCAGTAGGTCAGTGTGTCGTTGGTCAGCGACCGTTCGAGCGTGTACCAGTCTTCGGGCTCAGGCTGTTTGTTGATGATGCGCAGCGACGGAAGCGTGTCCGACGGTGCCGCGAATTCGAGCGACAGGCGTGTGGAGTCGATGCGGCTGTAAGTCTGCATGTATTGTGCCTTGTAGTTCTCGTTGAACATGCTCAGCAATATGTCGTTTGGCAGATACATCGTTTTTGCCACCGTTTTCACCGTGTCGATTGTCTTTCCGTCAAGCCCGAACACCGTGTCGGCCGCTTGTATCCGCTCGCAGCGGGGCACCACGATTGAGTCGTAGAACGCTATGTCTTCCGACGGGTTGGCGAACTTGTAGTCGCGGTCGGCGTCGTTGATGGCGTAGAGCCGGTATTTGCCGGGCTTTATGTTGCGGATGATGAATTGTCCGCGGTCGTTGGTGCGCGCCACCCTCTCGAGTTTTATCTTCTGGAAAGCCGAGTCGGCAAGGTTGCTGTGAAGCCCAACCACTACGCCCTGTTGCGGTTCGAGGGTGTGCGAGTCGAGCACGATGCCGGCCACCCGCATCGAGTCGATGTGGCTGCCTGTCGAGAATGCGAAAGCGAAGTTTTCCAGCGGGTTGCCTTCGTTGTTGTCCTGTATGGAATTTGAAAAATCAATCGTGTAGGTGGTGTTGGGGATGAGGGTGTCGATGATTTCGACGGTCACTTTCTTGCCGTTTGCCGTCAGTTTCGGCATTTCGGTCTGTGCCGGCGACACGATTATCTTGTTCGACGGATCGTCGAGAGTGACTATTTCGTCGAACGACAGTTCTATCTTGCTTTTGTTGAAATTGAGCGCGTCGGGCTCGGGCTCGCTTTTCACGAATATGGGCGGCAGTTTGTCCTGCGGGCCTCCTTCCGGGTTGCCTATGCTGGCGCAAGAGTAAAGCACAGTCCATATCACTGCGGCAAGCACGGCGTATATCAGTTTCCTTAAGTCCATCTCCAATCTTTGAAATCCGCCGTAAAGTTACAAAAAAACTCTCATTGTCAGCCAAAGCAACGGTGCAGCACTTAACGGATTCCGCTCTTTGTCGTGCAGCCGCTTCCCGACCTATGCAAGCGCAGCTGCACTAACCTGCGACGCAGTCGCAATAACGGCGGCCGCATTCAGTCTCCGAACATGGCGTGCATCTCGTCGAAACGTCGGAGTTGCTCGGTCCCGAATTTCTCCATCGAATGGCGTATGCTTTTTATGGTCTTGATTTTGTCGGGCGACGATTTCGAGAAAAATTTGTCGGCATAGCAGATTATTTTCTCCTCAAGGCTTACAGGCAGCATGTCGCGGTGAGGCAGCGGCAGATTTTCCGCTATGATTTCCGCGCGCGATAACCCCGCTCCGGTGTGCCGTTCGCACACCAAGGCGTGCCGCGGCAGCCCTTCCGCCCGCAGCAATTCCCCGCCTATTATGCCGTGGCGGATATACGGCTCCGTGCCGTAGCAGAATATTTTGGGCGCGGAAGTGCGGAAAATGCCTATGTCGTGCAGTAGTGCAGCTTCATAGACAAATTCCGCGGTTGCAGTTCCCACAACGCATTTTTCTGCTATTTTTGCGGCTTTTTCCGCCACTTGGTTGCTGTGCCGCCAAAGCAGTCGGAAAAGGTCGGAATCTTCGGTGTAGTATTTCAGTAAAATTTCTTTGGCCTTCAGTCCGCTCATTCTATCACTACAGTGTTCCATCCGTGCTTGTCCTCTATCTCGCCGAGCTGTATGCCGCGCAGCGTGTTGTAGAGCTTGGTCGACAGCGGGCCCGGCTTGCCGTCCTTGGCTATGACGTAGCTTTTGTTGTTTTCCGGGTCGTCGATGCGCTCTATCGGGCTTATCACGGCAGCCGTACCGCATGCCCCTGCCTCTTCGAGAGTGGCGAGCTCCTCTTCCGGGATGTGGCGGCGTTCAACTTTTATTCCCATATCCTCGGCGAGCTGCATCAGGCTCTTGTTGGTGATTGACGGAAGTATGGAAGTCGACAGCGGCGTGATGTATGTGTTGTCTTTGATTCCGAAGAAATTGGCGGCTCCGCATTCGTCCATGTATTTCTTCTCTTTTGCGTCGAGATAGAACTCTGCCGAATAGCCGGCGGCGTGCGCCTCGTGGTTGGCTTTGAGGCTGGCGGCGTAGTTGCCGCCCACTTTGTAAGTCCCGGTGCCGAGCGGTGCGGCGCGGTCGTATTTGCGTGTGATGACGTACGGAGTGGTCTTGAATCCGCCTTTGAAGTACGGACCTACCGGCGACACGAATATCACGAACAGGTATTCTTTGGCGGGTTTCACTCCCACTTGTGGGGACATGCCTACTTCCAGCGGGCGGATGTAGAGCGACGCTCCGCTGCCGTAGGGCGGTATGTAGCGTTCGTTGAGGCGTACCACGGTTTTCACCATCTCCTCGAATTTCTCCTGCGGGAGCGCCGGCATCATTATTCCCTCGGCGGAGCGGGCTATGCGCTTGGCGTTCTCTTCCATACGGAATACGCGCACTTTTCCGTCTTTGCCGCGGAATGCCTTCAGGCCTTCGAATGCTTCCTGCCCGTAGTGCAGGCAGGTGGCGGCGATATGCATAGGGATAAGTTCGGAAGATGTGATTTCAATTTCGCCCCATTCGCCATTTTTATAATAGCAACGGACGTTGTAGTCGGTAGGCATATAGCCGAACGACAATTCTGACCAGTTGATGTTCAACGCCTCTTTCATAGTTTTATAGGATAGTTTTAGAATCTATATTGCAAACTTACGAAAAATAACATTCGGATGCAAGCGTCAGCGTATTATTCTCTGTAAATTCTTGCTTTTGTCTTGTCTTCTAATTGGTTGCGTTTTGTGATAATTTGATATTGTGGCAGGAGACTGCGCATTGAAAGTTGAGGGTTTAATGTTTAGTGTTGAGTGTAAAATCTCTCTCAACACTCTTCACTCAACACTATGCGCGGCCTATATAAGGCCGATTTCACGGTTATGCGTCTTCCGCAAGCCGCGCTCCGCTTGCATAGGATTTTTAGCGGATACAGATAAATTGAAATAAATTATTAAAGAGTGTTGTTTTCCCCTTTGCTTTGTGTATCTTTGAATAAGATAGGCTGCATCTCGGCATAGCCAAATCTGAAAACTATGTTTTCATTTGTCTCTGCACCCGATTTGCACTATCTTTGTGCTTAAAGATATATTTTGCAGTTTATGGCGACGATAAACGAGATACAGGACGAGATAATCGACGAGTTCAGCGGACTGACCGACTGGATGGACAAATATTCTTATATAATAGAGATGGGCAACGCTTTGCCTCCGCTCGATGAGAAATACAAGACTCCCGACAACCTTATAGACGGCTGCCAGAGCCGTGTGTGGGTAAATGCCACGTATGACGGCGGGGTGATACGGTTCGATGCCGACAGCGACGCCATCATAGTCAAGGGCATTATCTCGATGCTTGTGAGGGTGCTGTCGGGGCAGACTCCGTCGGCCATCCTCGATGCCGACCTTTATTTCATCGACGAAATCGGACTGAAGGAACACCTTTCGCCCACGCGCAGCAACGGTCTGCTCGCGATGGTGAAGCAGATAAAGATGTATGCGCTTGCATATAAGGCCAAGGAGGGGCAGGCGTGATGGAAGCGTTGCGCAACAAATGGGCTGCCGGGGTCATTGCCTTCTCGATAGTTACGGTGCTGGTCTATGTGTTCCTTCCTTTGTTCAAGATTCCTATCTTCGAGATTAGCGGCGGGCTGGAATGGATAAGGATGGTGTGGATGACGAAAGATTTCGCAAGCATTGTGTCCTTCCTGCTTCCGTTCATAGGTGCGGCCGGTGCCATTGCCGTGGTGTTCGCGCGGAAGCGTGAGCCGCATATCCTTGCCGTGGCCTTCGCTTTGCTTCAGGTGATATTTTTTGTCTATTTCCTTGCGCGTATGGCCTCTTTTGTAGGTGGTAGCGTGCCGGCAGGCAGCGGTGGCATCCCGCTTACGGAAATTATAGGCAGCGGCACGTGGACAGGGTTGCTTTCGTCGTTGTTGGCGTTGGTTGCCGCCGTCATGCTTGTGGTGACAGATTTCAGGAAAAATAAGAACTAATTTTATAAACCAATAAAAACCGTTTTTCTATGTTTAAAAACCATCCTAAAGGACTGATACCCGCCGCCCTTGCCAATATGGGCGAGCGTTTCGGGTATTATATCATGAATGCTGTCCTCACGTTGTTCCTTTGCTCGAAGTTCGGGCTTAGCGATGAGGCAGGAAGTTTGATTTATTCGTTTTTTTATGCCGGAATCTATGTGTTGAGCCTCGTCGGCGGATTCATAGCCGACCGCACGCAGAACTATAAAGGCACCATCATCAACGGCTTGGTGGTGATGTCGCTCGGCTATATCCTGCTTTCCATTCCTATCCTTTCCACGGAAAACAACATCGGATGGCTGTTGCCGCTCACTTGTTTCGCTCTGCTTATGATTGCTTTCGGCAACGGTTTGTTCAAAGGCAATTTGCAGGCGATTGTAGGCCAGCTTTATGATAATTACGAGGCTGAGGCCGCAAAGAAAGGCCCGGAGGCTCTCGCCGTGGCAAAGAGCCGCCGCGACTCGGGTTTCCAGATTTTCTATGTGTTTATCAATATAGGCGGTCTTATCGCCCCGTTCGTGGCTCCGTTGCTCCGCAACTGGTGGCTTAGCGCGAACAATATGGTCTATAATGCCGGTCTGCCGGCCCTCTGCCACGAATATATAGAGAAAGGCTCGGCTATGGCGGCCGATTCGATGGCCAACCTCACGGAGCTTGTCGGAAAGGCGAGCACGGTGGCGGTAACCGACCTCGGGGCGTTCTGCACCAATTATCTCGATGTATTCAATACCGGCATACATTACTCTTTCATCGCATCGGTTGTAGCGATGCTTATTTCGCTGGCTATTTTTGTGGCTACCAAGAAGATTTTCCCGAATCCTGCAAAGAAAGAGGAAAAAGTGGCTGTCACTTACACTCAGGAGGAAAAGATGCAGATGGCGAAAGAAATCAAGCAGCGCATGTATGCTTTGTTTGCTGTTCTCGGCATCGTGATTTTCTTCTGGTTCTCGTTCCACCAGAACGGTACGTCGCTCTCGCTCTTCGCGCGCGACTTTGTCAATACGTCGGTGATTCCGCCGGAAATCTGGCAGGCAGTCAATCCGTTCTTCGTGATATTCCTTACTCCGTTCATTATGTTGTTCTTCGGCTCTTTGGCGCGCCGCGGCAAGGAAATCTCCACTCCGCGCAAGATTGCCTACGGTATGTTCATAGCCGGAATCGCTTATCTTATACTTGCGGTGTTCTCCTACGCCAACGGTTATCCTTCGGCTACAGACTTCAAGGCAATGGGCGATTCCGCCAAGGAAGGCATGATGGCCGGCCCGTGGATTCTGATTGTACTTTATTTCTTCCTCACGCTCGCCGAGCTGTTCATCTCTCCGCTCGGGCTGTCGTTCGTGTCGAAGATTGCGCCTAAGCATCTGCAGGGACTTTGCCAAGGCTTGTGGCTCGGCGCCACGGCAGTGGGCAACCTGTTGCTCTGGATTGGTCCGCTGATGTACAACGCATGGCCGATATGGCAGTGCTGGACAGTGTTCTTCGCAGTATGTATTATTTCGATGGGCGTGATGTTCGGAATGGTCAAGTGGCTCGAACGCGTGGCTAAATAATCTGCGCGACAGAGGCAATACGGATTTAAACTTATGGCCGCCGCGTCTGCACGATAGCAGCACGGCGGCCATACTATATTTCCAGTTATGGGGCATTGGCACGCTCGTCTACTTTAGAAAAATGCGTAAATACGCAAAAAAATTAAGTGCGGATATTTGCTCCTGTCATTGCTGGTGTTTACATTTGCTATATGAATGCTTACAGAAGAAACTGGATAGTGCCGAAAGGCGTGGAGCTTACGGACATGGACCGTAAGGTTTTGTATTATCAGGAGCGCGGATGTCTTGTCCCTTCGCGGAAGTTGATAAAGACACCGGAGCAGATAGAGGGAATACGCCGCAGCGGAAAGGTGAACACCGGCGTGCTCGACCTTGTGCAGCGCGAGATTCGTGCAGGGATGAGTACCGCCGACATAGATAAACTTGTTTATGACTATACAGTGGCTCACGGCGCGATACCTGCCCCGCTCAACTATGAGGGGTTTCCCAAGAGCGTGTGTACGTCGGTGAATGAGGTTGTGTGCCACGGAATTCCTTCGGAGGACGAGATTCTGGAGGAGGGCGACATAATCAATGTGGATGTTTCCACCATTCTTGACGGCTATTATTCTGACGCTTCCCGTATGTTCATCATCGGCAAGACTTCGCCCGAGAAGGAGAAATTGGTGCGGGTGGCCAAGGAATGTCTCGAAATAGGGATGCAGGTGGCAAAGCCGTATTGTTTTGTAGGCGACATAGGCCACGCTATAGAGAAGCACGCCAAAAAGAACGGTTTTTCGGTGGTGCGTGACTTGTGCGGGCACGGAGTGGGACTGGAGTTCCACGAGGAGCCTGATGTGTTGCACTTCGGACGGAAAGGCACCGGAATGCTTCTTGTCCCGGGTATGGTGTTCACTATAGAGCCGATGATAAATATGGGAACGTGGAAGGTGTTCATCGATTCCGATGACGACTGGACAGTAGTTACCGACGACGAATTGCCTTCGGCGCAATGGGAGCATACTTTCCTTATGACGGAAAAAGGATTGCAGATTCTTACGTATTGATGAAACTATTTGCCGGGGAGAATTGTTGTATCAATAATCGGATACATCAACATTAGTATGGAATTTAGTAAGAAAATAGGGATGGCAGTAGCAGCGGCCGCAACGGCAGGGGTGGCGTTGTATGCAGTGTCGAGGATGAAGCCCGACATAAGGAAAAGCACATATCCGTTCGCGATGAAGGACGGTACAATCCTGTATCTGGATAAATACGAGTCGGAAAACTGGCTTCACCGCCGCCGTCCGGTGATTATTTTCGCTTATGGCGGCTCTTTTGTCCGCGGGCGGCGCGAAAAGCCGCAATATGTCGATTTTATGAACTATTTTGCCCGGAAAGGCTATGTGGCTATAATAATCGACTACCGCAAGCATCTCCGCCATATAGCTCCGGAGCGCAAGAAGAGTACGTTAGGGTTTCTTGACGCGCTCAATGAGGCGATAGAATTTGCGGCGGAAGATTTTGCCGATGCCACATCTTTTGTCATAGAGCATGCCGACGAATGGGGCATAGACGTTGACAATATCATAGCATGCGGGTCGAGTGCCGGGGCGATAACTGTTCTGCAGACGGAATATGCCATTTGCAACGGTCTGCCGGTGGCTTCGCGGCTTCCGGAAGGGTTCAACTATGCCGGTGTGATGTCGTTTGCCGGGGCAATATCGAGTAAATCGCTGCCGGAATGGAAGAAGAAGCCTTGCCCGATTATGATGTTCCATGGCGATGCCGACCGTCAGGTGCCGTTCTGTCAGGCGGCCATACGCGGTGTAGGCGGGCTGTGGGGGTCTACTTCCATCGCCGCGTCGTTGAAAGCCGCGCGCGCGCCGTACTATTTCTATATAGTCAACAATGCAAGCCACGAGGTATGCAAGACCCCGATGTGGCTCTACCGTAAGGTTATTTCCGAGTTTTTAGACAAACTGGTACGCCGCCATAAGCGTGTGCGCATCACCTCGCAGGACTATCATTCCAAGGAGACAGGCGTGCAGAAGGATTTCGGTCTGAAGGACTACATCATCAACAATATGTAGCGGTTGGATACAGTGCAAAAACAGGGCTCGCTCATTGCTGAAGCGGGCTCTGTTTTTGTGTATGCGGTCGTTTAGAAATTCACGCCGATTCCGCCGAGGATGTTCAGTTCTTGGGCGTAGATGCCGTAGTAGTTCTCGTAGCGACGGTTGAGCAGGTTGTTTCCTTGACAGAACACGCTTATCATGTCGTTGATTTGATACGACACTCCGAGATTCAGGCTGGAGATGTTGGAGTAAGGATATGCCGTGTCGTAGTATTTATACGCCACTTCCGTCGGGTCGTAATATAAATGTGTGCCGCTTATCGACCGCAATGCGCGCAGTTCATAGTCGAGCACGATTGATAGCGGTTTTATCGGACGCACTTTCGCCACGGCTCGGACAGTATGCTCCGGACGGTCGTCGGAGAGGATGTAGCCGCTGTCGTCGCCTTGCGGTGTGAAGGCGTAGTCGGCCGACAATTCAAGAATGTCTTTGAATTTGTAGCCGAACTTGATTCCGGCAATCACTCCATTGGTGTCAAACCCTTTATAGAAAGTCTGTCCCATATAGTGATTTGCCCCGTAGCTGTGCCGGTAGATATAGTCTCCGTCGGTCCTTCCGATGGCTATCAGGTCGTCGACAAACGGCAGCATATAGTCTTTGGTAACGGCAAAGCCAACGTAAGGTGTCATCGACAGTCCGCGCCACAATCCGAAGTTCAATCCTGCGCGGGCATCGACTATTGTATAAGTAGTGGGAAGTTCAAATGATGGATTCATATAACGGTTTACGGCCGACGTTTCGTGGAACGTATTTATATGGTTGCCGCCTGTGGCGGAAACGGACAGGCTGACTTTGTCGGACATTGCAAGGTCGAAACGCACATCAGGGGCTATGCGGAATACCGTTCCGTTGTTGAACGAGATGTCTAACCGTGCGCCGATGTGCAGATTCATATGCTCTGTCTTTTTGCTGTAATACGGAGTAAATGACAGCATCCCGAAACCTTCCGACGGCAGAGGTGTCGCAATGTGGAAAAGGAAATCAGTGTAGTATGAATCACTCAATGCTGCGATTCCTTGGGTATTATTATATTTGAGATATTGGAAATCAGCGTCTATCCCTACGGACGATTGTTCTCCAAAAGCCAAATCTATGCCGCCTTCCACTGTGCTGTGGTACTCTTTCAGCCCGTCAGGCAAATAGGCGTTGTAGTCCGGCGCTTGGTATTCCATAAGACCGGAGCCATATCCGTATCCGAAATAATTGAAATCGAAAGCGGCATAATAGCGCAAGTTGCTTTCAGTATTGTTTTGCCACTTCAGGTTGGCATTAAATTCGTTTACGGTCTGTTTCTTGTTTTGCGGGGACAAATCGAATGGGTTGAACGGCTCATAAGTCAACTTTCCCCAAGTTCCGTAATAGTTGAATTTTTCGTAGTGGTAGCTTGCGTTGGCGTTGAGGATGCCTTTCTCGAAGCGGTTGCTGAAATCGAGACTTAGTTTGTCGTCAGAGACAAATTGTTTATAATAGCCGTCATCGTCTTTTCCATCCTCCCCGCCTACCGAGCCGTTGGTGGAGTTGTGCTGGAACCATGCGCCGAGTTGCATACGGTCATTGTCGATGATGCGGTAGCCTGCGCTTCCGACCATATTAAGATAACTTCCGGCGGCAAATCCCGCATAGCCGCGCTTGCGGTAGGGAGCAAGCGACGGGGCGGAGTATTTCATGGGAGCTTGGCGCAATAGCATAGGCTCGACGGTTGCGGGTACTGCCCAGTCGCTGAACGAAAGCTCGGTCTTTACAGCCGTGAAAGGTGCTTCCTGCGGCAGCACGTCCAATTTCTTGGCTTCCGTCTCCACCGGCACGAAATCCTTTTCTATGACGATGGATTTTTGCAGCTCGCCGTTGTTGCCGTCCTGCGGATAAGCTGTCACGGCAGCTATTGAGGCTACCGTCAGTATGATGGATTTCTTATATGTTCTCATTTCTGTATGATGTTATTTGTTCTTTAATGCTTTAAGTCTCGTCTCTATCATTTCCTGTATGTCGGCTTCCTTTCCCGGATAGTTCTCACGCAGGCTTTCGAGATATTCGCGTGCTTGGAATGTGTCGCCGCGCTTCTTGTAAACGTCGGAAAGCAGGATGAATCCGCGCGCCATCCAATATTGGTGCGGTGTGCCGGAATCAATCAGCTTGTTAAGCTGTTTCTCGGCAGAATCGAGCTTGCCCTCGTCGTAGTAGATTTGCGAGAGCTCGACTGCAGCGATTGCCCCGTAGAGCGATTGCGGGTCTTTCGCAAGTTGCTTGTAATCGTCCATGGCTTCCGATTTCTTGCCTTGCGAGGCGAGTACCGAGGCGCGTCCGTAGAGTACCTCCGCGCGGGTTTCCGCATCAAGCTGCTGCGATACGAGCATATTGGCGTAGGTGAGTACGTCGTCTTCCTTGCCGGAATCGCGCGATACGCGGAACAGTCCGAGCAACGCCGACTGGCGGCTGGCATCGGTGGTGGCTTTAGAGCGCAGCACCACGTAAGCGTCGCGGGCTTCTGAAATTTTGTTCTGCGATAGCAAGATTTCGCCTTCCATCACGAGGGCTGTCTCCGCATACGAAGCGTCGGGGGCAGCGGCAAGCGCTTTTTCGAGAAGACCGAGCGCCTTGCTGTAGGCTTTCTTCTTATAGGCATTCTCTGCAAGGTAGTAATTGGCTTGTCCGGAGTATTGCCCGTCGGGATATGATTTCAGATACGATTCTAATTTTGCGGTTCCGTCGCCGGCGAGGTATGCGTTTTCAGCCGACTGGAACGACAGGCGGTCCATCTCTCCGCCGTCAACTTTATAGGAACTGTCTACATTGCGTATAAACGCTGTGAATCCGGCAATGTCGCCTTCGGAGGCATACATCACTTTCAAGTCTTCGATTGCCACTTTTGCCTCGTCGCTCGACGGTGATTTGGAAATCAACGACTTGTATTGGTCGCGGGCTTCGTCTTTGCGTCCGGTGCCGTTGAGAAGCATGGCAAGCTGCAACTGCCCCTGCCGTGCCTCGGCCGACTGCGGATAGTCGCCCATCAGCTTACTGAAGGTGGCTTCCGCCTTGCCGTTGTCGCCAAGGGCGATATAGGCTTGCGCCTTTTCGTAGAGGGCTTTCGGCGCATATACGGAGCTTGGGAAGTTGTCGATGACTTTGTCCATTACCGCTATTTTTTCTTTATGCCGGCGTTGCAGTCCCAACATGAAACCTTTCTGGAAGAGTGAGTAGTCTGCTTTTACCCCCTCGATGCCGATAGCTTTTTCGTAATAACCCTCGGCTTCCGAATAGTTTTTGTTGTAATAAAGGCAATCGCCGATACGGTTGTAGGCATCGGTTTTCATAGCCTTGTCGGTTGGATTCTGGTTAAGGAATTTGGTGAACGCTGCTTTTGCCTCGGAGTATTTGCGCTGCTGGAACAGCGAATATCCGTATCCGTAGTTTGCCAGCGCATAGTTCGCGTCTTTGCTGTTTGCCCTTTTCAGGTATGACGAGTAGCTGCCGGCCGCTTTTGCGTAATCGCCGTTGCGGTATGCCGCCTCGGCAAGCCATAGTGAGTTCTCGTCCGCTATCTTGCTGTCGTATTTGCGTAATTGGCTTGAACGCGTGAAATAATCGAGCGCGTCACCTGTATTGCCGGCCGACAATTCGCGCACGCCGAGACGGTAGAGCACGTTCTGCTTGGCTGCAAGCATCTTGTCCGAAGGGTTTTCCAATGCGGAAATCGAGGAGAGCGCGTTGTCATAGTCCTTGCTTGCAAGATAGGAGTTGATTATGTAGTCTTCCACGTCGGAGGCGTATTTAGAGTCAGGGAAACGGTTGAGGAAGTCCTCGAAAATCTTCACCGAATTGGAGAAAGGCACGCTTCCGCCACGGCTTTGGGCGATGGCGTAGTTGTAGAATGCCGTTTCCTGCACGCTCTTGTCGTAAGGCATCTTGTAGGCTTTCTCGAATGCCAGCGAAGCGGCGTTTACGTTGCCGGAGCGCAGGTAAGTCTGTCCGATATAGAGGTATGCGCTTTGGGCGAGGGCATCGTCTTCGCCTACTACTTTGTCCAAGTAGCGCACGGCTTCTCCGTCGTCGCCGTTGCGGTATCCGGCGATGCCGAGTATGTAGAGCGACGAGCGTTCCGGCACTCCGCTGCAATTATCCGCATATTGTTTCAGCAGGTCTACGGCGCGCTCGTAGTTGCTGAGGTGGTATTCGCTTTCGCCGACCACACGCCGCAGCTCTGTTTCCATATCGGCCGGGAACTTTTCGGAAAGCAAACGGTTTCCGATTCTTAGAGCATTGTCGTAGTCCGCGTCCTCGAAGCGTATTTGGCAAATGTAGTATTGCGCTTCGTTCCATAGTCTGCTTCTTTGCGGTATTGACTTGAATCCTGTTTCCGCCTTGCCGTAATCGCCGTTGGCGTACGAGATATAAGCATCATAGAAAGCGGATGCCTCGCCATATTCCTTGCTGCCTTTCAGACGGGAGAATCCTGCACGTGCCTTGTCGTATTCGGCAAGCCGCAGGTAGCAGAACGACTGCCGGTAGGTGAGGTCGTCCATATCGTTGCCGCTGAACGATTCTTTGCCTACATTTCCGTATGCCGTGACGGCTTCTTTATATTCTCCGTTTTCGTAGTAGTAATTACCTATGTTGAACCACATTTGGAATCTGTGTATCGAAGCGGGATAGTCTTCCACGAACGTAAGCATCGCCTTCAGGCAATCGGAGTCGCCACGGCGGAATTTTGCCGAAGCGATATAAAAATCAGCGTCCTCGTGGAGCGAGGCCGGTGCTTCCATACGTTTGGCCTCGCCGAGCTGGTCGATGCAGCCGGTATAGTTTTTTGTGTCATACATACGGATTCCACGTTCCAAATATCCTTCGGCGGATGTCTCTAATATGTTGTCCTGCACCGGGGCGGAAACGGCCGCCAATGGAATGATTCCTAACAGTGCCAACAGCTGTTTTCTCATAATTAATTTTTTCTTTCTTGCAAAGATACTGTTTGCTTTCCGCATAAAAAAACAATGATTTAAATTTTATATGAGCCTTGAGAGCCGGAACTATGCTAATTGGAATATTATGGTTACTTTTGTGAAAGTAATGTTTTGTAAACTATGGTTAGATGAAAGGGATAGAAGGATATATAAGTCTCGCGGAGAATGCTGTTGGAAGCGTAGTGTTGCCAAAGTGCCCGGCAGGTCTTTACGAACCAATTGAATATGGTTTGTCGAATGGCGGGAAGCGGTTGCGTCCGGCTTTGTTGCTTGCGGCTTGTGACGCTGTGGGTGGAGATTGCTCGGCCGCTCTCAATCAAGCGGTGGCAGTGGAGATGTTTCATAATTTCACGCTCCTGCACGACGATGTGATGGACAATGCCGATATGCGCAGGGGGAAACCTACTGTTTGCCGGAAATGGGATGACAACACGGCTATTCTTTCGGGTGACACCATGCTGACTCTTGCGACGCAAAAGCTAATCGAGGGTGTCGCTCCTGAAAAGGCTGTCAGGCTGCTTGCGATATTCAACCGTGCGGCTGTCGGGGTGTATGAGGGCCAGCAGTACGATATGGAGTTCGAGAGCCGTAAGGATGTGACTGTAAGCGAATACATCAATATGATTCGTTTGAAGACATCTGTGCTCCTTGGCTGTGCCGCGCAGCTTGGCGCCGAGATGGGCGATGGCGGGGAGCGTCAGGGGAATGCACTGTATGGGTTTGCAATGAATCTTGGCATAGCGTTCCAGTTGCAGGATGACTGGCTCGATGTATACGGAAATCCGGCTGTGTTCGGAAAGGCGATAGGTGGCGACATAATGAATGACAAGAAGACGTTCATGCTTATAAAGGCTATGGAGCTTGCCGATGGAAGGGAAAAGGAAAGTCTGGATTATTGGTTGGGCAGGCAGGATGTCGTCCCTGAAGAAAAGATAAAGGCGGTCACTGCTATTTATGATAATCTTTCCATAGGGGATATTTGTCGTGAAAGTATTGAAGAACACAATTTAGAGGCGTTGAGATGTCTTGATGAGTCGGGACTGTCGGCTGATGCCGTCTCTTTTTTCAAGGATTTTGACGCAATGGTGATGAACCGCAAGAAATAGACGTGATGATTGACACGCATTCGCATCTTTATTTGGAGGAATTCGACAATGACCGCGGGGATGCTGTCGCGCGGGCATTGGCGGCTGGTGTCGGGCATTTAGTGCTGCCAAATGTTGATTTGCAGACTGTACCGCAAATGATAGGAATGCATAGGCGTTATCCGGAATGCTCGTCAATGGCGATGGGGCTGCATCCTACATCAGTTGATGCCGGTTTCCGGGAGGCACTTGCGGCTACATACGATTTTTTTAGCCGGTATAAGTTTGTGGCGGTCGGGGAAGTAGGCATCGACCTTTATTGGGATGCCACTTTCCGCGAACAGCAGATAGAGGCATTCGACACACAATTACATTGGGCAGAACAGTTCGGATTGCCTGTGATAATCCATTGCCGTAATGGGCTTGACGAGATTTTGTCGGTTTTTGCCGGTTATTCCGGAACGCTTCCGCAATGTGTGTTCCACAGTTTCGGAGGCACGGTGGATGATGTGGAGCGCATACGCAAGTACGGTGATTTTTATTTTGGAATCAACGGCATTGTGACATTCAAAAACTCGAAGCTGCACGAGACTCTTCCTGCAATCGGCTTGGAGCGCATAGTGCTTGAGACGGACTGTCCGTATCTTGCGCCGGTGCCTTATAGGGGCAAGCGCAACGAGAGCGCGTACATTACTTTGATTGCCGCAAAAATAGCCGAATCACTTTCTGTGGCAGTGGAGCAGGTGGCATCCGTCACCGACCGCAACGCCGCCACCCTTTTCCCTCTTGCAAAAGTTTAGATTTGCTTGATGGCGCGTGCGGGAACACCGCCGACTACAGTGTTTGCCGGCACGTCTTTGGTTACTACCGCGCCGGCCGCTACGATAGCGTTGTCGCCTATTGTCACGCCCTGGAGTATCGTTGAGTTGGAACCCACCCATACGTTCTTGCCTAATACAATCGGCGCGGGAATGGTGTGTTTCCGTTCTTCCGGCTTTATTCCGTGATTGAGCGTCGCGAACACCACATTGTGCCCTATCTGGCATCCGTCGCCTATTGTCACTCCTCCGTGGTCTTGGAAATGGCAACAGGCATTGATGAATACGTCTTCGCCCACACTTATGTTTTTGCCGAAATCGGTATAGAAAGGCGGGAATACGCGGAACGTGGCCGGTACGGTGTAGCCGAATAATTCCGACAGCAACGCCCGCACTTCCTCCGGCTCGTGATATTCGGCGTTGAGGCGGAATGTGATGCGTCGGGCCTCTCCGCTCATTTTATCCATAAACAAATGTATCTCCCCGCTGTCGAGCGGTTTGCGTTCTTTTACGTATTCCTTGAATTTTTCTATTGTCATAATCCGTGATTTTTTGTCATCGCAAAGTTATATCGGCTTTTCTGCATCATGTCAACCTGTATTACGGATTTATTTACCTTGATTGATGTTTTTAAGTATATTCTCTGCCTGTGAGTTTGTTGTGATGTTTGTGTAATGTCTGCAATAAGTTTGTTGCGGATTTTACAGACGGAAGCAATTAGTAAATCTAAAAATGGAGGTGGATAAATTTAATAATTACTTTTGCGGTTAATCAAATTTATTAACAATATGAGATTAGTTAGTTTTTTTACATTAGTGACAATGGCAGCGGTTGTTGCCGTTGGTTCTACATCGTGTAAGGACGATGAGAAAGGGAAAAAAGGCACTGCCGCCGATGAGATTCCTACAGCGGACGCATTGGGTCTGGAGTATCCGATAGTGGGCGTTACGGGAATGGGTCAGTTTACCATGGATTATTCCAGAGGACGGCTTGTCGGCGGGACATTTAGAAGCAATGACTTTACCGTCACATCCGACCCGTTGGAATTTCATTTTGATAGCGGTTATGGCAGCACGCATGATTGCACGGGTATACGTGTGAATGAAGCCGGTTATATAGTATATATGGAGGAGCTGTATGCGGATGGCTCTTCTTACCGTCATTCGATAAGTTATAACGGAGACGGTCGTGTGTCGGAAGTTTATTCCACTTATGTCGAGGAAGATGGGGACTATAGATATGAGGGCAGCGAGCGCGATGCTTTCCATTGGGAAGGCGGCCGTTTGATGAGTGTGGAAACAGAATGGAACGACACGGAAATAGGCAGTGACTACCGTGAGAGTTATAAGAGCGGAGCTTCGACAGAATATGAATACGGTTATGAATGCCCGAACACGGGTGTGTATTATGTCAACAACGATAATGATTTGATACTGGTAGATGATCCTATCGTATATTCCGGCTTGTTGGGCCGTCCGGCAGATTATCTTCCTACATCATACACAAGCACGGAGTATGACATAGTTGATGGGCAAGTTGACGTGTATTATGAATATACCAACCGCATACAGACAGAATACGATGGCGACCGTGTAAGGCGTCACGGCAGCTCTACATTCACCTATTTGGATGAAACCGGCGGTTATTATTCTATGAAGTCGGCATATCCGCTGGCAAAGGAGAAATTGTCGGCGGGCTAAAATGCGGATAGAGCGTATGAAGCAGCGCAGGTAAGACTGCAGTCTTTGGCGTAATAAGAAAAAACGAGAGCGGCAGAAACGCATCATCGCGTTTCTGCCGCTCTCGTTGTATAATCAATTTTTCATTTATCTGTTTTTGCGCTTCTGCTGTTCGCGGAGCATTGCCTGTTGCTGGCGTTGAGCCTCTTCGAGGCGTGCCATGAATCCGCTTTTCTTTTTCGGCTTCTTGGCGTTCTCGGCCATCTTTGCGCGGACTTTCTCCTCCTTTATGAAGAAGCGGAAGGCGTAGGTCTGCACGATGGTTATCAGCAGCGACAGGAAGTAATAATAGCTCAGTCCTGCCGAATAGTTGTTGAAGAACACGAGGAACATCACAGGCATCAGGTACATCATCCACTTCATGCCCGGCATCGAGTTGTTCGACGGGTTGGCTTTCATGTTGATGTATGTGTAGATGATGTTGACTGCGGTCATCAGCAGACAGAACAGGCTGAGGTGGTTGCCGAAGAATGTGGAAACCAGCGGAATGTGGGCATCCCACGAGAAAATCACGTCAGGAGCCGAAAGGTCGTCAGCCCAGAGGAACGGTTCTCCGCGCAATTCGATGCACGACGGGAAGAACGAGAACATTGCGATGAGGATAGGCATCTGCAGCAACAGCGGCAGACATCCGCTCATCGGGTTCGCCCCGGCGCGGTTGTAAAGCTCCATAGTTTTCTGCTGGCGTTTCAGCGCGTTTTCCTGCCCCGGATATTTGTCGTTGATTTCTTTTATGTCGGGAGCAAGCACGCGCATTTTTGCCTGAGACGAATAGCTCTTCCATGTCAGAGGGAACAGCACGAGCTTCAGCAGTATTGTCAGCAAGAGTATGATGATTCCGTAGTTCAGGTCGAGCGAGCCGAGGAAGTTGAATACAGGTATGATTATACCGGTATTTATCCATCGGAACATTTTCCATCCCAAAGGAATTACTTCGGTGAGCTTCAGGTCTTCTTCGGGGGATATAAGCTCGTCGTAGGAGCGTAGCAGACGGTAGTCGTTGGGCCCGAAAAAGAAGTGGAAAGCCGCCGGGGCGGGATTGGTAGAGCTGTATTCGAGCGACGATTCAGTCCATAAATCTTTCATAAAGTCCTTATGGTAGGGAGAGTCGTCGTCAATGACCTCGCTACGCAGGTTGTTCGTGCCGAGGAAATAATTGTCGGCAATAAGTATGCAGGAGAAGAACTGGTCTTTGTAGCCAATCCATTTGAGCTTGTCGGAAATAGACTCGTCGTCGCTGCTTGTCTCGCTCAAGTTGTCGACATCGCCGTCCTCTCCGTAATATTTATAGAAAATTCCGCTGTTGCGTTCCTCGAACATTTCTCCCATTTCGTGGCGTGCCGCTTTCTGGTGCCAATGGAAGTCGAGTGTGGCAATGTTGGAAGGTATCACAGTGTTCATATTCTGCTGTACGATTTCCATGCGGACTAAGTAGCTGTCGGCTGGAAGTGTATAGCGAATGCCGAAATAAACGCCTTTGCCGAACTCAAGTTTCATCAGTACGGTGGAATCGTTTTCCTGCACCGGCGTGAAGTAGAAATCGTGGGTGTCGAAACGCTGTGTGTGGGTGTTGAGCACGAATCCGTATGCGTTGTTGTCATTCTCGAAAAGCACTGCCGGGACATGTTTTCCGTTGGAGTAGGTCGTGTAGCCTTTCAGTTCGGCTTTCGCGATTGCGCCACCTTTTGTCGACAGGTCTACGGCAAGCAGCTCGTTTTGAAGTCTTACGGTCGTGCTGTCGCCGTCGACGAATGTGATGAAGTCGGAATACTTGTTTATGTTATCGACAGCTTTGCGTAAATCCTCCAAAGCGGCGTTATGCAATAGCCGTGAATTTGCGTCGGCTGTGCTGCATAGCGACGCTACGCTGACAGAAGTGTCGTTCATCTGCACGTTCCCGCCCAACGAGCCGTCGCCTGATACGGTCAATTCTACGTTGCTGTTGCGCAAGACGGTGATTTTTCCGTTTGCCGATTCTTCCGCTTTGCCGTATTGTGACACAATTGATTTTATATTGTCAATTTCCGTCGCGTTTATGCTGTCGGCAACCGTTGCGGGTGTGTCGTCACCTTTTGCTGCGGCGGTTTCAGCCGTTTGCTGTTGAGGTTGCTCTTCCGGGGCGGGGTTCAGCCACATGAAGCCGAAGATTACGAGCCCCATCAAGAGCAAACCGATAAGAGTGTTCTTATCCATTGGTTGTCTTTTGATTGATTAGTCTTGTTTTAATGCTTCTTATTGTTTATTGCCGCTTTTATGAAACTTAAGAACAGTGGATTCGGGGAAAGGACCGTACTGCTGTATTCCGGGTGGTACTGTGTCCCGATATACCATTTCTTGTCCGGCAGTTCGACGACTTCCACAAGGTGGGTGTTCGGATTCTCACCTACACATTGCATTCCTGCCGCCTCGAATTGCGCGCGGTATTCTTCGTTGAATTCAAAACGGTGGCGGTGGCGTTCGCTGATGTGCGTAGTGCCGTAAGCCTGTGCCGTTTTCGAGCCTTCGCGCAACACGCAGTCATAGGCTCCGAGACGCATCGTCCCGCCCATGTTGGATATGCTCTTTTGCTCTTCCATCAGGTCGATTACGTTGTAAGGTGTCTGGGGATTCATTTCCGTGCTGTTGGCATCTTTCAGCCCGAGCACGTTGCGCGCGAATTCTATTACCATACATTGCATGCCGAGGCATATTCCGAATGTTGGCATATCGTGCTCGCGGCACCATTTCAAGGCCACGAATTTCCCTTCTATTCCGCGTTGCCCGAATCCCGGCGCGATGATTATGCCGTCCATATCTTTCAACATCTCTTCCACATTGCTTTCGTTCAGCTTCTCGGAGTGAATGTAGCGCAGGCTCAGCTTGTGGTTGTTGTAAGTGGCCGCTTGGAACAGCGATTCGTTGATTGACTTGTATGCATCCTGCAACTCCACGTATTTTCCTACAAGCCCGATGTTTACTGTCTCTTTGGCATTGTTCATCATATCGAGGAACTTTGCCCATTGCGACATGTCAGGCTCTCCTGAATATGGAGTGTTGGTCTTTTTCAGGATAATTTCGTCGAGGTGCTGGGCGTGCATCGTCATAGGCACTTCGTAGATTGAAGGCATGTCGATGGATTGTATGACCGCGTCGGGCGACACGTTGCAGAACAATGCCACTTTGCGGCGCATATTTACCGGTATGTCTTTTTCCGTGCGCAAGATGAGCACATCCGGCTGGATACCGACTTCCTGCAATTGTTTCACGGAATGTTGCGTAGGCTTTGTCTTGAGCTCTTTTGCCGCTTTTATGAACGGTACGTATGTAAGATGGATGCAGATGCAGTTGCTGCCGAGCTCCCATTTGAGCTGGCGCATGCTCTCGAGGAAAGGCAACGACTCTATGTCGCCCACCGTTCCGCCTATTTCCGTTATTACGAAATCATATTTGCCGGTGTTGCCCAAGAGTTTCACATTCCGTTTTATTTCGTCGGTGATATGCGGTATGATTTGTACGGTCTTGCCAAGGTAGTCGCCACGGCGTTCCTTGTCGATTACGCTTTGGTAGATGCGCCCGGTGGTGACATTGTTAGCGCGTGTGGTATGTACGTTCGTAAACCGTTCGTAATGTCCGAGGTCAAGGTCGGCTTCGTGACCGTCGACGGTTACGTAGCATTCGCCGTGCTCATAAGGATTGAGTGTCCCGGGGTCGATGTTGATGTAAGGGTCGAATTTTTGGATGGTAACTCTGAAGCCGCGCGATAACAACAAACGCGCAAGCGATGACGAAATGATGCCTTTTCCTAAAGACGATACTACTCCGCCAGTCACAAAAATATACTTAGTTTCCACAAACAGCTAATTTTTAAATTCTTGTGCAAAGATAGTGAAAGGTGAGCGCAGAAGCAAATGAAAACGGAGTTTTCAAATTTGATTATGCCGAACTGCACCTTTCTTATTTAAAGAGACTGCAAATCTGGTGCAATGCAAAACCAACCGGATTGGTTTTAGCCTCATTGCCGGGATGCGGCTTTTATTTATAGGTTGCTTATATGTAAAGGTGTTCGTATCTTTGTGATAGAGATAAAGGTTTATTGTTATGAGGAAATTAAGTTTTATGGTTGCTGTTATGGCTTTGTTGTTTGCCGGATGCGGACAATCTTCCCGGAAGCAGTCTGTTGCGGATGCCGGGAAATCGGAAGAAGAAACAATCGTCCGTGATTTCGACGGATGGGAGGCTGTATGGATTCAGGATTTGGCGACAAAGCAGTCGTTGGACATATTCCCTGATGTGGAGGACAGTCTGGTTGACAGCTTGGGCTTGCGTGACGGCGTGCCATCGTCGATAAGTGCATTCTTGCTCAGGAAAGGGAATGTGCGGATGCTGTTCGATGCAGGATTAGGCGGTGGAGAGAGCCGGATGTTGCCGTTGCTTGATTCGTTGGGATTGAAAGCCAATGACATAAACTATTTGTTCCTTACCCATTTGCACAACGACCATATAGGAGGTATGTTGCAAGGCGATACGGTAGTGTTCCCTAATGCGGATGTTTTTGTCGCAAAGCAAGAATATGATGGTTGGATGTGTATGGATGCCGGCAAGAAAGAGAAAGTGGAAAAGATAATGGGTGCTTATTCCGGGCAATTGCATCTGTTTGAGTTCGGCGACTCTTTGCCGTGCGGCGTGGAAGCTATAGATGCGTCGGGTCATACTCCGGGCCATACGGTATATAAAGTCGGGAAATTGCTGATTGTCGGAGATTTAATGCATGGGGTGGCCCTTCAGTTGCAGCATCCTTGGATTTGTGCGTCGTATGATATGGATAAGCAGGCGTCCATCGCGGCAAGGGAGCGGATATTGCGGCTTGCTGAAGACAGCGTGTTTGTGATGGGCGGAATGCATTTCCCTGCTCCGGGTTTTTTGAGCCTCTCGGGAGATGGTGACTGATTTTGTTTGTCAAACTCTCGTTACTCCTTGAATTGCAACAAAAAATATTAAAAACAAGTGAATATGGCATTAGTTCGGGGTGATTGTGTAATTTTGCACCGTATTTGCGAATATAAAGGAGTTTGAAGCGTTTTCATATATATGTAATCTTGTCCATACTTTTGTCGACCACGGTGTTTGCGCAACACGAAGGCAAAAGTGCGGTTGCAAGTAAAGATACGATAGACACGGTGACCGATTCGGTTGCCGTGGCACAGCAGTTGCGGTCAAGCCGGAGGATTGACTCTATCCGTGCTGTGATGTCCGAACGCCGCAAACACAAGAAGCCGGCTTTGCGCCCTTCGTTGAGGGCTACGTTTGACACCCCGGCGGATTCTATGCCGGTTGCGGCTGATACGGCGGGTCTTGTTGCCGATACTTTGGAAAACATTACTGTGGCTGATTCTATCGCTGAACTCGTAGTGCCCGATAGCGTGAAGCTGTTTTCTGACACATCGGATTCTGATACGGTAGTAGTGTCCGGTAAGATGATTGAAGCTCCTGATTCGTCGAAAGTGTCGCCTGACAGTGCGGCAGTTGATACTGTTTCCCGCGGTAAGATTGTGCGTTCGATGGTCGACCTTGATAATGTCGTGGACTTTTCGGCAAAGGATTCGCTCGTGATGTTCGGTCAGAACAAAGCGTTTATGTATGGAGAGTCGAAAGTGGTGTATGGTGAAATCGACCTTGCCGCCGACGAGCTTCAGATGGATATGAAAGAGAGCACCGTGTATGCCGTAGGCCGTGCGGATACTACTGGCGAGATAATCGGCTCTCCGGTTTTCAAGGACAAGAGCGGGGAATATGAGTCGAAGACCATGCGCTACAACTTCAAGACCGAGCGCGGGTATATCACTGACGTTGTAACCCAGCAGGGCGAAGGCTATCTTACCGGTGGCAAAACGAAAAAAATGGAGGATAACACCTACTTCATGGAGGACGGACGGTATACCACTTGCGACGACCATGAGCATCCCCACTTCTATATGCAATTGACCAAGGCTAAAGTCGTGCCGAAGAAGAATGTGGTGTCCGGACCCGCATATATGGTGCTGTGCGACGTGCCGCTCCCTCTCGCCGTGCCGTTCGGATATTTCCCTTTCTCCTCGAAATATTCGTCGGGTATAATAATGCCTACGTTCGGCGACGACTATCAGCGCGGGTTCTATCTTAGTGACGGAGGATATTATTTCGCGATTAACGATTATGTCGACCTTGCCTTGACAGGTGAAATCTATACTAAAGGGTCGTGGGGGCTTGCCGCGCGGTCGTCGTACAGGAAGCGTTATAAGTTCTCCGGAAACTTCGATATGAGTTATCTGACGACAATTAATGGAGAAAAGGGCGATCCCGACTATTCAAAACAAAAGAATTTCCGTATCAGTTGGACTCATACGCAGGACACCAAGGCAAACCCGAACATGACTCTTTCGGCAAGCGTGAATTTTGCCACGAGCGGTTATTCGCGCAACGATGTGAATAGCTATTATAATTCGTCGTTCACGGAAAACACAAAGAACAGTACGGTGAATATGTCGTACCGCTTCAGCTCGAAGTTCCAGATGTCGACTACGGCATCGCTCACACAACGTTCGCAGGACTCCACGCTGTCGGTGTCGTTCCCTAACATCACGTTGTCGCTGTCGCAGGTCGCGCCGTTCAAACGCAAGCGTATGGTGGGGTCGGAGCGTTGGTATGAGAAAATCAAGTTGTCGTATACAGGCTCGTTCCAGAACAATCTGACGGCAAAGCAGAACGAATTTTTCAAGAAGAGTTTGATAAGGGACTGGAGCAATGGTATGCGCCATAGTGTGCCGGTATCGGCCACGTTCAGTCTGTTCGACTATATAAATGTGTCGCCGAGCCTTCAGATGCAGGACAGGATGTACACGCGCAAAGTGCGCCGTTCGTGGGATCAGGGGGAAATGAAAGAGGTGATGGACACCACCTACGGATTCTATAACATTTTCGATTTCAGTGCGTCCGTCACTCTCGATACGAAAATCTACGGATTTTTCCAGCCGCTGAAGTTCATGGGCGACAAGGTGAAGATGATACGCCACGTGATGAGCCCTTCGATTTCGTTCAGCGCATCGCCCGATTTCTCGTCGCCTTTCTGGGGATACTGGGGCAATTATAATTATGTTAACAGTCAGGGCGCGCCGGTGAACCGCAAGTACAGTTATTTCTCCGACGGAATATTCGGTTCTGTCGGTCAGGGCAAGACGGGACAGGTGAGCATGTCGATTTCCAATAACGTGGAGATGAAAGTGAAAAGCGACCAGGACAGCACCGGAATGAAGAAAATATCGTTGATTGAGAATTTCACTATCGGTCAGTCGTACAATTTTGCCGCCGATTCCCTTAATTGGAGTAATGTCAGCACGTCGTTGTCATTGCGCCTTGTGAAGAATTTCAATCTTAATTTGTCGGCCACGTGGGACCCGTATACCTATCAGCTTAACGAGAACGGCTCGCCTGTGCGGGTGAATGTGCCGCGGTGGAAAGCCGGAAAAGGATGGATTAAGCTTATGAACACCGGTACGTCGTTCAGTTATACTTTCAACAACAACACTTTCAAACGAAAGAAAAAGGACGACGGCAAGTCGTCCGGCACGTCGCAACAAACCGATGACGGAGTGGACAGCATTGAAGATTATGACTCGTCAGGAAATAAAAAGGAAAATAAGAAGGATACCGGCTACGACCTCGACGATGACGGATATGTGAAGTGGAGTTTCCCATGGAGTCTGACAGTGAACTATTCCGTCAACTACGGATACGGCGATTTCGACAAGGAAAAGATGGACTATAAAGGCAAGTGGACGCAGAATCTGAGCTTCAGCGGGCGTGTGCAGCCTACGAAGGGTTGGAATTTCAATTTTTCGGCGAGCTATAATTTCGACACGAAAAAGCTGGCCTATATGAACTGTACCATATCGCGCGACCTGCATTGTTTCACGATGAGTGCGAGCTTCGTGCCGGTTGGCCCCTACAAATCCTATAATTTCCATATAGCCGTGAAATCGTCGCTGCTGCGCGACTTGAAATACGACAAGCGGAGCAGCTCCAACAATGGTGTGGACTGGTACTAAATTTTAAACTTTATGGAATCCATCAGACAAATTTACAGGATAGGGCACGGCCCTTCGAGCAGTCATACTATGGGGCCTATGCGCGCCACCAAGATGTTCGTGAAGCGTATAGGCGACAAGCCTGTGGCAAAATTCGTGGTAACGCTGTATGGCAGTCTTGCCGCGACAGGCAAAGGGCACTTCACGGATGCAGCTATTTTGGATGTGCTTCATTGCATAGCTCCTGTCGAGATAATCTGGAAGCCTGATGTGTTTTTGCCGTTCCATCCTAACGGCATGCTTTTCGAGGCGTTTGACGGTGAGGGGCGGAAGCTGGATAGCTGGACAGTGTTCAGCATAGGCGGCGGTACGCTCGCCAACGAGGAGTTCAACGAGCAGCAGGTGGAGCACGTCTACGATATGTCGACGATTTCCGACATTCTTGCATGGTGCGACCGGAATGGATATTCATATTGGGAATATGTCGAGAAATGCGAGGGTAAGGATATTTGGGAATATCTGGAGGAAGTGTGGAATGTGATGCAAAAAGCGGTGAAGCGTGGATTGAACACGGAAGGTGTGATTCCCGGAGGACTGGGCTTGCCGCGCAAGGCGTTGACTTATTATGTGCGTTCCGCAGGTATGAGCGGGAGCTTGCGCAGCCGTGGATTGATTTATTCATATGCGCTCGCTGTGGCGGAGGAAAATGCTTGTGGCGGAAAAATCGTTACCGCTCCTACTTGTGGCTCGTGTGGGGTGATGCCTGCGGTGCTTTATCATCTGAAAGAGGCGCACGGCGTGAGCGACCAGCGCATATTGCGCGCTCTTGCTACCGGCGGGTTGTTCGGCAATGTGGTGCGCACCAACGCTTCCGTCTCGGGAGCCGAAGTGGGATGCCAAGGCGAAGTGGGCGTGGCGTGTGCTATGGCTGCGGCTGCTTCCTGCCAATTGTTCGGAGGCACGATTGCCCAGATTGAATATGCGGCGGAAATGGGGCTTGAGCACCATCTCGGTCTTACGTGCGACCCGGTGTGCGGGCTGGTGCAGATTCCGTGCATCGAGCGTAACGCCTTTGCGGCTGCGCGCGCTTTCGACGCCAATTCCTACGCCACGTTTACCGACGGACGGCATCGTGTCAGTTTCGACCAAGTAGTCGAGGTGATGAAGCGTACCGGCCACGACCTTCCGAGCCTTTACAAAGAAACTTCGCGCGGAGGTCTTGCCGCCAATTTCGATGATTAGCGGGACTGTGTTATTTGTTGGGGATGAGGGTTAGTTCTGTGATTACCGGGAGATGGTCGGAAAGGTCTGTCTTGACGACTGCCGGTTCGGTGGCCTTCCAGTTTCCGGAAGGGTATGTTAATATGTAATCCAATTTTTTCACAGGGTTTTGTGCCGGGAATGTCGGCGCTTCTCCTGTCATTTCTTTCCATCCTGATTCTGAGAAAGTGGCTATGACTCCCGATTTTTTGCCGGTGTTGAAATCTCCTCCGAGTATTACAGGGCATTTGTAGCTATTGAAATGCCCGGCAATCGTTTTTGCCTGTATTTCTCTTGCCTGTTCGTCTGTATGGTCTAAATGTGTCGACGCGAACACTATCGTGTCGCCTTTTATTTCAAACAATCCTTCTGCCAGTGCCCGCTGTTCGCTGTTCTTGGGATTGGGAAGCATTGTCTTTTCTGCCCGTATGGGAGGGTATTTGGACAGAATTCCTATTCCGTAATATCCGCCAGCAAAGTCGATGGTTTTTGCGTAGAAGCCGAACATTCCGGTTGCTGCCGCTATTTCCGAGAGCATATTCCGTCCGTTCTGGTGCGGGGTGGCCACACGTTCTGTCATCACGTCGATTTCCTGCAATGCGACAAAGTCGGGGTTGTATCTTTTTATCAGAGAGGCTATTTGTTCATTGGTGGCTCTTTCTCCGAATCTTAGGTTGAAGGTCATTACACGCAATTTAAGCGTGTCCTGTGCATTTGCCGCAAATGTTATGGCAAGGATTAAAGCTGCAAGCAATCTTCTCATCGTATATAATATTAATAAGGTGTAGATATTGCAAAGTTACGTTTTTTATTTAATTCCGTATTCAACTTTTATATAATTAAAAATTTTATTTTACCCCCCCCCATTAGAAAAATAATTATTTTTATTGTTGTGATTAAATAAAATATTATATTTGCATCGTGAAAATATACTAAGCCTAAAAAAGATAGAAATTTAATAATTAACAATTAGCCATTATTCAATCTTATGAAAGAACGGATTTTAAAAACGCTAAAATTCTTGTCACTGGCAATAGTGCTTGCTTTTGCGTTCCCGGTTGCGGCCCAGCAGGCTGGAATTGTGGTCAAGGGGCAGGTCGTAGGTGACGAGGGTGAGCCGTTGGCGGGTGTTACGGTTATTTCTACCGACGGTAAGGCCGGAACGGCTACTGATGTCGATGGTAATTATGTATTGAGGCTAACGGCCCCTACGACTCTTACCTTTTCTTATATCGGTTATGAGACCGAGAAAGTGAAGGTGACTAAGTCGGGCACAAGAAATGTGGAAATGTCGTCATCCAACCTTATGCTTGACGATGTAGTTGTCGTAGGTTACGGTACGCAAAAGAAAATCAATTTGACCGGGTCTGTGCAGAGCGTCAGCAGCGACGAGATTATCAGGCGCAGTGTCTCTACCGGTTCGGCTGCTTTGCAGGGTATAGTGCCGGGCTTGAGCGCCGTAGTTTCTTCCGGTCAGCCGGGTAACGACCAAGCGTCGCTTAAGTTGCGCGGGCAAGGCTCGCTCAACTCTTCTACCTCACCTCTTATCCTTATCGACGGTATAGAGGGCGATATGAACCGTATCGACTTGAACACTGTAGAGTCGATTACGGTGTTGAAGGATGCTGCTTCTGTTTCTATTTACGGTTCGCGCGCGTCTAACGGTGTGATTCTTGTCACTACCAAGCGTGGTAAGGAGGGCAAGGTGAACGTGTCGTTCAACGGATATGCCGGTGTGAATATGCCTACTACGCTGCCGAAGCCGGTGGGTGCTGTACAGTATATGCAGGCTGTCGACGCTGCCCGTGTCAACAACCATCAGGACCCGCAGTATACGGATATGATTGCTTTGTATCAGAACGGCGGGGTTGACAATATGACATATTTCGATACCGACTGGCTTGGTTCGGTGCTTAAGGACTATGCGTGGACACAAAATTATTCGGTAAGCGTGAGCGGAGGTAACGACCGTGCGAAAGTATATGCATCCGCGGGCTATTACAAGCAGGAAGGTATGATTGAAAACAACGAGTTCTCCCGTATGTCGCTGCGTGTGAATACAGATACCAAGGTCAACGACTGGCTGCGTGTGGGCGCCGATGTAAGCGTGCGTCAGGCGAATGCCTTGTCGCCGGCTATGGCTTCGGCTTCCACTATCATAGGCTACGCTATGACTTTCTCTCCGTTGTTGCCGGGCATCAATGCCGACGGTACGTATGGCAAGGGTAACGACTCCGCTCTCAACCCTATCGCTTTGACTCGTAATGGCGGGCGCAATAAGAGCACGGCTCCTGAATACATTGTACGTGCGACGGTGAATATCGACCCGTTCGAGGGATTGAACATCTTCGGCGCATATTCTTGGAAGAGGAACGATGCGGAGACGAGCGCGTTCCAGACTCCGTATGACTATTATGAAAACGGGGAGCTCATAGGGTCGTATCCTTCTACCGGGTCTTCCGGCTCGGAGCAATGGGGTGTGACTGTTGCCAAACAGTTCAACTTGCAAGGTACATACGAGAAGACTTTTAATAAAAAGCATTATTTCAAGGCAATGCTCGGTTTCCAAAGCGAGCAACTCGATTATCATTGGATTACTACCGGCCGTTCAGGTTATAATTATGAGGGTTACGAGGACCTTGTGCATGGCGACGCGAGCACGGCTACCAACTCGAGCAACCGTTACGCATGGGCGATGTTGTCGTATTTCTACCGTTTCAACTATATCTATGACAACCGCTACCTGTTTGAGGTCAACGGCCGTTATGACGGTACTTCCCGCTTCAAGGCTGGCAACCGTTGGGGATTTTTCCCGTCGTTCTCGGCAGGATGGCGTATCTCTGAAGAAGAGTTCTATGAGCCTGTAAAGGATGTTGTCAACGAGATGAAGTTGCGTGCTTCTTACGGTGAGCTTGGTAATCAGGCCATAAGCGGATATTATCCGTATTCCGCTTCAATCAGCAGCAGCACGGCTTACGGATATTGGTTCGACGAGGAATTCTCGCCGGGCGTGGCTCAGACGCAGCTTGCCAATGAGCAGATTTCTTGGGAGAAATCGCGTCAGGTCGATGTGGGTGTCGATTTGGCGTTTTTCAACAACCGTTTCTTGGTTACCGGCGACTATTATATCCGCTATATCGACGATATGTTGCAGCAATTCCCGGTGCCTTTGTTCGTGTCTATGACATCGCCGTGGCAGAATGCCGGTTCGATGCGCAACAACGGTTGGGAATTGTCATTGACATGGCAGGACCGTGTGGGTGATTTCAGCTACTATATCCGCGGTAATCTCTCCGATGTGAAGAATACTGTCACCAACCTGTACGGAAAAGAATATGTCGGTACTACTATCACGCGGGAGGGCGATCCCTACGGCTCTTGGTACGGATATGTGGCCGACGGCCTTTTCCAGTCGCGCGAGGAGATTGAAAGCACTCCGGTGTATGGAGGCAACAAGGACAACGTGGAGCCCGGATATATCAAATATGTCGATATTGACAGCGACGGCGACATCGACGGTGACGACCGTACCATTATCGGCAATCCGTCGCCGCGCTATGAGTTCGGTCTTACCGTGGGCGGCGAATGGAAAGGATTGGATTTCTCTGTATTCTTCCAAGGCGTAGGCAAGAAGGATGTTTATTATTCAGGTGGCGGCGCGCGTCCGCTTTCGGGCAACAGCACAATCTACGAGCATCAGTTCGACTGGTGGTCGGAGGACAACCGCGATGCCAAGTATCCTATCTTGTTGCAAGATCCGACAGGAGCTAACCAGAACAATATAATTTCTTCTTTCTGGGTTAAGAGCGGTGCTTATTGCCGTCTGAAAAACGTGGTTGTAGGCTACACTCTCCCGAAAGAATGGGTGGAGAAGGCTATGTTGTCGAAGGTCAGGATTTATGCCAGCGCACAGAATGCGTTGACCATAAGAAACAACTTCTACAAAGGTTTCGACCCTGAAATAAGTAGCGGTGGAGCTTCGATGTATCCTTTGAATATGTCGTTCTTATTTGGTCTTAATGTGGAATTTTAATCTATTGGAAAGATGAAGAAAACAGTTATATACAAGTTGTCGGCTATAATGGCGGTGGTTGCCGCCGCCGCTTCGTGCTCCGATTTCCTCGACAAGAAGAATCCTTCTTACGATACCGAGGGATTCTACGAAACGGAAGCCGGTTTGAGGGAAGGTGTCACCGGCGTTTATTCGGCATGCTATTTCGAGCAGAACTGGGATGTGCCGTTCTGTATCGTTGCCGACCATTACACGGCCTACGGCCTTGAACAGAACGAGAACAACTCCATCGGAGCCGGTGGAGGTTTGAATCCCGACCAGTCGTATGTGCAGACTTTGTGGTCAGGGGCGTATACAATAATAGCGCGCGCCAATTCCGTTATTTACGGAGCGCGTGACAATATCGCAAATATGTCCGACGAGGCTCACCAGTATTATGCCGAGGCGCGTGTGGTGAGGGCATACGCTTACTATCTGCTGGTTTCGGCTTTCGGCGATGTGCCATTCTTCACTTCTCCGGTCACTGTCGACCAGTATAACGCCGGCCGCACCCCTAAGGGCGAAATAATCAATTACCTTATCGAGGATGTCGACGACGCGGCCAACGATCTTGACTGGACTGCGCCGCAGCGCGGGCGTGTCGATAAGGCTACGGCCTACGGACTGATTTCGCGCATGGCTTTGTTTGCCGGCAGTTTCAATGTCGACGGAAAAGGCACGGAATATTTCCGCACGGCCGCCGACTATGCGCAGATGGTAATCGGACAGCGTCATCTGGCTGACAACTTCCATGATTTGTTCACTCCGGAAGGGCAGACCAAGAGCGATGTGCAGGATGAAATCCTTTGGGAGCTTGTCTACTCCAACGATGCCTCGAAAATGACCCATACAGTGGGCTATGGGCATTCTTCACGCTACTACGGCTCTTCCGTGCGTTTCCCGAGCTCGCTGATTGTCGATACATACGAGTGTAAGGACGGTTTGCGTATCGACGAGTCGCCGCTCTACGACCCGACGCATCCTACCCGCAACCGCGACCCGCGTTTCCGCGAGACGCTTGCCGGACATGGCGACACTATCGACTTCTATAACGGCAGCGCGATGAAGATGGTGCTCAATATCTATGATGAGAAGACCCGCTTCTATCCGCGTCGTAATAACTGGTACAATGCGCAGAATACCGACGTTACGACCACTGCCCCCTCGATTGTCAACACGGGCGTGGGATATGTGTGGCGCAAATATGCCAACTATGCTACCGAAATGCTTCAGGCTGCCACTACCAATATCATTCTTATGCGTTATGCTGAGATTCTTCTCAACTATGCTGAGGCCAAGATTGAATTGGGCGAGCTCGACCAGACCGTCTACGACGCTATCGACGAGGTGCGCGGACGTGCCGGCATGCCGGGCGTTTCAGCCGACCGTAAGGGTAATATCGACAAGATGCGCCAGCTGGTAAGGCGTGAGCGTAAAGTGGAACTGGCATTGGAAGGCCTGTTGTTCGTCGACGTGCGCCGCTGGGGTATATGTGATTTGCTCAACCAGTATCCTTCTTATGGGCAGCCGTTGGCCGACGTGAGGTATGAAGGCATGGCCGGATGCATACCCAACTTCAAGGCTTCCGAGCGCAACGACCTTAACGATATTGCGGTCTATACCGGATATGCCGACAAGTTGCGCGTGCGTGACCGCAACCGCTATTGGGACGATAAATTCACGTGGTGGCCGATACCGCGCACAGAGACCGACCGTGACCCGAATCTTACGAATCCCGGTTATTAACAGACAATGTAGATGAAGAATAAACTGATATATGGCGTGTTCTTGTCAGTCCTGCTCTTTGCTTGGGGCAGGGCTGAGGGAATGCCGTCGGCTGTGGTCGAGTCGGACGCTACGGTGGCGTTGAAGAACGACAGCGTGCGTATCGACTTCTCTAAGGAAGGACCGTTCGACATTGTAGGGCTGCGGTTCGGTGGCAAACAGCTTGTGTCGAAAAAAGGCGCAAACTACTATCCGTGGCTGCTGACATACAAAGGACCGCAGGGCGAGAATCCGCTGTTGCGCCCTTCTACCGGCATTTATCACGGTTATAAGGAAGTAAGCACCGGCGGTAACGCCGCCTTGGAGTTCCGTTGGAGTCTCATACTTACCTATGAGGATACCGTGCCGGTGAGGATGACCGTGACGCTTCCCGACAACTCGGGGCTGTTGCGGTGGAACATCGAGGCCGGTACACCCGACGGATGGGTGGTTAGCAACACGGAGTTTCCGCGCATAACAGTCGACCGTCCCGATGATGCCAAGCTGATAACTTCCGGCGGATGGGGTGCTGAATACACGTTTTCGTTGCCGCGGACTTATTATTCGGAATATCCTTCAGTTACCGGGGCGATGCAGATGATGCTTCTCCACAACAACGACGGCGCGTTCTATTACGCTACCTACGACAAGGAGGCTTGCGGAAAGCAGTATCGGGCAGTGGTCACTACCGGTTCCGTGACGCTTCTCACTTCTGTCGTCAATTCCGAGGGGTGGTCGAATCAAGATGGCATGTACGTGATGCCGTGGACGGCTGTCATGGGATTTTCAGACAAGGGATGGCGTGACGCTGCTGTAAGATGGTATCGTCCGTTCACTTTCGAGACCGAATGGGGTAATAAGACGTTGGCTCAGCGCGGCATTCCGCAATGGCTTCTCGACACCGATACGTGGATTCGTGTCAAGGGCATAAGCAAGGAGGCTGTCGATGCCGTGCATAAGTCTATCGACCTCTACGGCGAAGGGCTGTTCGTACATTGGTACTATTGGCACAACTATCCTTACGACACGCATTATCCCGATTATTTCCCGGCGAAGCCCGGTTTCGACAAGCTGGTTGCCGGAGTGCAAGCGCGGGGATGCCACACGGTGCCGTATATCAACGGCCGTCTGTGGGACCCGGATGCCGACAGCTACAAGGCACTCGGCGGGGCTTCAGCTTCGTGCCGCAAGCCTGACGGAACGCTGTATACCGAAATTTATCCCACCTCCAAGGTGCTGAATACCGTCACTTGTCCGGCTTCCGGATTGTGGCGCGGCATAATAGCCGGTCTTGTCGACCGCATACAGAAAGAGCTGCATACCAACGGCGTGTATATCGACCAGATAGCCGCCGCGGCGCCGCAGCCTTGCTGGGCCGGCAACCACGGCCATGCGAAAGGTGGTGGCAGTTATTGGCCTAAGGCATACCGCCATTTGGTGGACTCGATACGCGCCAATTTCCTGCAACCGGGCAATATTCTGGTAAGCGAGGAGAACGCGGAATGCTATATCGACAAGTTCGATGTGCTTCTGACTGTCAATTCCCCGCACGGCGACTGCCACATAGTGCCGTTGTTCCCGATAGTATATTCCGACAGGCTTATCACCTCGGCATATACCTATCATCCCAACGACAGGGTCAATCGCGGCGATTTCCTCTACCAGACGATGCAGTGCTTCCTCTATGGCTCGCAGCTCGGCTGGGTGGACCCTGTCCTGCTGATGCGCGACGAGGCCAAGCGTGAGGCACAGTTCCTGAAGACGCTTTCAGAGTTGCGCAAAGGGCAGCACGATGTGTTCGTAGGCGGACGCTACATTCGGGAAATCATCCCTTCTGGCGACAACCCAAAGGTCGATGTCGTGGGGTTCGGCAACTACAACGTGGTTTGCGGTTCCGAATGGCTTTCGGCTGACGGCAAGAAAGTGCAATATTATGTAAATATGGACGGAAAGGATCATAGCGTGGTTTTGCCCGACGGTAAGGAAATCACCGTCAAGGCTCTTTCCGGATTAAGGATAGATTATTAGAGCGATGAAGAATTTATGTTTGTTAATATTGTCGATAGCTTGTTGTATGTCCCTCAATCTGTGGGGACATACGACATGGTCGCTGCAAGGAGTGGATTATAGGGTCGACACCCTGTCGCACGTCAAGATAGGTCCTGCCACAACGCAGACAAATCTTGTGCTCGACGGACCGGTTACGCTTAAACTGTTCTACACCACGACTGACTTTACCGATCCTGATGTGGATTTGAGGGTGGTAATGGGAAAGGATAATCTTTTGAGCAATGTGACGGTGCCCGATATGCCGGCTTCGCACGACGATGACCAAAATGTGTATTTCGCCGGGGTCAACGCCGACTTTATCGGAGGCATGGGGCCTATCGGGACTACTGCCGTAGACGGTGAACTTTATAAAAGCTACAAAGGCGACGATTGGGACGCTTTTGCCGTGACAGCCGATAAGCGGCTGTTCATAGGGTCGCCTTATGCTACTTTCCGTATGGTTTCGTTGAGCGGAGGTGAAGGCGACGCAATCAATGCGGTCAATAATACGCGGGCTTCCGGGGAGTTGATACTCTACACTTCGCGTAAAGGCTCTTCTACCGGCACTTCGGCCGACGGCGTGGAAGTGGCTGCCGTGCAGGTCGACGGCCCGCTGAAATCTTCAGGGGCAACGCAGATAAGGATTACAGGCTCTCCGGTTGAGGGCGTTGGCAATATGGCCATTCCGGAAAACGGATTCGTATTGTCGGGCAACGGCTATCACGAGAGGATATTGCTTGCAATGAAAGAAGGCGACATTCTGGAAATTACGCCTACCATACCGTTCGATTATGTCCCGGTTGAGGGGATAGAGCAGATGTGCGGAGGAAGGCCTCTTATTTTGCAGGACAATCAGATTCTCAATACTTCGGGTGTGCTCGACCATCTTTCCACCCGCCAGCCGCGCACGGCAGTGGGCTATAACGGCGATTTCACCAAAGTGGTGATGATGGTAATCGACGGTCGGCAGATGGGCGGTTCGGCCGGAGTGACCTCTATGGACCTTGCCGCCATTATGCAGTGTGTCGGTTGCACGGAGGCTCTCAATTTTGACGGAGGCGGCTCGTCGACGCTCTATGTCAACGAGTTCGGGGTGCTTAACGTGCCGAGTGACGGACGTAACCGCGCGGTGAAGAACGGCTTGTTCCTCTCTACTCCGGTGCAGGAAGACAACAGCATAGCGGAAATACGCTTTGCCGATTATGTGAAAAAAGGGAAGGGGGAGGTCTTGAGGAGCCGGTGATTTACGGATATAACTCCAAAGGGCTGCTGGTCGATACCGATGTCGACGGGTTCACATTGCAGTGCGACGAGGCGTTGGGCGATGTTCAGGCCGGAGGGCAGTCGGTGATGATTGACGGCGACGGGCAGGCCTATCTGTACTGGGGCAACCCCTTCTGTTACTACGTCAAGCTGAACGAAGACATGATTTCTTATTCAGGCGAGATAGTGAAAGTGCCCATGACTGTCGAGGCTTTTGGTCGCCGTGAGGGCAATG
>ENA-ORSJ01000530-ORSJ01000530.1-human-gut-metagenome-genome-assembly--contig:-NODE-530-length-40903-cov-3.089331_pt1 | contig 40903 bp, 34 predicted proteins | sample MGYA00242191_ERZ509158 | MGnify/ENA primary metagenome ERZ509158 (study PRJEB26280, sample SAMEA2338623) | human gut metagenome | biome: human gut; feature: human-associated habitat; material: faeces...
GAGATCTGAAGATGCTTATAACATTATTCTTGAATCAATTCAAAACAGTTTCTTATTTTGAAGCGTGGAAAAGAAGTAATTCCTGCCATGCTTTTTGGCATACCCTCGCTCGATTGTTTTCTTTCTGTTTTTCGTCAGCAGATAAATCTGAATTCCGTATATTTGTTGCTTTCCAAACTATTGTTGCTATGAATATCTCTTGTTTTGTCAATGATTATAGGGAAGCGTTCGGAGAATGTGCTCCTTTGCCTGTTCTGTTCTTTTATTCAGACACTCCTTTGGCCGACACAGAGAAAACCGGAGGCTGCTTTTTTAAGGTGCTGCAACGTGTGCGTCAGGGAATTCCGGTGAGTCTGAACGGAGAAGTAATCGGTTGTGGTGGAGGTAAGTTTTATACCGGATTTGCGTCGATGCCTGAATATGTTCCCGATTTTGTTTCGCAGAAAGAACATTACAAGCAGACACCCGGAATGGTGGCGGATTATATAAAGCAGCTCGGACTTGAAGCGGCCGGCAAGAAGTTTCTGAATTTCGTGCGGGCTGATCAGGTAGACGACGGTTTTGAAGATGCCGAAGGACTTTTGTTTTTTGCCACTCCCGATATACTTTCCGGTCTGTGTGCCTGGGCATTCTATGACAACAATTCGCCTGATGCCGTGACTTCCATGTTCGGTTCGGGATGTTCTTCTGTGGTATCGCTTGCCGTGAAGGAAAACAGGGATAAGGGAAGCCGCACCTTTCTTGGCCTGTTTGATCCTTCGGTGCGGCCGCATGTAGGGGAGAATGAATTGAGTTTTGTCATTCCTTTTCATCGGTTTAAAACCATGTGCGTAACTATGCGGCAATGTTGTCTGTTCGGTACACGTGCCTGGGGTAAAGTAAAAGAAAGGATAAACGGGCATTGCAGCGGCATTTGAGTTTTTTGGCAATTTCCTTGATTCTCCCCTTAATATTCAGTACATTTGTTTTTTTAAACAGGGGTACTATGGGGTTGCACAAAATATCGTTTGCTGTTGTTTTCGTTTTGCTTATGCTGCCGGGCGCCGTTCCTGCCGTTGCAGCGAACTCGGGGAACTTCGCCACATGGAGTCTGATAAAGGTGGATTACAGAATGACGCATAAGCTGGGATTTGTCGGTTATGCGGAATTTCGTTCCAAAGACAATCTGAAGCACACCGACCGTTGGACTTTGAGCGCGATGCTGAATTACAGGCTGAATTCTTATTTGAAGGTTGAAGGAGGGTACGCTTTCCATTATCGGTATAAAGGCGAAGGTATCTGGGGTGTCCGTAACCGCTATAAATTGGGCTTGACGGGCACTTTAGGCTGGAGCAATATAAAGCTGTCTCTTCGTGAAAGATTGCAGCGTACAACGGCTGACGGCGTGTCGGAAGACAGGTTGCGCTCGCGGCTTAAGCTGAGTTATTCTTCTGGCAAGAGTGTGTTGTCTCCTTATTTCTCGGCGGAACTTTTTCAGCCTTTGGGTGACGACGCTTTTTTTACTGTCAGCAGAATGCGTTACCGTCCGGGAATTGTGTTCAAGCTTTCAAGGGTCTGTTCATTGGACTTGTTTTATTGCCGGCAATATGAACCGAAAGAATGCCGCAATATCATGGGGGTAGAGTTGGGGCTGAAATTCTGAAACTCTGCAGGTCGGTCCGGGTAATCAAGGCAAGGCTATGCGTGCTAAGATGTGGCGGTGCAGGACAAGGAGGCCATGCAAGCCGCATGGAAATCTGCCATTCCCATGAAAATCTGTATCTCTAGCCTAGAGATATAAATCTCCAGCTTAGAGATACATGTCTTCAGGCTGAAAATATATATCCAGCCTGGATATGAATTTTCTGTAAAGTCCGGCGGTTTTTTTTATGGTCAGAATACGCCTTTGCCGGATGCAGACTGTTTGTGTTCGGAATACGGGATGAAGCAGGCCACCCGCTATTTCGCTCAGCGGAGTCATGACAAACGCTCGTTCCGTCATCAGCGGATGCGGAAGTACAAGTTCTGGAGAGTTAAAAACAATGTTGTCATACAGAAGCAGATCGATGTCTATCACCCGGTCGGAATAAACGCCCTTCACGGACTTTTTGCTGCGTCCCATCGCTTTTTCTATGTCTTGTGTGAGGTGCAGTACTTCCAGCGGGGGAAAAGCCGTTTCTACGCACGCCGCTGCGTTCAGAAAGCTGTTTTCCGAGTCGAATCCCCAGGGAGCGGTTTCATAAAAAGAAGAAAGGGAAACAACTTTCCCTATCTTCTCTTTTATTGCTTCTATGGCTCTGAGCATGTTTTGCTTTTTGTCGCCCAGATTGGTGCCTAATCCTAAATAAACTTTTGACACGTCACCGTCATTTATCGAGAATCAACATAGCGTCCCCATACGTGCCGAAGCGATAGTCTTCCTTGAGCGCCACATCGTAGGCATGCATGACAAGTTCGTATCCTCCGTATGCACATACCAGCATCAGCATGGTGGAAAGCGGCATGTGGAAGTTTGTAACCATGGCGTTAGCTACAGAGAATTCGTAAGGAGGGAAGATGAACTTGTTGGTCCACCCTTCGAACTCTTTCAGATGGCCGTCTGTGCCCACCGCCGTTTCGATGGTGCGCATGACGGTAGTTCCTACGGCACACACCTTGTTTCCCCGGTCTTTGGCCTCGTTGACAATCCGGCAGGCTTCGGCATTGACAAACATCTGCTCCGAATCCATCTTGTGTTTGGTAAGATCTTCCACATCGATGTCGCGGAAATTGCCGAGCCCGGCGTGCATGGTGATGAAGGCAAAATCTATTCCTTTGATTTCCATGCGCTTCATCAGCTCGCGACTGAAATGGAGTCCGGCTGCAGGAACGGTTACTGCCCCTTCATTTTTGGCGAATATGGTTTGGAAACGTTCTTCGTCGAGCGGTTCTGCCGGACGGTGTATGAATGGAGGCAATGGCGGTTCTCCCAAGGCATAGAGTGCTTTCTTGAATTCGTCGTGCGGCCCGTCATAAAGGAAACGGAGCGTGCGTCCGCGCGAAGTGGTATTATCGATAACTTCGGCTACCATCGAGTCGTCGTCGCCGAAATAAAGCTTGTTTCCGATACGGATTTTCCGTGCGGGGTCTACCAGTACGTCCCACAAGCGGAGTTCTTCGTTCAGTTCGCGGAGCAGAAATACCTCGATTCTGGCTCCCGTCTTTTCCTTGTTTCCGTACAAACGTGCAGGAAATACTTTTGTGTCATTAAAGATAAAAGCATCCTTGTCATCAAAGTAGTTCAGAATATCCTTAAAAATGACATGTTCTATTTCGCCTGTTGACTTGTGTACAACCATCAGGCGCGATTCATCTCTGTACTTTGCCGGGTAAAGAGCGATTTTCTCTTCCGGCAGCTTGAATTTGAATTGTGACAGTTTCATCTTCTTCCTTTCTTTCCTTAATCGTTTATAACATCTATTTCTTGTTGGTTGAGCCATTGCTCGAAGTCGTCCACCTTCATGCAGTTTTCCAGCTTCACATCACCCACACGTGTGCGTATCAGTCCGGTCAGGTGCGCTCCGCTTTCAAGCGCTTCGCCGATGTCGCGCGCCAGTGCCCGTATGTAGGTTCCTTTGCTGCATACCACGCGTATCTTTATTTCGGGCAGGTTGCATTCCAGCAGTTCAATTTCGTCGATGACAAGAACTTTAGGTTTCAGTTCCACTTCATCACCTTTTCTTGCCAGGTCGTAGGCACGCTTCCCGTCGATCTTGCATGCTGAGAATGCCGGCGGAATCTGCTCGATTGTGCCGACAAATTTTTTCAGCGCTTCTTCCACCGCTTCTTTTGTGATGTGCTCTGTAGGGTATACAGCGTCTATTTCTTTCTCAAGATCAAACGACGGTGTGGTGGCACCTAGCTGAAGGGTGGCGATATATTCTTTGGTATGATGCTGAAACTCTTCGATGCGCTTCGTTGCTTTTCCGGTACAGATTATCATCACGCCGGTTGCCAGCGGGTCGAGCGTTCCTGCATGACCGACCTTTATCTTTTTTACTCCCAGCTTTCTGCTGATATGGTATCTTATTTTATTGACAACCGCGAACGATGTCCATCGGTACGGCTTGTCGAAATACAGCACTTCTCCTTCCTTGAAATTCATCAAACCAATTCTAAATTATAACCCATTAATATCATGGCAAGTATTATTCCTCCTACGATAATCCGGTACCATCCGAAAGCTTTGAATCCGTATCTGGTGACAAAGCTGATGAAGAATTTGATGGCCAGCATCGCCACTATGAAAGCTACTACGTTTCCTACTATCAGCGCAGTGAGATTGGAGGTTATGATTTCAATGCCTCCGTCCATGAAAAGTTTGGCCATTTTATATACGGTGGCCGCAAACATGGTAGGAACTGCCAGGAAGAATGAAAATTCTGCCGCGGCTTTCCGTGTGAGCTTCTGTGCCATACCTCCTACGATGGTGGCCATGGAGCGTGACACGCCCGGTATCATTGAGATACATTGGAAAAGTCCGATGATGAAGGCGCGCTTTTCGGTCATTTGGGTATTTTCTTTTCCGTTTCCGAATATTTTGTCGCAGAACAGCATGAATACGCCTCCCACGATCAGCATGACTGCTACTACCGTTACGCTTTCAAGCATTTCGTCGATGAAGTCGCTGAAAAGCAGACCAAGAACGGCCGCCGGAATGAAAGCTACCAGAAGTTTCCAGTAAAAGTCATACTTGTGGAGAAAACGTTGCAATGCGCCGCTTCCTTCGGGAACCGGTGTGTGGTTCAGCCGGAAAAAGCGTTTCCAGTAAAGCACTACAACCGACAGGATGGCACCGAACTGGATGATAAAGGTAAATGCCTTTACGAACTCGGTGCTTTTTACTCCCAGCATGTTCTGTGCTATAATCATGTGTCCGGTTGAAGATACCGGAAGAAACTCGGTCAGTCCCTCAACAATCGCAATGATGATTGTCTGCAATAAATTCAAATCCCCTTCCATCATTTATCTGTTTTATTCGTTGTGTCTATATTGTCTGTTGTTTTGTCCGACGGTTTGCGCAGGATTCCGTAGATCATCGAGATAAATCCGATGAAGCATACGGCTGGCGCTACTTTGATGCGGCGTGCACTGAATATGTCCGGCTGAAAAGTAGTTTCTGTTGATCCGGGACCTGACATCAGCAGAAAGCCGATGATAATGACAATCATCCCTGCCGCAAGCAGGATGAAGTTTGTCTTGTCGAAGGCAAATTTTTTTCTGTCCATATTGTTTCTTGTTTTTATTGTTTTCTTTTGGAGTGCATCTTGAATTTATAAGTTGTAAAGGTCGCCCACTTTCATCCTGAGGTATTTGTTGATGGAAAAGTAGGCGCAGAGCGAAGTGATGGCAATTCCGAACACGAACACCGCACCCATAACGGTCAGCATTACCGCAGGGGTGATGATTTCCAGCAGTCCCCTTTCGTATTTCACTAGAAAATAAGCCATGCCTATCAGCAGCGCGTCAGCCATGGCCGAGGCCAAAACTCCTATCCATATGTGTCTTGTCATGAAAGGCCTGCGGATGAACGACCAGCTTGCTCCCACCAGTTTCATGGTATGGATGAGAAAACGTTTGGAATAAATGCCCAGTCGTATCGTATTGTTGATGAGCGCAAACGAGATGAAGGTCAGCAGCGCGGCCAGTCCGAGAAGAAAGAAACTGATTTTCTTGATGTTCCGGTTCACCGAATCCATCAGTTCTTCGGGATAGTTCACTTCCATCACCTTCTTGTTTGCAAGCAGTTCTTCCTGAATCCATTTCAGGCTGTCGGTGTTGGCATAAGCTGAGTTCAGCTTGATTTCGATGGATGCCGTGAACGGATTGTATCCCAGAAACTCGGCTGGGTCGGTTCCCATCGCTTCCGTCTGTTCCTTCAGAGCCTGCGCCTTGGATATGTATGTGGTCTGTTTGACGAAAGGCTTCTGTTCGAGTTTCTTCTGAAAGCTGATGATTTCCGGTTCTTTCATGTCGTCGCTGAGCACAACAGAGCAGGAAATGTTTTCGCGCACGTATACAGAAAGGTTGTTTGCGGTCATTACAAAGAAGACCACCATTCCGAGCAGCATCAGCACCAGCATCGTGCTGATGCATGAAGTGATGAACTGCATGTCGAAAAATGTTCCGTTTTTTCTGCTCATACTTATTTCTTTCTAAATACATAAATGATAGAGCTGCTGCGTTCTTTCGTTGCCAGCGAGCTGAACAATCCTTCTGTTCCGCTTGCCATTCCTTTCAGGAAAGGCAATGCACTTTTCTTGTATTTTTCACTCAGCATGGACACATAGAATGCGTCGAGTGGCATCGGGAGGAATTTGGTAAGAATAAAACCATGTTTGGCTCCGAATTGTTGCATAACGGCCGGAGAAAAATGCCATAAATGCCGCGGCACATCGTATGCTACCCACATTTCTTTGTATTTTTTTGCGTCGAACGAGGTCGGGTTCGGAACAGCCACCACCAGTATGCCTCTGTCTTTCAGAATGCGGTTCAATGTTTCCCATGTTTCGTTGAGGTGTTCCAGATGCTCCATGACGTGCCAGAGCGTAATGACGTCAAACGACTTGTCCTCTTTCTGCTCCAGCGTTTCGGGAGGATCTATGTCGAGTCCGAAATGTTCTTTGGCGAATGCCCGTGCCTGGGGGCTTTTCTCGATGGCTGAAACCCGCCAGCCTTTTTTCTTCATATAATGAGGGAAGTAGCCCGTGCCTGTGCCTATGTCGAGCAGGATTCCGCGGCTCAGCCCGCTGTGCCGCTTGATGAGGCGTGCCTTGCGTGCGAGCATAAAGCGGCGCACCCAGTGATAGATACGGTTTGTGAGGCCCTTGTTCGTGTCACTGTGTGAAATATAGTCGGGTGATTCGTAGTAGCGTCCGATTTCGTTTTCGGCAGGAAATGATTGCGTGAACAGAAAACCGCACTTCTTGCATCGCCAAATGTCGAATGATTCCCCCGTGGCATAATGATCTATGCACGTCATTTCCTTTTCAAAATGATTCTCTCCGCAGAGCGGACATTTGTCTATATTTCGTAGATTCACTTTAATCCCTAATTTCTTGCAAAGAAACAAATAAAATGAGCATGGGTCGTTTTTCTTTAAAAGTTTTTAAGAGATTCGGTGGTTTTCAGCAGGTTTTTATTATCTTCGCCCTCATTATTGAAACAGATATTGATGTGATATGGGAAATAAAAAACTGACACGCTCGAACAACCGCATGATTGCGGGAGTTTGTGCAGGAATAGCGGATTACTTTAACTGGGACATAACGCTGGTGCGTATCGTATATGTGCTGCTTACTTTCTTCACGGTATTTTCCGGAGGCATTGTCTACCTCGTTTTGTGGTTGATCATGCCGGAGGCCCCTCGGAGCGTGGAGTAAAAAGTTGACCCGGGAAGTCTTCCGGCCTGGCCGCCCAAGTCGGTTGACTTGCCGGCACAAATTGAAAAGCTTCCCGGGTCAGAATATTTGGTCATTCGGTTATCTCCACGCCTTTCAGTGTAGCCGAACTTGCTTCGGTAATGCGTACCTTCACGAAGTCGCCGATACGGTGTGTGCCGCGGTCGAATACAACAACCTTGTTTTGTTCGGTACGTCCGAAGAGCTGTTCTTTCGAGCGTTTCGACACTCCTTCGGCAAGCACTTCGAATGTCTTGCCTACATCTTTTGCGTTGCTTTCTGCCGAAAGTCTGTTCTGAAGTTCGATGAGTTCGTTCAGCCGGCGGATTTTCACATCCTCCGGAACATCGTCCGGCAGGTGTTTAGATGCGTATGTGCCCGGACGTTCAGAATATTTGAACATGAAAGCGGAGTCGTATGCACATTCGCGCATGAGCGAGAGCGACATCTGGTGGTCTTCTTCCGTTTCCGAGTGGAATCCGGAGAAGATGTCTGTGCTCAGACCGCAGTCGGGAATGATGCGCCGGATGGCTTCCACCCGTTCCAGATACCACTCACGGGTATATTTGCGGTTCATCAGTTTCAGAATGCGCGAGCTTCCGCTCTGTACGGGCAGGTGGATGTGTTTGCATACGTTAGGCATTTCTGCAATCACGCGGAGCGTTTCGTCGCTCATGTCTTTAGGATGCGAGGTGGTGAAGCGGATACGCATTCCGGGCACTGCCATGGCCACGGTTTGCAGCAGAGTAGGGAAGTCCACCGTTTTTCCGTCCTTCTCGAAATGATAGGAGTTTACGTTTTGTCCGAGCAGCGTCACTTCCTTGTAGCCTTTTCTTTCGAGATCATGAACTTCGTTCAGGATGCTTTCCACATCACGGCTCCGTTCGCGCCCCCTTGTATAAGGAACGATGCAGTAGTGGCAGAAGTTGTTGCATCCACGCATAATCGAAACGAAGCCCGAAATATGGTTCCCGCAGATGCGTGAAGGGATGACGTCGCGGTAGGTTTCGCTTGTCGACAGCTCTACGTTGATGGCTTTTTCTCCGTGTTCTACCGATGCGATAAGGTCGGGGAGAGTGAGATAAGCGTCGGGGCCGGCCACAAGATCTACATGATAGTTGTCGATCAGGTTGTTTTTCACGCGTTCGGCCATACATCCCAATACTCCCACAATCAGATTCTTGCGCTTTTTCCGGAGCGAATGGAAAAATTCCAGGCGGTTCAGAATTTTCTGTTCCGCGTTGTCCCGGATGGAGCAGGTGTTCAGAAATACGGCGTCGGCTTCATCAAGCGAATCGCATGGAGAATATCCCGCCATCTGCATGATGGAGGCAACTACCTCGCTGTCAGCCACATTCATCTGACATCCGTAAGTTTCGATAAACAGTTTCTTGTTTTCGTTTTCAGTTGCAGATTTAAAGTCTGCTCCTGTGGTTTCTTTTGTCATAGAGTTCTTTTATTTAAAAATTTGCCTGCAAAGATACCTGTTTCTTGGTTAACTTCCATGAAAACGGTAGGAGATAATGGATTTTATTCGTATCTTTGACCGGAACCTCATATGATTGGCCTTATGGATTTTATAACGATATTGGTATTCATGCTGGTCATGGCGGCTGTTTTTTATCAGCGTGTGACCGACAACATCCAGAAGAAAGCTGCGAAGAAAAAAACAGCCTCTCCGCATCAGACCTTTCAGCCTGTTCAGGAAAAGCCGTTTGTGCAGACCGAAGGGGAATATTCTGTACCATCATACATATCTGTGGAAGAAGGGCTGAAAAATACTTCTGTACGGAAAAAGAAAGAACGTAAGAAACGGAATGAAATGCCGGCGGAAAGAAAGGAGCAGGGCAAAGAGAAAGGCAACGAAATACATCCGTTGCCGTCCTTGAAAAATGCTTCCGAAGCGCGCCGCGCGTTTATCTATTCCGAAATATTCAATCGCAAATATGATTGAAGATCCCTTACCTGAATAACTTTGACTGATAACACTAAAAACACATTAATACCATGAATTTCAATTTTATTTCGGCGGTTGAGGCCGCCCATGTGATAAAGAACGGGGATATTGTCGGACTTAGCGGGTTTACTCCTGCGGGAAGTCCGAAAGCTGTGATGGCAGAGGTGGCGAAAATGGCGGAAGAAAAGCATGCGAAGGGCGAGGAGTTTCAGATAGGATTGATAACTGGAGCCTCGACGGGCGATTCGTGTGACGGGACGCTTACACGCGCCCATGCCCTTAAGTTTCGCGCTCCTTATACAACTAACGCAGATTTCCGCAAAGCGGTAAACAACGGAGAAATCAATTATACTGACATTCATCTTTCGCAAGTGGCTCAGCGTTTGCGCTCCGGCTTTCTGGGTCATGTGAACGTTGCGGTGATCGAGGCCTGCGAAATAACAGAAGACGGACGGGTATATCTGACCGCCGGTGTGGGCATAACGCCAACCATTGCGCGTTTGGCCGATAAGGTGATTATCGAACTGAACGCGGCTCATAGCAAGAAACTTATCGGTATTCACGACCTGTATGAAATGGAGCGTCCGCCTTACCGCCGTCCGATTCCCATCGTGCGTCCGAGCGACCGTATCGGTCTGCCTTATGTCCAGTTGGATTTGAACAAGCTGGTAGGCATCGTTGAGACGAACATGCCTGACGAGGCGCGGGGATTTCATGAGCCGGATGCCGTTACTGAAAAGATTGGCCAGAACGTGGCCGAATTTCTGTCGGCAGATATGAAGAGAGGAATCATCCCTTCCACTTTCCTTCCTTTGCAGTCGGGAGTAGGAAATATAGCCAATGCCGTGCTGAGCGCATTGGGAAAAGACCAAAGCATTCCGCCTTTTGAAATGTATACGGAAGTGATTCAGAATTCTGTTATCAAGCTGATAAAAGAAGGCCGGGTGAAGTTCGGAAGCACCTGCTCGCTGAGTGTGACGAATGATTGTCTGGAAGATATCTACGATAATATGGATTTCTTCCGCCATAAGCTGGTTCTCCGCCCGTCCGAAATATCCAATTGTCCGGAAGTTGTACGCCGCATCGGTGTAATAACCATGAATACGGCTATTGAGGCCGATATTTATGGCAATGTCAACTCTACGCACATTTGCGGGACGAAAATGATGAACGGTATCGGAGGCTCGGGTGATTTCACACGCAGTGCTTACATTTCTATTTTTTCTTGTCCTTCAACGGCGAAAGGCGGGTGTATCAGCTCGATTGTTCCGATGGTTTCTCATCTTGACCATAGCGAGCACTCGGTCAATGTGATCATAACTGAACAGGGTGTGGCTGATTTGCGCGGAAAAAGTCCGATGGAACGTGCAAAAGCCATTATTGAGAATTGTGCGCATCCCGACTACAAGCAGTTGCTTTGGGATTACCTGAAGATTTCTACCAAAGGACAGACTTGCCATTGCCTGTCGGCTGCATTGGGAATGCATCAGGTGTTCCTGAAGAAAGGGGATATGCGTCTGACCGACTGGGCTGACTTCCCTGCATGATTTTTTGTTTGAACGCAGAAAGGCAAAGAATCCCGGATTCCCGTCTTTCTGCGTTCAAACAGTTTTCAGTTCTCTTTAAATGCTTCCATGATGGCTGTAGGACGGCCGTTTTCTGTAAAGGCTCCCAATACATACGGAGTAGGCTTGCATTCGGGTTCCCAATAAAATACGCCCTTGCAATGTCCGTCCGTATTGTTTTTTGCCTCCCGGATAATCCGGCTCAGTATTTCTTTTCCTTCTTCCGGTTTTGCCGATTCCATTCCGGTTTCCACTATCATTACGTCACATCCATATTTTCGGCTCACTTTGCGGATATTGTCCATGCACCGGACAATTGCTTCATCGGCCGACTTTACATGTTTGTACATGATCGACCAGTATGGATAAAGCGACATGCCGATCATATCCCATTTTCCTCCGTTGGCCTTCAGACCGTCGAAGATGTAATTGTACAGATCGTTGTTGAAGCCGTTGTCCAGATGGACAATGGCAATGACATCAGGAAAAACAGACTTGGCGGCATCGTATCCGGCTGTAGTCAGTCCTGCATATTGTGCCATCTGTTTGCTTGCACGTCCCATTTCCCAAAGAAACCCGTCGCTGGTTTCGTTTCCTATCTGCACCCATTTGGGAGTGATGCCATTGTCTTTCAATAATTGCAGCACTTCTTTCGTATGAGAGGCGAGCGCTTTCGTCATGTCTTCGTATGAAAGTCCTTTCCATGCTTCGGGTACATTCTGTTTGGCAGGGTCGGCCCACCAGTCGCTGTAATGAAAGTCGACCATCAGATCCATTCCGTTTGCCTTGGCGCGTTTGGCCAGAACAAGCATGTCTTCTTTGCTGCTCCATCCGTCTTTGGGATTTACCCATACGCGCAGACGGATGGCATTCAATCCCAGTTCTTTCATCAATGCTGTACATTCGCGTTCTTCTCCCTTTGAATTATAGAAACGATGTCCTTCTGATTCAAGTTGTGTAGTCCAGCTTATGTCAGCTCCTTTATAGAAAGTGTCCTCCACAATTTTCCCTGAAGAAGAGGAGGTCGTTGCGGTTGCTTGCGGGTATTCTGTCTTTATTTGGATCTTCCCGGCTTTAATGCCTTTGGCGGTTGCCTGTAGTTCCATTATACCGGCTTCCTCTTCGGCCTGCACGATGATTGTCAGCATCCCGTTGAATGCGTGCATTTGCGGGAGATGGAAAAGGTCGAGGCAAGCCGGATCACCATTGGCAGAAGCCCGGTATTTTCCCGTACCTTTTACCTTGAAACTTACCAGCCTTCCGTCGGTAGGGCAGAGATTGCCGTTCTTGTCCACAATCCGCAATGTGACATATGCCAGATCTTTTCCGTCGGCTTTCAAAGTACTCCGGCTGCTTGTCAGTTCGATGTGATGAGGTTTTCCGGCCGTGCGGACTATTTTTTCGGCTACAGCCTTTCCTTTATCGTCGTAAGCCACCACTTTTACTTCTCCCGGAGTATAGGGAACGTCCATCCACATCAGGCGGTACCGGCGTTGCAGCCAGAATGAATCTTTTCCCTGCAAAGCCTTGCTTTCCTCACGGGTGAGTTTGTGCTGTTTGCCGTAGCTTTTTCCATTGACGAAGAGTTCAGCTTCAGGATAGCTGGTGTATACAAATACAGGCGTATTTTCTCCTTCTCTTCCATGCCAGTTCCAGTGAGGCAAGACATGCAGGGTGGGCGATTCTTTATTCCAAAGACTGCGGTAAAGATAGTAGCGGTCTTTGGGCAGACTTGCCAAATCGATGATTCCGAAAAGTGAACTGTGGCTAGGCCAGGCATCGGTATCATAGGGAGAAGGCTCGCCCAGATAGTCGAATCCTGTCCATACAAATTGGCCGATGGTCCAGGGATAGTCGTCTGCCAAGGCGAGGTCTTCATCCGGGACATTGCTCCATGAACAATGTTCCAGGTCATATCCCGTTGACTGGTGGTCGTCGTATATGGCTGTATGTTGTTTGATAACCGGAAATTTGTATACGCCCCGTGAACTGACCGTCGAGGAAGTTTCGGATCCCAGCACCAGATTTTGGGGCAGACGGTTATAGGCTTCCTGATAGCGGTGTGCGCGGTAATTGAATCCGGGGATATCTATCATGGCAGCAAATCCATTGTCAAGCACACAGCTCACCTGATCCATTCCGCAAGTGACAGGGCGTGTGGGATCTTCCCGATGACAGATGTCCTGCAAGAATTTGGCTACTTTGTAGCCTTCCGGACTGCATTGGGTGGGCACTTCGTTTCCGATACTCCACATCACTACACACGGGTTGTTGCGGTAATGATGCAACATGTTGATCATGTCTTTTTCCGCCCATTCGTTGAAATAGCGGTGATAGCCATTCTCGCATTTGGCGATGTCCCATTCATCAAAAGGTTCAATCATCATCATGAATCCCATTTCGTCGCAAAGCTCAACCAGTTCGGGGGCAGGCATGTTGTGAGATGTGCGGATAGCGTCGCATCCCATATCTTTCAGCATGACAAGCTGGTGGCGCAAGGCAGAAACATTGATTGCCGCTCCCAGCGGACCCAAGTCGTGGTGATTGCATACCCCTTGAAACTTGCGGTGCTTTCCGTTGAGGTAGAATCCCTTGTCGGCAATATATTCGATGGAGCGGATTCCGAAACGGGTGGCATAGCTGTCGAGCAATGTTTCTCCTTTATAGATTTTTGAAACAGCACGATAAAGTGCAGGTGATTCGGGCGACCAGAGTTTCGGCTTTTCTACAATGAAATTCTGTGTGAAAGGTTGTCCGTGGTTGATATACCCTTTATTTTTCTTGGTAGCAACCGTTTTTCCTTCAGGAGAAATGATGTCCGTTATAACCGTCAGCTCCATGCCTTCCGCGTTTTCGATGGAAGTTTTCAGGCAAACCGAGGCGTAGTCTTCTGCAACATGAGGAGTTGTAAGCTGCGTTCCCCATACCGGCACATGGATTTTCCCGGTTGTTATAACGTGTACATTGCGGTAAAGTCCGGCTCCTGGGTACCAGCGTGATGATTGCGGACGGTTCTCTAGTCGGACAGCAAGCACGTTGTCTTTTCCATTCCCGTTGAGCAGAGAAGTGACATTGCAATGGAATGAGTTGTATCCCAACGGCCAGAAACAAGCCTCTTTTCCGTTTACATAGACACGCGCCTCACTCATGGCTCCGTCGAACACCAATGTGGTCTGTTTCCCTGGTTCTGAATTGAACGTTGTGCGATACCATCCCACGCCTACATACGGCAGTCCTCCCGTGCGTCCGGTTTTGACAGAAGCCTGCGTTTCGAAGTTTTGTGTTACGGCTACGTTCTGCAAGTCGTTGTTCCTGTCGAAAGGGCCGTAGATGGCCCAATCGTGAGGAACGGTAACTTCTTCCCATTTATCATCGTTGAATCCAACGGTCTGCGCGTTCTCTATATCTCCTTTCGTGAATTTCCAGCCTTTTTCCAAAGTCTGTTCCGAGCGCTGTGCGAATGTTGTACAGACGCATCCCAGAAAAAAAGCTGTCGCAAGCAGAAGTTTTTTGTGCTTCATGGTTTTAAAGTTTGAGTTGGTATAAAATTACGGAAAAACGTTCAGTTTTTCAATCCCTTTTAAATGCGTTCAATGAAGCCATCGGACGTCCGTCATCATCAAACATTCCTTTGTGATAGCTTTTCCAGCCTCCATAGCATTGGGGTTCCCATGCGAATACGCCCAGACAACCTTCTACTTGTTTTGCTTTGGTGATGAAGTCTGTGTAGAAAGCTTCGGCTTCTTCGTAGTTCCATGGAATGCCGATTTCGCACATCATGACTTTTGTGCTGTATTTTTCGATGAGCGCTTTCATGTTGGCGATACAGGCATCGTTCTGTTGCATCCAGGTGTTTCCGTTTTCATCAATGGGATTCCACTCCGTCAGGCCGTTTGTATCGCTTGGGTCTTCGCCCGGATAGAGCGACATGCCGATGATATCCCATTTGGCATTTGCTGCTTTCAAGGCATCAAACAGCCCGTTGTAATATTGTGGCCGGTTGCCTTTGTCAATATGGATGATAACCTGTGCATCGGGGTATACTGTCTTTACCGCATCATACCCCGCATTGATGAGTTGGGCGAAGTTGGCGGCGTTGCTATAGTCGTATTCTGTGAATCCGTCGTTCCAAAGCATTCCGTAACGGGTTTCATTGCCCACCTGTACCCATTCTACATCAATGTCCTGGGCTTTCAGTGCGGACAATACATCTGTTGTATGGTCTGCTACGGCCTGTTCCAGTTCGGTAAGCGAATAGTTTCCCCATGCCACCGGTTTCTTTTGGTCACCCGGATCCGCCCATTCGTCGCTGTAATGGAAGTCAATCATCAGGCGGTAGCCTAACTGACTTGCTCTCCACGCCTTTACCAGTACGTCCTGTTTGTTGCACCATCCGTCGGTTGGATTTACCCACACGCGCAGGCGGACGGAATTCATGCCAAGTTCGCGGAGCAGTTCCATGCATTCGCGTTCCACTCCCGTAGAGTCGTAGAATCTGCGTCCGCTGGCTTCCATCTCGGTAAGCCAGCTTATGTCAGCTCCGCGTGCGAAGCCTGTCATGTCATAACCTCCCGTCGGGTCCGTGTTTTCCGGCTGTTCCGGGAAGGTCGGGTTATCATCATCGTTGCAAGAAACGGTTGTCAAGCCGCAAAGGAGGATGAAACTCATCCACCAGGTTTTTATCTTTTTCATAATGTAATTCTGTTTTTAGTTGTTTTCAGTATAACTCCATGTCATAGTGGTGAGATTGACTGTAATGGTAAGATTCGGTGTTACTCCCCATTCGTATCCGTAGATCCAAAGCGGACTTCCGAAACTGTTTGCTTCGAGCGATGTGCCATTCTGATTGGTTTCGCTCCATGTCGTTCCGTAGAGTGTTCCGTCTTCGCCAACGAACACAAAGTCAAAATCATAATAGCTGTTGAACGTGCCTGTAAAGATATTTTCTGAAGTTTCTTCTAGTTCAATGACCAAGTCACTTATTGTCCATGTATCTCTGTTGAATTTGTACATTGACATGTTGCCTGTGCCGGTTCCAATCGGTTCGTATCTCCATGTCATTTCGCTTAGGTTCACTGTGATGGAAACGGCTCCAGATCCGTCAAACCAGATATTCCATTTGTCATCGGCAGAAGAAAGTTTCGAGTTGTCGGTCGGATCGCATCCGTACCATACCCCGTTCGTTCTGTCCACTATGTTGATTTCACTGCGATATTCGCCGGAATATGTTCCGGTATAAATACCATTCGCACTATCAGTAAGGCGAAGAGTTGTCATGAAGGTTTCGCTTCCATCATTAGAATAACATACAACATCCAAGGTTTCCGGATATGTCACAGGGATCTCTGCTCCACCTGCTTCAACCGTCACTGTCCAGTTTGTCGGGTCGGACAGATTCAGGCGAATTGTACATTCTCCTGCCTGAGGAACTTCCACGTTGATGCTTCCTGCCGTTTCTGCAAGCGACAAACTTTCACCGTTCATAGCGAAAGCAATAGATGTTGATTGTCCTGAATCTGTTCCGGTAGTAGCATTGAACTGTTCCCCTTGTCCGGAAATAGTTATTGTCCGGCTTTCAGCTCCATCTGCTGTGAAGGTTGCCAGCCATTCATTGCTGCTTTCATTCAACGTCATGGCTACGTCCTCACCCGCAAGGCCGCTGACCGTGAGCGAAGAAACATGAAGCGCACTCCATTCTTCATCTTGTGTGTTGACTGTTACATAGTAACATCCGCTTGCATTGGGGTACCACATATTCCATTGGGTAGATTCATTTGAAAGAACGAAGGGCTTTCCATCTTCACCGATGTTTCCCCAAACCATTCCGTTTCCTTCGCGCATATAGAAGTTCTCCCAAGCATTAGCCACAATAAATCCTGAGTAAATTCCGTCTGCATTTGCTGAATAAAGAGTTTCGCCAGTAGCATTTTTGCTTGCGTCCAATATGATTCCTGTATTCATATCCATTTCATACGGAGTGACATTCACTTTCACCACATTGCTGTATGCAGAAGGTATATTGGTTCCCGTTGCACTTCCCAAACGGAAATAGATGGCATTCGACTGGCCGATTGTTGCACCTACCGTATTTGCGATTGTATTCAATTCTGCTCCTGTAAAGGCGTGTGACAAGGAAGTGGTTTCTGTTTCAGACACAGTACTGGAAAAATCTTCCGACAAAGACGCTTCAAGGCTGGCTACTACTTTGGCAGCCGTTCCTACATTTTCATCGCTGATTACGATTGTTTGGTCTGTCCATGCGAACGAGAGAACGATTTGCTGCGCAACGTCTGCGTTTAATGTCACATCGGTTGTGGATGCGATCAGTTCGTTGCCGCTCAAACTCTGTAAATAGATCTTGTCGCCGTCCTCCTCACACGATGTAAAGGAGAGCAAAGTTGCGATTACGGCAAACAGGTATTTTATCGTTTTCATTGTAACTTTGATTTATACGGTTAATAATTTTCGTTATACAGATTCGGATTTGCCGTAAGTTCAGTCGACGGGATGGGGTAGATGTTGAATTTGCTGTCCACTGAAGTCCCGCTTGACGAGCCTCCTTTCCATTCCCAAAGCTTATCGGCTGTAGTGAATCGGTTGAAGCGTATCAGGTCTGTACGGCGTGTGCTTTCCCAATAAAGCTCGCGGCAACGCTCATCAAGATAGAAGTCGGTATTAAGGTCGGCTTCTGTCACGTTCTCGCTGGTGTCGCCGAACGCACGTTCACGCAATTCGTTCACATATCCCATTGCTGTTGTGGCGTTTCCTCCTTGTCCGCCTCTGGCAACGGCTTCACCATACATTAAATATACGTCTGCCAGACGGAAGAGCGGATAATCAGTGTTTGCACCGTTTTCTGCCGTATTTGATGCGGATTGTCCGTCATCGGTCAGATTGGTCCATTTCGTTACCAGCCATCCGGTTGACTGGTCGTCCATGGCCGTTACTTCCTGCGTCTGTCCTTCCTTGAAAAACATGCCTCTTCGGTCGTCGGGGTCAAACACCTCTGATGCCGTCTGACGGATTCTCATGTTTCCCCAGCCGTTGGCAGCACCATAGTCAGCCGGCTGCTGTGCGGTAGAAGTATTGCTGATTGCTCCGCACACCATATAAGTTCCCGCTCCCCATGAAACCGTAGTTGTAGCGTCAATCGGGAGTGTGAAGATGATTTCGTTGGTGCGCAAGTGATTGTCTGCATTGAAAAGCTTGCTGTAGTCTGTTTCCAGCGAGTATCCTTGAGCTATGGCATTGTTGCAGGCCGTGATGCATTCCGTGTATTTGGCTTCGTTGATATACACTTCTGCATTCAGATACATCTTTGCCAGCAAGGTATAGGCAGCACCTTTCGATGCACGTCCGTAGGGGCAGTCGGCTCTGTCGAGCAACAAGTTCGAACCTTCAGTGAGGTCGGTAAGTTCATCCTCAATGAAGTCGAAGATCTGCTGCGCCGTATAGCGTGGAGGAATATAGCTTCCCACCGGATCATTTTCCGTAACGAAAGGAATGTTGCGGAAGAAGTCCATTGCGTGATAATAGAACAGAGCGCGGAGGAAACGGGCTTCCGCACGGTATTGGCGGATTGTGTTCTGATCTTCCGCGCTGAACGAAGCGATGCTTTCTTCCGTAGCGTTGCGCAGGAATTCATTGCAAAGCGCGATGTTGTAATAGATGCGGTAATACATGTCCGACACCCATGAGTCGTTTGCATCCCACGAAAGGTTGTTGATGTCAGTCAGGTTCTCGCCGCTCAGCCACGTATAAGCCACTTCGTCGGTGCAGACTTCCTGCAGGTTGAAGAAGCAGCGCGAATAGTCCTGGCCGTTATTGGTAGACAAGTCTGCACTTCCGTTTTTTTCTTGTCCGTTGGTCACCATGGCCGTATAAATTTTCGCCAATACCTGGAAATAGCTTTCCGGAGTGTGATAGATGCTTTCGGAGGTGGTTTCCGTATGCGGATACTGGTTCAAGTCGTCTACGCAAGAAGGAGTCAGTACCGCTGTGCAGCAGATCAGTGCTGTGTATAATATCCTTTTCATTTTAGTATCGTTTGCTATTGTTGATATTTGACCGTTGACAGCTAACAGCCAGCTGTCAGCAGCCGGTTATCAATTGTTGATTATCGGTTAGTTTAAAAATTGAGTCCCAGATTCAATGAATAAGTCCTTGGGCGCGGATAGAACGAGTTGTCCATTCCGTTGGGGACTTCCGGGTCTACGCCGCTGTATTTGGTAATGCAGAACACATTCTGGATCATTGCGCTGACATTAAGGCTGCATCCTTTGAATATTTCTCCGAAGTTATATCCCAAAGTCAGGTTGTCCATTTTCAGGAACGAAGCGTTTTCTACATAATAGTCCGACAAATACTGGCGTGTCTGGAATCCCGTTTCAAGATAACTTGTCGAGAGGTTGTTCAGCTGGTAGCTGTTGTAGCTCATTGTTTCAAACGCTCCCGTGTTCATAGCCATGCCGTTGTATACGTAGTTGCCGATATTGGCGCGGAAGCTCATGCCCAGATTCCACTGTTTCCAGCGGAGCGAAGTGCTGAGTCCCATGATATAGTCGGGAGCCGGCGAATGGTAGCGGTATAAGTCGTCCGAATTAATCGTGCCGTCATTGTTGAGGTCGGCATACGCGCCTTCAATTGGCTTTCCGGTTTTTTCGTCATAGAGCTGCTTGTAGACGTAGAACATGTAAGGTTCGTAACCTTCGGTTAATGTCTGGAACTGGTAGCCGTCGATAGAAGGTCCTACCGGTGTATTGGTTGCTTCGCCGCCCTGTACAAGCGAGAGGTTCTTTACTTTCATTTTCTGCCAGGTCATGTTGAAGCTGATGTCCCAGGTCAGGTCATCGGTCTGTATGGGAGTAGCGTTCAAGGAGAATTCGATACCTTGGCTATCCACATTTCCCACGTTGGTGGTAATGGTTTTGTTGAAGGTAGATCCTGAGGCCGCGGGAACTGTGGCGATCAGATCTTTTGTCTGGCGGGTATAATAATCGAAGCTACCGGTCAGACGGTCATCCAGAAATCCGAAATCAAATCCGACATTCCATGAAGTAGTCGTTTCCCATTTCAAGTCTGAAACGTATGCCTCCGGACGGTAAGTGTAGACAGGTGTTCCGCCTACTATTCCCTGCGCTCCGTCCTGGCTCAGCGTATAGAGCGGAAGATAGTTATAGTTCCCGATTCCGTCTTGCTGTCCGGTGACACCGTAGCTGGCACGGAGCTTCAGGTTGCTCAGAACTTTCTGGTCTTTCATGAACTCCTCTTCGGTCAATCTCCATCCCAGGGCGACAGAGGGGAAAGTACCCCAACGTTGGTCGGGTGCGAAACGGGAAGTGGCATCACGGCGCACGGTAGCGGTCAGCATATAGCGCGAGCCGTATGAATAGTTGATACGTCCGTAGTACGAAAGCAGCACATGACGGTAATCCGTAGCTCTGTAAGCGGTCTGAACATCTCCTGCCGCATTCATGGATGCCGTGGCAGGAGAGCTTGACTTCCAGTATTGGTAATCGTAACCTGCCGTAATGTCGAAGCTGCTGTTTATCGAGTCGAAGAACTTGTTGTAGTTGGCATAGAGGGTCAGCAGCCGGTTGATGTTTTTCTGCGGCCCGTAAGGATAATAATATCCGCCCGTTGTGTAATATTGTGCGGCTTCCGGACTGACGTATTCAGAGCCTTTTCCTTCGGCATAGTCGTAGCCCAGTGTGGCGTGAAGCTTCAGTTCGGGAAGAAAATGCACCCGGTAGTCAATATCGAAGTTCCCGATAAAGCGCACTACCTTGCTGTGTGCGTCGCGCTGTTCCAGCAGTCCGACCGGGTTCACCAGCGCACCGTTTACCGGATTTCCGTCGCTTCCTATCGCTTCGTTGAACCCTCCGAAGGCATCATTGCCCGAATAGACGGGGATGGTGGGGTTCATGGTGGCTCCTCCCCAAATGGCTGAAGTGTTGGCAAACTGGTTTTTGTTGAGCGCTCCCTTTGCGTTGAGTGTCAGTTTCAGATGGTCATCGAAGAACGAGGGCGAGAGCGAAACGCTTCCCGTGAAACGTTCTGCGTTGTCGGTTTTCAGCAGACCGTCCTGGTTGTAGTAGCCGATGGAAACTCGGATGGGCCAGTTGGGAGCGATGCGTCCCGAAAGGCTCAGGTTGTTGTCGGTTCCGTATGCGTTGTGATAAATCTGGTCGTTCCAGTCGGTGCGTGCTGTTCCGAGTAGAGCTTGCTGGGCTGCAGAACCTTGTGTGTTGACTACGTTGATAAACTGGTCGTAGTCGAGCATGTCGGCCAGTTTGGTTCTTGTCTGAATGGAATGGGTCGTGCTGAGCGAAATCTTCAGCTTGTCGGAATTTCCTTTCTTGGTAGTGATGATGATGACACCGTTCGACGCGCGCGATCCGTAGATGGCGGTTGATGAAGCATCCTTCAGGATGGTCATGCTTTCGATGTCATTCGGATTGATGAGGCTGAGGAAGTTTCCGTCGTTGCCGCTGATTCCCCCTTGTTCCAGGGGAACTCCGTCAAGCACGATGAGCGGGTCGTTGCTGGCATTAAGCGAAGCTCCGCCACGCACGCGGATGGTGCTTCCCGATGTAGGAGAACCGCTGTTCGACATAATCTGTACGCCTGAAATTTTTCCGTTGATAAGCTGTTCGGGTGAACTGACAAGTCCTGTATTGAAGTCTTCGCTCGATACGTTGGTTACGGCACCGGTGAGGTCGCTTTTCCGTTGCGTTCCGTAGCCAATAACCACAACGTCGCTCAGCACCTGGCTGTCGGGCTGCAGCTGCACGTTCAATACGTTGCCTTTGATGGCAATTGTTTGCGAGGCATAGCCGATATAAGAGAACTGCAGTTCTTTCGCTCCGTCGGGTACGGTGAGCGAATAATTTCCGTCGAAGTCCGTAATGGTTCCTACGGCTGTTCCTGCTACAAGTACGTTTACGCCGATAAGCGGCTCGTTGGTGTCATCGGTTACTTTGCCTGTAATCGTTCTGCCTCCCGACTGGGCGAAGGCGGCTGACACGCAGACCTGCCAGAGGATGCAGAAAAGCAGGAGCATCTTGGCTTTGGTCACGGTTAAAAGGTTTGTTTTCATAAAGCGGTAATTAGATTAAATTTTGGTTTAATGTTTTCCATCAGAATTTCAGGTCCTTGAAACTCAAGTACAAAAGTAGAGAATGGAAATATGGAACAACGACAAATATTGGACATATCAAGACAATTTTTGGACAAAAGCCTGTGGAGGGTGTCCGAAAGGCTTTTCGGGCTTGTGCAGCCTGGTCTGATTTGTGTGCAGGGAAGGTTCAAGGTCTTCAGTCTAGAGATATGCATCTCCTGTCTGAGGATATGTATCTTTAGTCTGAAGATTTATATCTCCAGTTTGAGGATAAAGATTGGTTTGCGGTGCCCGGCTTTTGTCTTCCTGTGTCTGCTATGTTAAAAATAGAGTAAGGCTGCATTTATTCCGATAATAAATTCTATCTTTGCAGGCGAAATAAAAAAGTGGAAAGATTTGAGTAGCTTGCAACCACGGAAAAAAATGCTAAAACACAGACTTGTTTCCCCGATGATTACTTTCCTACTCTGTCCGTACACGGATAAACAAACAATCATTTTTTTAATTTATTCAGTAAAATGGGATACTTATTCACATCCGAATCGGTGTCTGAAGGACACCCCGACAAAGTGGCCGATCAAATATCGGACGCTGTGCTTGACAAACTGCTGGCGTATGACCCCAGTTCGAAAGTAGCTTGCGAAACTCTGGTGACTACCGGACAGGTGGTACTGGCTGGAGAAGTGAAAACCAAGGCGTATATCGATTTGCAGCGTGTGGCGCGCGAAGTGATCAATAGAATCGGATATACCAAGAGTGACTACATGTTTGAAGGAAATTCGTGCGGCGTGCTTTCTGCCATCCACGAGCAAAGTCCCGACATCAACCGAGGCGTGGAACGCGAAGACCCGATGAATCAGGGAGCCGGCGACCAGGGCATGATGTTTGGCTATGCCACCAACGAAACGGAAAACTACATGCCGCTTTCGCTCGATCTTGCGCACAAGCTGCTGATGGTGCTGGCTGAAATCCGCCGCGAAGGAAAGTATATGACTTATCTCCGTCCGGACTCGAAGAGCCAGGTTACCATCGAATACGATGACGACCGCCGTCCGGTGCGCATCGATACCATTGTGGTTTCTACTCAGCACGATGAATTTATCCGTCCTGCCGACGAATCTGCAGAAGCGCAGCTGAAGGCAGACGAGGAGATGCTTGAACAGATCCGCAAGGATGTGATCGAAGTGCTGATGCCTCGCGTGGTAGCTGAAATCCATAATCCGGAAGTGTTGAAGCTCTTTAACGACAAAATCAAATATTATGTCAATCCGACCGGAAAATTCGTTATCGGCGGCCCGCACGGAGATACGGGTCTTACGGGACGTAAAATCATCGTAGACACATACGGGGGTGCCGGCGCGCACGGCGGAGGAGCTTTCTCGGGGAAAGACCCCAGCAAGGTTGACCGCAGCGCGGCATACGCGGCGCGTCACATCGCGAAGAATCTGGTGGCTGCGGGTGTAGCCGACGAAGTGCTTGTGCAGGTTTCATACGCTATCGGCGTGGCACGGCCCATCAATATCTTTGTAAATACTTACGGCCGCAGCCATGTGTCTATGAGCGACGGAGAGATAGCAAAGAAGGTGGACGAACTGTTTGACATGCGTCCGCGTGCCATTGAAGAGCGTCTGAAATTGCGCTATCCGATTTATAGCGAAACCGCGGCTTACGGACATATGGGACGTGAACCGAAAATGGTGACCAAGCATTTTGAATCGGCTTACGAAGGCAACAAGGATATCGAAGTGGAGCTCTTCACTTGGGAAAAGCTTGATTATGTGGACAAAGTGAAGGAAGCATTCGGGCTGAAATAAGAAAGGGATCCCCAAAGGATGTGTCAAAACGGAAAATGACAGTCAAAAATCAAGGTCATTCTGGCATAGCGGAGAATCTCGTGTAAATCATTTGTCTTTTCGAGATCCTTCACTGCATTCAGAATGACGAAATGAAGGCTGGTTTTCGTTTTGACACAGCCTCTTGAATAAATGGTCATAATCTTCCTCTAGGAGGGGATTGGTTAGACTTTAAACCACAATTCCTATGAATGAAATCAAGAACGTATGCGTTTATTGCGCTTCGAGCACGCAGGTTGCGCCTGTCTATTTCGATGCCGCTTCCAGACTGGGGGAGATTCTTGCTTCTCAAGGCATCAACCTGATTAACGGGGCGGGATGCCAGGGGCTGATGCGCAGCGTGTCAGACGCGGTGTTGGCCGGAGGGGGAACCGTGACGGGAGTTATTCCCCGGTTCATGGTAGAACGCGGATGGCACCACAGCGGGCTTACCCGGCTTGTACAGACAGAAACCATGCACGAGCGCAAGCGGCTGATGATTGACATGGCCGACGGCATCATAGCCTTGCCGGGCGGATGCGGTACGCTGGAGGAACTGCTTGAGGCAATTACATGGAAACAGCTCGGGCTGCACCCGAAGCCTATCGTTGTGCTCAACACCAATCGTTTTTACGACCCCTTGCTTGAACTTCTGAGGCAGGCCGCTGATCAGAAATTCATGCGCGAGCAGCACATGAATCTTTGGCAGATGGCTTATACTCCCGAAGAAGCGGTAGATTTATTGTATACAATACCTTATTGGAGCAAAGAAATTTGTAAATTTGCGGCAATATGAATGAATATTGCCATACAGGTTTTTCACAGGTCAGGGTGCTTTATCAGCAGCATAAGGCAGAAACAGACAGCGCGTTGGTCCGGAGCATGGAAGCGAAGGACGCTTCGGGGATGCAGGGCGAGCCTTTGCCCTATTCGCTTTATGCCGACTGGTCTGTAACCTGTGTGATATTCTGCTGCTTCTTTTTGATCTTTTATGCCATAAGGAACGGAAAGAAATACCTGTACCAGCACTTTAAGGGCTTTTTCAAGCAGAAAGACCGCGCCAGTCTGTTTGATGATGATTCCGGCTACAATTTCAGATATGCGCTGGCTTTGTCGGCTTCATGCTGTGTGCTGTATGGCCTGTTCCTTTACGGTTATTTCACGGAAACCGCTCCTTCCCTCCTGCATGTCATGCCTCATATTCTTCTGCTGGGCATTTATATAGCCAGCGTTCTTTTGCTTGTCTGCATCAAGTGGGGGGCTTATCTTTTTGTCAACTGGGTCTTCTTCGAAAAAGAGCAGAACGCGCGCTGGATAACCTCTTATTTCGACCTTTTGGGAGGCTGCGGACTCATGCTTTTCCCGGTTTCTCTGCTGGCTGTTTATTTCGGTCTGTCTGCCGGATTTTCGTGCGGCATTGTTCTTTTTATATTAATTTGTGGCAAAATATTGTTATTTTATAAGTGCATTAGGAACTTTTTCAGCCGATTTCATGGCATTTTACATTTAATTCTGTACTTTTGTGCCCTCGAAATAGGACCTCTTCTTTTTCTTTGGAAAGGATTGGCGTATATAAACAACTTATTAATTCTAAATTTTTAGAACATTGAAGATAAAGAAAGTACTGGTTTCTCAGCCTAAACCGACGTCAGAAAAGTCACCGTATTATGACATCGCTGAGAAGTACGGAGTGAAGATAGATTTTCGCCCGTTCATAAAGGTAGAGAGTTTGTCGGCTAAAGAATTTAGACAACAGAAGATTTCTATTTTGGACCACACAGCTGTTGTGTTTACTTCACGTCATGCAATAGACCATTTCTTTAGTCTTTGTACAGAGTTGCGTGTGACCATTCCTGAAACGATGAAATATTTCTGTACGTCAGAAACAATTGCACTTTATATCCAGAAGTATGTGCAGTATCGCAAGCGCAAGGTGTTTTTCGGGTCTACAGGCAAGTTTGCCGACTTGGTTCCGCTGATGGTGAAGCACGGTGGAGAGAAATACCTGATTCCGATGTCCGACGTACATAATGATGAGGTGAAGAACCTGCTCGACAAAAATAAAATCCAGCATACAGAAGCGGTGATGTACCGGACTGTCAGCAACGACTTCACTCCGGAAGAGGAATTCAACTATGACATGCTGATTTTTTTCAGCCCGGCGGGAATCCAGTCGCTCATGAAGAACTTTCCGAACTTTGAGCAGAAGGATATCGCTATCGGCAGTTTCGGACCGACAACGGCGAAGGCTGTGAAAGATGCAGGCTTGCGTCTGGATCTGGAAGCTCCGACAAGTGCCGCTCCTTCCATGCCTGCCGCATTGGATATGTTTATCCGCGAGCATAATAAATAAAAGAATAGCATTTTCGCCGCAGAGGCTGCAGAGGCGCACAGAGCTTTCATCTTTCTGTGAAACTCTGCGGCCTCTGTGGTGTATTGACAAGATATGAAAACATATGCGTTGCCAAAGAAAGAACGGCTGAACAGCCGGATACTTATCGAAAAGCTCTTTTCCGGAGGGAGCAGATCGCTTCCTGCCTTTCCGCTGCGTATTGTATACATGCAGGTGGAAGGGGAGAATCTTCCTGCGGCAAGTATTATGGTAAGTGTGCCTAAAAAGCGGTTTAAACGAGCTGTCAAGCGCAACAGGGTGAAAAGACAAATACGTGAGGCTTATCGTATGCATAAGGATATCCTTCTTGACTCGCTGGAAGCGGCCGGACGCAAAGTTGCCGTCGCCTTTATCTGGCTCGACAACGAACTGCATGATTCGTCCGAAGTGGAAGCTAAGGTGAAAAAACTGTTGCAACTTGTAGCGGAACGCATTTCATGATCCGGAAATTCTTTACTTTTCTGCTTCTGCTACCCATTTATTTTTACAGGAACTGCATTTCTCCGTTTACGCCTCCTTCCTGCCGTTTTACTCCGACCTGCTCGCAATATGCTGTTGAGGCGATAAAGAAGCACGGACCTGTCAAAGGTTTGTATCTGGCCATACGCCGCATTCTGCGCTGTCATCCGTGGGGCGGTTCGGGATATGACCCCGTTCCATAACTTTTTCTTTTCCCCGATTATGTTGCTTGATGTCCATACCCATCATTTGCCGCCCTTGCCCGAAACGGCGCTATGGAGCTGCTGCATGCAGGACAGGGATCTGCCGGCGTTTGAGCAGGCCCGGTGGATTTCGCCGGGAATTCATCCGTGGTATCTTTCTTCCGGTACGCTTGACAGGCAGGCAGAATGGCTGGAGTCGCTTCTTGCCGGCGATGCGCGTGTGCTTGCGGTGGGCGAATCGGGCCTTGACCGGCTGTGCGACACTCCTTTTGATGTTCAGCAGGAAGCGTTCAGGATATCTGTTTCCCTTTCCGAGCGTTACCGGATTCCGCTTGTTATCCATGCGGTGAAGAGTTTCAATGAACTTGTTGCGTGTAAAAAAGAAGCGAATCCTTCCCAGCCCTGGATCATTCATGGATTCCGCGGGAAAAAGGAGCTGGCCGCAAGTCTGCTCCGTCACGGTTTTTATCTGTCGGTGGGGGATAAGTTCAATGCCGAAGCGGTGAAGATTGTTCCTTCGGGACGTTTGCTGGCGGAAACAGACGATAAAGGCTGCAATATCTCAGAGGTAGTGCGTAAATTGGCTGAAGTGCGGGGCGAAACATGTCAGGCATTGCGCACAGTGCTCAGCCTCAATGCTGCGCATCTCTTTTTTAAGCGATAAAAATTGGTTATTCAGATAAAGTGTCGTATTTTTGCTTCCCACAATATATCTATAAAATCATAATATGTTAAATTAAGAAACTCATTCGATGAACTTTGTAGAAGAATTAAAATGGCGTGGAATGGTCCACAACATGATGCCGGGTACAGAAGAATTACTGGAAAAAGAAATGGTTACTGCTTATTTGGGTATTGACCCTACTGCCGATTCGTTGCATATCGGCCATCTGTGCGGAGTCATGATGCTCCGTCATTTTCAGCGGTGCGGCCATAAGCCTTTGGCATTGGTGGGAGGAGCTACCGGCATGATCGGTGATCCGTCGGGAAAGTCGCAGGAACGCAACTTGCTTGACGAAGAAACGCTGCGCCATAATCAGGAGTGTATCAAGAAACAGTTAGGAAAATTCCTTGATTTTGAGTCGGATGCACCCAATAAGGCGGAATTGGTGAACAATTACGACTGGATGAAAGACTTTACTTTCCTTGAATTTGCGCGTACGGTAGGAAAACATATCACTGTGAACTATATGATGGCGAAAGAATCGGTTCAGAAACGTCTGAACGGTGAAGCGCGTGACGGCCTTTCGTTTACGGAGTTCACTTATCAGCTTTTGCAGGGATATGACTTCCTGCATTTATATGAAACTAGAAACTGCAAGCTGCAGTTGGGCGGTTCCGACCAGTGGGGGAACATCACGACAGGTGCCGAGCTGATCCGTCGTACGAATGGAGGAGAGGTCTTTGCGTTGACTTGTCCGTTGGTGACTAAGGCTGATGGAACAAAATTCGGCAAGACCGAGTCGGGCAATGTATGGCTTGACCCTAGATATACTTCTCCTTACAAGTTCTATCAGTTCTGGCTGAACGTGAGCGATGATGACGCAGAGCGTTACATCAAGATTTTCACTTCGCTTACCAAAGAAGAAATAGACGCGCTGGTTGCTGAGCATAAACAGGCTCCGCATCTGCGTGTGCTTCAGAAGCGTTTGGCTAAAGAAGTGACCGTGATGGTTCATTCAGAAGAAGATTACAATGCTGCGGTGGAGGCATCGGGCATTCTCTTCGGCAACTCAACCTCTGAAGCGTTGAAGAAACTGGATGAGGATACGCTTTTGTCGGTATTCGAGGGGGTTCCTCAGTTTGAAGTTGCCAAGGCTGAAATAGAGGCTGGTATCAAAGCTGTTGATCTCTTTACAGAAAAAGCGGCTATTTTCCCGTCAAAAGGGGAGATGCGCAAGCTGGTGCAGGGAGGCGGCGTTTCGCTTAACAAGGAAAAACTGTCTGCTTTCGACCAACTAATCACTGCTGCGGATCTGCTGGATGACAAGTATCTTCTGGTTCAGAAAGGAAAGAAAAACTATTATCTGGTTATTGCTAAATAAGCAGGCAATAGTTGCAGATATATTCCGATAAAAGAGATTGTGCCAATTTATAGGTTGAATCTATAATTGGCACAATCTTTTTGTTTTTACGGCTTCTTGTCCAGCTCTTTCAACAATTCGTCAACTGCGGCTTTCAGTTGCGTGTCTTCACCTTTCACTATCGTTTCGGGAGCATTCAGCACGTAAATGTCAGGTTCGAGCTGTTTGTTCTCCAGATAGCTTCCGTCCGGCAGCTGGTAGCCTATAACAGGGATTCCGAATATTAGCGACGGGTCTTGCAGCCGTACCCAGTTGACACTGGTCATGGTTCCCGGTACCGGTGCTCCTACCAGTTTCCCGATGTTCCGGTGTTTGTAGACCCAGGGCGTACCGTGTGCGTTCGAGTAGTTCGCTTCACACTGCAGCATGATGGAAGGTTTGTTCCAGCGACGGCTTGGCATGTCACAGGCGGCACGTCCGCGGATTACCTGAGTCAGGTATTTTTTTCCGCTGAACAGCACTTCAATGTCTTCATGCAGGCGTCCTCCTCCATTGAAACGCGTATCGATGACGATACCGTCGCAATTGTTGTATTTGCCCAGGATGTCTGAATATACGGTGCGGAAACTTCCGTCGTCCATCGATTCGATATGTACATAGCCCAGCCGTCCGTTTGACCATTTTTCTACATCGGCGGCGCGCTGTTTTACCCAGCGTTCATAAAGCAGCCCGTTCATTGTTCCGCTGCTTACCGGTTTCACAACCTCGTCCCAGCGCTCCTTGGTTGCCGGATTGCAGAAAGAAACCAGTACCTTTTTCCCGGCTTTCCCGTTCAGCAAAGCTGTGCAGTCGGTTGTGCCGGTCAGTTCTTTGCCGTCTATTTTTTCAATGACAGTGCCGGCTTCCACTCGTGAAGATTTTCTGTCGAAGGGGCCTTTCTCAATTACTTCAGCCACTTTCAGACCGTTATCCGTGTAGTTCCAGTCGTAAAGCAGGCCGAGGCTGGCTGTTTTCTCTCCTCCAGACTTGCTGTAGCGCCCTCCGGTGTGCGACACATTCAGTTCGCCCAGCCATTCGCTCAGCAGTTCTGCAAAGTCGTAATTGTTGGTGATGTGCGGAAGAAACTTGCGGTAGGTGGCCGTCATCGCTTCCCAGTCAACCCCGTGCATGTTCTCGTCGTAGAATCTCTTCTTTTCCTCTTTATATACATAGTTGAACATGAATTCCCGTTCGGCCGCCAGATCCATCTTCATTTCTGCGCGATAGCTGATCGGTTTCAGTGCATCCGAAGCCAGATCCATTTTCTGCATGGCACTTCCTCCTAGAATGAACAGGTTCTTTTCTTCCTTATCTAGTTGCATGCCTCCCCATCCGGCATTCATCTTGTGGATGAGCTTGGTGTCATGCTTGCGGAGATTCATTTTCCACATGTCGAATCCCCCTTCGAAAGCCGACAAGTAATACAGCGACTCGCCGTCTTTGGGTATGATGGCCGAAGCGATGCTTGATGAATTTGGGGTCAGACGTACGATGCGGTCTTCGATGCCGTCGAGTTCTACCACAATGTCTTTTGTTTCTTCTTTCTTGGCTTCGTCTTTCTTGCCGTCATCCTTTTTCTTCTTGTCTTGCTTCTTTTCAGCTTCTGCCTTTGCTTTTTCCTGTTCTTTTTCAAGTTCTTTCTGCAGTTCGTAGTCCTCTTTGCTCAAACGGAACTTGTCGTAGGCGTCTTGATTGACAAATGCAAGCATCACGTCATCGAGCGATCCCCATGAGGCATGGTTGCGCATGCCGTACCGTTCGGTTGTGAAAAGGATGGCGTTTCCTCCCATCACCCATTGGGGAGAGCCGCTGGTATATCCGCTGTTGGTGAGGTTGACCGGAGATCCTTTTCCGTCGGCACTTGCAATAGCTATATCGGTATACGGGTCGTGGTGGTTTGCGACGAATTCGAACGTGAACCATTTTCCGTCGGGCGACCAGGAGTAGCTGAACGGGCTTCCCAGGCTGTACCATGTAGACCCGTCTGTAATCTGGCGTACCTTCTTCGATTGCAGGTTAACGACTTTCAGGCGGAGCCGGTCTTCGATGAAAGCCACTTCTTTTCCGTCGGGAGAAAAAGAGGGATGCGTTCTTTCAACCGTTTTCGAAGGCAGCAGCGCTTCTTCTTCGATCAGCGTGGCGTTTGGAAAGTTGAGGTCTTCCTTGCGCGATATTCGGGCAATGTACATTTCCCAATTGCCGTTGCGCAGGCTGGAATAAACCAGTGAGCGGTTGTCGGCACCGAACGACAGCCCTTCTTCTGCTTCGGGAGTATGGGTGATCTGTTTGGTCGTTCCGTACTCGACGGAGGTAACAAACACATCTCCGCGGACGATGAACGCCACCTGCTTGCCGTCGGGCGAAACCACCGCTTCGCTGGCTCCTCTGGTGAATGTCAGTGTGGCCGGGATGTCTTCATCGTCGCGTGTAAGCGAAATGTTTACTTTTTTCGGTTTTCCTCCGGTTTGCTGTGTATAGATTTCTCCGTCATAAGTATAGCAGAGCAGGCCGTTGTTTCCGGCGGAAAGGAAACGCACCGGATTGGTTTTGAATGCGGTGAGCTGCTCTGTCTGTTGCGGATTGTCAAGAGAAGCTTTGTATACGTTGAACGAGCCTCCGTTGCGTTCGCTCAGGAAATAAAACGCATTCTCGTCGCCGGTCCATACCGGATTGCGGTCCTCTCCTGCATGGTTTGTCAGATTGGTATGCTTTCCCGTCTGGGTGTCGTACATCCAGACGTCGCGGGTGATGGACGAAGTATGGTGCTTGCGCCATTCGTCTTCGAATCCCTTCCTGTCCTGGTAAAGGAATCTGCTTCCGGCCTTGTCAAAGCAGACAAGTTCGGCTGGAGTTCCAAGAATCTGTTCTGTCTTTCCTCCTTCTGCCGGCACTTTATACAGTTCGGTCATGGCAGAGGTCGGGAAGAGGGCGCTGTTGGCCGGGTCCTGTATGCTGGCTGAGAACACCACGTACTTTCCGTCGGGAGTGAAAGCCGAAGGAGTTTCTGCGGCCGAATTCATTGTCAGCCGTTTAGCCGACCCTCCTTCTGCCGGCATTACGAAGATGTCGGCGTTTCCGTAGCGGTCGCTTGCAAAGGCGATTTGTTTGCCGTCAGGGCTCCACACGGGAGAGGATTCATACGAATCGTGCGTTGTGAGCCGCACGGCTTCTCCGCCCGTTGCGGCTACCTTATAAATATCCCCTTTGTAACAAAACACAATATTCTTTCCGTCGGGCGAGATTCGCACGTCGCGCATCCAAAGAGGGGTGGCTGCCGTGGCTCCCGCCGTAACGGTTCCCAATACAAGGCTTAGCAATAGTTTCTTCATTTTGTCTGATAAATTTAAATTTCCGTTTACAGCGCGGAAAGTTATCAAAAATAACCGAATCGGCAAAATCAGTTTTTGAATGTTGTGCAATTTGCCAGCTCAGGGGCAGACCGACAGGCATTGGCTGGTGACCTGCGGGCGGAAAGGAAGGTTGCGCAACAAAAAAAGTGAAGATTTATTTGGAGCATATTCTAAAAAACATGTATCTTTGCACCGTTTTCTGAGGAAGACGCATGAAGTTTGGACTATGGTGTAATGGTAGCACAACAGGTTTTGGTTCTGTTTGTCCAGGTTCGAATCCTGGTAGTCCAACAGAGATTCTCCGAAAAGCTTTGCTCTTCGGAGAATCTTATTTTGAGGGCACTCCTGATATGCCTTGTCCGCCGCTGGAAGATAACAGGCAACTTAAAAAAAATGAGCCGTCATCTTCATGAAGATAAGCCGTCATCTTGTCCAACTTGTCCCATCATCTTAATCGGTTTTTCCCATCATATTTTTTCAGGTTGTTTTTATTTTCCGAATACGCATGGCAAGAAACTTGTGCCTGTAAAAGATTGTTACATAATTCATGCAAAAGTAATCCGAAAGAAACCGTTCTGTAACATAAAACAGCGACTTTTGTGCAAACTAAAATCAAGAGGAGGACACAGACAATGGAAACTATCGGAAACAAATACGTAGTGGAATGCACTTCGGGCGGAGAGTATTATGCTTATCTGTTGAATCACGAACAATGCTGCGCTTTCGGGGAAACGGCAGAAGAGGCCATTGAAAACCTTGAAGAGGCCGCCGAAGAGTTCTTCAGCGAAATCAATTCGGTCTTCTACATCGAAGACATCGCGTGAGAGGAAAGCTCTAACACACCAAATAGATAATTGCCAATATTTTTTAGTCATTCGGCCATCTCTGTGCGAACAGCGATGGCTTGTTTTTTGAAATGCCATATTAACTCGGAAGACATATCTCTGTAATATTATCGGGCTATTTTTGTATGTCGTTAAGAGAAAAACATAGATATGGAAGGAAGACCTTATTACCGGACCATTGTAGTTTCGGACATTCATCTGGGTACATCCCACTCGAAGGTAAACCAAATCAGCGATTTCTTAAGAAGGGTTGACTGTGACCGGCTCATCCTGAACGGGGACATCATCGACGGCTGGCATCTGCAGAAGTCGGGCATCAGCAAATGGAAACAGGAGCATACGCACTTCTTCAAGATCATCATGAAGATGATGGAGAAGCACGGGACGGAAATCATTTATGTGAGAGGGAACCACGATGACTTTCTCGACAATCTGGCTCCGCTGCGCCTTGCCAATCTCCATATTGTAAAAGATTATATGCTGGAGAGCAACGGGAAGCATTACTTCGTGACGCATGGGGATGTTTTCGACAAGGTGACGACCGAAATGAAATGGCTCGCCAAGTTGGGCGATATAGGCTACACCCTGCTGCTCTGGCTCAACAGCCTGTATAACAAGTATCGCGTGAAGCGGGGAAAGCCTTACTATTCGCTTTCGCAGGCCATCAAGCAGAAAGTGAAGTCTGCCGTATCTTATATTTCTGACTTTGAAAATGTGCTGGTTGATTTTGCGCGTGCGCGCCAGTGCGAGGGAGTGATTTGCGGGCATATCCATCACCCTGAGAACCGGATGATAAACGGCATCCATTACCTTAATTCGGGCGACTGGGTAGAAACCATGTCGGCTCTGACGGAAGACGTGGACGGAGAATGGAGGGTTGTCTATTATTCAGACCTTGCCGGAGCGGTTCCGCCGGAAGAGGAGAGCGAACAAGAAAATGTATTACCTTTAATATCTATAGCTTCATGAAAGTACTGTTTGTTGTTCAGGGTGAGGGCAGAGGACATCTTACTCAGGCTATAACAATGGAAAAGTTGCTGAAAGGCAACGGGCACGAGGTGGTTGAAGTGCTGGTCGGAAAAAGCGAGTCGAGGCGTCTGCCTGGATTCTTCATCCGTTCCATGCATGCTCCCATCAGGCAGTTTACGAGTCCGAACTTTTTGCCTACGCATGCCAACAAGCGGGCGAATCTCTCCCGGAGTGTGGCGTATAATCTGCTGAAGCTTCCTGAATACTTCGAGAGCATGTGCTATATCCGGCAGCGCATAGAAGAAACCGGTGCGGAGCTGGTCATTAACTTTTATGAGCTGCTGACGGGGCTGACTTATTTCTTTCTCCGTCCCAATGTGCCGCAAATCTGCATCGGCCATCAGTATCTTTTCTTACATAAGGATTTCAAGTTTCCCAAGGCCAACCGTTTCAGCCTTTTTTTCCTGAACCTTTTTACGAAGATGACTTCGCTGGGAGCATCCCACAGGCTGGCTCTTTCGTTCCGTCCGATGGACGAAGACGCAGAAAGGCATATCACGGTTGTTCCCCCTCTGCTGCGTTCGGATGTGTTCCGTCAGGAAAGCAGGCAAGGCGACTATATTCACGGGTATATGGTCAATTCGGGCTTTTCGGAAAGCATTATGAAGTGGCACAAGATTCATCCAGAGATGCCTCTCCGCTTCTTTTGGGATCATTGGGAAGAAGAACCGGTGAAGAAAATAGACGGCACGCTTTCGTTTTACCAGCTTGATGACGTGGAGTTCTTGCGTCAGATGGCGGGATGCAAGGCTTATGCCAGCACGGCGGGGTTCGAGTCAATCTGCGAGGCCATGTATTTGGGGAAGCCGATCATGATGGTTCCGGCCCATATCGAACAGGAATGCAATGCCTTCGATGCAGAACAGAACGGAGCCGGCATCATTGACGGGAACTTCAATCTGGACAATCTGGTTGACTTTGCCGGCAGATTCCGGCCCAACAGAGAGTTCCGCAGATGGGTTGAATCGGCCGAATACATCATTTTGAATGAAATCGAGCGTTTTGCTCCGCAAAATTCTTTGCATCAGATGTATATGGTAGAAGAATTTGTGTAAAAAAGTCTAAAATTCTCTGTTGAAATCATCTTGTAACATAAAATCGTTTATTTTGCAAAAAAAGTGATTTTATGGCACAGAAGAAGAAAGAAAACCCTTATCTGGAAAGGGATATCAGTTGGATGTATTTTAACAGACGTATTTTGCAGGAGGCGTGTCGCCCGCATGTTCCTATTCTGGAACGTATGGCTTTTCTGGGGATCTACTCGAACAATCTTGATGAATTTTTCCGCGTGCGTGTCGCCACACAAAGCCGTATTGCCGAGTGTATGGACCGCTCGGCTGCGGCTGAGAGGGAAAAGGCGAAAAAGCTGCTCAAGCAGATCGGAAAAATAAACTCTCATTACGTAAAGGACTATGAAGAAGCTGTGCATAATGTAACTGCCGACCTGCGCAAAGACAACATTTATCTGGTTTCAGACGCGGAAGTGACTTCCGAGCAGTTGGAATTCATACGCTCGTTCTATAAAGCTAAAATTTACGGATTTCTGATTCCCGTATGGTTCTCGGCAATCAAGCTGCTTGATTATGAAAACGACGAGAATATCTATCTTGCGGTGAAGGCAACGAAAACAGGGGAAAAAGCTGTGTCGGACTATGCCTTCTTGGAGCTTCCGGTAAATATCTGCGGACGCTTTGTGCGTCTTCCGGACAGCGGCGACAAGAGTTATCTGATGTATCTTGATGACGCAATCCGCTGCTGCCTGCCTCTGGTGTTTGAGGGGCTGGGCTTCGACAAGTTCGAAGCGTATGCTTTCAAGTTTACGCGTGACGCAGAAATGGAAATAGACAACGACCTGCGTACGGGTACGCTGCAGAAAATTTCGAAGGGTGTGAAAAGCCGTAAGCGCGGTGAGCCGCTGCGTGTGATTTATGACTCGAATATGCCGAAAGACTTGCTGAAACGGGTATTGAAGAAGCTTGATCTCGACAGCATGGACACGGTAATCAGCAGCGGACGCTATCAGAACCATAAAGACCTGATGAAATTCCCTGACTGCGGACGTCCGCATCTGAAATATCCTTCCTGGCAGCCCATTCTGAAGAAAGAGCTTGACGGCTCGGACAGCCTGCTGCACAAGATTCAGGAGAAAGACCGATTTATCCATGTACCTTATCACAGCTTTGATTCATTTATCCGTGTGCTTCAGGAGGCGGCTGTGAGCAAGGAGGTAGAAAGCATCAAGATTACCCTCTACCGCCTGGCCAAGGAGTCGAAGGTGGTGAAGGCTCTTATCGGTGCAGCCCGGAACGGGAAAAAAGTGACCGTATGCATTGAACTGCTGGCACGGTTTGACGAAGCGTCAAACATCAACTGGTCGAAAAAGATGCAGGATGCGGGAATTAAGGTGATTTTTGGTGTGGAAGGCTTGAAAGTGCATTCCAAGATCACGCATATCGGCATGAAGAAGGGGCCGGATATAGCCTGCATCAGCACGGGCAACTTCCATGAGGGCAATGCGCGCATGTATACCGACTGCATGCTGATGACCGCTTATCCGCGGCTGGTGAGGGACGTTGACCATGTATTTGATTTTATCGAACGCCCGTATACTCCCATTAGATTCAAGGAGCTGCTGGTTTCTCCCAACGAGATGAAGAACAAGTTTGTGGCGCTCATCAACAATGAAATCAAGAACAAGAAGGCGGGAAAACCGGCTTACATCAAGATAAAGATCAACCATATCACCGACCCGATTATGGTGAACAAGCTGTATGAAGCGTCGCAGGCCGGTGTCGACATTGATCTGGTGCTCCGTGGTAACTGCTCGCTGGTGACTGGAATTCCCGGAATCAGCTCCAACATCAGAATTCACGGAATTATTGACCGTTATTTGGAACATTCACGTATCTTTGTATTTGCCAACGGCGGTGAGGAGAAGGTGTTTATCGGTTCTGCCGACTGGATGCCGCGCAACCTCGACAACCGCATTGAAGTGATCACTCCTGTCTATAATCCGGAAATCAAGGAGGAGATGAAGCTCATCGTTGAATACGGGCTGAAAGACACGATGCAGGGACGCATCGTCGACGGGCACGGAGAAAACAAGTTCTGGGGAGAGGAAGAAGAAGGCGCCCAGCCTTTCCGCTCTCAAGAAGCACTTTACAACCATTATGTGGCAGAGAACATGAATGACTAAATAATTATGGATTTGAAAGACAAATTTGAAAGCTACGGCTTCAACTATGCTGCAATTGACATCGGTTCGAACGCGGTCCGTCTGCTCATCAAGCATGTGGAGGAAGACCGGAACGGAAAGGCGACTTTCTCGAAAGTGCTTCTTTTGCGCGTGCCTCTCCGTTTGGGATTTGATGTGTTTGCCATGGGGAAGCTCTCCGAACGGAAAGAGAAAGACATGATCCGGCTGATGGACGCTTTCCAGAATCTTATGAAAATTTACGATGTGGAGGATTATCGTGCCTGCGCCACTTCGGCCATGCGTGATGCCAAGAACGGAAAGGCAATCATCAAGCGCATCAAGAAGAAAACGGGCATCAACATCGAAATCATTGACGGACAGGAAGAAGCGAAGATGGTCTACAATAACCACATCGAATGCATGGAAGACCGGAACGGAAACTATATGTATGTGGATGTGGGCGGCGGAAGCACCGAGATCAACTTGCTTTCTCAGGGAGAACTGGTGTGCAGCCGTTCGTATAACATCGGCACGGTAAGAATCCTGAACAAGGCGGTGAAATCCAGCGAATGGGAACGCCTGAAAACCGACATGGCTGACATTGCCAAATCATATCCCGGAACAAACATTATCGGTTCGGGAGGAAATATCAACAAGATTTACCGTCTGGTTGAAAAGAAAGACAAGAAAGAGCAGAAAATGCCGGTTGAGGCACTCCACGAGCTGCACGACAGTCTGAAGGTGCTCTCGGTGGAAGAACGTATGGAGAAATACCAGTTGAAGCCCGACCGTGCGGATGTTATCGTGCCGGCAGGGGAAATATTCACGACCATTGCCGACATTATCCATGCCAACTATGTATACGTGCCGGTAATCGGTTTGTCTGACGGCATCATCGACGGACTGTATGCGCACCATCTGGAAGAGGAAAAGGCTGCGTTGGGCGGAAAAGTTTAAATATATAGGAACTTATTTTTATTGACCTTGTTACAGCATAGGAGTATTTTTATGTTGTAACAAGTTTTTTATAAGATGTTCATAATTAGTTTATATCATATAGATTTGATACCTTTGCCTCATAAACCTCAAAGATATACTTATTGGGTAAAGTCAAATCAATCATATTAAAGGATTCCGAACGCTTGTCGTTGGAAACAGGCTTCCGGCAGGGACTCAGCCATTGCTTCCGCATGCGTTGCCGTGCCGTATTACTCAAATCATCAGGGCTTTCAAGCAAGCAGGTAGGTTTGCAGACGGAGATGTCGCATGTATCCGTCAACTTTTGGGTGAAACGTTTCATGCAGGAAGGCATCAGCGGCCTGCAGACCCGCCCCGGCCGTGGGCGCAAACCTATCATGGACTGCACGGACGAGGAAGTTGTCCGCAAAGCCATAAAACAGGACAGGCAGAGCGTCAGCAAAGCTCACGAGGCTTGGCAGAAGGCCACGGGCAAGGAAGCGAGCGACCTGACATTCAAGCGTTTTTTATCAGTATTGACGCAAGATATAGGCGAATAAGAAAACGCCCAAGGGGAGTACCCTCGCCGCGACTCTATGCGTATAAGACCGAGAAGTTGCAAGAACTTGAACATCTGAACATGGAAGGCAAGGCAGACCTTTATTACGCCGATGAGAGTCATGTATGCACCGGAGGCTATGTGCCTTACGGCTGGCAATTCCGTGACGAAGACGTGTATGTTCCATCCGGAAAGGCACAAAGGGTCAACATCTTCGGCATGATAGACCGGAACAACCGCTATCATGGGTTCACCACGACTGAAAGCGTTGATGCGAACAAGGTTGTTGAATGCCTCGATGCCTTTTCCTTGAACATTAAGCAAAACACGTTCATCGTGCTTGACAATGCGAGTGTACATCGAAACAAGAAGATAAGGAAACTGAGGATGCTGTGGGAAAGACGTGGACTTTTTCTCTTTTACCTCCCGCCATATTCCCCTCATCTGAACCTTGCAGAAACCTTGTGGAGGATAATGAAAACCAAATGGATCAGACCGCAGGATTATGCGAGTAGCGACAACCTCTTTTATACCGTCAATAGGGCATTGGCGGCTGTCGGGGATACCTTGGGAATTAAACTTAAACATAATGCTGCTTAATTTTGATTAGTTACTTACCCTATAAATGTTAATTACGTGATTCTATTTGTAGGAATGTAAACAAATCTATACTTTTGTGTATAAATTCTATTTGTGAGTATATGTATGTATCACTTCAATAAAAATCTGTTCGGCAACCTCTCGGCCATACTCGGGACAACCAAGATAGCTCTTTCGAAAAGACTTTATGGAAATCCATACCAATATCAGAGGCGGATATTGAATCCGCTGTCAATGAGGTTTCAGGAATTGACGGATGTCTGTAACTGTCTCCGGATTCCAATGAGGTATTTCATCAGTACTTCGGAACATGGCGTTGTTTTTGGCGAAAGTTCAATAATAAGCAAAAACGCGTTCGTCCCTATCGTATTTCGTGTAGAACAAATTAAAAAAGTGTACGGAATAGACGGAATGGTTAAAGGAATCACTAGAAAAAAGTTTATGGAAGATATGGGAGCCGCATATGCGAATATCGAGAGGTGGGTGGACGGGAAGAAATCCACGATGACGGTAGAGCTGATGTTGAATATGTGCAACAGGTACAGTCTTGATCTTTCTCACTTCGTGACGGATGTGAACGCGGAGCTTTTGCCTGTGGGGGAGCCTTCCATGCCGGAAACCACGCGCAGGATGTGGCAGGAGGTGACGGAGCTGAGGGAGAAAGTGGTCGCCTACCGCAGGCGGGTGGATGAGTTGATGAAGATAATCGCCGACCTGAAACTGGCTGCGTACGACGGGAGGATGCTCGCGGAGGGGGGTCCGGAGTATGAGATGGGTGCATCGAGAATCAGAAAGTGGACGTTTGACTTCGCTCTGCTGAACTCGCTCCACAAGGTGGTGGGCGTGTCGAAGACGGAGATACAGCGGTTCACGGGCATGAAGATGTACAGGCCGGAAGGGTTCGGCGAGTCGCTGACGGTGAACGGGCTAGTGTCGCTCTGCAATGCATGGCGGATAAGCACGCGCCACTTCTTCCGTAGGGAGGACTGCGGCGATGGGACGATACGCGAGTACGGCTATTACTGCACCGACGAGTGGCAGCCCGTGGTGTTCCATCCCGAATACGTTTCCGACCTCTACGGGAAGGAGAGCATGACCGGTCTGAAACAGGAAGACATCATAGACGAGGGAATCACCACCGCAGGGGAAATCCGAGGATGGAGGAAGCCGGGGAGTAACATGACCATAGGCGATATGCTGAACGTGTGTAACAGACTTGACGTGACCCCCTGGTGCTTCATTGACGACAGTAATCGCATGGCCCTCGCCTGCCGGGTGACGATGGCGGAGTTCCTGCTGGAAGAGAACCGCCTGCTCCGAAGAAGAATCATGCGAATGAGGAAGAATGGAAAGAATAAA
>ENA-ORSJ01000548-ORSJ01000548.1-human-gut-metagenome-genome-assembly--contig:-NODE-548-length-39754-cov-21.456737_pt1 | contig 39754 bp, 44 predicted proteins | sample MGYA00242191_ERZ509158 | MGnify/ENA primary metagenome ERZ509158 (study PRJEB26280, sample SAMEA2338623) | human gut metagenome | biome: human gut; feature: human-associated habitat; material: faeces...
GGTGCTCGGAACCGCTACGCTCTAAGGTTGGCGGACCATCAAAGGTCTTCGCCATCTTATGCGGAATGGGACCGCCGGGGGACAACTTGCTATAACTTGCTGGTTGAGACCACCATTTTTGTTCCCCATTGCAGTATCGCTCTGCGCTTGTCGCCTCTCGAATGGGGAATATACATTTTTATTTCAGAGTTCAACATTCTCACCAACAGTCAGGGTCATCTTACTGGCGTTCATGCTCTCCATCATCCGAATATGGAAATTGATCCAATCCCGATATTCATCAAGGGCGGGATCGTTGATGTCTGTATAGCCATGAAGACCGCCACAACCTGTCCCATCATTGATTTTCACAATATCTGCCACATACTTAGAATCTTTGAATTTGGATTCAATTTTTCTAAGAATTACCTGTTTCAGTTTCTGCATAATATTAATTTTTAATTCCTTCTTTATTTTTTTATCATCTTATCTATCGCCTGAATCTGCTTGAGATAGGATGGGAACTTGAAGTATATCCACGAATCTTGTTCCTGCAACTCTACCATTCCTTTGTGAAGATGGCTGACTATTGAAGAACTGTGATCCATCTGAGTGATTTTCCCTACAATTTTATGGAACAACTCAGAAAGCGTGTTGTCCGGATGGAATGAGTCTGTGATATAATTATATAGTTCATCTTCTGCAAAATGGGAAGAGAATACCAATGAGGTGGAAAGGAACCGTAATATAGCATACGCAATTTCTTCCTTTGCCAGATGGTTCTCTATGATTTCCTTCGCATCATTCAAAACTGCGGCTATCTTTGTCATATCCGATTTGCCGTCAGTCTTTGCAAATGCATCTTCCTGCTTGGAATCAACAGTGATGACAGAAGGCTGGTCGATGACAGGCACCTTATGAAGCAAGACGTAGCGCTGGAGATACTTACGCCAAATCAGAAGACGCGCTCCCTGCCATACTTCTACGGCTGCTGCGGTGAGGGAAGTGAAGAGAGATGAATGAAGAGTGAAGAACTCATGAGCTCTTCTCCCCAACTCCTCCATATCATCAGGGTATTCAATACCTGTCTCTAGCGAAAAGCCCCCGATTCCATCGATCTTTTCAAACCGATAGTCGCTTTTTGTAAGCAGGTAGAGCAATCGGGAATATTTCTTTGCTTCCAGGTCTGAAAGGAACAGAGCCCTTTCATCTTTACTTTGAGAAGCATAATGGTCATAGAACCCCCCCCATGAACAGATAGCCTTTACCTTGCCTTCTACAGTCTTCAAAAGTGCGAAATGAGCATCATACTCATAGTCCTCATCGAAGACTGGTGCATATTTGTCTGCCTCATATTCCTTGCCCCTGAAGAATTCCCGAAGGTTGCATGGAAAGATGAATTCCGTAATTCCATTATGCTGTAATACATGGTAACCTCGTCCCTCAGGAATAGCAATGCCTGAAGCAGGCGTGAGAAACGGACGGAGAACGACATCTGGAATCAGTTCCTTCAATCCCTGTTCGAGGGTTGCATTATCACAAGGGAGGTAGTTGGCCAGAATACGGAAATTCTTCCACATCGATTCATCTAAGTTTTCAAGCACCTCCTGTTGCTGGACATCCTTCCTGTTTGCCATCATCTTACTGTAGGCGATATCAGAAGTTTGACGGTTGTGATATATGGTCAATTTCTTCTGATAATCCATGAAGAGCTTGCGTAATAGATCCCCCGCATTTTTCGAAGGTTCTTTCATCTGCAGATAACCGATCATCTGGTCAATAGCCCGCCATGCACCCACGGATTCAGAAGGAGCCTCATGCTCTATCTGCAAGGCATACTGGCGGATATTGGAGATACTGAGACAGTAGTTGTTTCCAAAGCGAACCAAAAGATGACGGTCTTTCTTACCCTTATGCTTGATTTGCTTGACAACGCCGACCCGACCAGCCAGAGGCCCGGAGAGGATGCGGATGGTGTCATTCTCCTTGACCAAGTCGCTGTAACGCTTTTCGACGATACTCAATCCATTGATGTCATCACCTATTCTGTCATTGAAATAGACAAAAGTCTCCATATCCTCATCAGGGATTTTTGACTGTCTTACTATTTCGTCCAATGACATCTGCTTGCTGTCAGCAGATAGGATATGCGCCTTGGTAAAGAAGGTGCGTTCTACCAGTTCGGAAGTATGCGGTTCCATTTCAAAACCCTTGTACATAAAGTAGCCATATGGGGAGAGAACCTTCTTCAAACGCCTTTCATTCTGCACTCTGATGAAGAACATTCCCTGCAAGACCGGCACGAAGCGTACCTTCACTTCTCCATTTTCGTTCTTGTAGGTTTTTCTTCCTAAAGGAAAATAGAAGTCGGTGATGATATGATTGTATTTTTCACGCAGAAAATCTATGGATTGCTGCTCTGAAAAAACATCAGTCTTGACTATAAACCACATACAGGATTTTGAATTTGAATTGTAAACACAAGGAAAGAGTTAAAAAGTGTAACCAAACATCCAACCAGATTTGGTCGCAAGACATATTTCGGCTTCCCCTGAAAAGATGCCTCTTCCCGAGTTATTGGGGTTGTGAAATGTATCACAGCATTGAAAAACCAATAGACTAACTTCCACTAATCTTCAATACTTTTATGTCTTTCAACCTTACACATACATGATGCGAACAGGCTAGTGTTTAGCAAATTGTACTTCATAAACATTCTGCTTAGGGCGAAAGCCATATTATAAGTTCTTAACTCTTCACACTCTCCTGCATCTCTCTATGAGAAACACAGAAATACGTTGCAAAAATACTAAAAAAAATGTAAACACACAAATTACAAATGTTAAAATATTGATTTTCAATAAGATATTCTGATTTCAAGTTGAGAGGCGTATGAAATGCATTTCTCTACTGTTCCGATTATCAGACAGTTACAATTTTCCTGCATCACTTACATCGAGATTCAGAAAAATGGTTCATAATGGTTCATTTCTAAAGCTCTATATTCCAAGCACTTTAAAATTTGATAGGAAAGCCGAAATTCCACCATTGGTACCATTCACATCAGTGCTCCACAAAGAGCAATCAGCAGCAACTGTATGCATAAGACAACATGCCTTGGCAGAAACAGAAGATAGCATTTTCCACTCCTATCGTTTTCTTTGAACCTTCTGAGAAGGTCTCATCATGTGAAGGGCCATGAAGAAGCAACGCTGGCGGAATGCCAGGTCATCTTCATCATCACGCTTTCCCCATCCTGTGCCTGGTCCGCCACCGCCACCACCGGATTGTGAAATCTTAGTAGCAGCATCCAGATAGCCCAGATATAGAGCAGCGGCAATGGAAGTCACCTGAACGGCATGATCCATGATGGTCTCTGCTATGGAACCATCAAAGAGAATGTCTCCTGTCTGCCTTGCCACTTGTCTCTGTTCAAAAGGAAGCGAAGAAAGGAACTCATGATATTTAGCTACCCGGTGCTTGGCATCGGTGGCCATCATCATATACCCCATTTGCTGCATTTCCTTGACGGTGGCCTTGCTGAGCAGAGGTACTTCCTTCTGAAGCTTCTTCTGTACCTCTTCAAACTTTCTCTCAGCCGAGAGGGTCTTGGTTTGCAACTGGGCAAGCTGTAACTCTGCAGTATGAAGTTTTTGAGTCTTGTCAGCAATTTTCTCATCCACCTCTTCCAGTTCCTTCTGAATCCTATCAAGCCTGATCTTTGCCTCTTCGGCACTAATCTTTCCGGAATCACGGTCTCGCTTGAGTTGCTCAACCTCCTCTAACAACCGATTCTTCTTAGACTCCAAATTGGCAATCATGGTCTGAAGGGCCTTGAACCTGGCAGTGGCATGTTTGATGTCTTTCTCCAAGCCACTCAAAGTAGCGCGCTGCTCCCTGATGACAGTCTGCTGCCCCTCGATGGTTTGAGATAGCTGCTCATTCTCACTCTTCTTAATCTCAAAATTCAGGTGCTCGCGAGTAGAATCATAGTTGCCGCTCCAACGCTTCAACCTCTCGCCACCATTAGCATTGCGCAGAAACTCATTGCTCTGAGAGGTTGTCATGCCTTTTCCGGCTCTAATGTCGAGTACTTGTTTTGCCATAACTTCCATTGTTTGCCAGCAGGGACTGAAGGGTTCTTAGGGACTTTCCCTAAGCCTAATCGCTTACCTCGGCTTGCCGCACGAAGTTGCCAAGAAATTGGCAGGTAAGCCTCCGTGTTTCAAAGCGTTAGCCATGAAACCGGGGATTAGGCTCCCCCCTGATGTAAAAAAGTGCTGTTTCCGGCGCAAGCGCCCCTGGAAAACGAGTCTTCGACAGAAGCAGTTTTCCTGATATGGCAGGACACCTGACCGAAGCCGAAAACCAGATTGATCCATCGTGCCCATCTTCCAGGAAAGAGGGCTGAAGAGAGGCTATCCACCAGGAGTTGGAGAAAGCCCGGAGCTAAAGATGCTGGGCTTCAAATGCACCACCTTACTGGTTACCATGTTGCACACCTCCAGAATCTCATACTTTTGAAGCTGGTCAACAAAGGCCAGCACCGCCGGGCGACTCCATCCCCATGCCTTCACCAGTTGTGCGATGTTGACATCCATGTCCTTGGAAGCGAGCTTGGCCTTTTGGAAACGGATAAGCAAATCCTGCAAAGCCTTCAAGCGAGAGAATCTGTTGGGATTGCGATACGAATAGTCGTTACAGAGATAAGCAATTAGCTCTGACGACATGTTGATGACGAATCTCTCCTCCTTCGGAAGCGATTTGCTACTGCTACTATTTTCTTTTACCATTTGAATATTCTTTTAGATATAACCATTCAACTATATAATCTACCTGAGAGACAGATGAAGATTGTGATGCTCTTTCAAAAGCTCCTAGGCTGCATTCCTTCCCCGTGGCCAGGAGCCATTTCAAAACAATCATCACCATCTTTTACAGATATGCTAAATTAGAAAAAGAACGAGAGAATCTCATCCATCTTTTGATACTCCAGAACTTCTGCCGGCACCCTGGTAACATCCCTGAGCACATGCTGGATGCCCAAAAGCATGGTTTCATCACTGTCGTAAAAGTGAACCGTCAACGAATCGATGACCCCATACTGCTCACTCCCCATGTGAATGATAAACATACTGCCATCCACCGGTGTGGAATAAGCTGCCGCCTTTAACAGCTTGCCATAGTTCTGTTTGCTGGCATAGAGGATGTGAAGCCCAAGTTTCTTCTCCAACCACTCTACCAAATCCTCCATCATTACCTGTTTTGACGCAGGTATGACAACTTCCACGTAATCCTCATGAGGAATCGTAGGTAGAGGAACCTCCTTAAAGAATTCCGGGAGCTTGCTGCGCAACTCCAGGAAGAGCGTATTGATGGAATCCTTCCATTCCTCGCTCTCTAAAAGATTGTAGTCGCTTAATGTCTTAATCATTTGATTGCAATTATAATATTGATGATAGATATGATTTAAGGAAATGCATCCATCGATAGTTGGCCTGCTGGGTGTTACCAAGGCGTCTTCTGGACAAAATATCCTCCTTACATGCCAAGGCATTCTGAATGATGCGCCGGTTGAATCGCATGCTCAGATATAACATGGTTCTGTCGTTGACATCATCCACTTGTGCCCCCACCGATGAGTAGAGTCCATCAAACACCCGGGTGGTGCCCATGGTAAGCTTCTGCAGGGTCTCGGTATCCACCTGAGCAAGATACTTCATCAAACTCCTGAAGCATTTATCCTCCAAGGCTATGAAGTTCATCAGCTCGTCACTCTGCTTGAACGACGTGGCAGAGGAAAGCAGTTTGCCATAGGCAGCAAGCGTCGTCTTCAATGATGGATAGAGCGGATAAGTATCAAGTTTCTCATAATACTTCACCGCATCCTTGAAGATGACATTCTTCTCCAACACCTTCCGCTGCATGGCAGTGTTCAGCTTGAAATACATTACCTCACGAAGCGAGCGAGGCTTGACAAACGCCAAACGGGTGATTTCCGCCCGTATGGAATCCGACACCATGAAATATGCCACAGCCATCGGACTCTTGAGGTTGAGAGAAGAGTCCCTGCCAAAACTACTGTAGGCAGAATCCCGTACCTCCAGCCAAGTGGAGGTAAGAGAAGAAAGTTCCTCCCTTTGGCTTGCCATCATAATAGGCGATGATGCCACTTGCATGGGCTAACATATAGTCATTGCGCTTGAGCAGACAACCATTGTAATACCCCTCACTGAGCACTATTTCTTCATCCACCTCATTCAAGATACGCTGATACCGCTCACGCTGATAGGGAGTCCACCTTCCACTCTGACCTCTGTAAGGAATAACCGCAACCAACTTTACCCCCTTCAGTTCCTCCTTCAGCTTGATAACCTCCTCAGCTGCCAACATGTCAAAACCTAGCGCCATACCCGAAACAAACTTTCTGAAACCTAACGAGAAAAGCAACCTTATCTTTCCTCTCACCTGCTGTCTCACTTCCTGTTCCTTGTCCTTTGGAACAGAGCGATGTCCGGTGAAGACAACGCTCTGCTTTTTGAAAATCTGATTCATACCTTCTTATATATATAATGTGTTCTAGCTAAAAACAAACCTCCCACCACATGAGCGCCATGTTTCTCCACCTCCTCGGCAAAGATGGCATAAGAGCCACCGGTGGTGATGATGTCATCAAAGATGAGCACTTGCTTACCCTTGAAAAAAGGCTTGTCAAAATCCATGATGCTCACCTTGGAAATCTCCTTCTCTCTTCCTCTTCTGCGCTCATGAACTGCCAAGCGGTCTTCCATCAAGATAAGATGGGAATAACCATTCTTGATACCACTCAATCGGCTCACCTCCTTGCAGAACTCCTTGTAGCGGCTCTTGTTTACCTCCTGACGGCTAGCTGGCACACATAGGAAAACCATGTCCTTCACCTGCTCGCCATACTCACGTTTCAAATAGCCATCCACCATCTGCGCCACCAACTTGTAAGCATCATCCCTTGCATCCTTGAACGCATAGATAAGCTTTCTGTCTTCCTTGGCATCCTCACCCACATTACGGATTCTTGCAGGAAAGTACTTCAAGAAATATCCCTGCTTCTTACTCAACTGGGCTATCATGCCCTCATCTATCAATCTAGCCATCAAAAATCGTTTTAAAAGTTACTCACTCAAATGGTTCAGAGTCCAAATCTCCACTACCCACTCATATCCTACATTATTGCACTGACTTTGGTTCATCCGTCTGATGTCCTCGGCTTGCTCCTCAGTAATAGGCTCACTCTCCAACTTCATCAGCTTCTTGATACTAGCCTCCCTGTTTGTCCCGATGTAAACCAAGTCCTTGCTCTCACGGGAGTTCCAATTGTCTGTACGATAAAAAAGAAATACTTCCATCTTGTCTCATTTAAAGGGTTCAACACTCAAAAAATATTCTGGATTTCCTGATTCACTGCCTTTTCAAGCTTTTGTTTTCAGAAGAATCCGAGTTTTTTTTAAAACATTCCGGCATAACCGTCATCACTTTAGCCTTTTTACGTGCATAAAAGAATGGAAGTCCAAGGGGGCAGTAAGCCAAACAATCGGTCAAGAATCTTTTCTAGAATACCCAATCTCTGATTGCGGAAGTCTGCTGGAAAAGAATCTTAGCCGATAACAAAGTGGTGTTTGGTATCTGCCAGGACTTCACATACCTTTGCAAAGTAAAAAGACTATGGTGATGGCTACCGGCTAGAAAAGATAAAAAGTGAGGAGTATTCTCCCCCAAAAACAAAATGAAACCATAGATGCAGCCACAATCAAGGCAATAAAACAATGTGTTTTCCCACTATGTCCAAAGGACACTGGGGAAAACTTTCCTATCTCCCTTCAGCCTCCTGACGGATTAGACCCCATTCTGTCAGGTGGCAAGGTAGCATGCCAAGGCATACTCTACCTTGGGGCTTCAAGACATGTCATGCATTTGAAGGAGAACATCATATGTGCGTCCCGGAATGAATGGTCAAGCGTGAACTACCCATGAAGGTGGGAAGAAGGTCCACCATCGAGGGTAGTTCACCCTTCACCAGAAATGAAGAGACCTCCTTGATATGCATGACATCAGCCATAAACATGATATATTCTGTTAACCCAAAGGAAAATAGACAAAACTCTCTATGTCAGCGCCTACAAAAAAAGAACAAGGTCGATGTAAAAAGAACTGGGTTCAATAACACAAAGAATGTATGACATCACCCCATAGTAGAAGTCAAAAGAACGTATATAGGCTCCATGCCCTAAAAAATCCTCCTAAAGGAGTGAGTTTTTCAGAATTTATTCGTACTTTTGCCATGCCATTTAGAGTTGACACTCAGACATGGCAAAATCCTGAGCAACTATCAGTGACCAGGAAATAAATGAAACATTAAAATATAGTGCTACAGCTATCATAATAGAAACATCTTTAAAAAGCAAAAATAGATGAAAGAACCCATAAAAATATCTGCATCAGACAGAATTCTCTTTGTAAACATCAAAAGATCCTTCCACTGTACGGACAGACATAGTGAATACTATCGCCCATCAGCATATGAAGCCACCAGAAAATACTGGCGAATCTCCAAACAAAGACTTTCCAAGATCTCACTCGTGGTAGGCCATGTCGATGGAATCGTGAAAGAAGTAATCGTTCCCGAAAAATGGCATTTGTCAACAGACCCTAGATATCCCAACAGATACGAATGCATAGGAAAGGAACTAGATGACTCTCCCTATCTCAACAAGGATGCAAACCAGCTCATAACCATTGGACAAAATCCAGTGGCATATTACAATTGTGATTAGGTTTCATTACAAGAGTGCAAGCTTTGTACTGTATAAGACAAATTGTACTTTGAAATGCATCATTTTTTTGTATTTTTGCTCTGGAAATACATCGTAATCTGAGAAATTTTGGTTTGGAAATGCATCAATACAACTGGTTTTTGGTTTGGAAATGCATCAGAATAACTGATTTTTTTGGTTTGGAAATGCTTATTTTTTGCTATTTTGTTTGGATTCTTGAAAATAAGTTGTATCTTTGCGGCATGTTTTTAATGCATTTGATTTCTGAAAGCTATCTTTCAATATGATCATTTGGATAATACATAACCATATTATTAAAGATAAACTTATGTTTGAAAGAATCGCCATCAAATATCTTCGCCAATGGGCGAAAAAGGAAGATCGTAAGCCGCTGGTTTTGCGAGGGGCTCGACAGGTGGGTAAGACAACATTGGTAAAGTTGTTTGCCAAGGAGTTTGATACCTATATTTATATGAACCTGGAGGAGAAGGAATATGCTGAGCTGTTTGCTGCAGACTATTCTTTCGAAGATGTATTAGCTGGAATTTATCTCAAAGCTAATGAACCGATGGATTTCGGAAAGCGCACCTTGATTTTTATCGACGAGATACAAAATGAGCCGAAGGCAGTGCAAACCTTGCGCTACTTCTATGAGAAGCATCCTGAAATCTATGTGATAGCAGCGGGATCTTTGCTGGAAAGCCTGATGGGGCGACATATCTCTTTCCCTGTTGGCCGTGTAGAATATATGGCTTTGCATCCATGTACTTTCGTAGAGTTTCTTCGTGCCATGGGTCAGAAACAGATGGCAGACAGTATAGAAAACATGTCCTTGCCAGCTTCTTTGCATTCTTCGGCCATGGAGTGGTTCAAGAAGTATATGATTGTGGGTGGCTTACCCGAAGCCGTTGCCAATTATGCCAAGTATAAGGATATTGTCAGACTGAATGGGGTATTTAATGCGCTACTTTCAGGCTATCGGGACGATGTGGAAAAATACGCCAGTAAACCCAAGGAGCAAGATGCCATACGATTCATTTTGAACTATGGCTGGACATTTGCAGCCCACCGCATCCAGTTTTCCAAATTCACAAGTTCTTCTTTTAAGGCGGCAGATGCAGGCAATGCTTTCCGGATATTGGAGAAAACGCTTTTATTGGAATTGGTATATCCTCAAACTACAGCATCATTTCCGATTTTGCCCGACTTGAAGAAGAGTCCTAAGTTGTTATGGATAGATACGGGCTTGGTGAATTATGTCGCAGGCATGCAGGAAGATTTGCTTTTCAGTAAAGACACCGATGAACTTTGGAATGGTGATATAGCAGAGCATATTGTAGGTCAGGAATTGTTGGGTTCAACGTTTATCTTTGGCGAGAAAAGAATGTTTTGGGTACGTGAAGCCAAGAACTCTCAGGCAGAAATCGACTTCCTGATAAGATACAGATCGCACCTGATTCCGATAGAAGTAAAGACCGGCAGCAATGCCAAACTGCGTTCCTTGCATCTCTTTATGGATGAATCGAAAGAGAAGGTGGCACTGCGTCTCTGGAATGGCCCGATGACATCGGATACCGTTACGACTCTGAAAGGTAAGTCTTTCACTTTATATAATATTCCGCTATATTATGCCGGTTATCTGGAAGTATTCCTGGATAGTATAAGCAAAACCATCTGAGACCGATGCATTCGTCCATAGGTTGATTTATGGTGAAATTCTTGGCGTTCATGCTATTGAGATAGTCATGCTGCAAGAGCCCGGAGAGTGGAAACCAAGCCAAGGTTTAGATTCCACTCTCCTCCAAGGATGCCCTACAGAATTCTTCTATTCTCCGATTCCGCTTCCTTAAGAAATCATATTCAGCCTCTATCCAGGCAAGATATTCACTGGCAGAATGAGGATAAGGATTCTTCTCAAAGAAACTCTCACCCAACCACAAGTTGACCTTCTCATAATGCTCATCCACACAATCCTGCAAGAAGAAAAAGTCCACAAATCCATTGAAGTCAACAAAGAGATCAAAGAATTCCTTATCCCTTTCCATGGCTCTTGACAGAGGACTGGTACCTCCCGGATAATATCTTCTGATGCATTCCAAGGTGTAGTCCCATCGGTCACAGATACGCTTGTTGCAACCACGGGCACAGTTGAAACTATACCTATGCTGCGGAAACAGCATCATGCCACCTATCGTGTAGAAGTCCCTAACATACTTCTCCACGAAAGAATGATAGTCAGATAGTAGGCGTTGCGTGATATCTCGTATTCGTTCTGTCTGCTTACGTTCCTTAGCTTGGCTATCGCATAGTCTGCCTCTTCCTCACTGAGCTGTGGGCCAAAAGAAACTCTTGTAGGTCGATTTCTATGATTGGGTCTGTCCATTTTCTGTGGAGTTTTGCCCCCATGTGTATATGTCTGTCTTTCTTCTTCAAGAAGTTTCACGAATGGCATCTCAAAATCGTCCTCATAAAAAATGCCGGTGTTTGCCATGTCCTTTTTTTTGTGTTATTTTGACCACATAGTGGTGTTGCTCTTTATTCTGCTTTCTGCATCTCGAAGTTGCTTCCGACATCTTTGAAGTTGCTCCCGACATCTTCGAAGCTGCTTCCGACATCTTCGGAGCTGCTTTGTATGTCTGAAACGTTGCTCTCAATGTCGTCGATTCTGCTCTCGATATCTTCGAAACGGCTTTTTATCTTTGAAGTGTTGCTCTCAATGGCGTCTATCACGTCGTAGCCGGTACTTCTTACATGTTTTTGCGTCTGGCTTATCTGTATCGTGTTGTAGATGCACAATACTAACGCTGCCAAGGCGGTGTATGGCAACGCTTCTTTTATTATCTTATGTATCTTTTCTAATGTCTCTTTCATAACTTTTTCTCCTAATGAATTGATGAGTCCACTTTTTCAAGTGGACTCTTATATTATATTTGTAATTGTCGTATAACGAACTAATCATCATTACCAGGAATACGTCTCCACAACCATTTTACACCCTTCCATCCGTCAGCAACATGCTTTGCCAACAAGCTAGCCAGAGGGTTTTTACTCAGAAGTAAAACCATGAACCTTCAATCTGGTTGCAGTATCTGGTCTATAAACCCAATATCAATGACCGCCTACACGTTCCATACCTCATATCCCATATTCTGGGCTATCTGGAACAACGGACAGAAAGTCTGCTGATATGCCGCCAGGAACCGTTCACGATTCAACTGTTGCAGATCTCGTGGCGTATAACCTAGCGAAGTGAAGTCCTCCAGAGCACTTTCTTTCTTGCCTGCACCCAGATATATCCTGATTGCTTCCCGATGTTCCTCTGCAAGCTTTGGTAGAAAGTGGTCCCAAGGAGGCAGCTTGTCACTCTTGCTGCTGTTAATCGAGTTATCAGCCGGTATGAGATTCCAGAGTTGGTCATGTGCCACAAAACTCCAAGGCAGAAAATGATCCACGGCATAATCCCCTATGTGAATCTCCTGCCCTATGTAGATGCAATCCATCACACAGGTAGCACCCTTCTATATCTGTACATCTACTTTCGTAAAGAACATAGAATATGACATCTGGAATCTCAATATATCTACCTTCGATCACCTTGACGAACTTCGTGTTCGTCTCACAGTTGATGATTAGCTTGATTATATCCATATCTCTTGTATTTTTTCTCTACCCTATTAGTTCACTTTGTTCCTTCTACTCAGCTTGCGCCATAATGGCTGTATAGTCTTCATCAGACAGTTGTCCAGTCTCATGAAGATGCTTAAAATGAAGACCGGCAACTTCCCTGAGAACAACCTTCAACCCATGATAACACATGCCAATAGAATCACCATCGAACTCCATCAGCTTCGTTTCCTGACCATCCTTCTTGGCCTTCACGATTACACCAAACTTGCAATCTTCATCTCCTTCGGTGAAGATAAGAGACAGATCGAACAACTCTTTCTTCTTTTTTATTTCATTTTCATTCTGCTGCATTGTATATCGCTTTAAGTTTTGATAATATTTCTACTCACCTGTATAAGACATTCCCATTCTAAGATGATATAGCTCATCTTCATGCCACATCTTATGAACATGAGGGTGATTAATGCTTCATCTTCTTTACAAATCTCTTTTTCATATGAAAATTATATTGTTAAATTTCGATTTCATGCAGCTCCAAGTCAAACTTCCAAGCTGTTTCAATCATTTTCCTTACCTCTCTGCCTACCCCATACCAGAAGACGATGAGAGCATCAGCATTATCAATCATCTCAGAGTTACAGTCATATCCATCAGCCTCTCCGAAGGTTTCACCGTCTGCCGGATATACATCAAGTCTATAACCTCTTTCCTGAGCATATCTCTTGTCCAGGGCATCAGAACCTGAGGTTTGGCTGGAAATGACAACTATATTCTTCTTGTTCTTGAGATAGTAATCACAATACTCTTTCAGCAGTTCGTAGTCAGCAAAATCACGGCTTACTGCAATAATAACCTTATATTTGTCAATAGCGTCCTTTACAAGTTCTAATATACCTTTGATTTCACACATATTCATAAAGAGACGGTTGGTTGTGTAGGTAAAGGTTCCCACCTTATTCTTTACCATCCACCAATTCTCACCACCATCAACAAAGAAGGATTCTTCAGCATTCTCTTTCTTCCACGTCCACACTGCCTTTTCTATCTCAGGCATAATAAGGGCAATATCTTCACAACTATATTCAATAGAGAATTTTGGCACCCTTGCTACTTGAATATATAAACGCTTGATGACAGGATCATTCACGTCTATCCTTACGGAATTGATAACGTAGGAAAGAAAGCTTTGGTAAGCCTCTTCCGAATACTCTTTATATTTCATCTCAGATTCATTAAAAAGTCAAACTTCATGTTAACAGTCAGTCTGTCATTAGAAGTTATAAGTCCTTCTTGACTCATGGCTATTCTGTTTTAAAATTGTTTCTTAGGCAAAGAACCAAGGTTTTACACCAAGCCTTCCAAGCCAAGAACTATGTACCGAAAATCCGAACTTTACACCATAATATATAAGGTGATCATCTATAACTATTCATCTTTAAGGAGGAATGTTGTTCTCTTTTCATTCTAATATCATAGTAACCGCAAAGGTATAAAAAACGAGAGTAACCTCCAAACATTTAACTCACTATTTTCTGATTTTTCTAATTTCAAGCAAAATATTGGCAAATCTAGGTAGTAATCAAAACATCGCTATCCCCAAAAAGCCAGAACAAGAGAACACGAAATCATATACACCTTGAAAGCAAGCAGCTTAGTAGATGTTGCAAGAGAGTCTTTATCCTAAATTAAAGGAGGAATATTAATAGGAAACTGGTAGATTTAGCCAAAAATGGCCAAATGATGACCGAAAATAGCCGAAAATAGCCGAAAATGGCCGATAAAACGACTATAATAGCTTTCACTGTTCCATCATCCATGTGGCACTCATGCTTTAATATGTAAATCAGGAATCCCCCAATAAGTACTATCAACATCTTCTCCAATTTTTCTTGTGGTTGGAGTCCACATTTTATTAGTTTTATTGCCATATTATCAATTTTACTAATTAAACATGCTAATTAAATCTGATGCCTATTCATCAACTTATCAGCAGCAGTTTTCTATTTGTGGGCAAAAATACAGATAAAGGAAACATCTTTTGCCGTGGTCCAACCATTGATAGCATTTATCTGTTTTCTGCCATGCTAAAATATAATAGTAAATTTCATTCTCAAAAGTTAAAATAGGAAGTTCATCCATTCCACATTCATGGGATATTTTCCATTATATAATTTCCTTTTGGCTGCAAAGATATGTCCTTTTTGAGAAAAGTAAATCTTATCCGTTAACTTACCAAACATAAAAAACACCAGTCTCCAAACGTGGTTAACTGGTGCAAAAATAGGATTTTTCCTTAGTGGGTGCAAGTGCCTAATCGGAACCTTTAAGGTTTATAAGAAAATCTCTTGAAGAAAGATTATAAAAAGCATTTTTCTTGTACAAGAAACATAAACAGGTATAAAGTGATTTCCCAAAAACAGAAAAAGCTAGGTAGATTTATAAGTTCTACCTAGCTTTTTTGGTGTTTACGAAGTCAGCGAGTTAGAGTTCTAAGTCTTGGCATTTTTGCGCTCAGCTAAGTCTTTTCTACGCTCATACTCATCAGCGGTGAAATACTCAAATTCCTCGTCAATATTCTGTAAAACATCAGAAACTTCCTTAAACTCCTCATCGGAAAGAGTCTTCAAGAGTTCATCCATTTCATGAGCAACGCCAACTTCTGGTACCTCATTAGGATCAACATCACCTTTTTCCTTCAAGTCCCAGTACTCCTTCTGCTTTTTGGCTAAATCTACAATCTTGTCAAATGCTTTGCTGTGAGCACCGTCCTTATTATTCATTTTTTTCCTTACTAATTTTGCCAGTAGCCACAAATAGTGGTAAGTAAAATACTTATTGACTTGCTTATCTCAACAAAACTAAGTATCTTTGCAGCGTTATCAAATGATAACCTCAGCCACTATGTTTAGGAATGAGGTGGCGACTCCAACTAGAAAACTTTTAAATGGCAACAATAATTAAATTAATTGGATACTTTAATGATAGTGAATATAATGCAATTTACAAATATTCAAGTTTTCTTTCAGAATCTAATGAACCTTATTGATTGAATTAATTAAATATTGTTAATTATTTAATTTTTGTTTGCTTATTAGTTTACTTTGTTGTATATTTGCATCAGATATTAAACTTTTTAAATTATGAATAGAATAAAAGAGCTATTAAAGGAAAAAGGGATGAGTCAAAAAGAACTCGCCGAGAAACTTGGTATGACTGAGGTCGGCGTTAGTAAGATTGTCAATGGTACAACAACTAGGGAGACGATGAAACGAATTGCAGAAATATTATCTGTAAAGGTTGATGAACTCTATATAAAAGGTACTGTTGTAAAGTATCGTGGAGAGTTAGACCTTAGTGGTTTTAAAATACCATGTTATGTACTAGATGATGGTTCTAGGGTTATTTCAGGTCTGGCAATGCAAAAGTCATTAAAAATGATAGATGAAGACGAACAAAAGCCATCAGGAACACGTCTGGCCAGATACTTAACTCAAAAGACACTTAGCCCATTCATTTCTAGATATTTAGATGGGGGCCATTTAGAGCCTATTAGATGTACAGATGGGGGGTCTGTTATAAATGGTTACAAAGCTGATGCTCTGGCTGATATATGTGATGCTTTTCTTGAAGCAAGAAAGCATATTGATTTGTCTCCACGTCAGACGATAATTGCAGAACAGTGTGAGCTATTGATGAGAGCATTCGCTAGAGTTGGTATCATAGCCTTGGTAGATGAAGCTACAGGGTTTGATAAAGTAAAAGAGGATGTGAAAGATAAATTGCAAACTTTCTTAAATCAGTTCTTGATGAAGGAAGCTGCAAAATGGGTAAAGACATTTCCTGATGAGTTCTTCATAGACATTTATAAAATGAAACATTGGGACTGGCAATCTTCAAGAAAAATGCCAGGAGTTATGGGTAATTGGATTCGTGATATAGTTTATGAACGAATAGCTCCAATTTTACCTGAACTGGAAAAGCTGAATCCAAAAAATGCAAAAGGCTATAGGTCTAAGAAATTCCATCAATTTCTTAGTAGAGAAGAAGGACTGCCAAAGTTAAAAGAATACTTTGCATCTATACATACTATTGTTGTCATGTCAGACTATGATTGGAATAAATTTTGGATAAATTTAGATAAAGTACATCCAAGAACAAATGTTGAACTTTTCTTGAATTTTGAAGATTAATAAATAAAATAAAGGGTGAATCTTTTGACTCACCCTTCTTCTTTATTTACAAAGTAAGCAACAAGCAATCTCGTCGGTATTAATCAATACTTTTGTTCCTGCTGTCACTTCAATGAATTTGCTCATATCTTAATCCTTTCATTGAATCAATATACATTCACATGGGTAGTTGCAAGTAGCTTTTCTGTAAATCCAAGCTCCTTACAATACATGTTTACATTCACTCTAGAGCCGGTTCCAAAGTGCCGTCTCAGATTTCCGCTCTCCAAATCACGATTAATCTTTCGGTTAATCGCCTGCTTCAAACCTCTCTCAGAAGAGAAAGTAATGCTGCTGTGAAAGTGAAAGTCTAAGATATTACACCATGATTCACCATTGCAGTCATATTGAACTACCCACAAGCTAAAGACTTGTGGGATTCCGACTTCATCAAAGAATGCTTGCAAGCAAGTCTTACGCCCTCTCCATCGGTGTAATCGACAGTTCCTGCCGATATATTTCTTAAACCTTCATCAAGTATATTCTTCGCTGCATTCAGGTCACGGTCTATCAACTCACCGCAATTTGGGCAAGTATAGTAGCGGTCTGACAAAGACAGATCCTCCTTGACATGGCCACAATAATGGCATGTCTTCGAGGATGGATAGAATCGGTCTATCTTAAGCAGAGTTTTGCCGTACCACTTTGCCTTGTACTCCAACATGGTAACGAATGTACTCCAGCTAGCATCAGAAACAGACTTGGCAAGATGACGGTTTCTTACCATTCCCTTGACGTTCAGGTCCTCACAGCACACCACATCGTATCTGCGAATGAGGTTAATGGAAATCTTATGCAGCTTGTCCTTGCGGCAAGACATGATTTTCTCCTGCAACCTGGCAACCTTGATACGCTGTCTGTTCCATGAACCGCTTCCCTTCTTCTTACGTGAAAGATGCTTTTGCATCGTTGCCAGCTTCTTTGAATACTTCTTGATGAACTTATTTGATGAGTACCTGTCATTATCGGAAGTAATCACGAAATCCTTCAAGCCCAAGTCGATGCCGACACTCAGATTGGTTTTCTCCAAGTCTCCGACCTCAACCTGCGCCATGATGCAAACGTAATACTTTCCGCCCGGTGTTACTGATACTGTCATATTTCTTTGCTCGCCCTTGACATCCTGACTCTTGGCGAACCTGATGCCGCCTTTGAATTTCGGGATGAATATTCTGTTGCCTTCAACCTTAAAATGCTGGGGAACAGCAAAGCTGCCCCCATGTTTCTTTGAGTGAAAGCGTGGGAACCTGGTTCTCCCCTTGAAGAAGTTTACATAGGCGGTCTCCAAATGGCGCAAGGCATGCTGCAAAGTCTGACTGTTGATTTCCTTCAACCAGGAGTAGGCCTCTGTCTTTTTCATTGCTGTCAGCTCCTTTGCCTGCTCATAGTAGTTGGAACTCTTCCTGGTCTGCTCATACTGTTCCTTACGCTTGGCGAGAAAATGATTGTAGACAAAGCGGACACTACCAAAATAATTCGCAAGCATTTTCTCTTGCTCCTTATTTGGGTAAAGCCTAAACTTATATGTCTTCTGTATCACTTTCATCCCACAAAGATACGATTTTTTTCTTGAATAACAAAGGAAAGATGCGATTATTTGCAAAATATTACGTTTGTTTGTCAAATGTAAGAATATGGTATACAATTCTAAAAACAGGCACAAGTTTTTACAGAAATGCCACTTGATTTTTGTGTGCAAATATCGAAAGAATATTCATGATGGAAAGTTATCAGAATACATGAAGAGAACGCCTGGGCGTGAGTCTTGAAGAGAATGGTCATGCGTGAACTACCCAGTGAAGATGGGATATAGTCCACCTTCGCGGGTAAGTCACCCTTGACCAGACTCGAAAAGACCTCTTCTTGTGCATGACATCAGCAAGAGATACTTTAAAAGGCAATACACTCCATTTCAACAACCAGATATTTGCTGACATAGATACAAACCACCTCACCTACCCTAAATATAAATGAATCTAACAGAAAACTTGACCAAAGGGTCAAATCCCCACAAAGACAAGACAACATCAAAAGCGAAAAGAAACCCTACCAAAACATAGGATTTCTTTTCTAAATTTACTTTTAAACATCAAATCTTCATCTTCCTTGCCTCTTCCACAAGAGACTCCCATTCTTCCTCTACTCCTCCACAAGCCCATGAAAACTCATCACCATTCGCCCAATTCTGAGCAAGGATATACAGAAAGAACGACTCCTCTATGGTCAAACCATCGGCTTTCTCCGAGGCAAGAACCTCTCCCATCACCACATCATCCTCTCGATACAACACCTTCAATTTTTCCAAAGACATCTTTTGAGCAGCCGCTTTCTCCGTCACATACGCACACGCCGCCTTCTCTATTAGATAAGCCATGACCTTGAGCTTACCGCCGGCAGAAAGCTCCTGGCAAGGAACCACCTCATGAGCATAACACTTGGAAAAATGAAACTTGGCTGTAGATATATCAAACTCCACCTCCAAATGGTAAGAAACACCCTTCTCATCTTTCTTGCAGGAGGTGACTACGCCATAACAATCCCCTCCAAGAAAAGACTCTCTTTCCACACGAAAACCATCAAACTCCAAAACTTCTTTCTGATTCATAATCCTTATTTTTAAACTCTTTGAAACTTTCCCCATGCCTCCAAGGTATCAACCTTGCAAGCATGCTGATAAACACGCTCTATTTTCCGAAAAGCAACTTGAAAAGCCTTTGGCGTACTGGATAAAGCCATACGCTTTCCCAAACTGACTTTCTGCCCCACTTCCATGAATTCCCAACAACAACGTATCATGCCTTCATCTGTAGGCTTGCACCCTAGATAAACGCCCTTGATACCCGTAACCCTCTGATACTTCTTAGGGTAAGGACAATAGATAGACCATGCATCCGGCGCATCCTTGGCGCTTACCCTTTCATCATGATATAAACGTACTTTCATACAAATATTTTTTTATGGAGAGGTGGTGAGCCTCTCCGTTACCTTTACAAATCCAATCTACCCTTATCATGGTAAGAGAAATAACACCCATCAGCAATTATCACATGGTCCATGAAAAAGATGCGCATGATGCTGCAAGCTTCCTTAACGCTCTTGGTAAGCATATCATCAGCCTTGCTGGGATGAGGGCTATTGGATGGGTGATTGTGAGCAATTGCCAAGATAGTGGCATTGTTCAAAACTGCCTCCCTCATGATTCTGCGCACATCTACCGCCGTCTCTGTGATACCCCCATGACTCATAGGCACATGCTTGATAAGCCTAAAGTTCTGGTTCATCAAAAGCAGATGGCATTCCTCCACCTCCAAATCCTTCACATGCGGATAAAGGAAATTATAGATAGCCAAGCTACTGCCCAAATCGGGACGCTCTGCCATATTCTCCAAGCTGTAACGCTTACCAAGCTCTATGGCTGCCTGAAGAGCTATCGCCTTGGAATCCCCGATACCTTGAACCACCTGCAAGTCCTCTACCCTAGCCTTGGCAATATTTCGCAAGCTCTCCTCCATCACATTGAATATCTGACGTGCCTGTTCCACATTCTTCTGTGTACCTGTACCGATAACCAAAGAAATCAGCTCCACTGTGGTCAAGTTTCCAAGCCCATTGTTATAAGCCTTATACTGAGGAAATTCCTCCATGCAAAACCCCGAAAAATTCTGTCTCATATCTCAAATCGCTTTAAATTAAACTTAAAATATTCTGGATTTCCTGAAACAACCAGCCTTTTTCAAATCCCTGGAGTTTTGAGGATGAATCCGAGTTTTTTTTTAGCATTCCGGCATAACCTTCACACCAAGCCTTTTTTCGTGCCTAAAAAGATGGCAGTCAAAAGTGGCAGAAAGCCAAACAATCGGTAGAGAATCTTTTCCGGAAAACCGCAATCTATGATTTCGGAAGGCTGCCGGAAAAGATTCTTCGCCGATAACAACGTGGTGTTTGGTATCTGCCAAGACTGCCATACCTTTGCACGATAAAAAGCCTGGTGGGATTATGCTGCGACAAAATGATAAAAACGAGGTTCTATTCACAAAACTACAGTAGAAAACAATAGATATAAGTATCATCTTCCCATGGATATCTACCTAAACCACGACACAGTAAAACCCAACCATAGATATCAACAAAACAGATAGACAAAGATAAGCATAAAAAAGCCGGCATAAAAGAAAAAGAGCCAAGAGAAACACATGCTTTCCATATCAACCATGTATTCCTCCTTGGCTCCCAAAAGAACGATTCCATCGAAAAGTAGATATAATACCATCCCCTAAGTACCATCAATCCAAGACTACTTAAAAGATAGCCTTGGAAAGATAAATATGGCAGATATTGGAAAAGAGGCTAAGCTGCCTCCTCCTTCTTTTGCTTCTCTACCTCTGAGAGGCTGGTGGCGATAAGCTTGATCACATGATAGTCCTTGCCATCCTTCTGATAGGTCTCACTCTTGAAGAAACCCTCCACCTTTACTCGCTTGCCCTTCTTGAGGAGATCAAGGAGTGCCTGGTCATCATTCTTGATCCAGGTCTCGAAGTTCTGGATGGAAGAAGAGGTAATCTCCACGCCACCCTTCTTCTCGATGGTCTTGATGGATACGCCAAAACGAGCGATGCTGCTCTTCTCAAAGTTTCTAACTTCTGCGTCCTTGCAGATAAAACCTACTACTGTGAAATTGTTACTTGCGTTCATAATCTTTATTTTTAAAACGTTATTACTTAAATTTTACGTGCGAAATAACACCAACAAGGAGAAGGCGAGAAAAGACAAGAGATGGCCCATATTATTTTCAAAGACCTCCTGGTTGTTTTTGAAATAGGAGCCGCTGCACCCAAAAACAATGAAAAAAATGTGGAGACAAGCCCCTGGGTGTGCCCTTGACTGTCGCCGCTTGTGGTAAATTTGCAAAGTAAAATCAAGGGATGACGCTTAAGAAAATGAATGAACGCTACTCCAGGAAACAATAAAAGTAGTAGAAAAACAAAAAAGGACGCATTCCAACAAACAAACTTAGAGAACAGCAGCCCTACCAAATCCCGGCGTATCCATCAACATCACCGAAAAAAGAGAGAATACCCCTAACCTCTTTTCATCCAGGACTCCGAGACCCATCACCACAAAAACCAGCCACTCCTCCCTCAAGAAAGGCAAGCGAAAGGAGGTGACATCCAAACAAAAGAGACCTGTCACAAGGATGGCAAAGGACTACTACCTTCCAAGACCAAGCCACTTTTCTTCCAAAAAGTGAAGCAAAAGGAAGAGGAGACTGCATCCCCCAAAAAGCACTTCTTGTTTATCCAAGGTTCCCCTATCACTCAGGTAGCCTTGAATAGATGGTACAAAAATGAGCGATCCCCCAGGAACACACACTTAGATATTACAACCCCCAAAAGGAATATATCATTGGAAACATCCTAACCTGGATATTGCATAGTAAAATAAAGAAGGTGAAGGTTATTCAACGCTAAGTATTTGAACATCAAACAATGTCCAAAACAAAGCGAAAAGAACAAAAGTATCGTTTGAACTGAAATAATTCCCCTCTTTTTTCCTGGCGGTTTCAAGAAAAAAGCGTAACTTTGTGGCGTAAACTATAAAAATGAATAATGAGCATGATGGGAATATTACAAGTTGCCTCTTATATATACAAGCGCTATATGGATGATTTTGGCGTTCGTATTGATGAAATGAAGTTGCATAAGCTACTTTATTTCACGCAACGTGAGTGCTTGATTCAAAAAGGAGAACCAATGTTTGAGGCACATTTTGAGGCTTGGAAATATGGTCCAGTCATGGTTCAGATTCGCCAGTATTATAAAAATGATTCTTTCCCTGAATTGATGGATAAAGAGCAGGTTGTACAATATGAGCCAGTGTTTGATATGGTGTTTAAAACTTATGCTCCACAGAAGTCTTGGAGTTTGAGTACTTTGACGCATGGAGAATATTCTTGGAAACATGCAAGAGAAGGCTATGATGAACTGGATTCATGTGAGGTGGAGATGAAAACAGAGGACATTATGGTTGATGCTAACAGGGTTCGTGAAAGACGAGCTGTTTTGCGTCAATTAAATCTTTATACTGCATAAACCATGAGAATAACTGAGGAACAAATGGCTTTGATACGTTCTCTTCATTGTGAGCGACTGGCTTCTAATGAAGAGAATTTGCGATTGATAGATTCTTTCTATAGCACTCGCAACAACAATGTTGCGGAGGCTTTGCTGAATGAGGCTTATCAAGAAGATGAGTCTGGTGTTATTGCCTATTATGTGATGAAAGAAGGACAGATATTGACACGTATATTCCAAATCCGTTTGGGTTACGAAGATACCAATGACTGGCTGATGATATAGTTATCATATCGGTTTCAGTCGATAAGTACCCAACCTATTTCTAGCAAATATCATCCCCACAATGAAACTGATGCAATCTCAAAAACTTTTCTTCAGACAACACCTCAAAACAATGCTCTCCTGTACAATGCCCGGTATAGAATTCAACATAAGGATAACGACGCACTAATTCCGAAGAGATTTCCCGTAACTGCTCATCCGTCTCATAATGCTCGCTTAAATGACTGTCCAAAAGATGAAAACCACCAAGACACAAACGAATAGGTTCCTGGATGGATTCCAAAATATTCAAAATACCGTTATGGGCACAACCTGTAAAGAGAACATCCCCCACTACAAATGCCAACTCATGATGAAAAGTATCCTTCACAAACTCCCCACTATCAGCCTTAATCAACAACGTTCTATCCCCCAAAGGCTGTGCATGATGATGAGACAGATGAGCATAGATATGAATACCATCCACACAAGTATCCTCTTTGATGAATACAAAACGATCTCTATGTTTCTGAAAATCCACATCTCCCGTGATGGAATGCTGATAACGCCTGACGGAAGCATATTCAGCCCCAGGAATCTCAGAAGACAAGATTACCTTTGCCTTGTGATTCATCTCTAAAAAGGCAGATAGCCCACCAATATGATCATTATGCCCATGCGAGATCAGACAATAATCAACCACTCCTAAATCTACACCCAGTTTCTCAGCATTAAGCATGAACAAGTCGGAAGCCCCGGTATCGAGCAGATACCTTCTTCCCCCATATTCCATATAAGCAGATAACCCATGCTCCGTCCCGAGCAAAGGGGTATCTGTACGATTGTCACTCAATATAATGATTCTTCTTTCCATTCTTTCCTATTAACATCCGAATTCTTGTGAAATAACTAGGCAAAAGTACAAATAAAAAACGAGATTTCCCCATTTTTAAGAGAATAATGACGAAGACTCATTGTAAAATCTGCCAGTATAGCCAAAGATGTAGAAGTTTTTCCAAACATCTCTAGAACTGCGGAGGTCATAGCAGACACTATCTCCTACCCTATCCGTAATGCAGGAAAAGATAGAAAAAGGAGAAGTAGATATAGTAGTAGAAGAAGAAGTAGTAGTAGATATAACAACATACAAAAAAGTGCTATCAATCCAAGACTACCTAAAAGATAGCCTTGGAAAGATAAACATGGCAGATATAGGAAAAGAGGCTAAGCTGCCTCCTCCTTCTTTTGCTTCTCTACCTCTGAGAGGCTGGTGGCGATAAGCTTGATCACATGATAGTCCTTGCCATCCTTCTGATAGGTCTCACTCTTGAAGAAACCCTCCACCTTTACTCGCTTGCCCTTCTTGAGGAGATCAAGGAGTGCCTGGTCATCATTCTTGATCCAGGTCTCGAAGTTCTGGATGGAAGAAGAGGTAATCTCCACGCCACCCTTCTTCTCGATGGTCTTGATGGATACGCCAAAACGAGCGATGCTGCTCTTCTCAAAGTTTCTAACTTCTGCGTCCTTGCAGATAAAACCTACTACTGTGAAATTGTTACTTGCGTTCATAATCTTTATTTTTAAAACGTTATTACTTAAATTTTACGTGCGAAATAACACCAACAAGGAGAAGGCGAGAAAAGACAAGAGATGGCCCATATTATTTTCAAAGACCTCCTGGTTGTTTTTGAAATAGGAGCCGCTGCACCCAAAAACAATGAAAAAAATGTGGAGACAAGCCCCTGGGTGTGCTCTTGGCAGTCGCCGCTTGTGGTAAATTTGCAAAGTAAAATCAAGGGGATAACGCTTAAGAAAATGAATGAACGCTCAGCCAAAGAAACAAGAAAAGTAGTAGGAATCAAAAAGGACGCCACCTTAAACCAAAAACCTTGAGAAGAATAGCCCTACCTATACCCATGTGTACCCATCAACATCACCGAGAAAAGAGAGAATACCCCTACCCTCTTTTCATCCAGGACTCCGAGGCCCATCACCACAAAAACCAGCCACTCCTCCCTCAGAAAGGCAAGCGAAAGGAGGTGACATCCTAACAAAAGAGACCTGTCACAAGGATGGCAAAGAATTACCACCTTCCAAGACCAAGCCACCATCTTCAAAAAACTGAAGCAAAAGGAAGAGGAAGCAGATTCTTTCACATCGCCTGCATGACCTCCTACCTATCTGTTAGAAGGTAGCCTACCCCCATTGCAACTCTCCAAACTTCTCTGAAAAAGATAGATATAAAAAATCAGCCATCAGGCAAGCATCTGCGATACCTATTTTCCGACATAACCTTCCTGTTATGCCGGACGGCTGCGCCCTAAGAAAGCAGCCGAACCGAGGGGAAGAAACCCTAGATAGAGCCTCTCCCCCACTCCCTGCTAAAAGACAAAACCAGCAAACAAGTCCAACTGCAGGGTACCAGAAAGCCGACCCTTTAACTTCTTCACAAGTTTAGCTGCTTTCTTGTCTTCCTGTAGAAATCTGACCAGGCTATTGATAGCCGTATCATGCGCCTCATTCTCGGAACGAAAAAGACCGGTAAAAAGACCTGGCAAGAAAGACCATCCCCTGGTTCCATAGCTTACAAAAACCCCATATGTCCACAATCCATTGGGATGCTGCAATATTCTAATTTCCAGGTTTTCCTCAATCTTCTCTACTTGAGTGCGTGGTTGCAAGTAGGAAAATACGTCAACCCAAAAATACTCATTGAGTTTAAGTTCAGAAGGAGCACGGACATACCCCAACTGCCTGAGCTTTACATAATCACGTCTGGCAAACTCTATATGCCGATTTCTCATACTTGAGTTGTCTGATGCAAAAAGACCTTCCAACTCCAAAATTTCATCATCTAAAATGTCAGCCATGTTGAAAAAGTTGTGGCAAGGTGGTTAGCCTTGCCGTTTCCTTCTTTAATCTGTTACTCTATAATAATATTGTAGCTTAGCCCCTTTGAGATTATCCTCTGCGTAACAAGCTGCTGCATGATAATACTTATCGTAAAGTTTGGCTAGCTCCATGTTTTTTTCATACCACTGGGCAATCTTATGATTCAACACCATAACAAGTTCAGTAATGTAAACACAATTGTCTTTCCATTCATTGAACGCACGATGGAATGTGTCTGTAACGGCATCCCCTCCAAAAGCATCAGCTATGGAGAAATCCTGCCAAAATGTGGTACGTGGTTTGTAACCTGTCTCACTCTCGATGTTCCACATGGGAACCTTGATTTGAATTGTCTCTGTCATGTTCTTTATCCTTTAAAGTTCAACTTGAATTTATTCTGGATTTCAGATTCACAGCCTTTTTAAGACTTTTGCTATCGTAAAATCCGAGTTTTTTTTTAAGTCATTCCGGCATACCCGTCATCACTTTGCCTTTTTACGTGCTTAAAAGATGGAAGGCTCAAGAAGTCAGAACACCAAACAATCAGCAAAGAATCTTTTCAGGAATACCCAATCTCTGATTGTGGAAGGCTGCTTGAAAAGATTCTCTGCAGATAACAGAAATGTGGTGTTTGGTATCTGACAAGCCTGCCATACCTTTGCACGCAAAAAGCAAGTGATGACAGGTAAGTCAGACAGAAAAAGCACGAGGTTTTATAACCATAGCAAAATTACCTATAGATATAATACATAGACAAACAACGCAATAGTATAAAAAGTTAATTCTGTTTACATTAGAAAAAAAAGGAAACATCAGTACAGCTTAAGACAAAATTAAAAAAGCCATTGCCTAAGATCCAACAATCTCAGTCAATGGCCAACCCTATCTCTTAGCAGACATTTTACTTAAATGCCTGAATATACTGCTTTAAAGCATCACGTAATATCTCTTCACAACTCTTTTTTGTCTTAATCTTAGTGAGCATAAGCTGCTCATAGTCTTCATCAGACAAATAAGTCTGAACACCATGCATAGTGGCTCTTTTCTCTGCAAGAGACATCTTCTGTTTCTTAACAACAGGCTGTTCATTACCAGGACGTACTGCCTGATTCATATTACTAAGCGCTGCGCGAAAATCCTTTCCTGCCATAATTCTAAATATTTATAGATTAAACAATTCTTTAATTACTAAAGAGTAGTCATTTGCTGCTGTACAATAAGGTGAATATGAGAACAGGTCAGTCAGCTCTGTCTGCGCTTCATTTACCTTGATGCAACGTCGAATACCATGCGACAAAACCTTATCACCATATATCTCTTTAAGAAAACCCAGCGCCTGACGGACAATGCGAGGTCTCTCATCCAGCATTACAGGTAACAGACCTAATAATTCAAGATCTTTATTCAAGGCAAATCTGCCATTCTTTACCTCATTCAATGCTCCAAGAATGGCAGCCAAACCATTCACAGAAAGTCCTTCCATCTGAACTGGTATAAGCAAATGACTGGCAACAACCATAGCATTGTAAGTTGACTGAGACAATGCTGGAGGGCAATCAATGAAGATATAGTCAAAGAAATCTATAGGATCAGTGATACCATCACCAGTAAAATCTATGCAAGGACTGCTGATGCAAGCTCCTAACACTTGACGAGGAGATCCGGTATTCTGAAGGAAAGGATCCACATCCTGCATTTTTGCAGAACCTGGAACATAATACGCACCTATCTTAGACTTGTATATAGGAAGACCCTTACAAGCAATCATAGAATCAAAAACAGTAGCACAACCTTCTGGAGCATGGTTCAAAAGGGTTAAGTTACACTGAGGATCCAAGTCTATCTCAAGGATTCTTAGATTCTTATCCTTTCGGAGCATACCAGCTGCAAGATTTTGCACTGTAGTCGTTTTGCCAACGCCACCCTTATTATTGACGATAGCCAAGATCATTTTCAGTCTATTTTCCATATCTTTGACTTTTAATTATTAATTTATGGTGCAAAGATACATTAAATAATTGAAATAAACAAGAGAAATCGCAAAAAAGTTTGTTTTCAAACATAATATTTTGCAAACATGTTTGTGTACATATATGTTTGCAAGCATCAAATAACTTATATTATACTATTAATCAAACATTTACAAAACAACAAATAAAAAGGTTTTCAAACATACATGTTTTATTGTTTTTCGGCTTTCGGTTTTACAAACTGCCAAACATACTAATTTTCAAACATAAACGAACAGAGTATAAAAAGGAAAAGGGACAGTTAAGCCACACTATAAAGAAAAGTAGAGCTGATAGAAGTTCCAGACAAAAACACCAACCTCCCTACTCCACTCTATTAACATCAACAAGAAACATACCTCCCCAAAAGTAACATGCAAAGATCAGATAAGGAAAGACAAGGAGATAGCAGATAATTGATGATAGCACTACCAAACAAAATCAAGTAACACCAGGATAAAACTGTTAGGAAACATTCAGGAATACCAACATACGAAAAAACATGGATCCTTGTTCCAGCCATCAAAAAGTTTTTAAAACAAGTTATTGAATGAAAAATGTAAATTCCCCCAAAAATGATTATCTTTGCAAAGCGTCTGATAGAAAAACCAACCGAGTGAACGTTAGATGGCATTGTTCGTCACCCTCAGACATACTCTCTGTCCAACCACCGAAAGAATTCTCGACCAAATTCTAACATACATGGTTGCGGTCTTACAAAAAAGATAGTAAATATGAAATGCATCACAAAGGTAATGAACCGAAATGCTAAATGCAAACATGTTTGCTTTCAATCATACACGTTTACATTCTACGTAGTTTTCCAACTATCAAACAATCAAACAACCAAAGAAAAAATGTAAGCCAGCTTTCAAAGGAACCAGTGTAAAAAAAAACAAAAGACTTTGTTTAATTGAAATCAAACATACAGATAATCATATATACGTAATTATCGGTTTGCAAAGAACCAAACAATCAAACATACAAAGTTACATGTATTCATGTATGCAAGCTAACATAGAAAACAGGAATGTAAAAAAGTTACAGAAAACAAAGAAACACGTAATCAAACATACAAGTTTACAAACAAATTTAAAAGACATAAAGGACATTTGATACGCCTGCAAGTTTTCAAACTTTCAAACACACAAACAATCAAAAGTCCAAACGTACAAACAAAGAAAGTAAGATCAAAACTAGTGAAACAATGAATTTCAAGTGATAAAGTACATTACAAATAGCAAAACAAAACAACCTAAAACCCTATAATATACAATAGCAAATACATGTATACAAACATACATGTTTTCATGTAAGCAATATTAAAAGCATATTAATAAACTACATATCAGTAAGTTAACAGCTCAAAGAAAGACCAGGAAAACTAATTCTAACTTTCAAAGATACATTCTTTCAAACATTTTTGTTTTCAAGCATACAAAGAATTCAGTAAAATAGGAATATAGTAGTAAATATAAGAAAATAAACAGGAATAAATAAAAGTCATAGTGTATCGTGAATTTAAACAAGGATTCAATGAAACATGTTTTCAAACATACAAAATAGATACCCAAGTAAACTCATGTAACAGTTAACAGACTGAACCAGGATAAAACAATTCTATTACAAACATTTTTGTTTTTTAGTTTACAAACATGCATGTAAACAAAAGATATTGAATAAAAGAGATCATAATATGATAACTCGTATTCTGACTTTATATCTTTCAAGTTAACATGTTTTCGGTTTTTCATGTTTAGAAGTAAACAGCTTCACAAAATACATATTTTCAAACATTCAAGAAATTTTTCACAAAGTCAACAATATAATGAAAATCAGGCAGCAATACGGATAATAAAACATACAAAACAAAATATCATGTTTACCAAGATACAAAGAAACAAGAATGTTTGAGATCAAAAGAACAAAAATCAACCAGACAAACTAGGAATTAAACGGGCAAACAATATATCTTGAAAAAGAAAGAAGCAGAGAGCACAATGATATATAGAGATTCAAAAAAATGGAAGAGTGACAAATGCAATACGTTTGCGGACGGGTTTTCCATTTATCATTTTTTTTTGTTTTCAAACATACTTGTAAACACATACAATAGCTATATATCTATATATTAATATTTTAAAAAACACAATACAAAAATACGAACATACTAGTTTGTAGGTTTTCAAACTTTCAAACAAATATTGAAAGTAAAAGAGAACACATCATCAGGTGAAAAGATTTGGAAAGCTCAATACAAAATAAGATAGTAAAGAATAACAAAAAGTATATAAGATAGATTATTGATGGGGTAGGGTAGCAGGTATCTTATACAACTATGACTGTTAAGTCTGTCCTCCAAATATAATTAATAACAGCATCTGATACAAATTCGTACTACGGCAGTCACAAATCATCTATGTAGTCACTTATATCTTCAATTATGAACTTTCATGGCAACAGTTCAAAAGTTTCCAGAAGGAGTTTCTAACGAAAAATCAGAATTTTTATTAGCAGAGCCTTCAGATTCTGCAAGTCGCTTAGCTTTTATATCCATTCATTCTACAGATTGTATAACGCCGCAGTTCCGCCACAAAAAAAAGTCCTCTGCAACAATCTTCTTTGGAACAGCGGCTTCTTGCATTAACTCCTCACCATGAAGAGTCGATAACCAGGCTGCAGCATCCTCCTTCTCCTGTATCATTACTTCAGCCATATATTACAACTACTAAATTTGATTTACCCCATTCTTAATCTATAGTCTAGACTCCCTACTTTTATGTAGTTTTCAACAGACGATTCCATTCTCATGGCAACTATATAGGTTTACTATCGCCACGTTGCAAATACAATATGCAAGTAGGGTAGAGGAGAAAGTAATTCACATGCTCTGAACAAAATGGATTCTAAAATACAGTAAATAGCGAACATTTTTATTTGTTTTCAAACATGTTTGCAAACCTGCAAAAAGATATAATTCTATAGATCAGCAATTTACATTATACTACAATCAAGTAAAGTCATCAACATGTAAGTGTGCTTACAAACTTTCAAACATACAAATTTTAATGATAGCGTTCAATCAAGAATGATATAGATGTGAAAATACCCAGGTATTAGCAAGTAAGAGGCAAAGGAAAATGCCGGAAATATGTTACAGGATAGGGTAGGGGAGAGGACAAAATACAACGAGAAAGGGCATGCCTTGCTGAAGACATGCCCCGTATATACTATTCTTCCTCAGAGATTTCAACAGATGGGATCTCACCAAGATAGGCCCCCATATCCTTCCTGTCTCTCCATACAAAAACATCATTGATAAAATTCATCAACTTCTCATGCTGCTCATGGATACTATCAACAATTTGATTATAATAGTCTAATTCCTCATCTTTAGAAGTAGAGGTTAGCTGAATGTTCAGGTCATCCAGAGCGTCGAGATGAGCATTGAGCTTGAAATACACTTGCTGATAAAAATTCCTTTTCTCCATTTCCTCATGATGAGTAGATTCTAAAATCATTCTCAGGCCTTCATCCTGTTCCGAGAAGTCAACTTCTTCTAGTGGAATGAATGCAGTGGCAGCTTCATCGCCAGCCAGGATGAAGAATACAACCAACCTATCTCTACCATGCCAAATGTGATGTGGGTCAGTTTGCAACCAATTCTTCACTTTGCGCACAGATGGAATAGATGAATTGAAACTCGATATTATTTTCACCATAATCTTATGTATTAATCGTCAAACAATCTACCTTGTACTCCCTTACCTGGCTTTCCATTCATATACGGAACTCCATAATCTTCATAGAGCATCTTGCATACTGAACCACAGATTTTTCTCTCGTTAGAATCAAAATCATCTTTACTATATCTCAAGGCTATTTTCTTCAGCTGCATGGCAATTTTCTCTAGAATTTCAATTCTTTCTGACTGCGAGTCAACTGTAGAAACAGATCTGCTGATGGCAGTGATATAATAGCTGGACTGCTCAACTCTGAAATGCGCACGAAGGAAGGTGTTGATCTGGGTGATGATCTTGGTCAGTTTTGCACCATAACCTTCAGACAGAATCTTAATCTGTGTTGGTGTAACCGGCTTCTTTGCACCAAGTCTTGCAGTATTACCATTTGTTTCTATGATAAAATAGTAGGCAGTAACAGCACCTCTGGAGTTCTTGCTCTTAACCTTATAATCAAAACAAACGTCACAAAGTCCCTTTTCGTAGAGTTTCCTGATGTCGTTCTTAGCCTTGTCAAGCACTCGCTTCTTGAAATCAGACCCGTTTTTATACTGTTCTTTCTGGATAATGTTGCCCTTTTCATCCTTAATTTCTAGAAGGTTGAACATCTTCTTGATATCATGAACGGTCATGAAGAAGATCTTGTCTTCCTTGTTGCGATACTGACAGCAGAATTCATAGAAGCGTTGTGAGTACACACTCTTGAAACTCATCTCGATATACATGTCAAAGACAGTAAATTCAGATGAGAGGTTGGTAAAGTAGGGGAGGAGTACTGGAGTAATACCCACAGTGTAGGTCTCTTGATCAGGATGCTCATCCACATACGACAATAAACCAGCATAAATGCGGTGACCGTCTTTGGAATGAAAGACCTTCTTTGAATCAGTGATGTTCTTTAATGCATTGAAGGCATAATCCAAGTTTGAGCTATGCCCGGATACACATTCAAGCAGCTGGCTACGAGTCAGAGTAAGCTGATACTTCTCTGGATGTCCATCTGGAAGATCCTTGTTTTTCTGTATACCACGAAGAATCTGCAACCAACAATTTCTCTCAACTGCAGAAAGATTGCTGATTGCCTGAGTAACATCGTTTGGCTGAGAAATAAAATAGTGTGGATTTTCTGCCAGAATCAATCCATCAACTTTCTTAGGACGCCCAGATTTCTTCTTAGCAATCTTGCCTCCTTCATCGCCAGAAGGTATTACCTCTGCAACGACCTCCTCAATTTCTTCCTTTTTCTTCGCTTTAGACATAGCTGTATGATTTTAATTTTGTGCACAAAAATACATAATTTCTGCGACAATCCTCTTAAAAGAGTCGTAAATTACATTTTTTTAACCTCTAAAAGACAAGACAAAATTATAAAATCCAGAAACAATGAGTTAAAAAAGCAGGAAGTCATTCTATAACTAATTGAAAATCAATAGGGCAATTTGAGTTCTGACCGTAAAAACATGGTATCAGATTAGAAAATAGATGCGACAAAATTATAAGTAAAAATTAAATTTTGAATTACGTTACGACATATATATAATATAGATTGTCGTAAACAAAGTTATTTCACAACTCTTCTTTTGAGTAATCTTTTATTATTATCACTTATAATTATATTGTTGTGTATTGGATTTAATTAATTTATTGGTTTTCGTTAAAGTAATACTTTAATATAGGTTACCTATCTTATTACGACAATATTATAAATGATAATTGTTTTTATAGTAAGAAAAGCCAGAGTTTAAAGGAAAAATCACGCTAAGTTTATAATTTTGTCCGGGCTTGAGTTTTAGGGATTGGGATATAATATATAAACTTTTGAATCTCTGAGAGTTAAAACATTGCTGCGACAAAATTATAATATATAGAAAGGAATGATTATCAATTTTTTTACTGGCACTTTGGTACGACAAAATTATAAAAAACAAAAAATATGATTTTAAAAACGACTATTTAATAATTATGTCGCAAATAAAATCATAATAACTATAATTATGTCGCATGTGATGTGGCATATGATAGAGTATTCTTAATTAATAAAGGCTGTAAAAAGAATACTTTATTAATGTATAGCGTGATTTTAGTGAGCTGGATGAAGAAAGGCTTTAAGGAATATTCCATGTTACTGCGACAAAATTATAAGCCAAATCTAATTCTATAGGTGAAGTATTCCATGATAGAAGTTAACGTTATAATTGTGTCGTAATGTACACCAAAAATCGAAGTATAAGATAATTATAATTTTGTCGCAACATGATTGTATTTGTTTGTTTATCAGTGAATTGAATGATTTTAAAAAAGTAACTTGCGACAAAAATAGAAATGCCAAATAAGGCAGGGGATTACTATGTAATAAACCTGCGACAAAAAAATAAAGGAAATCAGATAAAAGTAGAACGTTTTACGACTTCGTTATATTTTTGTCGCAAATAGGTTCAATTGGTTTATTATTCTGTCGTATGATGTATGTTCAGAGCAAATAAAATATATAGAAGGTATACTATAAAGTCCTTTGCTTCAATATGGTATAAGTATTTATAGAAATGTTATCGCGACAAAATTATTGGTTGAATTAGACCGGAATAGCAGTTAACTCTTGAATTTGCATGTTATGCGTGAGGATTATGACTTATATTAGAAAGAATAAGAAGACCTTAATATAACACTATCTAACATAATGATACATTTATTAACGCGCAAAAAAGTCTGTTCTTTCTTTATACGGCCTGGCTTTCAAAAACTTTCCCTCCATGAAGCTGGGAGTTTCCTTTTTCTTCATCATAACGCAGGAAAAAACACCACTATAAGTCCTTTTGCCAGTCTGCTCTTTTTTAATTCTCTATTTTTGGCTTATTCTTTTCAGTATCTGTAACTAACTGATTTATAATGTCTCCCATTAGCTATCTGCGACATAATTATAAGATGATGCGACAAAAATATAAACCCATCTGCGACATAATTATAAATCTTAGGTGCTTTGTTGCGACAAAATTATAAGGGTATAATATGAATCTAGATTAACGTTTTTTGCATATAAGATGGTTTGTTAGGATAGATGTGATTACTAGAAGTGATATACTAAAGTAATCATTGTCCATTAAATAATAGCACTATTCATATATCTATCTGGTAATCTGAATATAGCAGGTATATTTTAATGAAACGAACTTGAATTGTTTGGCTCAAACTGTTCTTCTTTTGTCTTTAAAATGGCTTTGCTTACTATATATTATTTCGCATTAATAGTATTCTTCAGGATTGCTTCTATTTAGTATCTTTATAAAAATGTCGCACCATTAGAATGAGGATGATCAATATATGTACCATATGATAACAACATCTAACATAAAGATACATTTATTAACGCGCAAAAAAGTCTGTCCTTTCTTTATGTAGCTTGGCTTTCAAAAACTTTCTCCTCATGAAGCTGGAAGTTGCCCCTTTCTTCATCATAACGCAGGAAAAAACACCACTATAAGTCCTTTTGCCAGTCTGCTCTTTTTTAATTCTCTATTTTTGGCTTATTCTTTTCAGTATCTGTAACTAACTGATTTATAATGTCTCCCATTAGCTATCTGCGACATAATTATAAGATGATGCGACAAAAATATAAACCCATCTGCGACATAATTATAAATCTTAGGTGCTTTGTTGCGACAAAATTATAAAGATATGGGATTTGCGGCAATTAACAGATTTTTTATTCCTCCTTCTCCTGTTGTATTGGTTCTGGCCCTTTTCCTCTGTATTCCATATAGGCATTCTTGAGTTTGCTGCGACAAAATTATAAGGAATAAATGCCTTCATGGCCTTGTAGAATCCTAAGACAAGTTTGGTGATATGAGAAGAGATAGGTACAGGGGGCTTCAAATCAAGAGAAAGCCTTCTTTTTCTTGATTTGTATGGGAGAACAGGCTCTTGGATGATTTGCAATGAAACTTTCCTCGGTAAAATTGCAATAACGTCTTAAATCGCAGAAAAATACCCTTTTTCCTTTTTAGTAGTGTGAAAATGAAGAGAGGGGAGAAGTTGTCTTTGCTATTATGTAATAGATGGAAAAAGAGAAGTATTACCCAAAATATTATGGTGTAGCACTTCTCTTCTTTCTTGAGACCTTCCAGCAACAGAGGACTCTTCTACGTTTCCTATTCTAGGCTAGAAATTGTAAGGCAAAAAACTAGTTCTCTGTATTTTGTGGAACGATTTCTTCATGCAGCCTGTTATGAACTGTGAAAAAATCATTCATTAACTTTATCTATTATTTCTTTCCATTTCTCAGGAGAGTAAGCTGTAATAACTGTAAGAACTGAAACGCCAAGAACAAAAAGTAACATCATATGAATACTCGTTTTCCGTGTGAACCCACGACAGACCTGCTGCAACTAGTAATTTAAAAATATTATTCCCTCTCCCCAAATCCCGAAGATTAAAAGGTGATAGGCTTTTTACGTGCAAGCAAGTACGATAAATAAGAGTAAACAGGGTGCAAGGAATTTCTGTATTATTTTCGGTAGCCATCGGCTGCTTAGACAAAAAATACAGAAATAGCCTTTAGGCGGTACTTGCAGGTTTACGTTTATCGTAATTTTGCAAAGTAAAAACCTGGCTCCTTGATATTGGACATGGGAGCGATAAGGAGATGGTAAGAATCATCGTTGCAATAGGTAAGGAGTCTATATTCGCGATACCTATCAAGAAGTTACTGTGAAGGCCCTCCATTGCTGTGACTCCGGAAGTGGTATCAATGGCTTTCACCTGGATGATCATGAAAACAAATGCCATTTTCTGTTGGATTCTGTCAGAAATCTCTAGTTCTGGAAAAAAGATGCAGATGTGAACAAAAAATATACACCATAGCAATATCTTTGCAGGCGAAACGTTATCAAAACATTAAATGTAATATACAAGTATGGCATTGAATCAAACCAACAAGCTCGTGTGGATTGTGGAGACCATCTATCGGGCACATAAGATTTCCTTCGAGGAACTGAACCGCCGCTGGATGGACAATGTGGATTTGAGCGGAGGCGAGGAGATGTTGAAGCGTACCTTCCACAAGTGGAAGTGGAATATCTTCGACACCTTTGGCTTGTCGATAGAATGCGAAACGACAGCTCCTCATTCAATAAGGATAATCAATAAGTACACGTTATGAAAGATTTTGCAGCTATAGACTTTGAAACAGCTAATAATGAGCGTTCATCAGTCTGCTCCGTGGGCATCGTCATAGTTCGTGGCGGCGAGATAGTGGACAAATTCTACTCGCTCATCAAGCCCGAACCGGAGTATTACAACTATTGGTGTAGCCAGGTGCATGGCTTGTGCACTGCCGATACAGAAGATGCGCCCATCTTCCCTGAAGTGTGGAAACAGATAGAGCCAAAGATAGCCGGTCTCCCTCTTGTAGCCCACAACAAGGCGTTCGACGAGAGCTGTCTGAAAGCGGTCTTCCGTATCTATCAGATGGAGTATCCCGGTTATCCGTTCTACTGTACCTGTGTGGCTTCACGCCGAGTCTGGCCACAAGGTAGTCATACTCTTGATGTAATTGCAGCCCGCTGCGGTTATGATTTGTCAAACCATCATCATGCCTTGGCCGACGCAGAAGCCTGCGCTGCCATCGCATTACAAATACTATAAAATATGAGCTCAATAAACAATTTAAAGGATAGGTTAAAGGACATAGGTTACAAGACAACCATTACCCTATCAAATTATATTCAACTGCTGAAAGGATCTGGAAGCTTCGTCATTCCTGACTATCAGCGTGGTTATGTTTGGGGACAGAGAAAGAAAAATTCGCAATCTGATTCTGTCTCTTTCTTAATCAATTCACTTAAGGAATCATACAAACATAAAAGTGATATATTCCTTCAAGGGATAACTGTGCATGAAAAGAAAGAATCCTTCGATATTGTTCTCGTAGATGGTCAACAAAGGACAACTTTCTTCTATCTTCTACTGAAATATACGGGCTACAAAGATTATATAAGTATCAAATAAGATATTCGTAAGGAATCCAACGACTTCCTAAATAATCTAGACAAGGAGGATTGTTCCCGCAATGATACAGAAGAATACCAAGATATTTTTTTCTTTAAAAGAACCCTGCGTATATTCGCAAGGGAGTTAAAGGATATTGATAAAGAAGATTTTAGAAAATATGTTTTGGAACATGTAAAGTTTTTATTCGTTATCATTCCTGAAGAACAGGCTAAGATAGTTTTCACTATGATGAATGGCAATAAAGCCAAAATGACGGATGAGGAGCTAATTAAAGCAGAATTATTGCGATTTTCTTGTTTGTTTCAGAAAAAATGATTAGCTTTGCAAATTATTATATTGAGTTTAAATAAACATGGGCAATGATTACAAAGATTAGGTTACAAAACTGGAAGAGCTTTAAGGACTCTACTATATATATCGATTCTTTGGGTATCCTTATCGGAACCAATGCTAGTGGTAAGTCAAATGTGTTAGATGCGTTTGCCTTTCTCCGTGCCGTGGGGGAAGGTAAGAGCCTTCTTGATGCCATCCAGACTGTTAGAGGTGGGGAAGACTGGATTATCCGTAGAGGTGAGGATTTCTTCTGTATTGAGATAGAAATAGAAATTGAAGGAAGTTATTATCTTCTTGATTTGAGAGTGATTAAACGGAATTCAGTTTTCAGTTTTGGTCCTTGTGAAATTCATCGTTTAGGTATAGAAGGCGATGATGTCGTTCCTGGCAAGTTTATTGATACTGCTCGCAATATCACATGGAAAATGTATGATGTTCCAATATTTCTAGATTTTTGGGCAAAGATATATGCTACTTTTAGAAATATCATCATTCTTGATCCTGTTCCTGCTAAGATGCGTGATTACTGCAAGATTTCAAAAGAGTTGAAGCCTGATGGTAGTAATGTAGCTGGCGTTTTATGTGCATTGGCACCTGAGGAAAAGAAGAAGGTGGAAGCACTGGTGTCTAGCTATGTTCGACCACTTCCTGAGCGTGATATTAACAAGGTGATATCTGAGCCTGTTGGCCTGATTAAGTCGGATGCCATGCTTTATTGTTATGAGGATTGGAATCCTGAACAGCCTGTTGATGCAAGAGGTATGAGTGATGGTACGCTTCGTTTTATAGCGATTGTCGTAGCTCTTTTGACGGTTGCACCTCATAGTTTGTTGCTTATCGAAGAGGTGGATAATGGCTTGCATCCTTCTCGTGCTAAGGAGTTGGTTGATATGTTGAAGGCTTTGTCACGACAGCGCCAGGTTGATGTGCTCTGTACGACGCATAATCCAGTTTTGTTAGATGAGTTAGGCAACAAGATGATTCCGTTTGTCAGCTATGTTACCCGTGATGAGAATGGTGATAGTCATGTTAATCTCTTGGAAGAAAAAGAGAATCTAGCCAAATTGATGGCTTCAGGAACAATTGGTAGAATGATGGTTAACGATAAAATATAATGAAAAAGGTATTGGTGATTGATACTAGTGTACTTTGCGTTTGGCTCAAAGTACCAGGAAAGGAAACTTGTGGTCCAAGCAATGCCTTGGTTACATACGAGATGGTCTCAGAGAAAATAGAGGAAGAAAAGAAGAAAGGAACAACCTTTATCCTGCCACTGGCAACGATCATTGAGACAGGAAATCATATAGCTCATTCTTCAGGAGACAGAATGTCATTAGGTGAGGAATTTGCTCAAATCATGATTGATTCTGCTGATGAGAAATCACCATGGGCTGCATTTACTGAACAAAGCAGTTTGTGGAATCCTGAAAACTTAAAAAAGTTGGCAGAGAAGTGGAAGGTCACTGTTATAGGAGGGCAAGCTTTAGGCGATGCTTCTATTGTTGAGGTGGTAAAATATTATACAGATTTAGGATATGAAGTTGAAATCTTTACAGGTGATGGAGGATTGAAAGCTTACGAGCCTACGGTTGAAATTCCTAGGAGAAGAAGAAAGTAAAGACGTTAACGAATAAAAATATCCATGTGAATCGTTCAATTTTTCACATGGATATTCAGTTTTGACGGTATCATATATGTGATACTATTATTGTAAGTAAGGAATGGCAAACTTCACCAGGCAATATCCACCTCCAATGAGCCAGCAATAAAGAATGGCAGCCAAGAGGAAAGGCT
>ENA-ORSJ01000559-ORSJ01000559.1-human-gut-metagenome-genome-assembly--contig:-NODE-559-length-39454-cov-4.576817_pt1 | contig 39454 bp, 36 predicted proteins | sample MGYA00242191_ERZ509158 | MGnify/ENA primary metagenome ERZ509158 (study PRJEB26280, sample SAMEA2338623) | human gut metagenome | biome: human gut; feature: human-associated habitat; material: faeces...
ACTGTTCACACAGGTGCGCAAACCTCGCATACAAAGATCGAGTTAGAAAAAAACGAATTCAAGAATTCCACTTGAAACATGATGTAGAATTAAAACCCAATTCTAAAAAAAAATAACAGATAAAATTCCTCACGATATATACTTGACATCGTTTTATCCATAACAGATTATATCCGACAGACACATCAATAATGACCTGCTTTATCATTAATAGCCAATTTGCGTAATCTATAAGAAGTCTATATCTTTGATGATATAATTGCGACAGTTATGATAAAAATATATGGGATGAGCACGTGTCCTGATTGCACCTATGTGGAAGAGCAAGTCAAAGACAATGACCATTATCAAGTGATCGATATCGGCCAACATGTACGAGACTTGAAAGCGTTTCTGAAACTGCGAGACCATCACCCAGCTTTTAACGAAGCAAAACGGATGGGGGCAGTAGGAATTCCATGTTTTGTACTGGAAGACGGAACGGTAACACTGAATCCCGTAGATGCCGGATTACGTTCACGCCCTATTCCCGAAGGAACTACATGTAATATTGACGGTAGCGGTTGTTGATTATGACACAAAAAATTCTTTTTCTTCACGGCTTCTTTGCTTCCGGTGCTTGCGCCCCGGCTAATACCTTGAAAGATTATTTCAAAGGTAAGGCAACTGTTTTAGCTCCAGATCTTCCCCTCCACCCTCAGGAGGCCATCGACTTTATCCAAAAGCTATGCGACCAAGAACATCCAGATGTATTGGTAGGCAATAGTAATGGTTCGTTCTTGGCACAGATCGTGGCATCGAAAAACGGCATCCCCGCGTTACTGGGGAATCCTCATCTCGAAATGACGAGTTTCCTGACTCAACGTATCGGTACGCACGAATACAAAACCCCACGCGCGGACGGAAATCAACAGCTTGTCATTAACCAAACCTTGATTGATGAATTCGCGGATCTCCAACAACATCAATGGGATTATTGTCAGGCAGCCAACCAAGAAAAGATCTGGGGACTATTTGGTGATAACGATCAAGTGGCACATTTTGAGCCTCTATTTTTAATGCACTACAAATACTCCTACCACTTCCCGGGTGGCCACGCGCCAACAGTCGAAGAGGTGCAAAAATACTACGCTCCGCTGACGGAACGATTGTTAAAGTTATAATGCAATTTAATCATATCATATAAGGGAGGAAATAGGATTTTTTCTCCCTTATATAATTATTTTTTCCTACCTGATTGACGCAAATTAATCTAAATTTCACCTAAACAATTCTTGTCAATCACACTCAAACTATCCAATTGATGAGAATGGGTGCAATTTGATGCTATCATAGTCTATCGGCACCTCTCATCAGCCTCTTGATGACACAACACTGGACTCAATCAACAAACACCCAAGCCGGCACATTGATTAACTCTTGGCAAACAAGTATCAATCAATGTTATAATCCAAAACTTTTACGAAGCTCATCTTCTTCTGTCTCCATTTGCGACTGGAACGCAGCGAAACTGGGTGCATCTTGAGGAATGCCAGTCCAATTTTACACAGTTTTCCAGCAGTTTCTGTAATATTATACGTTTCAGCAAATCCACCATCGGAGAACGGGAATAACAAAAATCCGTAAGAAGAATTGAATCGGGACATATAGGTAATCGTCTTATAATATACGCTTGTTGCCCGTTACGAATCCTCACTACCTTATCTTTGCCCGAAGGATAATGAGCATATCCAAGTGTATGCTAGGCCAACTGAATTCGTTAATTTTCAGATTGACCTATAGATCATCTTGGTATTAGCCTCGTATTTCTCGACCTCTTCATAGGCAAATTCATCTGCGCTGCCCACACACAAAGCAGACAAGAGACATTTAGGTAGAGAGGCTATCTATTAGGAATGAGCGGGCACCCCTACTCCGCTCACATGTCCTTTCAATTGTCGGTACACGTAAATAAAAGCTGGAACGAGGAAGAGATTAGCAAACAACCAGGCTGTCGGGTCACCCAAGCAGACCCCCTGGAATTTCATGGCCGGTACAAGAATAAGACTAACCAGCACTCGGGCGACCATTTCAGACACCCCCGAGAACATGGACAAGCGTGTATAACCCACGCCCTGAATGCTATAACGCAGAATACTCAACGACCCCAACAAGATAAAGAATGAGGTATTGATATGCAGGAACAAGACGGTATCCTTCATAATCTCCGTCTCATCAGGCGAAATAAACAGCAGAGCAAATTTATCGGCAAACGCCCACATAATTATGGCAATCGCCACAGAATATTCCACCATCATCAGGGTGGCCGACTTGATACCCATCCAGATACGTTCCGGTTTACCGGCGCCATAGTTTTGTCCGGAATAGGTGGCCATGGCCATCCCCAAAGCATCCAGCGGACACATCACAAACATTTTGATACGCATAGCCGCCGTGAAGGCCGCAACACAGGCCGTTCCAAGTGCATTGTTCGCACTCTGCAGCATGATACTTCCGATAGCCGTAATCGAGAACTGCAAACCCATCGGCACCCCGATCGAGAGTAGTTGACTAGCCAAATCCTTTCGGAAACGTCGGTCTTCAGGTTCGGTTTTCAGGATATCAAATTTGCGATACATATAGATATAGCACAGTAAAGCCGAAAGTCCTTGCGAAAAGACCGTAGCGATACCCGCACCCGCAACACCCCAACCCAAGACAAGGATACAGAACAGATCGAGTACGATGTTCAGCACCGTTGAGAACAGCAGAAACCAGAACGGCGTCTTACTATCACCCAATGCTCGGATAATGCAGGAAAACAGATTGTAGAAAAAAATGCAAGGGACCCCCAGAAAAGTGATAAGCAAATACCAATAGGCTCCTTGAAAGATATTGTCAGGGGTCTGCATCGAGCGCAGGATGAAACCGCAAAGCAAACTGGTGATAATGGCCACAGCTATTGACATTACTGCCGTCAGGCGAAGGCTGACCGACACAAAGCGGCGCATGGTCACATAATCACGTGCACCAAATTTTTGCGCCACCGGGATGCTGAAACCACCGCAGCAGCCGTTGCAAAAACCCAATATAAGAAAAACTACGGAGGTACTGGCACCCACAGAGGCCAATGCATCAATACCAAGAAATCTTCCCACAATCGCTGCATCCACCAGCGAATAGGTCTGCTGGAGCAGGTTACCAAGCAACAAAGGAACAGTAAAATTCAAAATCAACGGCCAACTCGGCCCTGATGTCATCTCTTTCAACTGTGCCATAAAATATCTATCCTGTCTCTTATCCCTTTTTCAAGCGTGCAAAATTAAGCTAAAGATGCGAAACAGAGTAATCTCGCGGCATTAAATCTGGTAAAAAAGAGCGCTTTTTGTCTTTCTGCAGACCACAGTAGGCGCTGTGTCGCTTCAGAACCGGCTTATTGAACGTCTGAGAGACTTTGCTAATGCAACAAGGATTTATTCCAACATATCATAACTTTTGCGTTGTACCGGTACGCTCGTTGCAATTTGCAGCGACAAAACAGACTGCATAAGGGGAATATCTCGACACCCCAGCTACCTCTTCATAAATTGCAGTGCAAAAATTGCCTTTCCACGTACCCCAATAGGATAATGACACTCCCCAATAAAAAAGAGCTATAAGGAGCCCATATAGCTCTTTTCTATAAAATTGGAACGTATTTTGTCGTTTATTTCCAATGGTGAAGGTTTAATAAAATTTTGACATTGGATAAATGTTTACCGGATAACTACCCCGATTGACCAGGTTCGTCACCAATTGGGGTTTGTCACCACTGCAATCATAAACCAAAATATTACCGTCAGAGGTCTGTGCTTCGTTCAAGTCGTTCGAAACCGAAACATAAAGAAGATTCTTTTTCGAATCTGCCACAACATTGCAGGTCAAATATTCGGCTTGCGGAGCGTCATCCTTCACGTGAATGTACTCCTCGATTTTCCAAGTCTTGAGCGAGATACGGCTCACGGTCAACGTCCCGGCTGCAAAATAGAGATAGTCACCTGCCAGCGTGATCCCCGACGAATTCATCAACTCGGCTGAAATATCAGCACTGATCGGCTTCTCAAGCGTAGCACTCATAGTTTTCGTATCCACGAAGGTCAGGTAGCTTTTTAAACTCCCCGACCGACCGCAGGTGGCCACTACGATCTCGTGGTCGCCTGTTTTGCAAATACCGCTGATAAATTCACCTGAAAGATCGAGCGTTCGAGTCACCTCATCACAATCTTTCGTAAACTCGAAAAGTTTGGTGTTCGACCAAAAGCCACCACCAGCACAATAGAGGTGATCTCCAATGACCGTCATGCCTCGAGTAGCCACAACGGTTTCGATCGTATTACCCTGGTTACCGAAATGGCATCCCCCCTCAACGAGAGTCAACACTCCCGTTTCGGTATCAAGACGAAACATTCCCTGCCCATCGGCAAAGAAGAGATTGTGCTCGTCGATAACTGCCAGGTTTTCGAGCGGCGTAGCCAACGGCAACATATCAACCTCCTCGAGTGAACCCTCAGGCTTGTGGAACATCAACTCATCGAAACGGAAAACCTTTTCACGACGGAAAGTTTCGGCATCAACAATCACGATCGAGCCATCTCCCGGTTCGCTGTCTCCCAAATCGGGCACCTGATTGTTATTACTCATAATGTAAATCTTCCCGTTACACAGGTAAAGATCTTGCGAAGTATTACCACAGGCGGAACCATTCACCGTACGGTAAACATTCTCCTGGATCTTGCCTGAGGGTGAGATCCAGGTTACTGATCCGTTCTCTAAACGAGGAGCACCTTGATTGAGAATCAATACCCCATCGGGATCGGCATAGCCACCAAGCACAGTCGACGGAGTATCGCCACTCCCCCCTTGATTACCTCCATTGTCATCCATATCGTCTGCATCGGACGAACATCCACCAGCCAAAACCATGGCGCCCATCAAAAATAGGGCTGTAAACCATCTATTCTTCATCATTCTGTCTTTTTTTCAAGTTTACTGACGGCTGGCAGGGAAATAGAAGCCGGCAGGGAAATTGGTGTAATTCTCATATTTGACAGCCGGTACCTCGGCATTCACATCAAAGTCAAAACCCCAAATCTGATTCTGCTCGAACTGAGCAAACGATTTGATGGTATTGATATAAACCCTTCCTGAGGTGGGGTGTACACCCAAGCCGTTATAACGCTGTCCAGCACTCTTGTCCAAAGCCGAGAGATCCACCATCCACTGTTCTGCCTTGAGACCGGAATCAGCCTTGAGATCTTCACTCTCATCGAAAGGCAAACAGTAAACCGTCACGCCATCGGCATAGTAAAGTTTATTACCAAATGCAGCAAACGCTTCACCCGAAGAACCTACTCCCGGTTCCACACCAATACGACGCTGGATCATCGTCCGGTCTGAAAGGTTAAATTTACCGATAGCGATTTGACCCGAACCGACCGTTGTCGACGTGGAGGTCATCACCCACATCCGACCGTCATCGGCCCCCTGAATACCCAGCACACGATTGATCATGCAGGGGATACTGTATGGGAAAGAGATCGACTTCACGGCATCACTCTCCGTAGAGATTTCAAGAATCTTGCTCGAATAGCCCGATTTGAAGGTGTAAGCCTTGCCTCCCATCGTAACAAAACGGCTCTTGGGAGCACCATCCGTACCAGAAATAAAGGCCAAAGTTTTGGCTGTCGGATCAAAACGGTAAATACCGGTTTCATCACGGATATAAAGATGCTGCGCATCGAGTACCGCAATATGTGTGGGCCGATAGAGTCCCTGGAGATCATCATTTGTAAACGCGGCTGTCCGCTTCAAGGTGTGCGCATCCACAACGACCAGCATACCGTCGTTCTCAAACATGGTTCCGTTGGCATTCTGGTTGCCATTCTGCGAAATGATATAGATCTTGCCATCATAAAAAGCCATATCCTGCGCAACATTGCCCAACTCCGTACCATTGACCGTTTTATAAGCATCATCCAACACATACCCTTCGGGTGAGATCCAGGTCAACGATCCATTCTCGGTAGTCATATTGCCCTCGTTCAGGACAAAAACACTGGCCGGATCATCAAACGTATTCAAGCAATAGAGGTCAACGTTCTTTGAAATAGTCTGCGTCCCTGCTCCCTGTGCTGTAACCTTCAAAGTAGCTTTTGTTACCGCATCGGCTGTGGCTGAAATCTCAATTTTATTAGCCGTCTGATCCACCGTTACGCTCCATCCAGCAGGCAACGCCTCCGTTTCTACAGACTTCACATTCCCAGCAACATAGGAAAGTTCTACAGTCTTATCCGGAACAACAAACGTCGGCACATCGGTTGCGATCTCCGTCGTCCACTCAAACGTTGGATCTGGTATCGGTTCGTCATTTTTGTCGGTGCAACTTCCCATTGCCAAAGCCACTGCAACACACACCAGGCCCCATCTCATTTTTACTCTCATGATTTTATTGTTTGATAAATAGCGATTGTGTAGCAGATCCGCTAACAATCAGAAACGTGAACATATACATCAATCTATCCCGATATAAACGCCTCATTGACCAACTGACGATCAGGGATGGATACTCGGCGAAACACTGAAACTTTCGTGTTAATTGAACGTGTACACGAAACACCTTTTGCCTTGTAGAATGTAGTACAGGTTGTCATCCAAACTGCACGCCCAAAGGACGCCTGCATCCGATGTACTTGACAAGGGCAGCACGCGACCTTGGAGTCGTGAAACATCAAACAGGATAACACAACCCCTCAAACGGGAATATGTAGGACAATAGCCTAAAAAAAGCAAGTAGCATTTACCATGTACATTTAACCGTCCTGTCCGCGGGTTCGATTAAACATATAAATTGATGGCAGGTCTTCTGACTGACTCCCCATTCGACACCTTCCCAATCCTTACAAGTGATCAGTGGTTTATAGACTTCGAATGGTTGGTTGGAGCTTCACAGCAGCGGGACTGTCCGGGATTTACACCCGATTCCCTTTTAATCCATGAGACCCGAAGGGTCTCTTGGAACCAATCGGCCGCAAAATTAATATTTTTTTCGAGAACCTTTATGCTATTGCCGTTTTATTCACCCGAAAGGAACGAGTATCTATTTAGCAAACCCATAAACACTTACAAAACAAACAAATAGGCAAACCAAAAGAGAGCATATAGGCAAACTCCTATACACTCTCTTTCCAATTCCCTATTCTCAGGGGCTTTACAAACCCGTATAATCAAGATCAGCTTCAATGGACACGATCATCCGATCAATCATAATACCCATCATGACAATATGACTGATCATAATGAATGATCATAACGAGGTCAAACATTCTGCACGCAGACTTTCTCTCATCCACTCGCTTTAGGTGTCAGCGTACGGCCTCGTCTGGTCAAACAAGTCCCTATCGACCAACGGACTCCTCCTCAGAACTCGACTCCTCAAGTAAATTCAACTTTTTTAATCTGGACTGGATGGCCCCACGACTTCGCTCCAGAGCCGTGATCATGGTCGAAGAGCTCTTTCCTTCAGTATAGAGCTGAGACAACACACTCTCCTCCTCCTGCGTCCAGGGCATGTAGGCTCGTGAATAGAGCCTCTTCTGCCTGGCCATATAGGATTCTACGGGGCCTGCAAACGGTTTCTTTCGACATTTCTCTATTGTAGACTCTTCATTGGATTGTCGTTTTTGGGAAAACTCGTTGATGACCGTCAAAAACTGCTCTCCATAAGCCTCCCTTTTCCGACGGCTGATTCCCCAGATGTTTTCAAATGCCTCGAGCGTCTCAGGTCGTTCTGTGGTCAAAGCATGCAGCGTAACATCGGACATAACCACAAAGGCCGGCCAATTGTTGGCCCGGGCAATTTGCATACGCAATTCTCGCAATCGCTCAAACAGAGCCTTATCTTCAACTTTAGCATCACCCTGCTGGGTACGCTGCTGACCAACGAATACCGGAACCTGTTCAGATCGTGTTTCGTATTGCATAAACCTCTTGGGAGCGGACTGCTCTGCCAACTGCACTCGTTTCCCTTCATACAATACAGCCTTACCAAGCGCCGTAATTTTCAAATGTCGATTTTCTTCATAGGCAATCTCAACAAAACCCAATTGCAACATCTGCAACAAATAGTCTTGCCACGCACGTTCCGAAACCTCCCGTCCAACTCCGAATGTCTTCAACAAATGGTAACCCTTCGCAACAATTTCATGCGATGCTACACCTCGCAAAATATCAACAACCATCGTAATACCGACGCTCTCTTTGGTTCGGGCTATAACAGACAACGCCTGCTGCACCAATACAGTACCATCAAAATAGCTTGGTGGGGCCAGACAAACATCACAATTGCCACAATTGCGTTCGGTGATCTCGCCAAAATAGCTCAATAAAATCCGACGCCGGCACACGCGCGCTTCGGCATACTCCTGCATACGCCGCAGTCGATCCAGGTTATACTCTTTTTGTTCGCTTTTCATCGCCATCCAGCGCAATCGAATCAAATCTTGCACATTGTAAAACAGCAGCGTCTCGGTCGGCAAGCCATCACGCCCTCCTCGTCCAATCTCCTGGTAGTAGTTTTCAATGCTTTGCGGCAGATTGTAATGAATAACAAAACGGATATTGCTTTTATCGATCCCCATCCCAAAAGCGATGGTCGCTACAACCACATCAATACGATCATGAATAAAATCACGTTGCACGCGATCTCGCTCCGTGTTGGATAATCCGGCATGATAGGCACCAACTCTAACCCCATATTCACGGAGTCTGTCTACGACTGTTTCAGTCGTCTTACGCGACAGACAATAAATAATACCGCTCTCGTTGTGATGCCGGGTAATAATATTTAACATGGTTCGTAATTTACCGTCAGACGTCTCTCCACGCCGGACACGCAGACTTAAATTCGGACGATCAAACGAACTGACAAAAATGCGAGGGTCCTGTAAATGCAGCTGTCGGACAATATCAATACGGGTCGTTTTATTAGCAGTAGCCGTCAAAGCGATGATCGGAATGCCTGGAAATTTTTCGTGGATCACTCCCAACTGCGTGTACTCCGGACGAAAATCATGTCCCCACTGTGAGATACAGTGGGCCTCATCAATAGCAAACAACGAAATGGTCAACTGCGATAACCAGGCAATATCGGCAATCAAACGCTCCGGTGACATGTACAACAACTTGACCTCTCGTCGTTGACAGCGTGCGCGAATCGACAGATTTTGTAACTCACTATTACTGCTATTAAGCGTCTCAGCCGGAATTCCATTGGCTTGCAACGCATCGACCTGATCTTTCATCAAAGAGATCAACGGCGAAACCACAATGGCCACACCCTCCAAAATTAACGCCGGAATCTGAAAGCATAGTGACTTTCCTCCCCCCGTCGGCATCAACACAAGCATATCTTTACCGATAAGAAGCTGTTCGATAATCTCCTGCTGCAACGGCCGGAAATCAGGATAACCATAATAGGTTTTTAAAATCTGTTTGGGGGTAGTCATATAATCAACTTATTATATATAAGTATTTTACAGATTCAAACAATAAGACAAATCAGTCTATGGCTCTTCCATCATACTATCGACATTTTGTCCCAGTATATTGTGTAACTAAATATACGTCAAATTCTTACCATTTCCCAATCAAGAGCAAAATTTATCTTAAAATAGGATTGCTGACTTTCAATTGCGACCTTGCTCTTTCAGTGCAGTGACCAATGGTCAAAGAAACGTGCTAAAACCACAGAGGGCTTTCGGACCGACATAGGTTCGAAAGCCCTCTGTGTAGAACTATTCGGGAACGCGAAAGTAAAATCAGATCAACACTCTGGTTTTACAAATGGAGATGGCACCTCTTCATCCATCGCCTCAAGTTTGAAAAAGACAGGGCGTAACCCATCATTGCAACAGGTAATCGCCACACCGGGTTGTCGCACCCAATCATTAAAATAGAAATGCTGTGCACCATTTGCCAAAGCAAATACATATTGATGAATGGACCGCCAAGCTCCATCACAAAATCCGTCAGGTTTTCCCAAACCGGCATAAAAAACCTGCCCCGGCTGCATCACTTGACAGGGTTGCAATCCTGGCATACCATACTCCTGCGCAAAGTCCTCATTGAAAGTTACCCGTAGAACTGTAATTTTCACCTTCTTCATCACTATCGAAATTAAGTAAATCATATGCACCCGTCAGCAGAAAAACCATTGCTCATTGCACAAAAAATCTTCAATCGATTTGTGAATTTCTGCACTCGGAAAGAAGTGCCGATATAACACTCGAATCTTGATTTACTAAGATAAAGAACAATGCAAACAATACGGTTACCTATATGGAGGTTAAACATACCGATATTACAGTTCAAGTCATTCCGAACACCACCGACACCAACCAAGATCCCTGTTTCAAGATTGTCAATCTGGGTAAGTTCCATTAGTCAGAGACCCTAAATCATTATGATCTTTACAATCATTTGATTCAGCTCGCGTAGTTAACCAAAGGCTCACACTGTATAGCTAAACACCAATTTAGCCGTATCATAACCCCGTTCACGGAGTTGTGTCAACAGCTTTTGAAGCACCGGTTCCGGCAGATTTGGTTCACGGCTCATGATCCAAAGATACTTGTCACTGCTGCTGCCAATAACCACATAACGATAATCCGGATCCATGATCAACACATAATAGTCAGAGTAAAACCACAGAAAAAAGGAGACTTTCAACTTTCCCGGATCATCAGGATCCGGCTGCTTCGCCTTGCCTTTAATCTCTTTATACTTTCCGTCCTTGTACCCGGCATTCACCACCTCAATACGCCCGTTGTCCAATAACGTATAGGTTGCACTCACACGAGTCATTCCCTCCTCGAATCGATGGTCATAGCGCGCGATCTCATACCATTTTCCCATGAAGCGGGCCACATCAAAAGTCTTTACCGTGCGATTATCAATAACCGCTCCATCGCTGTTCGATCGACATCCTCCCATACCCAACAAAGTGCAAATCACAATTAAAATGTTTTTCATAGCTATTCTGATTTAACCGATAATATTCTTTTTAATACAATACAATCCAATAAATATACCATACCTCACCGTGCAACCATTTTCGTGCAGGATTTCCATTAACAGGACATTGATTCCCTCGACTAACCCGTATCACGATAGATACGCTACCAAACATCGATCGCCCATCGAAATCACGCCCGAAACGAACATTATCGCAGTCGCTTTCGATGAAGACAACGCTGCCACCGACCTAAAAGTTTGGTCCGGCGAGGAGTATATGAAAAAGGTCAAACGATCCCAAATCTTAGCGGCTGTTCTCATGGGTTTCAGCGAGGGATTCTCCACGGCAGGAGCCGGTTTTGCAACTTCAACAACTACCTTTCACAGCAATTATGGAGGATACGCCTCCCTCCAAACCACGACATACAGTCCTACTGCAGCCGCTCAAGCCAATCTGGCCTCACAACAACGCATTGTCAACTTCAGTCAAGCACTTCAAAACGAAAAAGAGATCAAACAGCTGGGATACTTGAAGAAAAACACCATCTATCCGGGTGAATCCGTATCGGGATACATCCACATCGACTGCACCAAAGGGGTAAGATTGGTGGTGAACGTCCGCATTGAAGAAGCTGAATATCTGTATGAGTGGGGAATCGGTAAAAAGGAGACCTTTATTCTTGAGAAATAAAGCGTATCTTTGGACTCAGCAGACCCGTTATTTTACCCATATCACACTACAATGACGACGGCAGAATTTTACACACAACACCGCCAACAACAAGAAATTGCTTTACAAACCACCTCCCGTATCCGGAATTGGCTCACTACCACGAAACTTCTGCTATTTTCAGGGATTGTTTACACCATTGTCTGCCTGGTTGCCACCCAAAATGTTCCCCTTTGGTTGAGCGTATGCGGAGGGTTGATCCTACTCTTTATCGGCGTGACAGTTTGGGACAATCGGGTTGCCAACCGCATTGCCAAGCTGAAAACATTGATTCGCTGTTGCCAAACAGAGATCGAATACCTGAACGGTGATTGGTCAGCACTTCCCACAGGCGAACAGTTTGCTGAATCGACACACGCCTACGCTTTGGATCTGGATCTATTCGGAGAACACTCTCTATTCCAATCGTTAAATCGGACCGCCACACCCTGCGGCTGCGATCTGCTAACGCATTGGCTGCTGCATCCGGAGCTGGACGCCCAACGTATCGTTGCCCGACAGCAGGCTGCCGCCGAATTGGCCCAATCTCCCGCATGGATGCTAAACTATCGTGCAACCGGCCTCATGCACTCCATCCAACCCAAAGACGACCAGATCGCACGTGACTGGTTAAACGAGACCCGTTTCTTCAAAAATCGCTATGCAAACAAAGTGCTATATATCATCAACGGAATCAGCATTTTGTTATGGGTGCTCACGATTCTGTCTCTCATTCCCTACGGATATGCGTTGTTGTTCTTCTTTATCCAGTTGGGTGTTTGGGGATATTATCTCAAACGCATCAACCGCATCAGTAAACTTACCGACCGTTTTTCCAAAGTGATCGGCACGTACAACCATCTGTCGAAACTGATCGCCACAACCCCATTTACCAGCCCCGAATTACAAACGTTACAGGCCACTCTCGTTGGAGCCGAACCAGCCGATAAGGCTCTCCGCTCGCTGAATCGGATTCTCGACAGCTTCGATCAACGCAACAATATTTTGGTGGCACTGGTTATGAACGGTCTCTATTTAAAAGACCTGCATCACATCCTGCAGTTCGACCGTTGGCGAGAGGCACATCGTCTGCAGGCACAATCATGGTTCGAAACCATCCATCAGTTCGACGCCCTGACCAGCATGGGGCTCTATCGGTTTAACCATCCGACCTATTGCACCCCCGAGATCAGCACCGACCATCTGCTGCATGCCGAAGCGATGGGACATCCTCTTCTACCTGACGAAGGTAAAGTATGCAATGATTTTGAGGTAGCAGCTCTGCACGATATCTATATTGTCACCGGAGCCAATATGGCGGGCAAAAGCACCTTTTTACGCACGGTCGGAGTCAATCTGGTATTGGCTCTGTCGGGGAATGTAGTATGCAGTCGCACACTCTCTTTTCAACCGATGACGCTCTTTACCAGCATGCGGACCACCGACAATCTGGCCAAAGGCACCTCCTATTTTCATGCCGAGCTGCTGCGGTTGCGACAGTTGGTGCAGACGGCAGAGCACGCACAAAAAACCTTCTGTATTCTCGATGAGATGCTCAAGGGGACCAATTCGCAGGATAAGTTGAACGGTTCACGCAAATTTTTACTGAAATTGCAGACTTTACCGATCGCCGGTTTGGTTGCTACGCACGATCTGGCCCTCGGAGAACTCGCTCAACAGGATCCCAGCCATTTTCACAACATCTGCTTCGAGATCGACCATTCCGGCGACCAAATTGTCTATGATTACAAACTACGTCACGGCGTAAGCCGCAACATGAACGCTTCCATCCTGCTCCAACAGATGGGCTTAATCTAACCTGCATCTTTCCAGAATTGTTATAACTGCACCTCTCCCCTCCAAAAAAACTTTACAGCACAACAACCATCTGCTGTTGCTATATTCATTGTGTACAAAGACAACCCCAAAACCGAACGACAACACCTGTACCGCCATTGATTAAAGCGAGGATCCATGTTCGCCTTGGTCACTGTGCAACAGACTGTTCCCAATGGTCGATCCCTCTTTCCTTTCGTTCACTCCGCTTCACCACACATAATACAATAAAAAATCGGGGAGAAAACTTACGTTTTCTCCCCGACACTTCACATTAACCTAAATTAAAACATCTCTTATTTAAGGGACAAGACTATTTCTTGAAATAGCGGTTGTAAAGACCCTCGAAACCTTTACCGTGGCGAGCCTCATCTTTGCACATCTCATGTACGGTGTCATGAATAGCGTCCAGATTGAGTTTCTTAGCCAAGGTTGCGATACGTTTCTTGTCTTCGCAAGCGCCGCATTCAGCCTCCATACGTGCTTTAACGTTGGTCTTGGTATCCCAAACGATCTCACCCAGCAGCTCAGCGAATTTAGCAGCGTGCTCTGCCTCTTCCCAAGCGTAACGTTTGAAAGCCTCTGCAATTTCAGGATAGCCCTCGCGGTCAGCCTGACGGCTCATCGCCAGATACATACCAACCTCTGAGCACTCACCCATGAAGTGATCTTTCAAACCCTGGAGAACCTCTGCATCAACACCTTTAGCTACACCAAGGACGTGCTCGTCAGCCCAGGTCAGACCTTCGCCTTCAACAACTTCTTTGAATTTTGAGCTAGGAGCTTTGCACTGAGGGCACTCTGCAGGGGGATTCTCACCTTCGTAAACAAAACCGCAAACCGTGCAGATAAATTTCTTTTTCATGATCTTCTTCTTTTAAAAGTTCAACTTTATTGTTTTATCAGTTTCAATTCATTTCGTGTTTGCACGCATGACAAATTCCCTTGTAATAAACCTGAACGTCCGACACCTCCAACGAATCCGGGACTGCCTGCATCAAGCGTTCTCCTCCGACCAAAGGCAGATCCTCAATCCGTCCACACTCCTTACAATAAAAATGGGCATGCGGCGTAACATCACCGTCGAAACGGGTATTCCGCGAATCCATGTCCAACTCCAAGACTGCACCATGCTCTGCCAGCAACCGTAATGTATTATATACAGTCGTTTTGGACAGGGTTGGCATCGAGGGTGAGAGAGCCGTGTAGATCTCATCAACCGTCGGATGTGTACGATGCGTCATCAAATACTCCATGATCGCTATACGTTGCATCGAGGGCTTTACCCCGAAACCTGTCAAATATTGATGCAACTTTGCGTTCATTGTTATTTTGTAATTATTACAAATTTGAATTCATTGCAAATTTAGGCCATTTTTTTGGAATCAGCAAATAGTTGGCAACTATTTTTTGAAAATAAAATAGACTGCCAACACCAAAAACATGAAGGCGACCGCATGGTTCCATCGCAACGCCTCGTTTTTGAAGAAGATAAGGGTAAAGAGCGTGAAGACCAAAAGAGAAATAACCTCTTGAATTACTTTCAATTGCACCAGCGAGAAGGGCCCCCCATTTTCGTGGAATCCGATACGATTGGCCGGTACCTGAAACGAGTACTCGACCAGGGCCACGCTCCAGCAGAGCAGAATCACACCGGCCAACGGCAGATTATCGAACCATTTTTGTCCCTTGAGACGCAGCTGTCCATACCAGGCGAAGGTCATGAAGATATTCGAAACAACCAGCAGACCTACTGTCCACAATCCTTTCATAACTACTATTTAATAAAGATATTATTCAAACCGGTGGACAAAATTACAGGAAATGCGTGAAAAACGGGAACGAATAAAAGTTTTTCCAAACAAAAGAGCCTCTATTCAAAACTTAAGGCCCGCCATTATCCCCGAATCCGTCAAATAAATAGGTCTGTACGGCTTTCCCACACAGACCTACTCTATAAAACCCTTGTCCAACTGCTCTGGCAGAGGTCAAGCGATCACACTTCTCGACGAGGATCAAGAACGCACCTGACCGTTACCGTTGATCAAATATTTGTAACTGGTCAACTCGCGCAAAGCCATGGGGCCACGTGCGTGCAGTTTTTGCGTACTGATACCGATCTCTGCTCCGAAACCGAACTGAGCCCCATCGGTAAAGGCCGTCGAAACATTGGCATAGACACACGCCGCATCCACACGATGCTGGAAAATCCGAATGGCTTCGGGATCCTCACTAACAATCGCCTCACTGTGCTTTGAAGAGTAACGCACAATGTGATCCAGAGCCTCTTCCAGTGAACCGACAGTCCGAATCGCCATTCTGTATGAGAGAAACTCAGTTCCAAAGCTTTCGGCCGTAGCGTGCGCCAGCAAGTTTGCAGGATAACGGCCTTCGAGAGCCGCATAGGCCTCCGGATCTGCATAAATCAGCACATTTTTCGTGGCCAATTTTTCACACACAGCTGGAAGATCCGCTAACCGGTCCCGATGTACAATCAGACAATCAAGCGCATTACATACACTGACCCGACGGGTCTTCGCATTAAATACGATATTGGCACATTTGGTCACATCGCCCTTAACATCAAAATAGGTATGACAGATTCCGGCACCCGTTTCAATCACCGGAACATGTGCATTCTTTCTCACATAATCGATCAACCCTTTGCTTCCGCGTGGAATCAGCAAATCTACATACCCCACCGCATCCAACAAAGCCGCCGTTGCTTCGCGATCAGCCGGCAACAACGTAACGGTGTGTTCATCGACCCCATTGGCCCGAAGCACCTCACGAATCACCTCGACAATCGCCTCATTGGAGTAACGGGCATCGTGACCACCTTTCAACACCGAAACATTCCCCGATTTCAGACAGAGGGAGAAGACATCAAAACTCACATTGGGCCTTGCCTCATAGATCACTCCAATTACTCCGAATGGAACCGATATTTTGATGATTTTCATTCCGTTTGGACGCACAAACTGATCCAATACTCGATTCAGAGGTGAGGGCAACGAAGCCACATTGCGCATGTCGCTGGCTATTCCTTTAATCCGTTCTGCAGTCAACATCAACCGATCGTACATCGGATTTTGTTCATCCATCAGAGCCAAATCACGACGATTGGCTTCAAGAATAAAATCGGTTCGAGCCTCAGCCGCATCGGCAACAGCCAACAAAACCGCATTGATCTTGGATTCCGGTATCAGATTCAAACTGCGAGAAGCTACCACAGCTTTCTCAAAAAGTTCGTTAAGCTCCATATTAAGTTACACTTAAAATAGACAGATCAATATTATTCAAAATCAAGTTGATCCAAATACATATAATCGTAATGAATCAACGGGCGTTCACCTTTGGTTCCAGCCAGTTGGGCCGCCTTTGCACTGTCACATGAGACACGACCAACACCAATCTGACGGCCATCCGGTGCCAAGATGCGCACAATATCTCCCTTTTCAAACTCACCCTGTACATCGGTAACACCAATAGGCAACAGACTCACGGCCTCTGGCTTACACAACGCTTCATAAGCGCTTTCACTCACCCGTAGGTCCCCTTTGGCAAAACCTTCAGAGTGAGCGATCCATTTTTTAACTGGAGAAACCACCCGTTCGGAAGGGATAAAGCGTGTACATACGGTCTCAATCTTATCAGAAAGTATACTGGGTAAAATATTCTCTCGCTTACCATTAGCCACAATTACCTCAATCCCCTCTTCAGCGACCTTACGGGCGATACGGCACTTGGTCAACATGCCACCACGACCGAATTGCGACTTGCCGGACTGAATGTATTGTGACAGATCTTGCTGAGGGGCAATCTCACGAATCACATACGAATCGGGATCAGCCGGATTGCCGTTATAAACCCCGTCAATATTGCTGAGAATGATCAAGGCCTCGGCATCCATCATGGCTGCTACCAATCCCGACAACTCATCGTTATCGGTAAACATCAGCTCCGTCACCGAGATGGTATCGTTTTCATTCAGAATCGGAATCACTCCGTTGGACAACATCACCGACATGCAGTGTTGCTGGTTCAGGTAGTGGCGTCGGGTTGAGAGGCTCTCTTTTGTCGTCAACACCTGACCACACACCAACCCATGATCTCGAAACAACTCATAATAGTGGTTGATCAACTTCGCTTGACCTACCGCAGAGAAAAGCTGACGAGAGGAGACCTGCCCCAATTTACGTTTGAAGGTGTGGGCATGCATCTCACTACGTCCTGAAGCCACAGCACCCGAAGAGACCAGAATTACCTCCACACCGCTATGATGCAGATCGGCTACTTGGTCAGAGAGAGCCGACATGCGGGTGACGTCGAGTGACCCATCCGGACGAGCCAACACGTTGCTCCCGACCTTAACAACCACACGTTTAAATCTGTACCCCATGTCTATCGGCTTTTGAACAGACCTGCTTTAACGGCCGGCACAAAACCGGCCTCCTCCATCGCCGCGAGACCTTTCAACGTGATACCGCCCGGGGTCGTTACCTTGTCGATTTCGGTCTGAGGCATCGTCTGATTGTGCTTCATCATCTCCAACGCTCCGCGCATGGTTTGCATCACAATCGCGCGGGACTCCTCCGGGGTAAAACCAAGTTCTACCCCGCCCTGAATCGATGCATCGAGATATTTCAGTGCAAAGGCAATTCCGCACGAGGCCAAAGAGGTGCCGGCCACCATCATCGATTCATCAACCACAATGGTCTGGCCCAATTCGTCGAACAGCGAAACCACAAATTTCAGCTGATCGTCCGAAGCGCCCTCAGCAGCAATAAAGGTAACGCTCTCGCCCAACGAGATTGCAGTATTGGGAATAATGCGATACATCACTGGCACTACACCAGAGCCATTATCGAGCATCGTCTTCAACTGCTCAAACGACACTCCAGCAACGACTGACGCAATTGTCTGGCGGGAATAGTCGAGCAGATCCCGAAAACCAACGACAACCTCTTCGAGCAACCACGGTTTAACCGCAATAATGATCAGATCGGCATCTTTTACCGCTGAACGATTATCAAGAGTCGTTGTAATTGCGGCATCGTAGCCTTTGATTTTATCCAATGTCTTTTGCGTGTGAGCCGTTACGGTCAAATTGGCTGCAGGGACAAGCGAGCCGGCTGCAATACCTTTGGCAATTGCACCGCCCATATTTCCACCACCGATAATTGCGATTTTCATCTCTTTTCTATTTGGATCATACAATTTTTCAAAGGTAGTAAAAATATCCTGCCAAACCCACTCCTCTACTCAGAATACGTACCACAACGACGCTTCCTTGCGGCGTATTTTGCCGAATATGCACCCCAAGATCAATCATAACATGCAATCAGGAAACGACACAACCCCATTCCACACACATCTATTAACCAATGCCTATCAATTGAGAACCACACCAAAAGCTAAAAAGGGGAATAGAGATAACGTCTCTACTCCCCTTTAAAAATCAGTATGTGCAGAATACTATCTTTTGCTCAAAACATCTTTACGCCAACTGCTGCAACGAAGAGAGAATATCCTTCACAATTTGCGTATCGGTCAAGCGATTGGCTCGCATCAATTCAGCAGCTACATAACGGTCTGCGAACTCCTTGCGCAATCCGAAATTCAGTACACGCATGGCAGAATCACCATAATAACGAGCTATCTTCTCACCGAAACCACCGTCCAATACGCCATCTTCAAGTGTTACGACAATCTGGTGATCGGTTTTCAGCGATTCGAGCAGATCGGTATCCAATCCGGTAATATACCGGGGATTAATCAAGGTTGCTTGCAATCCGGCATCTGCCTCCAATTTTGTCCGGACAGCCTCACCCAATCCATAGAAGGAACCTAAAGCCAAAATAGCCACACGCCTACCCTGCTGCGTCACCCGATAACGGTTCAACATACTATAATCGGTATCGAACGGCTCCTGGCGCGATTCGACAACTACTCCCGGGACACGTACCGCAACCGGGTGTTCACGCTGTTGAATGGCCCAACGCATCATGGCAAAATACTCCTCTTTACAGGTCGGAGCCAAATAGACCATATTGGGAATATTGGCAATCAACGGAATATCGAAAAACCCAAGGTGGGTTACATCATTCATACCGTTCACAGTTCCGGCAAACACAGCGATAACCGCCGGATTATTGTTGATACACAGATCCTGCGAAAGCTGATCGTAACAACGCTGGATAAAGGTACTGTAAACGCCATATACCGGATGCCCGCCATTGGCAGCGATTCCGGAAGCCAACGCTACAGCATGCTCTTCGGCGATTCCGACATCGACAAACTGCCGTCCAGCCTGCTGCCGACGCTCCGGCGTAAATCCAAGAACAGTCGGAGTTCCCGACGAGATGGCAACCAACGTCGGATCTTTCGCCATCTCCTCGAGCAAGAACCTACCGGTCAGGTCGCCATAATCCTCGGCTGTGCTACGATTCTTCGGTTCACCGGTCTGCAGATTGAACGGTCCACCCCAATGGTATTTCTCACGATTCTGTTCAGCAAATGCATAACCTTTACCCTTCTGCGTGTGGATATGTACCACCACCGGATGTGAAGCATCTTTGACCTGACGAAATGCAGCGATCAATGCGGAAATATCATTGCCTTCATCAACGTAAAGGTAATCCAACCCCAATGACTTAAAGAAATTGCACGGAGCCTCACCTTTGCTTTCGCGAAGCTGACGGAGATTACCATACAGACCACCATGATTCTCGGCAATAGACATGTCGTTGTCATTAACCACGATAATCAGGTTGGTTCCCATCTCTGCGGCATTGCTCAGCCCTTCATAGGCTTCACCACCGCTGAGTGAACCGTCACCAATCACGGCAATCACATTTTCCGAGTCACGTTTCAGATCACGGGCCTTCGCCAGGCCACAGGCCAAGCTGACCGACGTAGAGGTATGGCCAATAGTAAAGAAATCATGCTCGCTCTCATATGGATTGGTGTAACCCGAAACCGATGCATATTTAGCCGGATCCAAAAACGCCTCTTTACGTCCGGTCAATATTTTATGGGTATAACATTGGTGCGAGACATCAAACACCAGCTTATCTTTGGGCGAATCAAAAACAAAATGCAGCGCAATCGTAGCCTCCACCATACCCAGATTGGGCCCGATATGACCGCCACACGTACTCAGACGATTCAATAACGCCTGACGAATTTCACCGGCCAGTACCGTCATCTGTTCCGCGGTGAGCTGTTTAAGATCTTTGGGAGAATTAATCTGTTCAATATACATAAGGAACTGTTTTGGTTTTACACTTTTTGTACAGTGCAAAAATAAGATGCCTAACCCAATCCGACAAAACCCCAATTACGGACAAACATACCCTTTTTCTCGAACCGGTTTTATTATAACGGCACCACTGCTACTTTGCCTTAGGATATATGGGGATAAATAGTGGCACCACTCAATCTTTTCCACCCCATAAAATAAAGAGGGCGACCACATTGGGTCGCCCACCTATTGGATTCGCAGGTATTGGATCGAGTTGCACTGCAGCTTTATACCGCGCTGCTACAACGAAACACGCTCAAGCAGCACGATACTGTTGCGATTCTGAATCTGTACCAAGCAATCAATCAAACTCTTAAGCAGGACGAAAGTCATGCAAAACCCGACGCAAGCTTCAAGTGCGAGTGTTACCGAATATTAGCAATACTGATAATATCCGCAAAGACACCGGCCGCCGTGACACTGGCTCCGGCACCGTAACCCTTGATCTGCATCGGATACTCTTTATAACGTTCGGTGGTCAACAAAATGACATTGTTGCTACCCTCCAGGTGATAGAACGGACTATCGGGCCCCACTTCACGTAATGCAACCTCTGTCTTGCCGTGATCCATGCAGGCAATGAAACGCCAACGTTTGCCCTCAGCAGCCAGTTTTTTACGCTGCACTTCGAAATCGGCATCCAACTCGGGAACACGCTTCCAGAAATCCTCGACACTGCCTTCAAAATATTCAGACGGAATAAACAGATGTTTCTGGACATCCTCCTGCTCGACACGATAACCGGCCTCACGGGAAAGAATCACCAACTTACGAATCACATCCATACCGCTCAAATCGACCCGTGGATCCGGTTCGGCATAACCGGCCTCTTTGGCCATCGCAATGGCTCGACTCAGCGGCACCGTTTCGTTCATCTCGTTGAAAATGTAGTTCAACGTACCGGATACCACCGCCTCGATCTTCAAGATACGATCCCCGCTATTGATCAGATCACTAATCGTATTGATAATTGGCAAACCTGCCCCAACGTTGGTTTCGAAAAGGAATTTTACACCTCTTGTCCGAGCTGTGTTTTTCAGTTTCAAGTAGTGGTTATACTCCGAAGAGGCTGCAATCTTATTGGCGGCGACAACCGACACATTGTGCGACAACAGCTCCTCATAGATACTTGCCACAGCCGGGCTGGCCGTACAATCGACAAACACGGAATTAAAGATATTCATCGACAAGATCTCATCCCGGAACCGCTCCGGCGTGGAGACAAGTGTCGAAGCCGCCAACTGCTCTTTATACGTATTGAGGTCGATGCCTGAACGCGAAACAATATAATGGCGGGAGTTGGTGATGCCGACAACCCGGATCTTCAACGAATTTTCGCGCATCAACTTCTCCTGCTGCTGGCGAATCTGCTCCAACAGGTTGCTGCCGACCAAACCCACACCGGCCAAGAAGATATTCAGTACCTGATATTCGGACAAGAAGAAGGAGTCGTGAATCACGTTGAGCGATTTGCGCAGATTCTCTTTGGTGACGACAAACGAAATGTTGGTCTCCGAAGCACCCTGTGCACAGGCAATCACATTGATACCGTTTCGACCCAACGTACCGAACAGTTTTCCAGCCACACCGGGACGGTGACGCATATTCTCTCCGACAATAGCCACGGTAGCCAGATCGTGCTGCGTAACCGGCGGGTTAATTTCACCCATCGAGATCTCTTGGGCAAACTCCGTCGAAAGCACCTGTACGGCCAGTTCTGCATCCCCGTTGCGTACACCGATCGAAGTGGTATTCTCCGAAGCCGCCTGCGAAACGAAGAAGACGCTGATCCCCGATTTCGAAAGGGCTTTGAAGATACGGTAGTTCACACCAATCACCCCGACCATACCCAAACCGCGGATCGTAATCAGACAGGTGTCGTTGATCGACGAGATACCCTTAATCGTACGGCTATCCGGAGTCTTATCCTTAGTGATATAGGTTCCAGGGGCATCCAGATTGAAGGTGTTGCGGATACGAATCGGAATATTGTTATGGTAAGCCGGGAAGATCGTCGGCGGATAGATCACCTTGGCTCCGAAATTACAGAGCTCCATAGCCTCGACAAAGGTCAGGTGTTCGATCACATAAGCATTGCTGATCACCTTCGGGTCGGCGGTCATAAAGCCATCGACGTCGGTCCATATCTCCAGCGAATCGGCCTTCAGCGTCGCCGCCAAAACCGAAGCAGTATAATCCGAACCACCTCGGCCCAAATTGGTGACATCACCCGTCTGGTTATCCGATGCAATAAAACCGGGGACAACCGTCACCTTCGGCATCACCGCAAAGCGGGTACGAATCAGCTCCTCGGTCGGCGCAAACTCAACGATATGTTTTCCAAAATAGGGTTTTGTCTTGATAAACTCACGGGCATCGTACAATTCGGCAGGAGCCAACACGCCCTGAACGATCACCGACGAGAGCCGCTCACCATAGCTGACAATTGCATCCCCTGTTTTCGGAGAGAGGTCCTTGATCAGACATACCCCCTTAAAAATATTGGCCAGCTCGTCGAGCAGCGCATTTACGGTAGCAAGCACCTCTGCCCGGCAAGAACTGTCCACCGTATCATCAATGGCCTGACGATGGCGCATGACGATCTGATCGAGTTGGTTTTTATATTCCATATCGCCGGCCGCAGCCATTCGTGAGGTCAGCAACAGTTGATCGGTAATACCTCCCAACGCCGACACCACGACGATAACCTCCTCATGACAGGCCTCCACCACACGTTTCACCTGTCTCAGACCCTCCGCACTACCGACGGAAGTTCCTCCAAACTTCAGTACTTTCATAGATTTATCTTAGATGTTACAAGATCGCAATTTTAGAAAAATTCCCCGACTTCTCCTAATTTTTAGAAGCAGCCCGTCGTGAAAATCCTGCGAAATGAATATATTTGCTCTTCGTTCCGCAAAACGACATTTTTTATTATCAAACAACATAACCAACATGAAACTGAAAGAAATCCTGGCCATATCGGGCCAAAGCGGACTGTTCAAGTTCGTAGCACAGAGCCACAACGGAGTGATCGTCGAGTCATTGACCGACGGGAAACGCAGTAATGCATCCGGTTCGGCAAAAGTGAGTGCGCTGGGTGAAATCGCCATCTATACCGAAAACGAGGATATGCCGCTGGGCAAAGTGTTCGAAAACATCTACAAACAGACCGACGGGAAAGAGGCCATCAGTCCCAAATCGTCCCCCGAAGAGTTGAAAAAATTCTTTGCCACGGTTCTGCCGGAATATGACCGCGATCGCGTACATGTATCCGACATGAAGAAGGTGATCACCTGGTACAACATTCTGGTCAGCATCGGCATGACCGATTTTTCAAACGACGAGGAAGAAGAGCCCGCTAAAGAGGCTTAATTAACGGAAATAGATCACAATGAAAAAAAGTTTTATTGTTCTCTCCTGCGCTCTGTTGGTCAGCGTCACGATGGCGCAAGGACTGGGCGTCAAAGATCGCCTGAAGGCACACGTTTACACCCTGGCAAGCAAAGAGCTCGCCGGCCGTAAACCCAATACCCACGGAGATACTCTGGCCGTTAACTATATTCGTGAACAGCTTAAGACTATGCCCGGCGTCAAACTGCTGGCAAAAGATGGACTCCAGGAGTTCTCTTACACCGCCTACCGTTATCTCACCAACGAGGGAAACACCCTGAAAGCCGGTAAACGGGCTCTGGTACTGGGACGTGATTTCATTCCATCGGTCACCTCGAATACCGGCTCGTTCAGCGGTGAGGTTGTCGACATGGGTGAAGGCAAGGCTCGTGACTACGAGGGGAAAGATGTCAAAGGTAAATTTGTAGTCGTACACCTGACGCCCCGCTCCTACTCCGATGGTAGCGAACAGCGTTCGCGGGAGACGACAGCCCTGAGAAATGGAGCCAAAGGTATCTTAATGGTGGGACAGCCCTTGAGCAATCTGCCGGCTCGCTGGCCGACCGCCCCCGATTTCATGGTGATAAAGGTTAGCGAAAAAGCAGCCAAAACCCTGTTGGCACAAAAACAGCTTGAAGCCACAGTATCCATCGATGTCAATACTGAGCACACCTTCAATGTCGTAGCCAAAATCGATGCCCCCAAAGAGAACAATCCGGAAGGGGACGTCCTGATTATTGGGGCACACTACGACCATATGGGCATCGAAGAATATGAAGGCGAACCGGCCATCTTCCCGGGAGCGGACGACAATGCTTCGGGTACAGCCGGTATTTTGGAGCTGACCCGTTACCTCAGCGAACGTCGTGCGTTCCTCAAAAAAGATGTAGTCGTCATTCTGTTCGGTGCCGAGGAGCGTGGTCTGAAAGGCTCCCGCTACTATGCCGAGCATCCGGTCGAACCGCTCGACAACGTAAAGGCTATGGTCAATATCGACATGATGGGCCGCATGCCCAACGAGCGTACCTTAGGCATTCGCGGTTTGGGATCGGCCTACGAAGCACCGGCACTGTTCGCCTCTCTGCCCAACAACGATAACCTCGAGTTGGTTTGGGAGTTCCGCGAAAAGGGTCCAACCGATTATTCGTCTTTCTATGCAAAAGGGATTCCGGCCTTCTCGTTCGGCACCCCGCACCATGTAGATTATCACAAACCGACAGACACACCAGATCGTATCAATTATGACGGCATGGTCATGGTGTACAACTATGCGGTTAATCTGATCAATCGTCTGGCCTTTGAACCTCTGCGGCTCACCTATCGCCCGCAACCTGAGAAATAGCGGTCAACCACCAGACTAACATCGATCTAAAGAAGTCCTCATACTCCCAGGAGGGAACTACCATACCGAGCACGGCCGACAGTCAATAAAACTGTCGGCCGTGCTTCTTTATTGGTTCTTTATAAATGAAACGACCTGTTTTGGTCAAAGAGTGTTACCACAATGAACCGGGAATCTTCCATCCTAATCTTCCCAAAGAATTAAAACAGCAACAAGCACACCCATACTTCCGAAACTGCTTGACAACCCACTTAACATATTCAATACCCATAAAACATCTTTATTGTCATCTCTTTGGCGATCCTGTCCAACAGCAGCACACTAAATTTGTGTTACCTCACAACACACCACACAGCATCTGCTGTACATATTTCGCGGTACGACACATCGACATATACTCCTATCTCGCACAAGCCTTGGTCACACCACAATACTAAATACTAAAAAAACCCGACGCTATCGCATCGGGTTTTATGAACGAAGACCCCAAAGGGTTCAACTTGTTTATCGACTATTTCGCAGGAGTTGCAATGTCAGAAGGATCACGCATCACCATGTTCTTATCGACACGAATAGCGACATTGCTATCCACTTCGACCAGCACATAACCCTCTTTAACCTCTTTTACGGTACCATAAATACCACCGGCTGTAACAATCTTTTGCCCCTTTTCAAGTGCATTGCGGAATTTGACCAGCTCTTTCTGCTTTTTCTGCTGAGGGCGGATCATCAGAAAGTACATCACCGCAAAAATCAGCACCATCATAATCAGGAACTGCATACTGCCACCACCGGCCGAAGGCTGTGCCTGCAACATAATTGTCATCATATTCATAATAAAAGATATTTGATTGATTGTACAAATATAAAACATTCCGTAATATTTTCCACACATTTCCCAAAAGTGTGGAAAAATAGGCGATTACTACCACTCAATATTCTACGACTGGGGAACCACCTCTCCCGTCACAACCAGCGTATAAGGCTGCGATCCCAGCGATGTACGAATGGTGATATGTTTTAACTGATAGCCATTAAACCCACGGCTGTCAAACTCAAACGAGAAAGGCACCAACTCGTCAGGTTGGATTGGTTGTTTATAAAAATCAACCTGGGTACAGCCACAACTGGTGCGAACCTCCAACAACAAAAACGGGGCTTTTCCTTCATTGCGTATGGCCAAATCACGCCGAATCACCTCCCCTTCATACATTCGGCCCAGATCGATCGTATCGTTAACCGCACCTGTCTGTAACAACGAATCAGAAAGCTCGATAATTTTCGAAGGAACGGCCGCAGAGGTTTTGTCTCCCCCTCCCGTTTGTTGGGCAGTTCGTCCGCAGGCCACAGCCACGAACGACACCATAACCACCGCACTACATAGCAACAAAATACGGGAAACTGACATGGATTTTTTTATTGATAAGGTTTACATGCGTGGAGAACGGCGTTTGCGCCATTGTGCTCCATAACACGAGCGATATGTCCCTGTTCTCTCTAAAGGCACAACTCTCATCTAAGGACGGTATCACCAACTAAAATTGTACCTTACTTTGTTCCCTACCGAGATCGTCACCAAGCCACGACTCATTTCACTTGTAGCCGGAGACATATTCTTTTAAGAGCAGTTGCAAAGACTTATATGAACAGCCGCCACCGCTACACTCATTCCCCCAGTAAAGAAAAGCTATATAAAAAGAAATACGGCGATTCACAGGGTAAAATGAATCATCAAGACTACAACTTACGCCCCGAAATCCCTACTCCAACAAAAGTTTGCATTCAAAAAGAGTACCCTATTTTTCCAGCAATCCGCGACCGCTTTTGTTGATCTTGCCCTCTTCACGCAACGCCTCGACCACCTTGTCCAATACGCCATTGATAAACGTACTGCTGCTCGGGGTGCTGTAATATTTGGCAATTTCGATAAATTCATCAAAGGTCACCTTGACCGGAATCGACGGGAAAGCAATCAGCTCAGCCACCGTAGCCGCCATGATCAGATTGTCCATAAAGGCAATACGATCGACATCCCAATTCTTGGTAAAGCGGCCGATGTACTCGTAATACTCGTTGTAATGTATGACAGTCTGACGGAACAGCTCCTTGGCATACTCCCGATCATCCTCGTTTTTGTATTCGGGCAACAGATCGACCTCCGTCTGCGAAGCCTTCATATTGGAGACGGTACGAACGACCATAATGTTGGCAAAATCGAGATCGTCAGCCCAAAAGATTGACTGCTCCTCCACAACATTCTCCAACTCCTCGCATCCGTCAACCGTCTGCGTGTAAAAATTCTCGACAAATTTGCGATCCTCCTTGAAAGAGCGAGTCGGCGAGGACATATACTCCTTGTAATAGTCGCTTGCAACCATCGAATTGTACAGCGACTTGATCAATTCAGGATATTGAATCCATCCCAACTTGTGAGCAGCCAGATAATCGGTCAGATTCTCACTACCGCGCAGCAAAGCAACGACACGGTTCTCGATAAATTTGGTATTGGGATTGCGCTCCTCTTCGGTGGGCAGATGCTTTTTGCGGCCCAATTCGATGCGATTTTCGGCCCATGTGGCCACATCGACAATCAGCCATAACAACTGATGGTACAATTCGTAAGTCTTGTCGATGCTAAACATCAAATTTTTCTCGGATAAAATCAACGAATCGGATTCCGATTTGAAATGGGCATAAAGCGCTTTGAGAACCTTAATGCGTAATAATCTTCTGCTTAACATCTGGTCAGGACTTTCGTTACTTGTTCATTCTGCCGAAGCCACGTTCGGACAAATGGTCTGCAAATGTACACATTTTTCGCAGAAACCTTAATGGAAACTGAACCGATTTTTTACCTTTGTCCAAAAATCGGACAATGAGACACTACTCAACCGTGGTCATAGGTGGAGGTGCCGCCGGTATTATGGCGGCAGGAATCGCAGCCGCAACCGGTCGTAAGGTGCTCCTGTGCGAACGCATGGAGAAACCCCAACGCAAAGTTCGTATCACCGGAAAAGGCCGTTGTAACCTGACTAACCTCTGCTCCGAAGAGGAGTTTCTCTCCAAAGTTCGCAGCGGAGCCGATTTTGTTCGTTATGCCTGGCAACAGTTTGACAGTCGAACCGTCATGCAATTTTTCGAACAGATCGGGGTCCCGTTGAGTGTCGAACGCGGGCGTCGTGTATTTCCAACCAGTGGGCGCGCATGGGATGTCGCCGAAGCTCATATTGCATGGTGCCGGCAGCAGGGCGTAGAGATAGCCACCCACGCCCGTGTTGAAGAGCTACACACGCAGAACAAACAGATCTCGGGCATCACGGTACGTTACAACGATGGCTCCACAGAGCAGATCGCTTGTCAAACCGCTATTCTTGCCACAGGAGGGGCCTCCTACCCGACAACCGGCTCCACCGGTGACGGATACCGATTGGCTCATCAGCTGGGCCACACCATCGTCCCGATCCGCCCGTCACTGACCCCGCTGATTGCTGATCGCCCCACTCCAAAACCATTAATTGATTTTACACTGCGCAACATATCGGCGCAACTCTATATCGATGGTAAAAAAGCCGCTGAAGAGTTCGGAGAGCTCACCTTTACACCATTGGGAGTGGGTGGAGCCATTGTGTTGCGACTAAGCAGGCAAGCTGTTGATGCGCTGATCGATGAGCGCAAGGTAGAGTTGCGGCTCGACCTCAAGCCGGCCCTTACGGCCAAGCAACTCGAGGCCCGAGTCGAACGCGAGAAAAACGCGCTATCCGCTAAAACGCCCCTCAGACAACTATTGGCCAAACTGGTCCCGTCTGTCATGATTGCAGAATTGGCTCGCCGTTCGCAGCTTGACCCAAACCGTCCGATGGCCCCCCTAACCGACTCCGACCGGCAACGACTCATCGGCACTCTGAAAGCCTGGCGAATCCCGTTAACCGACTACGCCCCATTCCGTGAAGCTATCGTCACCGCAGGCGGCGTCTGCACTGATGAGGTCGATCCGCTGACCATGCAATCAAAGTTGATCCGTGGCCTCTATTTTGCTGGGGAAGTACTCGATATCGACGCCAATACCGGCGGATATAACCTGCAATTAGCCTACTCGACCGGCCATCTTGCCGGAAACCTTAACGCATAACCCATGACTCTGATCGTCAGCCTAAAACGCCAAATTTTCCGAAGTTACTTCCGTATCGGAGGCAAAATTCATGTGCGACACTGGCGTGGACATGGCGTACACTCCCCCTTCATGTATGGGATCGTACGCAACGTCTTTATGAAAAATCGTATCATCGGCAACGACCGCTCCCTATATCAGGCGCTCATCCGACGAGGCATTGGCCAAAAAACAGGCATTCTGCTCCAAAACCTGTACACACACTGCCAAATGGATCAATACGTCCTGATCGGAAACAATACCTGCGAACTCCCCGATGGGCGCGTTTTTTGCATATTGTTGCCCAACGCACCGCTCGACGTTATCGCACAAATGGCCCAACAAGCCTTGACACGTCCCGGTTGTCTGGTCATGCTCTCGCCCTACCGCACCGCCCAAAAATGGAAGCTTGCACAACAACTATGTGAAGCGTATCGTTGTGTCAGTGTCGATCGACGTGTGATGATGCTGTACTTTGTTGATTCTACACTGCAACCGCAACACTATCGCATCTGAATTGTTGCCCCCATCCACAACACAAACGTAACACCTAACACGCGACACTTAAAAGTAAACCGTAAAAGAATAAAAATATGAAAATCTACACTCGAACCGGAGATAAAGGGACCACCTCCTTGGTAGGAGGCACCCGCGTAGCCAAAACACACCCTCGACTGGAGGCCTACGGCACCGTCGATGAATTGATGGCGCAAATCGCGTACCTGCAAGACAATATGGCCCAATATGCTCAATTAACGGTTTACCACGATCAGCTGTTACAGATTTTGGATCATCTGATGCGTCTCTCCTCGTACCTGGCCACTGAAGAGGAGGCAACCAAATATTTACCGGAATTTAACAATTCACATGTGGCCTTGCTCGAAAAATGGATCGACGAAATCCAAGAGACGCTGCCCAAAATTACGAAATTCACGCTGCCGGGAGGCGATCCGCTCGTATCGCTTTGTCACATAGCCCGTACCGTATGCCGACGCAGTGAGAGACGTTGTATCGCACTCAGCGAACAACATCCTGTCAGTGAAGACATTATCAAGTATTTAAACCGTCTTTCTGATTATCTGTATGTACTGGCCAGAAAAATATCTCAAGAATTTCATATAAAAGAGATACTTTGGGTGTACGAAAAATAAAAAAATTTCTATTTTTGTAATCCGATGAAAAGATCAGTGTGATCACTGATCATCAACGACTAAAACAGAAACGATTATGTACTGGACATTAGAGTTGGCTTCCAAACTGGAAGATGCACCATGGCCCGCAACCAAAGAGGAGCTGATTGATTATGCGACCCGGTCAGGAGCGCCCTTGGAGGTGATAGAGAACCTCGAGGAGATCGAAGACGAAGGCGACATCTACGAAAGTATCGAAGATATTTGGCCCGATTACCCAAGCAAAGACGACTTCTTCTTCAACGAGGAGGAGTATTGACGCTCTTAGAATAGACTAAACAATTAAATACCAGCGCGATAAACAATGAAAATTTGTTTGTCGCGCTGGTGTTTTATGGCCTCAAATGGTGCGGTTTGTTTGTCTAAAATACGGTTTTTCTTCCCAAAATCGGAGTTTGTTTGTCTAAAATACATTACCTTTGTTTATCCTCGGGAATATTAAAACAGGAGGAAAAACATATGGGAAGACCGAAAAGACTATACCCGCTTGGCAGATACCGGCTCCGTGTCCCCAAAGATGCGGAGGCGGACAAAGCCTACCCTGTCGTATTGGAATATACCTGGAACCGACAGATTATCCGTAAAACGACAAACGTCTTTGCAAAGATTGCCGACTGGAACCAGAACGGGAATCAAGGACGTGGTGAGCTGCGTGTCAGTTACGGAAGCGAGTATAAACGTCTTAACCAGCTTCTGCTGGCCCGTGTTGAACGGATTGACAGTCTGCTTGCGGAGTATAATGAGAGGAATCCGAATCAGATTACAGCCGAAGTTGGGGCGGGCTTCCTTGCAGACAAGCCGCTTGCACGGCGAGACCAAGGGAAGGATTTTGTGGAATTTACTTTGGAGCGCCTTTCGTCCGATTACTCCCGAAACAGAATTGGCAGGAGCCGTTATGAAAATGGCAAGAGTTGCATGAATATCTTCCAGACCTTTCTACGGGCAACCAAACAAGGGTCCTATCGACCCGATGCAATCTATGTAGGCGATATGACTCCGGAACTGCTGGACAGATACATAGCTTGGCGTAGAGACGTAAAGTTGAACAGTGATGCGACAATTAACCATGCCTTGACGCCGATATTGAAAGCTTGCGCCTATGCGAGCGAGATGGGCATGATGGAACCTGCAGTCAATGCTAGAATTCAGGATATGCGTATCGTGTCAAAAGTCTCGCTTTCGGAAGAGGAAGTTGAGTTTGATGGTAAAAGTCTGTCCAAGGAGCAAATGTTATCTCTTCTTGAATATTACAAGACATGTCTTGAACCTCGCCGCAAGGAGTTTCTGGAAATGTTCTTATTTGCTTTCCATGCCTGCGGACTCCGTGTAGTGGATGTGATGACCTTGCAATGGAAACATATCGATTTTTCCCGGAAAGAATTGCGGAAAATCATGATTAAGACGAACAAACGTCACGTGATTCCACTAACGGAACCTGCCTTGCATATACTACAGCGGTGGCAGGAGAAACGTGTCGGATGCCGGTATGTATTCAACTTAGTAAAGGACGATCTGGATCTTGATGATGCAGAAGCTCTGTACAAAGCCCGTAACAATGCAACGAAATGTATCAATCAGTCGCTGGCGGTTGTCGGAGAACAGATAGGGCTTCCGTTTACCCTCTCAATGCATGTGGCCCGGCATTCGTTTGCGGTCTTTGCACTGAACAAGGGACTTTCCATGTCGGTTGTCAGTCGTTTGCTCGGTCATGGAAGCACGGATGTCACCGAAAAGGTTTATGCCAAATTTCTGCCCGAAACGCTGTCGGCGGAAGTGGCTCGTCTGAAAGAGGATTTTGCATCTCTGGAAATTGTCTGATAATTGTAGATGGCTATTATAAACAATCATTAATTTTATATCTAAAATTGATTTGATATGACTATTACGAAGATATTCCTATTGCTGGTGTGCGCATTTGTTCTGGTATTGCTGCTTTCTACTATCTTTAATAAGCACCATAGGATAATTATGTGGTCTGCTGCAATAGTATTTTTTATAGGAACTCTGCTCCTTATAGGTCTTGGGATAATTGATCCGGTAAAGGACAATCATCCTGATCCTGTCGTTATAACAGGCATTGTCACCGCCCTTATCTTATCGGGGCTATTTGCATACGGAGCAGAAAAACTGCACATCAAACTTAGGGAAAAGAATCAGCAAACCGTTCAAGCCATAGATAATCAGTCAGAATGTCCGGATTCCCCAAAAGGGGTTGTATTGTCGGGAAGACTTGATACTTCACTTGCCCGTACAATCTTTGCGAAAGCAATAGAAGCCGGATATATTGAAGAGGTCGGGTCCCATTATAGCTGGAAAGGGACAAAGGCTCTTCTTGCCTATATGTGTGGTCGAATATATTGCGGCGATTATCCTGAATATTCCAAATACGAACAGAAGACTTTTTGGGAATTCGGCAACGGACTCTTTCCCGATGTCGAGCTTAACGCACTATTTGAACAGACCGGTATCGGACAGTCCCGGCAGAACAGGAGGGATATGCCCGTCCCTAACAATGCCGGAGAAATTGACAAGTTTTTTCAGAAGTGATAAAAAACGAAGGGTATTATCTTCGTTCTTGGCAAGTCTTAGCTTCTGGCTTGTTATGCATTTTGTTTCGCTTCATCTGGCAATCTTCGATTTTTTCAATTTTATTTTCCTCTTTTTTATTACTGGTAATCAACTGGTTACATACAATGTTGTGACAGAATCATAACTTTCCATAACACCTGTCCTAACATTGGATAATTTATTGTAACTTATTAGTTCTCAGCTATTTCATACATTCGTGCCGTGATTCTGGTGCGATGTGCACAATCGTACCATATCGTATAACCAGGCTGAAGGTCTGAGTGTGCATCAGGGCAATCGGCCATAATTGTTTTAAGTATGGCTAAAGAAACGAATGTAGAGAAGCTATGCGACCGGGAATTGCTTGAAAAGATTCTCAGCATAGTAGAGAGACAGGAGAAACTGCCGCCTCCGGCACAGGAAGGCGGGCACTGTCTCTATGACAACAAGTCTTTGATGGAAAAACTGCACATCAAGGAGAAGTATCTGAAAAAGCTGCGCGACAACGGCTATCTCGGCTACTCGCGCGAAGGCGACAAATACTGGTACACGCAGGCGGATGTCGACCGCTTCCTGCGCCGTTTCCACTACGAGGCGTTTGCCTCCGGCATCATGCCGTCCGATCAGGAAGGAGGTTCTCATGTATGACCGGCTACAACTGACCAATATGCTCCGCTCGGAGGTGGAGCGTATTCCCGAAACGGGCCTGCCGCTGGAGGTATTTCCGGCGAGTATTCAGGAACTCGTTCTGAATTTGGCCCGTTACGAGAACTTCAATGTCGAATATACGGCCTCGATACTGCTGTCGGCGGTGGCAACGGCCATCGGGAACTCCTGCCGGATCCGAATAAAGGGAGAATGGAAGACCAGCCCCTCTATCTACATGATGCTGGTCGGCAGGCCGGGGCTCGGCAAGACACCGCCGCTTGGTTTCCTTTACAGACCAATCCGCGAGCACGACGACCGGATGTACGAGAAGTACAACGAGGAGTGGAACGCCTATGAAAAGGCGCTTGCCTCGTCCGGGAACCGGCGTGGCGGTGAGGTGGAGAATTGTACGCTGCTTCGGAAGCCGCAGTTGGTAACGACCGTCATCTCGGACTTCACGCCCGAGGCGATGATGAGCATTCACCAGCACAACCCGCGCGGCATTGCGTTGGTAGTCGATGAGATTCGGTCTCTGTTCAACTCCGTGAAACGGTACAACAACCGGAACAATCTCATCGAAGACCTGCTGACAGCCTACAGCGGCCAGCCGTTGAAGGTGATCCGCAAGTCGGAGGCCCGGCCGATTCTTATCAAGAATCCGTGCATCAACATTATCGGTTCGGTGCAGACCAATCTGCTGCCGGAGATTTTCCGGGCCGAATACATGGCAAACGGACTGCTCGACCGCTTTCTGTTCGTCTATCCGAAAGACCGGAGGATTTCGGGCTGGAAGCGCTACGACGGCACCATTGCCCGGCCGGATCTTGTCGGACAGTGGCGGGAGGTGCTGGACAAGATAGAGAACCTCCCCTATCCGACAGGTGTTGTGCTGAATATGACCGACGACGCGGAGGCGTATTTCTATAACTGGTACAACGGTATCATTGAGGAGGTGAACGCCATCGAGGACGATGCAGAGGTGGAGAGCCGCAAGATGAAACTCAGCGGCAATGCCGCCCGGCTCTCACTCGTGTTCCAGGTGTTGAAATGGGCGACGGACGGAGACGGTATGCAATGCGTAGACCTCGAATCCGTACAGGCGGCCATTCGGATGATCGGCTATTATGAGGAGACCTATCGGAGGATTCAGGAGCTGATAGTCGCGAACAATATCGGCGAGTCCAAAGAGGCGTGGCTGTCGCTGCTGGGCAATACCTTCACGGCAGGCGATGCGATCGTCGCGGGAAAGAGGGTTGAGCTATCGAGACGCTCTGTCTATTATGCCTTGAAGCAGTTGTGCTGCCAGCCGAATCCCCTACTGGAGAAGATTGACCACGGAACATATCGCAAACTCTGTCCAAACAAAGCGGCTGCACATTGCACTATTGCACTTTCGGACGGCGAAACGGGCGGGGCCGGGAGTCAAAGTGCAAAAGTGCAGTGTGCAAACGACGATAATCCGCGCGGCCATGAGTGAGTACAGATTCCATCTTCAGAAATACCGTTACGGGAACAAGATCAGTTGTCCCAACTGTGGTAAAAGCCGTTGCTTCGTCCGTTATGTCGATGAAGAAGGCATTATCCGGTTTCCGGGTACGGTGGGCAAATGCGACCACGAAAACTCATGTGGGTATCATTATACGCCGCGGGAGTATTTCAGGGACAATCCCGATGTGCTGTCTCAAACGGACGGCGGCAGAGCCGATCGTTGCATCTTGCCAAGGGCTGCCGAGCGTGAAACGCCCCATCCCGATCCCTCTTTTATCTCAGCCGATGTGGTCGCGCGGAGCCTGTCGCACTATGAAATCAACCCCTTGTATTACTACCTCTGCCAGACATTCGGCGAGGAGGAGGCTCAGCGTCTGTTCCGGTTATACCGCATCGGCACTTCCTCCAAATGGGGCGGCGCGACCATCTTCTGGCAGACGGACCGGCAGGGACAGGTGCGGACCGGGAAAATCATGCAGTACGATCCCGCTACCGGGCATCGGATAAAGGAGCCACGGGCGTATGTCAGTTGGGTGCATTCGGAGTTGCATCTGCCGGACTTCCGTCTCCGGCAATGCCTTTTCGGCGAACACCTGCTAAACCGCTCCACCTCGTCTCCGGTAATGCTGGTGGAAAGTGAAAAGACCGCTGTTGTAATGAGCCATTTTATCCCCGATTATATATGGCTGGCAACAGGTGGAAAGAACGGTTGTTTCAATAGTGAAGCCATGCAGGTTCTCAGAGGCAGGGAAGTTACTCTCATCCCTGATTTAGGAGCAACCGAACAATGGAAAGAAAAGTCTGCTTTGTTGTCTGGAATATGCAAACGGGTTGTTGTGTCGAATGTTTTGGAATGTACATCCGATGAAGAGCAACGCAGCCAAGGATTGGACATTGCAGACTTCTTTCTGTATTCACCATCAAAGAGACAGATACTCCATCAGATGATACAACGTAATCCAACATTGCAGTTGCTCATTGATGAACTGGATCTGGAACTTATTGAATAGTAAAGGAACTTGTTCCGAGGATTTATAGAAAGTCCTTAACACAATAAGGACTTTTTGCCTGACGGCAATAAAATCCGGTCATTGTCCCGCAGAGCGGACTGGCACAAGAGCAAGCTCATATATTAATCATTTATCAAAAGAATACCCTATATGAACACAGATATTAAACAGGCCATGCATGTTGAAGCCGGGAAGTCATTCGGCACAGCAGAGGCGAATGAAAACGAAAGGCATTGGAATGACGACAAGATTGATAGAAAGAATCAGGATCCGACCAATCACTATGACAAGACCCGAATGAAACTGAATTTCGAGATTGGGCCCGATGGGAAGGTTCATCCGTTAGGCTATCAAGAGAAATCGCTTGAAGTACGTTTGCAGGAACGGTTGACTGAACTGGGCTGGAAACCCTTCAAGCCGGACAGCAAAATTCAACCAAACTGTTGTGCGAAATTTATCTTTGGAGGCAATCATGACCGTACACTTGAGATGGCATTTGGGACCCAAACCGTAAATCTGGAAAAGGGTGCAGATAACAGTCATCTTCAGCGATGTCCGGAAATCGAACAATGGGCAAAAGATGTCTATGACTGGTGCGCCAAACGGTACGGACAGGAAAACATCATCGGTTTTCTGGTTCACCTCGATGAGAGCAGCCCACATATCCATGCCTTGATCGTTCCTGTCGGACAACGAGCCAAAAGCGGACGTGAATGCGTTATGTGGTCGGCTAAGTTCGGCAAGAGCCGTTATGGGTATGGACATATTCTTCGGGAAATGCACACCTCACTATATGAAGAGGTAGGGAGCAAGTACGGGCTGGAACGTGGTGACAGTATTGAAGGCCGGAATGTTAGCCATCTTAGTAAACGCGATTATATCCGGAAACTGTCCAAAGATGCGAAACAGGCGGAGAAAGCAGTCAAGGGACTGCAGACTATGACCCGGAGGTTGGAAGCACAGATATTCAGGTCGCAATCCCAACTTGAAGAAATTGAGAAGTCTCTGGCTTCCGGCAAAATCGCTCTTCAGGAATATGAAATTCAAAAGACCAGGATACAAAAACAGATTTCCGAATGCCAGTCAAAACTTGAAGACAAGTCATGTAAGCTTCAAGAAAAGGAACAGGAATTGGAACAGATGGCAAAGAATATAGGCCGTGTTGGTAGAGTGGCGCAACCTTTCCGCAATCACAAGATAGATTTTGAGCCGCCACGGATCACTGGCAAACCTCCGATATTCGGTGTTGACAAATGGATTGAGGAGCAGAACAGGTCTATCGCCAGCCGATTTGTGAAGATTGTCCGTCAGATTGAAGAACTGTATCGGAAAGATGCCGAACAGCAAATACAAGCGGTGCGGAATAATGCGTTGCTGGACTATCGGGAGTTTAAATGGCTGCAACAGGAGTATGCACGACTGACGGCTCTCAACGACAATCAGGCTGAACAGATGCGGACGTTTCTTGACCAGTTGGCTGAGCCTTCTGTACGGGAACGGATCTTCTCTATCGCTGATGCTTTGATTGGCGGACAGCCTGTCGCTGTTTCATCCGGTGGTGGCGGTGGCAACTCCGACTCAGACCTTCGCTGGGACGGAAGAAGGCCGGATGAGGAGGAAGAGGCGTATAGGCGAAGGTGTCTGCTATATGCATTGCACATCATCGGAATTACAAAAAGTGGCTATAGGAAGAAACATTAAAGATTAGTTCTATTAAATTATCCCGGTTAAGTTGTAGCTTAACTGGGTATTTTTTAGTGGTTTTAGAGTTAGTTTATAAACAGTTTAATTATAATTTGTTATGATTTACGGATATATTCGTGTTAGTAGCGATAAACAAACAGTAGAAAACCAGCGTTTCGAGATAAATAATTTCTGCGAGCGTGAGAGCATCCACATTGATGGATGGATAGAAGAAACCATTAGTGGGACTAAAGCATACGATAAGAGGCAATTGGGAAGACTGCTCAATAAAGTTCAAAAAGATGATTTAATTATCTGTGCTGAACTTTCTCGACTTGGAAGGAACCTTTTTATGATTATGGAGATACTCAATATTTGCATGACGCGAGAATGTAGAGTATGGACTATTAAAGACAATTATCGTCTTGGTGATGACATTCAAAGCAAGGTATTAGCTTTTGCTTTTGGCTTATCAGCTGAAATTGAGAGAAATCTTATCAGTCAGAGAACAAAAGAGGCATTAGCTAGAAGGAAGCAAGAAGGAGTTATTCTTGGACGACCAAAGGGAAGAAAGAATGCTCCAGACAAATATAAGTTATCTGGTAAAGAAACATTGATTAAAGAATTATTATCTATAGAGGTTTCAAAACGTAAAATTGCTAAAATTTGCAAAGTTGACCGCAATACTCTTGCTCGTTTTATTAGAGAGAATTTAGCCGAAAACAATTGAGCGTTTTTGTGCAGCAAGAGGGAGTTGATTGCGATTTTTCTTCATCTGAGTCCTGGGTTATACTCTCTCCAATAGAGCAGAGTATTAAACGAAAAATTGAGGCAGTCGGTACGCCTTTGAAGGATTGGGATATTCAAATCAACTATGGAATTAAGACTGGATTCAATGATGCTTTTATTATAAGCACCGAGAAACGGAATGAGATATTGGCAAACTGTCAAACAGAAGATGAATATACTCGAACGGATGAACTTATTCGACCGATTCTTCGTGGCAGGGATATCAAAAAGTATGGCTATAATTGGGCAAATCTGTGGTTGATTAATACACACAATGGTATAAGAGGTCAACTACCACGTATTGACATTAAAGATTA
>ENA-ORSJ01000601-ORSJ01000601.1-human-gut-metagenome-genome-assembly--contig:-NODE-601-length-37778-cov-4.803542_pt1 | contig 37778 bp, 55 predicted proteins | sample MGYA00242191_ERZ509158 | MGnify/ENA primary metagenome ERZ509158 (study PRJEB26280, sample SAMEA2338623) | human gut metagenome | biome: human gut; feature: human-associated habitat; material: faeces...
CATGGGTAATCATTACAATTGTCTGTCCATATTTTTTTGCTGTCATCTTAAGCAGAGCGATTACCTCATCACTGGTCTTAGAATCAAGATTTCCTGTCGGTAGGTTCAACTTAGTAGTATGAAAAATTCTTTATATTTTTTACGTGTTTTACGTGTTTTTCTATTGACTTTACGTGTTTTACGTGTTATTATAATCATGTAAGGAGGAAACAATACAAATGAGATTTCGAGAACTTGAAAGATTAGTCCTCGATGACGGATGGGTTCTTGTAGATGTGAGAGGTTCTCACCATCAATACAAGCATCCAACCAAATCGGGAAAGGTAACAATCCCGAATCACCGAGGCGACATTCCTCAAAGGGTTGTCAACTCCATACTAAAACAGGCAGGTCTCAAGTGAGACCTGCCTCTCAAAAAAGAAAGGAGCGTTATAATATGAATTATATTTATCCTGCTGTGTTTTATCCGGAGGATGACGGTCGTTTCTCTGTTATCTTCCCAGACCTTAACGATTTAGCCACATACGGAGATAATCTCGCCGATGCGTTTGCTATGGCACAAGAGGCTTGTGGTCAGTATTTATTTACTGCTCTGCGTGATGGTGAGCCACTTCCCTCCGCAACTCCTCTCGATTCTGTTGAAAAGGATGACGATGCTGCTCTTGTCAATCTTGTATGTGTGAATCTCGATGAATATGCACGGGCGTATGATGATAAGGCAGTCAAGAAAACCTTGAGCATTCCGGCGTGGCTCAATACCGCATGTGAGAACTACGGAATCAATTACTCGAAAGTTCTCAAGGATGCACTCATTGCAAAACTGCAAGCACAATCTTAAATTCTCATTTGTATATTATACTTGGGCGGTATCTGTTCAACAGACACCGCCCTCATTTTATTATCCCATCTTTTCCATTTTCACATGTTCCGCTGCTGCCGACATGAAAAGACCGTCCACTGTCTCAAGCATCGGTAGACCGTCGAGCATAAAGAGACGCTTGCCGATATAGGTCTGACCCTTTGATGCACGACCGCACTCATTTGAATTATCCCATGACGCAGAACGTCTCAAGCGGAGACTACCCGCACACACGACTGTGACATGGAATCGTCCAACCTGCTCGGCTGTGATTCCTGCTGCCGGAATGTTTTCATCGTCATCCTCCGGATTTTCGTCCTCTCCATTTTCTGACGCTCTATTTGCCCCGTTTTCGGCGTTTTCGTCCTGCTGTGTTGTATTTGCCTGCCCGTTGCCTTTCGAGCCGTTCTGACCGCCCTCTGCGTTGTCCTCCGGTGTGTTTCCGGTCATCGCCTCAACCGTTGCTGCGTCAACTGTTCCGACCTTGTTTCCATCCGCATCGAATGCGTCCACGCTGCCATCCGGATTCGTCTGCAACGCTCCATCTGGAACATTGTCAGTCAGAGACCCGATGATGTTTCCATCTTCATCCCACACGACAAGGCTCTCGTCCTTTGCTGCTGCTTTCAACGCTCCCTCAATGGTCTTGTATTCCTTACACTGTGCTTTTACGAACTTCGTTCCTGTTCCGAGATAATACAGTTTCTTTTCTTCCATGTCAATTCCCTCCTATAATTTGAATAATTTTGTCCATGTGTTCGCACCGCATGAGCCATCAACCGCCAGCCCATTCTTTGACTGAAATGCTCTGATTGCATCCTCTACGATACTTCCCGCCTTTCCATCAAGGTCTCCGTAATAGAATCCCTTTGCACGGAGGAGACCCTGTGCAATATACACGAATCGCCCTGCGCTACCGTTCTTCACAACTGCGTACTTGTTTGCGTACTCTTTGCATTTTGTGAGGAAATTGCGATTTTTGAGGTCGAATGTGTATCCGGCTTTCTTTTTGTTCATTTCATATTTCCACACGCAGAGAGCAGCATTTCTCGTCTTTTCTTCGAAACCATTGTCAACATTAAGCAATGCACCGCAGTTTGTTTTGATTGTATTCGGATACTGTCTGTTGAGATATGACTGAAAATCGCTCACGCTGCACTGAAACTCTTTCGGCTGTTCCGGCTCTGATGCTGCATCATCCCCGCCGATAAAATCTGCTACTCTGCCATATCCGAGAATATATTTGTCCGATACTTTGATGGTTCTGTATCCTACTGCATCATTCTTGTTTCCCTCAATCGCTTTGATTGTGTCTCCTGTCACGCTCACCACATATCCCACATGCGTGGAATCGTTCTGTGTGTGCTTGGATGAATAGAAAATCACATCGCCACGTTTCGGCGTGTAGTTCCCGCCGTAGTATTTTGCTTTCTCATATCTTTTCTTGTTTCTGAACCAGTTTGCGCCGACATCACAGGATGCGAAAGTCGGAATGATACTGGTCGGTATTCCCACCATTCTCGCAATCACCGTCACAAAAATCGCACACCATGCCACCGTCATGCTGAATCCTGCTCCGGTCAATTTATTGTAATACTCGATGAACTGGTCATCTCCTGTCGGTTCACTCACTCCGAGGAATGAGATTGCTTTTCTTAATAACTTTTCAATCATTGTCGTTTCCCCCTTTACTCATTCATGCCACTGGATACAAATTCCCTTGCTGCTGCATTGCTCTTGAGCATGTTTTTCATGTTCTCAAGTGCCTCGTCCACCCATGTGGAAAATGTTTCAAAAGAAACGACTTTCGCTGCGACTGGATACTTGCTCACAAATAAGTCATAGACATATCGCAGCTTTAATTGACCAGTACCTCCTCCGAGTTCCTTTTCTGCGGTTATTACTGCGAGCAGTAACCACTCTTTGATGTTCTTGACCTGCTGCTCTGTCGGCAGTCCTGCGAATTTATAAATCGCATAGGCGATACTTCCCGCCCCTGCTGCCAGTGCCACAATCAAAAACCAGTTTTCAACAATCCATTGAGCCATTTTTATTCCTCCGTTTCTTCATCGTCCGGTGGTGTCAATTCGCTCGGATTGCCCTGCTTTTTATCCTCTTTCTTTTCATTCGATTTCAACAATGTCTTGCTGACCTTAATCAGACCCATGACACCGCCCTCCACTGATAAGAACTGAAACACGTTCTGAATCAACGTGGACGGCTCTGACCCTGTTTTAACAAAAACCACTATCATCACAACCGTGAATATAAGTGCTGCAAGAATATCCGCAATGACAATCCGGTTCATGAACCTGCCGGAAATCTTGTTCTCTGCTTTGGCTTTCTGCATCTGCATCCTCCGAATTTTCCGGTTTTGCCGATGCTGCCTTTTCTGCTCTCTCAACATTTCCTTGTTCCATTTCCGTTTTATCTGTGCCGTTGTTCTTGCCACGTTCACCCTCCTGTTTATCCCTCCGGATGGGTTTCCCCGTCCAGACGCTTGTGATAACTCTTGAGCGATGATTCAACCTTTGCCATTCTCTCCCTCAACAATGAAATGTCCTCACGGAAATTCCTGTTTTCGGTTTTGATTTCTTTGAGGTCGTCCGAAATCATTTCCAGTTTCATCATCACAAGCGTGTTGTTCTCGGTTTCCTGTCTGGTCTCGTTCACCGCTTTCTCTGTGTCCTGCTTTGCATCGTTTTTCTCATTCCGGCGTTTCGTTGCCAGTCCGAAATATAATGCTGCTGCGACAGATACTCCGGTCAACAGAATTGAAATCTCAATCGTCACTCGGCTGCTCCTTTCCGAACGCTCCCACGTCGTCGGTGTCGCAGTATCGCCTCATGTGGTACTCAAGGACATCCAGTTTCCCGTCTGTCTCATTGACCATCTCTCGGAGTTCCGCTTTGACCCCCTCCTCCACTTTTGAGCGTTCAATCATTTCCTGTTGCTTTCTCACGATTCTGGATAGTGCCTCTGCCACCTCGCACAATCGTGAGATTATTTCAAGCGGACTCATTCTGCATCACCGCCGGAGTATTTCTCCCCTGCGATGTATTCATATTCATCCGCTGAAATGCTACCTTTTGCCACTCTCTCGGCAACCTGTTCCTTTGTAACTGATGGGGTCTTTCCTTTCAGACCATTTCCGTACATCCTTTTTAAACTTTCAACGAGTATTTTCATTAAATCAGACCCTCCTCGATTAACTGCTGTGTGTATTCGTCGATGACCGCATCTTTCTGAAACTGTGTCACGGATTCAACGATTCCCGTGGTGTTGTATGCGACAACCTCCTGCATGAGCATCAACCTGTCATATTCCTCCCGTGACATCTCACGCTCCTCCCGCTGCCATCCGGCGATTTTCTTCCCATCTGCATCCTCTTTCGTTGCTTTCTTGACATTGCGTCTCTGATACACCGTTGTCGGCGATGACGCTGTGTCGAACTCCTCCGGCTGTTCTGCCTCCGTTCCGAACACTTCTCTCCATTCTGTCATGTTTCTCCCGCTCCTTTCGCTTTGAATGTTTGCTCACTATTTTCTTTAACTTCTTGACATTCACATAAGGCTTTACCCTTTGCAGGTACATGTCGTATGTGTCTGTACTGCTCAAATATCCCATATAGGACAGGATTGCGGTCGCATCATACCATGTGATTCGCTCTTTCTTCGAGACACGGTTGATTTTCCGTGTGCAGCTCAACATGATTGTTTCCCGCAAAATAGTCTTGTCATGGTAGAACTGGAATCCCATGAAATCCAATGGTCTCCCTTTTCTCTTTCCGGTCTTTTTCTCTATGTAATCGAACCGGAACACCTGCCAGTTTCCTTTCATCTGCAAGTTGAACTTTTCTCTCAAGAATCTCTCAATCTCCTGCTGCATCCTGTGGAGTTCCTTTTTGTTCTTTCCGAACACCACCATATCATCCATATACCGGATATAATGCACCGCTTTCAACTGCTCTTTGATGAAATGGTCGAGAGGCTGCAACATGAAATTTGATAACCACTGCGATGTGTAATATCCTAAAGGCAGACCGACCTCACTCCCGTCGATTATCAGTTCGAGGATGTGCAGCATCCTCTTGTCTCTGATTTTCTTCTCAAGCCATGCTTTTAGGACATCATGGTCAACACTCTCGAAAAAGTGTCGAATGTCCATCTTGAGGACGTATTTGCAGTTCTTTTTGTCCTGTCGAATCCATTTTTCTATGTACCGTTTCCCGTAGTGTGCGCCCCGCCCCGGAACGCTCCCGCAGGAAAACTCATACATCCCTTTCATGAATGTGTCATAACAGGCTGCGACAACGAGATGATGAACTACCTGCTCATAGTTATAGCGTGGTTTTTCAATCATTCTCACTTTCTTGCTCGTTCCCTCATTGATGCGAACTTTCCCGTGTCTTGATGGTTTCCACGCTTTCTCCGGATGCGGTACGGCGTACCCCTCCGGTGCAGTGTTTTCAAGTTGCTCGATGACTGTGCTGACATGTTTCTGAATGTTATTCGGGTCTAAAATCTCCGCAACGTCCGGACGCTCTGTCTTGCCCTTTGCTGCCTTATAAAATTTCTGCTCGACATTGCTATGCTCTAACATAGGCTTGTACAGGTTATTGACGGATTTGTTTCCCATCTTTCTTATCACCTCAAGGTCTTTCTGATATTCTTACTCGACCCTGCCTGCATCGGTATTATTTCCACTGGATAGGTGTATTTCAACACCCTGCGGTGTAGGATAAAGGTGTGCTTTTGGTTATACGCTCCATAATTTGATAAGATTGGCTCGCCACGATGTTCGTGTTCACGTTCGTCGCAGGGTTGTTCACATTCCAGTACGACAACCCGCACTTCGCTCCGTTGCCACGGTTGCCACCGAACAAGGCAAGGACGCACACCGATACCCCTATCATGTCAAGGTCATCGTTTTGTCACGCCGGAGATTCTATCACATTTTTTTCTGTTTGTGTCGGATGTGCCTCCCGTTTCCATCATCGTGGAAAATCCTTGTCATGCCGGGCACCTCGGAGGGTAAACCCTCCGAACCTCCCTTTTTATTGCGGGGGAGTATCTCCCCCGTTCCCCCTCGCTGCTTACGCAGCAGCAACAGGCGGTTTACAAGAAAGGCTCGCCACGATGTTCGTGTTCACGTGCGTCGCAGGGTCGTTCACATACCAGTACGACAACCCGCACTTCGCTCCGGAGCCACGGTTGCCACCGAACAAGGCAACTGCAACAATCGTATTGTTGAACCATAACCCATCACATTCGTATGTGGTCTCACTTCCGGATGCAACGGTCGGGATTCTTCCGATGTCGGATGCCATCTCCATTCTCGAACAGTAACCTCCGGATGTTCCGGACGGTGTCAGTCCTGTGTTTGTGTACCCCTCACCTGTTGAGTTGTACGGAGGAACTGCTTTCACATGGTATACTCCATTGATAAGCAGCAGACCTCTCAATCGTTTCCAGTAGTTCGCAAAGAAGTTCTCGCAGTAGAATACTTTGACTGCCTGTGTGGTCGATGTATAGCCGAAAAACTGTCCTTTTCCGTTGAGTGTTCCGGTCTGCAAGAAATTGTCAGACTGACTGTTTCCGTTTCCGAACTTACCCTGTGAGTTGGTGCTGCATGTAATCATCGTACACATTTCATACATGAGGTTGATTTCAGAAAATGACTGTTTATCCCATCTGTCACCGTTCTGCTTTGCTGCTGTCGTCTCCTGCTCGTCTGTCATGGACGCTGTCGGTGTGAGACCGGAGAGCGAACGCATCCGGTTGTTGACAACCGAACCCTCGTACATCGGGAAATATGTCACGGGCAGGACATTTCCGTCTGCGTCGGTGTGTGCGTATGCCTTGTATGTGTCATCGTATTGCTCCTCACAGAACACAACAAAATGATAATTGTTCTGTGTCCATCTCTTGACCCAAATCAGAGGAATCTCGGACATTGCATTTCCACCGTATGATGTTTTTGTGATGTCCGATGCTCCTCCGTTCAGCTTGAGAGCATGGTTTTCATGATTCAGTTCATAGTCAACCGTTCCGTCAGTTCTTACCATGACCGGACGGTTTTTCTTTACGAACCAAATATCTCCCCAGTCTCCATAATCGAACCCGCCTCCTGCGAAATTCATTCCTGCGGGTGTCATTCCAACCGCATCGTAAAGATATTTGACACGGGTTGCCGGATTGCTGTCGAGGAGGTTGATTCTCATTCCGTATCTTTTCGGTTTTGCTTTTGCGTCCTCGATAATTTTCTTTGTGTTGGAAAGAATCTCCTGCGACGTGGATTCTTTCGCCATGAATATTCTGTCACCTGCTGCCATTATTCACTTGCCTCCTTTGTGATTTCCTCAAAATACAACGTACCGTTTGAGATACCCATTCGATACTTGATTTGTGTCGCATCGTCCTCCAGTTCGACAGTCGTTGCCAGTGCTTTCATTTCTGCAAGCAACTCCGTTCCCTTTTTGACTATGTCGTCATAGTACGTTTTTGCATCTTCGTCCATTCCGTTCTTGATTTCTCTGACCTCCTCGATGTCAAATGCGACAGGGAGGCTCATGAACTCGGTCGAACCGTTACCGATTCGGATGATTCTGTGACCGCTTGTCGTGGTTTCGAGACCCAGTTCTCCATCGTCGAGAACCCTCTTGCTCTCCGTCCACTCTGCGGTCGTTCCCTTTTTCAGAGTGATTGTTGCTGTTGCCATTCTTTTTCACCTCTTTCTCAAATTGTGTGTGACGTTCCTGCGATGTACTTGTCATAATCGGTCGTGAACGGTGTTCCTCCCTTGACAAGCAGGAGGTCGGTTGATTTTGGTGTTCCTCCATCCACATTGATGTTGATGTCCGTCTCAAGTTCTCTGATACGCTCGTAGTAGTCTTTGACTGCTGCCAGTATCGCATCGAGACCGGACTGACTGACGATGATTCTGTTTGCCTCCTCGGTCGCCTTGAGACACGCCTCTGTCTGTGCGATTGCCTGCTCCATCACCTCCACGCAGTTCGCAATAGCTTTCGCAGTGTCGTCCTCTCTCCGGCTCTCTTTGATTTCTCTCGCCTTTTCTGCGACCTCTCTCAAGTGTTCCTGTGCCTGTCTGACCGCCTCTGCTGCATCAATGGTGTTCTGTGTGTCCTGTGCGATTTGCAGTGCCTCTCTCGCTGCTGCAATGGTATTCTCAAGCCTTGTGTATTCTCCGGAGTGGACGATTTCTGATTCATCACGCTGCGATGGAAAAATCTCCATCTCAAACGTCGCACTCGTCATCAATGCCCCGTTCTGATACAACTGCACCTCACACAACGCTGTTCCGTGTACCTGCAACATACCTCTCGTGAGAGGAATGAGAGCCTCGTTTCCAGACTTCTCGCCGTCATTGTGGACGTGCGTCTTGTCCGGCTTGGTCATGTTGATGATAACCTCAACATTATCCGGTATCTCGTACACGACACCGTCCTCCATGAGCGTCACGCCGATGTATCGTGTTCCCATGTCCATCTGTTTTGCAGCGACCGCAAAGTGCTGTGTACCTCCGTATAAATCCACTTTTATGTGTCTGATGATTTCCATTTTCTCACCTCCGTTCTATGACAATTCCTGCTCTGTTTTTTGCAGTTCCTCAAATGACAGCCTCGTGTTGGCAAGTTCCACCTTGTTTTTTTCCTTTGTCTGCGGGTACTCATACATCTTGACAATTCGATGCTTTTCTCGGAGATTCGCAGATTTTGAAATGAGGTGAACAGTGTCTCCCAGTTCAATGGTGAACACTTCCCGATACTGTTCCTTTTCTTCCTCGTCCTGCACTGCCTCGGCGAGATTGATGATTTCTGCCGTGTATGACTTATATGGTTTTGACAGTTCATCCAGTTTCGCCTCCCCGTCCTCCCGTAGAGATTCGGTCGAGGTGTATCTTTCATCTTTCCATGTCATCGTTTTCACTTTTTTGGAATACTGATGATTCTCGACGTAATTTTTTCCGTCGATGTTCAACATCAATCCATCCTTGCCGATGCAGATTAGTCTCGTGCAAAAATCGTATGAGTTTGACTGTATTTTCAGTTTTTTCAGATTGAGGCGTTCCATAAAATACGCCCCTCTGTCCTCGCCTATTTTTTCATAGATTGCAATGGTCTTGTTGATTGAATCAAATTTGATTTCGCATCGGTATGTCGTGATGACCTGTTGAATCACTTCCCATCCGGAACAGTTGGAATCAAGCGACACCGTCCTTTTCTTTTTCACTTCGCAAAGAATCACCGTCCATGATGTTCCTGCGATTGCCTCGCCCACGCATTCGTCGGCAGCGACCTCCGTCGTCTTGAATCCGGTCGGGAACTGGTTTCCCTCTAACTCCTCCACGTTCATCGTTCCGGTACACTTATACCATGCGTCTGACGGTTCTATCTGCTTTATGACGAACTCGTCCTTGTCCGTCCGCAAATATGCCTCCTCTTTGATTTCCTCTGCATAGTGATTGTCGTTCCGGAAATAGAATGAAATCTCTTTGTCTCCCGTCTTGAGTGTGCTTGCGATGCAGATTTCTTTGATTCCCGACAGGTTGCACACCTTTTCGTGCATATCATTGAATAGTTCCATCCTGCACCTCCTACAACCACATCGGATTGTACTGTAGCGTCACGATTGCATTCTTGTCCGAGAAAATGAGGTGATGGTTTTTGTCCTTTCCGGTCTTGAGAAACGGAAATTCCATCATCCCCTCAATATCTGCAAACTTATTCGCTCCGTCCATTGTCACGAATCCTTTTTTGCTGTCAATGACCACCGTCGAACCTCTCGGAATCGTATGGATGATGATTTCGTCCGAAAATCCGTTGATTCTCATTTCCTCGATGTATTCCACCGCCGTGATGCTGATTCTGCACGGTGTCCATCTGTTCCCGATTGCATCGAATACCGCCTCATGAATCTCCTGCCACGAAATCGTCACCTCGTCACTGAACCAATACCCGGCAAATGTGAACTCTGCTGTGTACCGTCTTTTCGTGATTGTCTTGTTCAATGAATTTGCTGTCATGAACCCCATGAATTTGCGTCGGTATCCGTCGAGCGTCAAGGCAACTCCCTTTTGCAGTTCCGCATGAAAATCGCTGACATGCTGCATGACTTCATCTCTCGTCTCTCCTCGAAACAAGACACCCACTGTCACGCCGGACAGTGGTGTGTATGTTTCACCCTCGGATGGTATCAACGCCCCCTCATACATGTCGTAATTCACGGCAGTTTGAGGAGGCTCGAAAACGACCGTCAACTGCTTTGCATCGAACTCACGAATGTCTGTGCTGTCTATCTTCATTCCTTACCTCCTCTTTTTGATGTCTATTGCGAGATTGTCGCTCACCTTTTCCGTTGTTACATTTGCCACCTCGTCGCTGTCGATGTATGTGTGTACCTCTGTCTTGACATTGACCGTCTGCTGAATTGCCTGCAATTTGCTGTCGAGCATTCGATTCAGTCTTGAATAGAACTGTTCGAGCGGGAGGATTGCCTCTGCTCCTGCCTCGCCTCCTACCATCGCATTACTGCCATTAAACCCGAACAATGTCGGACTTACCATGATACCGCCCGTTTTGTACCACTCCACTCCGAACGATGGAACGGATGGAGGGTTCAAGCTAAACGAACCGGATATGCTGAAATGTGGCATTTTTAAGTGTGGCAACGACCACTCGAAATTGAATGCGTTTTTCATTGCGTCGATAGCATTTTGTACCGTCGTCTTTGCTGCATTGATAGGCGTTTCGATTGCGGACTTGATTCCGTTCCAAATCGAGGACACCGTCGATTTCAGAGTGTTGAATACATTGCTCACTGTGCTGCTGATTGCATTCACCGCTGTCTGCACGGTATTTCTTGCCGTTTCAATAGCTGTCGTGATTGCGGTTTTTATGCTATTCCAGATTGATGTCGTTACCGTCTTGATGGAATTAAACACATTTGTGACGGTCGTCTGGATAGCATTGACCACGGTCGTGACCGCCGTCCGAATCTCCATCCATACGGTTGTGACCACTGCCTTGATAGCATTGACCGTCGTTGTGACATTCGTCTGGATGGTAGTCCATACCGCATTTATTACATCTCGAATCGCATTCAGAATCTCCGTCACGTTGGTTTTGATGGTCGTCCATACCGTTGTGATAACGGAAAGGATTCCCGACAGGATGAACTTGATTCTCGCAAGGAAAAAGTCGAAAATCGTCATGATGATGGTCTTTAGACCCTCAAGTACCGACTGCACCTTGTCCTTGATAGCATCCCACGCCGAACTGATGACGTTTTTGATTGCTGTCATAACGGTCGTGATGACTGTTTTCACATTGTTGATTGCCGTCTCGATTTTCTCTTTGATAGCATCCCATGCCTCAATGACAACATCTTTGCAGTTCTCCCAAATGAATTGGAATGGTAACGTGATGATTGTCACGGCTGCTTTGATAATCTCCCGAATTGCCATGAACGCCACCGTGATGATGTTCTTGATGGTTTCAAATACATTCGAGACGACCTCGCTGCATTTTGCGAATACATCGGAAAATGCTGTTTGTACTGCGGTCAGTTTTTCCGTGACTGCCGTTTTTACATCTTCCAGTTTGCTCGCAAATTGTTCCTTTATTTCTGTGAGTTTGCCTCCGGTCAGATTGTCCACAAAAGCAAATCCGGCTGTGTAATAGCCTTTGATTCCCTCCCATGCTCCGGCGACTACTCCCTTTATTCCTTCACCGTTCTCCTCATACGCAACTTTGATATTGTCCAGTCTCTCGACGACAGTGTCTTTTACTGCTCCGAGGGTAGTGCCTGCGATTTCCTTGACCTTTCCGAATGCCTGCTGTGTTGCCTGCCCGAAATCTGTTTCAAGGAATTTGTTTTTTATCTCTGTGAGTTTGCCTCCGGTCAATTTGTTCACGAAAGTGAATCCGGCTGTGTAATAACCTTTGATTCCCTCCCACGCTCCGGCGACTACTCCTTTTACACCTCCACCGTTTTCCTCATAGGCTGATTTGATATTGTCCAGTTTCTCGGTGACGGTCTCTTTTGCTGCCGTCATCGTGTTGCCGACGACTTCTTTGACTTTTCCGAACGTCTCCGAGGCGACTTCTGCAATCTTTCCGAATGCCTCTTTCACGGTCGTCCATAATTTATTGACCGCATTCCGGAATGTCTCTGAATGGTTATATAGTGCAACGAATCCGGCGACCAGACCTGCAATCGCAAGGACGACGATTGCGATGGGATTTGCCGACATCGCTGCATTGAGTAGCCACTGCCCCGCTGCTGCTGCCTTTGCTGCTACCGTGTGGGCGATTGTCGCTGCCGTGCCTGCCGTCGTCGCCGTCGTGTTCGCTGTTGACGCTACTGTCGACGCTGTTTCTGCTGCCGTATCTGTGACCGTTGCTGCCGTCTTTCCTGCCAGTTTTGCGATAATCTTGTGGATGATGTCTCGCATGGTCTTGTATGTATCGACCGCCTTTTTTATCCCCTGCCCTAACTTTCCGACTGCAATGGTCGCAGGTGCAATCGCTGCGACAAACAGACCGACCTTGATGATTGTCTGCTGCTGCCCCTCGTCCAGTGTTCCGAACCATTCGCACAAAGTTCCGACTTTCTCGGTGAATCCCTCAATCATCGGAGTGGCAGATGTCAAAATCGTCTGACCGAACTGCATCACTGTATTTTTCAACTCATTGAGTGCCAGTTTGATGTCATACGACGTTGTTTTCATCTTGTCAAACGCCGTGTCTGTCGCTCCGGTCGATTCTCGCATCTGTCCGAGCGTTGAGTTGAATGTGTCGGCACTATCGCCTAACAGAATCAGACCCGCTTTTGCTGCCTCCGATGACGAGAACATGTCGCTCATGGAGAGGTTTTGTTCTTTCGCTGCTCCGTCCACGATTGCAAGGACATCCGCAAGGCTTGCACCGTCTGCCATCAATTCCTTGAATGACTTTCCGGTCTTTTCACGCAGAACCTTGTCGGTCGTGCTGCCAGTCTTTGCCAACTCATTGAGCATCGAGTTCATATAGGTCGTGGTTTCTGCTGTTGCCACGCCGTTCGCTGTCATGATTGCATATCCGGCGCATAACTGGTCGAGTGCCACGCTGTTGGCGTTTGCCGTCGGGATGACTTTACCCATTGCGGAGGACAGTTCTGCAACGGTTGTTTTGCCGAGATTCTGTGTCTGAATGAGCATATCGGACACGTTTGTGACCTGCTCTGCCTTTAAGCCGTAGGCGTTTAGGATTGTGGTCAACAGGTCGAGCGTGTCTCCGGATTCCGCAAATCCCGCCGTTGCCAGTCTTGTGGACTGACGAACGAAATTCACCGCATCCGCTGTCTGCTGTCCTGCACTGATTGCGTTGTATACATTGTCGGCGATGTCATCCGCTGCAATTCCCGTCTCATTGGAAAGACTGACAATCGCATCCTCCATCTCTCCGACTGGCATCTGTCCGGTGTCCATGATGGTGGATACCTTTGCAATGGAATCCTCGAAATCCACCGCCATCTTTGTCGCTGCGGTCGCAAAGGTTGCGATTCCCGCTGACACAACCATCATTTTTTGACCAAACGCCTCAAGTTTCTGCCCTGCTTTATCGCATCCATTCGCAAACGCATCGAGTTTATGGTCTCGCAGTTCCTTGTTGACTTTCGTCAATTCCCCCTGCATGTCGGATAGTTTTGCCTCTGCGTTATTTGCTGCGATTGCCTGTTTATTGAGAGATGCCTCTGTCTGATTGATAGAGTTTTCGCTCGTTTTCAACTCGTTCTCAAGTTTGGATAATTCCTCCTTGAGTTTCTTCGTTTCGTCTGAATCTTTTCCGGTTGCCTGTGCGGATTCCTCATAGGCTTTCTTTGCAGCCTCGACTTTCGCTTTCAGTTCATCATGTTTTGTTTTCTGTTCTGACAGCTTTGTGGAAAGTTTTCCGTACTGGTCGCCCGCCAGTTTTACAATTTCTTTTTGGAGTTTTATCTTGTCAGATAATGCTCCCGCCTTGTTTTTGAGGATGTCGGTTTGAGACCCGAATGTCTTTGCTTTTGCCTGCGTCGCTGTCCATTGGCTTGCGAGTGCTTTCGCCTCCTGTGCCATCGACTTCATCGTTTTCTGATACGAATTTGCATCCGCAGTCGCTTTCACGCTTACATAAGCCATTCAGTTCCCTCCTCTCCTACTGTTTCTCGTTTATTGTCTTGATTGCAAATTTCATGTAATCAAGCAATGCCACGATGTCAGTCTCAAGGCATTGACTGTATGAATTATTTAATAATTTAATTGCTATCTGAATCACTCTGTCGATATTGTCCGAGCAGACCTGCCATATATTTCTTTGTGTGTCCTCCTCGTCATATCCATTTTCACGGTCATAATCGTCGAATGCTGATGTCTCCTGCTCCACAGGCTCGTCCATCAACTCCAAAAACTTCGGAGTGATAACCTGCTGCATCACAAAATGAATGCTCTTTGCTGCGACCATGACCTCGACGATGTCCGTCTCTCCTAATTCCTCAAGTGACATCCTGCTGCCGAATATCTCCTGTGCAATCTTTTGATTGAAAAACAGTGCATCCGACAGGCAATCGCCGTCGTTTTTCTTCATGAGTTCCGCATACTTCCGATACTGTCCGACTGTGATGTGGTTCACGAAATATCTTTTTTCTCCGCAGGCGATGTATATTTCCGGCATCACTTGACGACGGTAAAATTTTCCTGTATTTTCTCCATTTTCTTCTGAATCTTCTCTGCGATGTCCATGTCTACCATCATAAACTCCGTGATGATTTCATCGGCAGAGAGACCAGTTTCTACATTCTTCAAATCCTCAATCGAGAACTGGTTTCCATACAGACGGACAATCCATTCACACATCAACTGAATGTGTTCCCTTTTATATCCCGCTGTCGTGCCTCCATTGATAGCCTCTGACGCATCCAGATAGTCCATGTAGTCATCTGCTCCGATTTTCGGCATCGTGTACTCTTTGTGATTGATTGTGATTCTATGCTGTGCCATTTTGATTCCCTCCTGTCATCGTCTCATTTTCTAACCCGCAAGGTCTGTCTGTTCTTTTTCCTGCACCTTGCTGAACCAGTCAGTGATTGCAGTCTTTGCATCCTTGTCGTTCTCAACAATGTTGCTCTCGTCAACAACAATCTGATAGCGACCATCTTTCTGTCTGTCGTAGAAATCGCCCTTGATGGTGTTGCTCTTTCCGGTGACTTTCTCTGCCTGTGTCTCGTGTTCGTCGTCGACACCCTGCCCGAACTTACCGCAGTACAACCATACAAATTCATACTTTCCGTTTCTGCGCTTTGTGCGGTATCCGAGGGCGAGTTCCGGTGCAAGGTCGTCCTTTGTTTTCACAAGGAAACCATTTTCATATAACTGACCGAAAAGCAATGCTCTGTCCTGCGGTGCGAGAGTGGCGATTTCAATTTCCACCTCTGTTCCCTCGTAGGATGTGATTGTTTCCTCTGTTCCGTCATCGGAGTACACCTTTTCGCTCGACCACTTATCGGAAATCTTTGCATTGATTGCTCTCGCAAGTTTCACCGGAGTTTCTGTTGCATAGGCGGTCTGTGTGTTCTGTGTCAGTTTTGCGACATAGATGTCTCTTAATCCGCAATATCTGCTGCGTACAACTGTTTCCATTTTTATTCCTCGCTTTCTTCGTAGAATTTATTGAATCTTTGTGCTTTCATATAGATTCCGTTTTGAGGCTCTGAATCGTCTGCGTTTCTCGCCTCAAACTGAAATCCATGTTCTTTCATGAGTTTCTTGATTTGTGCTGCCAGTGCTGTCTCGTCCTGTCTTGAAAAGATTGTCACCTGCACCGACTGCTGAACGCCCTCTGCGTCGTCATCCGAATGACCGTCATCCGTCTCCCCTAAATCCCACAGGGTCACATGCGTGGCTTTTATATCCTCTCTGTACCACCCCTGCACGACCTTTGTTCCGGCATCCGACACCTCTTTGAGCGCATCCCTTGCATCTTTGATGATGTCTGCCATCGAATCACCCCACAGTCTTGTCTAAAAAATTTTGATATTCCTCCTCTGCGATGCTTTGAATCTGCCCCTCGGCTGCACGACCCGCCTTGTATATAAACTCTTGAGGCGGTCTGTCGACCGTTCCCCAGTTGATGAATTTCACATAAAAGTGTTCGCTGTTGTCCGATTTTGTCCATCCCACATCTGCCTCGGCTTTTGTTCCGCTCGTTTTCACTTTTTCAATCGGAACTGCATCCGCTGCGTGACCGGATGGATGCGATTTTGACCCGAATCCCCGTCCGGAGAGTTCTTGATTTCTCGATTTTGGCATCCGGCTCGACATCTCCCTTTTGATTATTGGTTGAGCCTTTGTCACGATGTTTTTATTCAAATTTTGAATTTCTCTATCTGTCGCACATCTTTCCAGTGCCTTGACCAGTTCATCCATTCCTTGAAATTGCATATCAATCCGCATAAAACCACCGCCCCGTGTCATATTCTGACACCCTATGAAACATGGTTTCCTTTGAGCAGGAAATGCGTTCCATTCTCCACTGGTGTCATTGAATAAATCTTGAATATATCTCCCTTGTAATTGACGAAAAATTCTTTGAGGTGCGTCCGCATCGCCTGCGTCTTTTCGCATCTCCGCACCTTGAAAACCGCTGTTTCCTCAAGTGACTGCTGCAACGCTGCATATTTTTCCATACTTAACAGGTCGGAGACATCGCACCAACATTTGAAATACTCCTCCTGTTTGGTCTTATATCTTCCGTCCACCTCCTCGGAGGTTTCTCTGATAATGGTTATTCGTCCGGTCATGCTCTGCCTCCGTATATCTCTTTGAGCAGCATCGAGGAAACCGCCGTCTGCATTGTCTTTCTGTCCTTTCCGTACTTCTCACGATTGTCGTATAGGTCTTTCACGAAAATGAGAATCAGCAGATGTTGCCGTTTTGACAGATTGTCAGCATCGAAATTCGGAATTAATTCCACCATCTCCTCGATGCTCACATCAATCATCAATCCAATGATGTCCTCGTCGTCCTCATAGTCTATGTGATTGTATTTTTTACAATCCGCAAGCAGTTTCTTTCTCTGCTCTGCTCTTTCTTCATCCGTCATCTGTTCCACCTGCTTTCATTTGCAGGCGGTCATTGCTGACCGCCCTTTGAATTATCCCTGCACTGTCTCGGTGATGAATCCCTTGACCACTGCTGCCTCGTCAACAGGCTGCACGTCAAAACGGTCTCTGACCTTGATTCCGGTCAAGTCTTTCTCCCACAGACCCGCAGCTTTGTCATTCATGTCGATGGTCAGCACGCTACGGTCAAAGAGTGTGATTGCCTCTTTCAAATCGCCCATGTAGACCGGATGCTTTTCCGTGCTGCTTTCCTTTGTACTCTTGATAACTTTGTTTGATACCTTGATGATTGGATATTTGCCAAACAAAAGCATCTGCGTCGCCTGTGTAGGATTCGGCTGCAAAATATACTTGCCATCCGTATCCTTGAGTTTATCAAGGTAGTTGTAACCGCTCTGGTTGGTAATAATCACTGAACCTGTTTCGATTGCAGGGTCAAGTGTTACATTGAAAACATCTTTGATGCTGTCGAGATTGGAAATTACAACCTCTTTCCCTTTCGTCATGGTGTCAAGTACCTTGAGAATCATCGCATTTCTTGTCGCTTTGGTTTTCTTGGCAATCCATTTGTTAATGTATGCCATGATATTGGCTGCGGTATCCTCGAACAGTTCGGCAGTGATTTTCAGAATGCCCCCCTTTTTCTTGATTGCATACGACACTTTCTTGAATTTCGGCTCGTCCATTTCCGGGAAATCTGCCTCCTCGTCCACGTTGTCGAACGGAACAGATTCCGCATCGACCTCGATGTTTCTTGAACCTTTATTTGTTGTTACTTTCTCAACATTGACATACTGCTCAAGGTTATCGTTGCTGCGTCTTAACTCGATGATGTCTGTTCTGATGTCCTCCGGAATCGTCACCCCGATTCCCATTTCTCCCTCTCCGTCTGCGGTGGTGTCGGATGTGAGTGCGTCTTTGTACACTTTGACATCTTCCTCTTTCGGGTCGCTTTTGAGGAAACCGCATTTCACGATATTGACAAATGCTTTCACGAGAGTGCTTTTCTTTGCTTTGGGGTCGGATGCTCCTCCTGTGATGTCCTTTGCCTTGCCTGTTCCCAGTGCGTCCTTGATGCCGTCCATGTCATCGTCCTCAAGGTCTGCGAGCAGATTGAACTTGTCCTGCAACTCAACAAGTTCCTGCTTTGCTTTCTTCGCCTCGTCCATCTTGCCCTCTGCGACAAGGGATTTCACTGCGTTCTTTTTGTCATTGATTGCTTTGAGCAATTTCTGCATTTCTTTGTTCATTTTTTATCTCCTCTCTTTTAAACTCCGTACTCGTCCAAATCTCCGAGCAGGTCATCAATTTCCTGTTGTCTTGCTTTATCTGCTGCCTGCTGCTCTCTCGCATCTAATGCGTCAATGACTGCCTGCACAATGTCCTGTGTTGCTGTCGTTTTCAGATTCTCCGGCAGATTGTTGTATCTTTCAAAGAAATCCGATGCACACGCTGCGACTGCTGCCTGCTGCTCAATTTCCACATCGAAATATTGTGCGACCTCATTGCCATTCATCCATGTCTCTGCGTCCACAAGTGCCCTGATGGTCTCTCTTTCGACCCCATCCTGCACATGCTCCATGTATATGTCGAGAATGGATTCCTCGCATTTATTCAACTGCTCAATCACTGCCTCGAAATCGTCGGCATTGCCCCACGCCACACAGAGCGGTTTGTGAACCATACATTGAGCACCGGATGCGAAATGCAATTCGTCGCAAGCGAACATGATGACGGATGCGATACTCGCTGCCATTCCGTCCACATATCCGGTCTTGTGACCCTCGTGTCGTCTCAACTGGTTATAAATTGCCAGTCCTGCGAATACGTCGCCACCTCCGGAATTGAAATAGATGTCGATGTCCTCGTATTTGTCAATCTGATGCAGGAAATCGGCGATGTCCTGCGGACACTTGTCCTCCTCGTACCACATGGATTCCCATGTCGCTGATACGATGTCACCATAGAAATAGAGCGAGCATCTCTGTTTCTGTTCATCCTCTTTCAAATCCAAATACCCGACCTTATCCACCTGTCCGGTTCGTTTATTTTTCTTTGTGAAATCAAATCGTTTCATCTTCGGCATTCTCCTCACCTCCCTCCGATTCTTTTTTTTCGGTCGTTTGCTGACCTTTTTCGGTGTATTGCACACCTGCCTTTTCAACCGGAATCACGTTTCCGTTTGCGAGGAGAACGTCTCCTCCTTTAGCATCCGACATATCAAGATGGTGTCTCGCCTCGTTCGGCTTGAGGATGCTGTTCTTGACACCATTTGCGAGGTATTCCATTTGTGTCTTTGAATCAGTTCTGAAAAGAACTTTTTCATTGAATTTGAAATACATTCCGTCATCCTGCTCGTCCGGCGTGAGGAGTTTGAAATTCAATTCCTCCTCATACTGCTTTATGATGAAAAGCATGGTATCGACATAGAATGACAACTGCTGCATTTCCGAATTGCTATATGACGATTTTTCATAGTCATTGATTTGATTCGGTTTCACTCCGAACGCTGCTGCAATCTGCAACGATGTATATTTTTTCAGTTCAAAGAACTGGGAATCTGTCAACTTGATGTCGAGTGGTGTCAACTTCATTCCGAGAGGCACAGGCAGGATTCGTCCGGTGTTCTTTGCACCGCTGCCGAACTCCTCGAAAGATTCTCGGAGTGCCTCTTTTGCCTCTTTGTTGAGTGTTCCTGTGTATTCCAGTACCGCCTTTGCAGACAATCCGGATTCGTATAACTTATTCATGAAATCCTGTGACGCTGCTGCACCGTTCACGGTATCCTGCAAAATCTTCTGTACTGGGAGACCTGTGATTCCGTCGAGGCTGTGTGATGTCTTAAAGTGCATCACCTCGTCCGTGCTGAATATGTATCTCTTTCCGGATGTTGGGTCGGTGTAGACGTACCACAAACGCCCCACTCCTGCGAAAATACCTGCGTCGTCGACGATAATCTGCACACAACTGGACTGCATCACCCACAGGTCGAGGACTTTCAACTCGCCTCCGTATTTCTTCCGGATGAATTTCCTCCGGATGTAGACATAGGCGTTTCCGTAGTGGTTGCGGTTCATCTCGACCGTGTTCCAAAATACTGTCGGTGTCATGAATGGATTCGGTCTCGTCTTAATGAGGCGAGATGTGTCCGTGTCATCCGGTTCGATGATGCCCTCCTCTGTCGACTGATAGAATTTGAGTGGCATCTTTGCCAGCGTCTCCGACAGCATCTTGAGGCAGGTGAAATATGTCACCTCTGACAGAGGTTGTCTCCTCTTTCTGCCTAAAAGTCCGAGAAAATCCAGAGAGTTGATTCCAAAAGTCTTGTATGATTCCGGCTCTGCTGCATCCGCTGCTCCGTTCCTGTTTCTCCACCTTTCCTTTAAGTTGCTGTATGCTGTTTTGAATGGATTCATCGGTTCTCACCTCCGTTCTCTTTGTATTTGTCTTTCAAGGCAAGCCATTCAGACACGAAATCATTTGCGTCCGGCTTGTATTCGTCTTTCATTGCGAGTTTCCATGCGTCGATGATAGCGTCAATCGGGTCGATTCTATCCTCCGTGATGTCCTTGTCGATTTTGATTTCTCCGTAATTGTTCGAGATTGTCCTTGCGTTCGCAATCGACCATGTGAGGAGTTCATCTGCCGGAACGATTTTCTTTCTCTTTCCAACTTCCACGCCCTCAATTTCCACATTTCCGACAAGGATTTCCAGTCTGAAATCAACCGTCGCATCGTTCAACTCTTTCGCTGTCTGCGTGATAGAGATGGAATCCCATCCCATCGCCTCAAGGTCGGAGAGGAATGCTGATGCGTTGTGCGGGTCATAGCAAATCATTTGAGGAGTGAGGTCATACTGTTCAATCAATTCTTTCAGATACGTCAAAATATATTTGTAATCTGTCTTGATTCCTCCTAGTGTATAGGTCGGTGTCACGAGTTCCTTTTCAATCCACACATCATACGGAACTTTGTCTGTCTTGATGTGTTCGTCCACCCTGCTCGCAGGAATGAATGAATGTGTCTTGACGAAATACCTCTTTTCTCCATCTTCTCCCACGAACGGAATGACGATAGCGATTGATGTGAGGTCTCCACCGGATGAAAGGTCAACTCCCACATAGCACTTTGACCCTCTGAAATCTTCCAGTGTCTTGAGGACTGCGAGGCGTTTCCACTTCTTGATGTCCTTGATATACTGGTGATTTGACCACTGAATCCATTGATTCAACTGTTTCACGAGAAAATCTCTCAAATCCTCGCCACCCATGTCTTTGGCGGTAGCTGCAACCGGAATCATATTCTCAAGTGCATCCTTGTCGAATGCGAGAATCGGGTTTGCTTTTATCCAGTTCTCCGGTTTCCACATGTCATCATCTTCATCCATCTGTGCGATATATACGAACTGTGCATCGTTCTCGAATACGCCTTTCAAAAGATTGCAGCAGTATTCGTATAATTTGTAGCACGGAGATTTCAGATTGAATCCGGCTGTTGTAATTACAGAAATCAATGCAGATTTCAGTTTCTTGATTCCACCCTCAAGCAGCTTATACATCTGATTCGTCTTGTGGGCGTGATACTCGTCAACGATTCCGAGATATGCCCTGAAACCGTCCATCGACTTCGTATCGCCGGACACCGCTTTGATGACGGAGTGCGTCAGCAGACAATCAATCGTGTTGTTGTGTTCGTGAACCTTGAACCATGCCTGCAACTCCTCGTCGCTGTTTATGAATTTGATGACCTCTTGCAAAACAATGTTCGCTTGGTCTTGCTTTGTGGCGGTGCAGAATATTTTTCCGTATTTATACCCGTCGAAATTACCGTAATAGGCTGCGAGAATACCATTGATGAATGATTTTCCGTTCTGTCGCCCTAATTGAACGTATGAGGTACGAAAACGGCGATGATGTACACCGCTTTTCGGGTCTGCGGTTTTCTTTCTCCACCCATTCAATGAGCCTAAAATGAAACACTGGAACGGATAACAAGTGACCTGTTCCTCCTCGTCGCCCTCGGCGATGACCAGTTCCTCGGCGAAATCAATGATTTCCTCTGACTTCTCAACGTCAAAATAATAGATGTATGGTGCTGCTTTCGACTTTTCAAGGTCATCGAGATGCCTCTGACATGCGAGTTTGACAAGTTCTCCGGCGTTCTCTTTCCCTGCAATGACATCAACTGCGTACTGTGTGCAGCGGTCTACGATTTCAGTGCGTTTCGCCATACACTATTTTGCGTACTTCGCAAACTTGTTTTCCGGCTTTTGCTTCGGTGCTTTCGGTACGACCAAACGACACCGGCTTGACACCGTCAGTCCGAAATCGCTCGCCCCCTGCCTGCACTGTTTCCAACACCTGTCTTGAATAATCAAGAGACGCTCCTGTTCGCCATTTACGACCTCCCTTTCCCCGACCTGTGTCTGCTCCATTTTTCCGGTCTCCGGATTCACCTGTTCCTTGTATACCGGAATCATGATGGTGAGAGGTGTCTCGCTCAACTTCTTTGTAACTTCGAGGTACTTCTCTTGTGCAATTAGCAGTCTCGCAAGTGCGTCACAGTCCACATTTGCAATGAGTTTGATTTCGAGCAGTTCTTTCGCCAGTTTCCGGAATTTCTTTTTGAGTTCCGGCGACAAATATGCGGGAGGCTTTACTTTGTCGCACGGTGCTTTGACCTCCGCATTTTTTCGAGCCTCAATTTCCGCTTTTGTGAGATGCTTTTTCCCTTTCAAAACCACCAAATCGGTCGGTTGCCTTGTTCCTGCCATGCAACAACAAACCCCCTTTCCGTCTGATGTTCCGGTGATGTGGTGTCACATTCTGACACTCCTCTCGGCTGCCCCCATACTTTGAAATTCTCGTGGGGAGTTTTCTCCGAATCATTCGGGGGGTGCGACTAGACCGAATCCAGTCAAAACTTTTTCGATACCCCCCGCCTCTTTGAAGTGTCGCACAATCACCTGTCGAATCCTCGCTTGCGTTGCTCTCATGGTTGCCTTGTCTTGTTTGTATAGTGCTGTGATTATATTGTGAGTGTTATGACTGACAGGGAACAGGTTCAACGGATTGAGCCTCTGATTCCAGTCGTCCTCTAACTCGATAATGTGGTGTATCGGGTCGGATGGTTGGAGTGCAATCAGTTCATCAAATACATACAGTGCATAGATGTCTATGTTGTCATAGACCGCTTGCATTATCGGGCGAATCGCCCGCCATTCCTGCGATAGATAGAACTCTGCTGCTCGCTTGTCTCGCCGTGTGTTGTTATATACAACGTGCCTCGACTGCTGCCTCTGCTCGCACTTCTCGCACATCTTCATCGTCTGCGGAATCATCACCCCGCATCTGCACACCTTGTACAACATCGTCTCACCCCTTTCGCTGCCTGCTGCTGTGTTTCTTTTGAGTGGCAGCAGGTTTCTCACCGTCGCCTGCTGCCGTGATAACAGGAGGGCAAACAGAGGCAAGAAAAAAGCGACTGCATCTCTGCAATCGCTCCTCACAACTGTTCACGTTATCATTTTACTACGTTGATTTTCACTTTTGTTCCCCATCTTTTCACGGCATTTTCACGGCGTTTTTACACCTTTTTCACGGCAATCTTGCAATTTTCAATCGCTTTTGCTCCGAATAATTTGATTGATAACCGTTCCATCATAACCTTGCACCACGTTTTCGGTGCGTTCTTTCCACAGTTGTGTTTCATTCTGATGTCCTCGTATGTCTTGCCGTCAATGTAGCGCATCCGTAGAGCGTCGAACTTGTATCCCTCACCTGCTGCCTCTGCCTCTTTCTCAAGCGCATCCAATGCCTTGTTGATATGCTCAAACAGAATTACCGTCTCCGCTCTGCATTCACGGATGGATTTGAGGAACGCCCGCTCTGCTGACATATTATAAAAGTCTGCATTCTCCACCTGCGACACCTCACTGACCGCCTCTTTGATGTATCTCTGCATCTCGTTGTAATTTTCGAGATACAGATAGGTCTTGTCGATTGCGGTCATTTCTGCCTGCTCTGTCATTTTCCAGTCCTCCATTTTCTCCTCATAGGCAGTCCGTGCATCTTTTTCCAGTTGTTCGATTCCGTCCTCGCCTTATATCGCCCCTGCGCTGCTACCGCATAGACAATCGCATCCACTTCGTCCGGCGGTCGTGTTCCCTTGACCGTCGCTTTATCCGATGCCTGCTGCACAATCTGCTCAATCTCTTTCTCGCTCTTTCCGGATGCCTTGAGACCACAGATGATGCATTTCACCTTTTCAATCCATCCCATCAAATCGCCTCCTCCCTGTCGGTCTAATTGAAAGGGAGTTCCTCGTCAATCCCGTCCGGAATATTCATGAATCCATTTTCATCGGTCGGGTATGGTGAGGACTGCTCCTGCTGATTGCTGCCGGATGCGTTTCCCTTGCTTTCTGCGAACTCCTGCTCCTCGATGACCACATCAGTGGTATAAACCCGCTGACCGTCTCTGTTTGTGTATGACCCTGTCTGTATTCTTCCGGAAACCGTGATTTTCGTTCCTTTTCTGAAATACTTTTCTGCGAACTCTCCTGCTCTGCCAAATGCCACGCAGGAAATGAAATCCGCTGACTGCTGCCCCTCGCTCCTGCTGCCTCTGCGGTCAACTGCTAATGTGTACCGAGCGACACACAAGGATTCCTGTGAACCGTTTGCCTGTGTATATCTTGTTTCCGGGTCTCTCGTCAGTCGCCCCATCAATATGACTTTATTCATGAATGGGAGCCTCCTTTGCCGTTCTTATCTTTTCCAATCTGTCCGAATGCCTTGACCAGTTCCATCAAAAATGCAACCAGTATCGTCAAGACAATCAGACCGACAACTATTCCGATTCCGACTATTATTGCGTTAAAAATTGCCATCTCTTTTCCTCCCCTATGCGTGATTATTTAATTCTTTCGACAGGTGCAGGAATTTCTCTTTGAACTCCTCATTGCTGCCATTCATGCAGGTCTCAAACATGTCCTCATAGAGTGCTGCGTTCTCTACGATAAACCGCTGCTGTCCGACTGTGTATCTGTTCTTGAAAAACTGTTCTTTGTATCCCTCAAGGACGACCGTCCATGCGTCTCTCTGTTTTTTGTCCACATCCGGATATTTCGAGAGCATCCGGTTCACTACTCTGTCGATTGCGTCCGAAATGACCTTTTTCCAGTCTGGACGACCCTCCGTCAGCAAAAACTCAATGTCTGCAAATGAATCCCCGGCAGCGATAGCAACGATTCTGATTTCTTTCTTTCCTTTCGCAGATTCAAGAATCAAATCCTCGTCATAAGCTGCACGATAGTATTTCAGTTTTTCCTCGAAATTCTCGGTCGGGTTGATGATGATTTCCGGACGGCTGCTGCCCTCCGTCTGAATCCCGACCCCGATATATCTCGCATGTTCTGCGATTGCTTTTTTGAATATCCCTGCAAATTCCTTTTTTCTCATCTTTCTCCTCCCTTACGATGCCATCACCCTGACAAGCAGGTTTTCATATAATTCTTTGTATGTATCACGCTGCGTCTGTAATCGGATGATGTCCTCTGATGATGCCATTGTTTCGGTTTCCCTGTTCTCCTCGACATAGACCGCTGCCTCCTGCTGCATCCGCTCAATCTCTTTCTTGAGGCTGTCGATTTCCTCCTGCTGTTTCTGAATCGTCTCATTGTACTGCTTTGATGTTTTCCCGCTGCCGTTCAACTGCAAGGAAATCATGAGAGCGATGTCGATGTTCTTCATTTCCTGCTCCGATACCTGCCCGATATAGTTATTCACACGGTCGACTGATACCGATGATACTTGTTCACACAATACTGTGGATATTCTTCCGGTACTGCGGACAGTCACATGTGTCGGGAGGTCTGTTTTCGGTTGTGTCGTCATGTACACAACCTCAATCACTCCGGAGTGTTTGTTGTTCTCGTCATTGCTGACTACGACTGCGGGTCTGTCTGCAAACTGCTCACTCCCACTCGTCACCCCCCCTCGTGCGATATAGAATATTTCTCCTCGTCTGATGTCATCCATTGCCTTTTCCTCCTTATTTCACCGCCATCATTCAGCATTCTCTTTCATGAGTGATGTTGCCATGATGCAATATCCGTCCTCAAGACCTGCAAACTCCTCAAGGATATACGTCACAAGCACTCTCACCGTGCGTCCTGTGTTCTTTCCGTCCTTAAACTCCATCATCTCAAGGATGTCGCCTTTTTTATAGCCTCTGTCATTCTTCCGGAGTTCAAATGTCTTTTCTCCGGATGCAACCTCTTCAAAAAATGTCGCTCCCAGTTTAATGTGATGCACTTTCTGACCGTTCTCCTGTGTGTCAGACGGGAGGTTGTTCATCTTCTCCTCCTCTGCCTGTTCACGGAGTTTCTTTTTCGTCTCACGGTCGATTCTGTCCTGTTCCTCTGAATATCTCTGCTCGTCTGTCTTATATGCCTCTTCTCTGTTTTTGTACTGGTCGCACTTTGTACATGTTCCGGATTTCACATTGCATGTCTCGTATTCCGTACATGAATAGCAGATTGATATGATTCCCTCCGGATGCGGTGTCTCATAATCGTCGCCCGCTTTCTTTTCCTCCGGAGGATTCATGCTGTTTTCGGATGACTGCTGCCCTGCTGTGTCTGAATCTGACACGGTGTCCTGCTGCCCTGCTGCATCCTGCTCCTGTTCCGGTTTCTGCGGTGATTTCATGTCCTTAATTTCCGTATAGGACAATTCTCCGTTTTCCTTGTACTTTGCAAGTGCCTCCTGCTGCATCTCCGGAGACATCCCGCTCAACTCATACGCTGCGGAGAATGTGAGACGCTCGTTGTTGAGTTCCTCCCGAAACTCCGGAATCAGATTGTTGTTGACGCTCTCAATCTGTGCAATCTTGGTCTTTGACATCTTGAGCATTGAAGCGATGACATCACGGAGGCGACCGGACTGGAGGTCATATCCCTTGATTTTCTTTCCATCCGTTTTCATACGCTCAAGACACGCTTTGAGACGTTGTTCCTCCTCGATGATATCCTTGAGAGACTTTGTCCGGTATGCGTTTGCGATGATGATTTCCACCTGCTCCTCGTCCTCGTCCTGCGGTGTGGTCAGTTTGCAGGTCGCAATCTCAAATTCTTTATATCCCTGCTTGACAAGGTACTTGAGTGCAAGCCACCGTCTCTCACCTGCGACGATTCTATATTCACCCTGCTCACTCGGCTCAAATACAACCTCAAGATTCTGCTTGAGACCATACATGAGGATGTCTCCTGCCAGTTCCTCAATACCCGGCAAATAGTAGAAATTGAGTTTGTTTCGGTACATCTTGAAAATCGAAATGTCCTTTGTCCGGAATCTTGCTCTCGGTGATTCGTCAACTCCTGCCTTGCTGTTCTTGTTCAGTGCGTCCATGACGCTGAATCCTGTTGCCATGCTCTTTCCTCCCGTTTTCTCCCGCCAGTGCGGTCATAATTTCTTTGTATTCCATCTCGCACTCGATAATCTGTGCGTCGAGTGCATCCAGTCTCTTGTATAATTGGTTTTCAATGTTTTTCGGTACTTTCTCGCCGTTCCGCAGCAATATACCGATTATCTGATATTTGCTCTTGCAGGTCAGTTCCGTCAAAATCTGAATCTGTTGCCTTTGATTCTCGGCTCTCCGGAATGACCCGCATATCTCTCTTTCGGTCACACGCATCCGCTCCCTTACTCTGTCAATTTCTGCTTTTTTGTCTCTGTACGCTCGACGTTTATCTCGCCTTTGCTATTCTGTGAGATGGATGCTTTGACCCCCCCTCGGAGGTTCAGAGTGACCTTTGCCAGTCCTCCGGTGTATATCTCCTCGACTGCTGCCTTGAGGATGTTCACGATGCCCTCGCTGCATCTCTTTTCCGGTGCTGCTGCCTCCCCGAACAATGCAGCGACATTCTGCATCGCCTTTTCTTTCCTCTGTTTCTCTTTCTGATACTCAACCGCCTGCTCGCAGGTGCAGGTCATTGTCGCCTGCTCCTCTGCTTGTGGCTGTGTCAATTTCTCGTCGCTGTCAATCTGCACCATCTGCCCGCAGAATCGACACGGTGCTGTGTTGATGATGTTTCCCATGTTCCAAACTCCTCTCTTTCTGTCGCTTTCATGCGACCTCGTTCAAAATGATTTTTCTGAATATGCTCTCGAATATCGGAACTGCAATGCTGTTCCCTGCTTGGTCATATAATGCCTTGTAATATTTCCCGTTTCTTTCTTGAACTGCTTTTGCCCTGTCAAAATCCTCGTCTGTATATCCCATCAACCGCCAACACTCACGCTCTGTCAAATACCGATACCGTCCATCGCCTCGGTCGATGACCTGTGCGGGTGTCCGGTCTTGCCTTGTTGTGATGGTGTATGCACAATCTTTGATGACCGTCGCTCTCCGGATTCCTTTCTCTCCGATACACGCAAGGACGGACGGTTGTGTCACATCGTAGATGTCCGGAACGTCATCCTCAAGGAACTCTAGCAGGTTTCGCATCGGTGTCCTTATGAGGTCATCAAACTCAAATTTCTCACCATTCAGAACGGAAACTGTGAACACTCTTTCTCTCGCCTGTGGCAATCCAAACTCTCTTGCATCGAGCGTCTCAAAATTATTCGTGTACCCCAGTTTTTCCATCTCGACCATGTATCTGTCGAAATTCGGTCTCATGTATCTCGATTTCACATTCTTCACGTTTTCCCATATCACATATTGCGGTCGCCATTCACCCATATTCTCAATGATATGTATTGTCTCCCACATGAGAGAGGAACGTGTTCCGCTCCCCTCGTCCGAGCCTTTTCCTCGGTTGATTCTTCCCTCTCCGGTTGCCTTTCCTTGATGCCCTGCGATGCTCATGTCTTGGCAAGGTGAACCATGAATCAAAATATCCGGTTTTAGATTCCACCCGACGACCGTCTGTGTCTTATATGCTAATTCCTCACGGAACATCGAATTGTATGACCGCACTGCCTTTTCATTGATTTCCACATAGTCGATTGCTTTTGTCGGGATGTTCAAATTTCTCAAGGCACATCGGGGCGAGCCGATTCCTCCAAACAACTCAAGAATCTGTATCGTGTCATTCTTCACGCTTACCCCTCCAATTCCTTGAGTAATTCATGAACCATGTTGCGATAGTCCTGCGACACGATGCAGTTCTTTGAAAACTTCGAGAGAACTGCCATTCTCATGGATGCCTTTTCCACTACAATCGACCGACGAATCGGTGTGACGAACATATCGAATCCGGAACTTGTTTTCATCCACTCCTCGAAATCCAGTGATGTCTTGTTCTTCTGTCTCATGGTCACAAGACCCTTGATTCGGAGTGCCGGATTGATTTCACGCAGGTCGTCAATCTGTTCCTGCAAATTGTGAATCGCCTCGTTTTCATATCCTCCGACCTTTACGGGCGCAATGACGAGTTCTGCTGCCAGTAGGATGTTGATGACCACCATATCGAGCAGGCGACCGCAATCGCAAATGCAATAGTCGTATGCCTCCGACACTTCTTTCAGTGCATCCCGCAGTCTCGTGACTTGGTTCGCCTCCTGCTTGAGCATCAGTTCCATATCCGTCCGCATGAGATACCCGTTTGCAGGAATGATGTCAATGTGGCTGTACTGTGTGGGTCTTATCAAGTCCGTTGTCCGGTATGTCCCGCCCACGCTCACATGACGCTCAAGCAGTTCACTCATTCCCGTTCCCTCCGGCTCGTATGCCTCGAATGTCTTGGATGTATCTCCCTGCGGGTCTCCATCAAGAACTAGAACACGTTTCTCCTGCTCCTCTCCCAACATGTAGGCGATTGCATCCGATGTCGTTGTTTTTCCGATTCCACCTTTCGGTGACATTACTGCGATAATTCTCATTTTTCTGTTCCTCCTGTTATCTCCTGTTATTCTGTTACATGAAACCCCTGTCGTCCGGCTGTCGCCATCCACAGCGATGCAGGTGCATCCCCTCGCCCACCTTGTAGAGTGTGTATGTGAACCCTGCTCCCAGTGTTATGACGACGGCTGCTGCCACGATGATGATTTTCCTCATGCCCTCACCTCCCGCTATATTGTGATTGTGTGGTATATGCACAACTGTAAATCGCTGAAAGAATAGTCCGGCGTTTCCTCCGGCTTGAGTGGTGCAACAAGACCCAGTTCTTTGAATCTCCGGTGTGTGATTTCCGGTATTGCTCTGAATCTCTTGACCTCTGCATCTCCTATCTGTGCGACGATGTCCTTGTCAACCTCCATGTTTGCGAAATACTGGTTGTATATCTCCTCACCGTCCTTGATGACCCGAACCCTGTCCGGACTTTCAAGCAACGTCATAACATCCTTGACCGTCATCCTGCTGCGCCTCCCTGTTTCCCTCTCGGCTTGCTCTCTTTGATTTCCCCGTTCTTGAGGATGCTGTTGTTCGGGATGCTCATTCTCCGTTTTTTCTCCATGTGTTCCCAGTCCGAAAGATTCAGATATTCCTCAAGGACTTTTACCGCCTCCTCTGCCGAATAGCATGTCACAACGAAATGTCCTACTGCTGCCATGTCTGCAAGAAACTCTTTTTGTGTCTCCTGCTGCCTGTTATCACCGAATTTCATCTCGATGTACAATCCGCAGTACAGTCCTTTCGGGTACGGGAGGCATAAATCAGATACACCCGCCTTGACACCCATCTGTTTGAGTTTGACCGCCTCCTGCTTGTTCCTGCTGCCTCCGTTCGGTACATGATGCAGCCATTTCAATTCCGGATAACGATTCATATTCCAGTTCGCCCACGACACGACGTTGATTTGCTCCGTGTCCTCACTCCTCATTGCATATCTCATGTTCATTCTCTTTCACCTCTTTCCTGCTGTCTGTGTCCTGCTTGCACATGTCATAATATTCGCAGAACAGACACGCATGTCTGCAATCCTTGACCCTCAACATGTGCAGAATCCTCTCAATCACCTGCATCTTGCTCCAACTCCTCCTCGATTTCTTTCATCCGGTTCATGATGGTCTGGTTGTATTCGTACACATAGATTCCCTTTTTCCAGAGATTCCGTTTTGCTCCCTGCTCCCCGTAATTGTAAGCTGCGAGTGCGTCTTGAACCGTTCCGTATCTCTCAATCAGTTCTGACAGGTAATCAATCCCGACAAGTACATTCTGATATGGATTCCGGAGGTCTGTGACGTTCAGACGCTCCATTCTGTCCTTGTGCCACTCCTCATATATCTGCATGTATCCGATGGAATGACCATCATCGCCGACCTCGTCGAATTTATATCCGGATTCTTTCTCAATCAGTGCGACCACAAGGTCGTATCTGACCCCGTACTGCTTGCAAACGCAATATGTATACACCTGCATCTTTTCGGGGAAATAGCCTCCTGTCTGGTCATATTCCTCCGGTATCTCATAGAACACGAATCCGTCTGCCTCGTCTCCCCAGTCTGCCGACATGGTGTCAAATACTGCGTACCTGTCCGGTTCTGTGTCCTGCTCCTGCTGCCATGTTCGCACCTGCTCAAGTATTGCATTTTGTCCGGATGCCTCTCTTTTCTCGTCGATTCTCTGCATCCGTGCATTGAACTCCTGCGACTGCTGCTCGGTCTCCCCGAATGCCTTGCTGTCATACATAATCGAACAGGTCAGCACCATGCCCGCAACCGCAGTCAGTAAAACCACTGTCGTCATACATGCCCGCCATTGTCCTCCTTTCGCTCGTTCTGTTCTTTCTGTCCTCATTGCTACCTCTCTTTCTCATTCTCGCCCGTATATAGAACATTGCATTGAAATCGTTGTAATAGATTCCCGCATCCGTGAACTCAAAATCCGGATACCATTTCATCATCTGCTCACGCACCTGCTCATGACCTTTCCTCATGGTCTCGACGTATGTTCCGATTTTCTTATAGCCTCCGGTCTTTGCGGTCGGACGCTTGGAATGAACCACCTTGATGTCGGGGTCTCTCAATCCCTGCGAGGAGTTCCACCGTTTCTCCGATTTCACTCTGTTCTTTTCCTCGACGATGTATTTCGCCATTCCAGTCAATCCGTTCTCGTCCTTTTGCAGCCTCCGAACCTCGTTCCTGCTGCTCTGATTCCAACATCTCTCGACCACATCCATGTCCATGTCGCCATCCATGACAATGTGATGATGCCACCGGATTTCCTCTGTCGGATTGTAGGCGGTCACATAGATGTATCTTGCATTCGGGAGACCTCTTTTCTTTCTCTGGTAATTCACCCGACGGATGAACTTTTGCACATTCTTGATTGCTGCGTCGATATCTCCATCCGGAGGGAGATGCTCGTCATCATAGGTCAATGTGAGCCACAAATCTCTATCTGTGAAATTCTCGTTGATAAGGCGTTCCACATACTTCCTTGCATTCTTATCATTCAGATTCCTTTGAGCCTTGTCGTTGTCCTTTTTGATTCTCTGACCCTCCGGAGGTACTTCATCCATTTTCTTGAACTGTGGATATATCTCAACCTCAAACTGGTCTCCTGCTCGTATCTCTTTGAGCGCATACACCGCCTTTCTCCCATGCTTGAACATCTGCTCCACGAAAAACTCGTGCATGTCCTCAAGGCTCTTGTTGTATGCTGCCTCATAGTCATACGGGATGAATGTCATTCCTCTCTTTCTCTTTGCCATTCTGACACCGTTCCTCCTGCTGCCTTTAATATACTTTTTCAACGACTTGTTACTATCCATCACAAGGTCGTCAAAATGGTCTAAAACCTTTTGATTCTGCGGGTTTTCCCGCTTTTTCGTGCTTGCATTATGGTGTCAGATTTGCTATAATATTTTTAGTTGAAAAATTTATCAATCGACACCGATTGACACGAGGATGACCGTTCGCAGCGGTCATCCTTTTTTTGTCATCATGCTGCTTTTTCTTTCTTCGAGACGCTCACGGTGATTTTCACCTGTTCACGCTCGGAGATGATTCTCGCTAATGTCTCATACAGTTTCTTGATGTTCTGTTCACTCACCTGTCGCACCTCCAATCTATCGAAAAGGCTCTCGCCTGTTGTTTTCGTGTTCTGTCTGATGGCTTAGGCAGTCGTTGCAACTGCCCCTTTCTGCTCCCATCTGCGACGCTCCTCGACTTTTCCTGCTGCCTTGCCCTCTGCGTATGCAGACATGACCATGATTGCCATTGACTTTCCCTCAAGGTCAGAAATGCTCATGAATCTCTCTGCCATGTTCTCGATTGCTGTCTTTTTCTCGTTTCTTGTCATAAATCAACGCCTCCTCTCAATAATCATCCTCAATCTGTTCCTCTGCCTCTGTGTAATACTCCCCGTCATATCCCTTTGACATGATTCTCTGATAACATCTGTCACACACCAGTCTGAAAGGGATTCCGTGACAGTCTTTTGTGAAATACATATCCATGCGGTCTGTCTCTTTCTTGCAGACTGGACACGTCCGAATGTCTCGCTCCTCATTGAAATTTTGCATGTTCTGCATCTTGTTTCCTCCTGTCGGTGGTTCTCTCGGTCTTTTCATCCCGTCCACCTGCTTTCCGGCATTGTCTACCGTGGCGATGCTTTTCACATTAAAAATCATCAAAAACCTGTTGACCATCCACGCACTTTCTAGCAGGTGCGACCGCTGCCATGTTTCCCACGGTATCTCTGACGCTGTCTCTCGGCTTGCCATCATCAGAGCGTCGGTTGCCATCCGGACGCTGACGGGGCAACTGCTGCCCCGTTTCGGCTTTAATAATGCAGTTCTATCGGTTTTCCTTTTTCGTCGATGCAATTCTCATAATCAAAATCGAACCATCCATCTAAATCCAGATTTTTTCCGTCTTTTGCTAACTGCTCGAAATCCTTTTCCTCAAGTGGCTTGATGATGTATTTTCCTGTTTTGATGTCGATGTCCACCAGTTCCACATATTCGATGTGGTAATAGCATCCGTTCGGGGTCATTCTGTAACCGCTCCGGTCTCTCACTGCCATTCTCTTGGTGTTCTTTTTCTTCTCCGGCTGCGGGATGCTCTTGAGCATCGGTCTCATGCTTTTCACAAATTCGGCTTTTTCGAGATTGCTGCTCATGTATAATGTCTCGATTGCTTTGTACTGCTCCTCTGTCACGGTTCTGCCTGCGAGTGATTCAAATTCAGATTTCATCATGGTGTTTTTCCCCCTTTATTCCACTGTGTACGGTACTTCATCCCCGCCCATTTCTTTGATTTTCTGTCCGATTAAATCTCTGACCACCCATAATTTTGATAGGTGTCCGATGACGAACCCTTGTGTTTCTATTGATTCTCTCTGCATGTCTTGCAGTATTTCGATAACCTCATTTCTTGAGTACATCTCTTTATTTTTCATCCTGCATCGCCTCCTGTTTTCCTCTTTGCCGTTGAGGTGCTACCCTTTAGAAGTAGCACTCTCTGAATTTTGCCTGCTGCGGTGAGTATCTGAAATAACTCATTGCGTTCTGTACATCGCAGTATGTACAACCGATTTTTTCAACCACCTCTGTGATGTGAAGGTTGAGGATGTTGTTCGCACCCTTTTCAATGATTAAATTCTTGACCGCATCTCTGACCTGCTTTGTATTTGATTTCATGTTTTTGTCCTCCTGTTTGTATCTTATATGAACATGATAGTTCATTAAAGATATGTTGTCAATATGTTTTTGTATCTTTAATGAACTTTTTTTGTTGATTTTTGTTTCGGTGGGTGTTATGCTTTAGAAAAAGAGGAGGTGATTCAGTATGACGCAAGGTGAGCGTGTAAAAGAAGTTCGCAAGGCTCTCGGTCTTACTCTTGAGAAATTTGGTGAAAGACTGGGATTGAAAAAAAATGCTATTAGTCAAATTGAAACGGGAAAAAATTCTCTCACCGAACAAAATACTAAAGCAATTTGTCGTGAGTTCAGTGTTGATTATATGTGGTTGACGACTGGTGAGGGAGAAATGTTCATCGACACGGACGACGATTTCATCGAACGCATTGACCGCATCATGGTGGGCGAGGACGAGGCACGAAAAAACCTTTTCAAATTCATGCTTGAGTTGAGCGATGATGACATCGCAGCACTCGACCGCTTAATGAAAAAGGCGATTGAGTTCACACAGAATAATTCAGATAAAGAAAAAGACTGACAGTCTTTTCAACTGTCAGCCTCATGGGTGTACAGATACGCCACGAATTTATATATCCTCTTGAGGATGCGTTCGTTGTGTATCTTCCCGACTATTTCAACAATAGCCTCTGTGTAGTTCAAGGGGAACACCCCCTTTCCGATTACAGTGTATCACATATTTCCATGATTGTGGAAATATCGAGGTCGATTTCCATAATCGTGGAAATCTTTCCTCCTGCTGCCAGAATCCCGCTGCAATGTGATACAATTATTTGTATTCGGATTCAAACAGGTCAGTGATGTTCACGCCTAACGCAATCGCTATCATTTCAAGCTGAAATAACGTCGGCGACACCTTACCGTTTTCGATGTTGTTTATCGTAGATTTTCCGATTCCGGATTTCTTCGATAACTCCATCAATGTGAACCCTTTTGAGGTTCTCATTTCCCAAACGAGAATTTTCATCCTGCTCACCTCCTTTCTCAAGGAAAGTGTACAGATTGAAAACTCACCGAAATGGAGGTATGTTCATGAAATACGGTGTCCGAAAACCGAATATCAAAAAAAGCATCAAGGCACGAACGACCGGAAAGGTCAAACGGCAGGTCAAAAAGGCAGTCAATCCCCTTTATGGTAAAAAGGGAATGGGAATCATCAACGACCCGAAAAAAGCTGCATACAATGCTGTTTATAGCAGGACGACCGTCGGCGTGTCCGACCTCATAAAAAGTCCAACACCCGCAACCCAAAAACCTGCTGCAAGCGTTCCCCGCACTGCTCCGCAGGGAGGAAACTATTCCGACCGCATGTATAATGTTTGCGGAATGCTCATGATTGTTCTCGGTGTTATCTTTGCACTTTTAGGATTGATTCTGCTGCTCGCTGTTCCTGTTGGTGGAATCGTGGCTCTTGCCGTTGGTGTGATTTGTGTCATCATCGGGCGCAAATATAGAGAAGTCGTCAAAGGACGGCATTTGAATGAATAAGAAAAGTAAATAAAAAAGAGCAGCCTCCACGCCAATGGAAACCGCTCTTTGATAACATATATCTATCGCACAAGTACGATTGATAAAATGTCACCCGCAAGTCTCATTTTACCATAAAACCGTGCTTGTGCATAGGTTTTATTTTTTTACCCTTTTTTGATTGGAGTTGATAAAATGAGACGCAAAACAACCGCTCCTGTCGAGAAAATCCTGCTCCGTGTGGCAATCTATATCCGTGTTTCGACCGATAAACAGGTCAAGGACGGGGATTCCATGCGTGACCAGTTGGCGACAGGACAAAAATACATAGATAGTCATGAGAATATGATTCTCGTTGATACCTACATCGATGACGGTATCTCTGGACAGAAGTTGAAACGAGACGACTTTCAACGCCTCCTCGATGATGTCCGTGCAGGCAGAATCGACCTCATTATTTTCACCCGCCTCGACCGTTGGTTCAGAAACCTCCGTCACTATCTGAATACGCAGGACATTCTCGACAAGCACGGGGTTTCGTGGACTGCCATCGAGCAGCCTTATTTCGATACCTCCACACCTCACGGTCGTGCTTTCGTCAATAATTCAATGATATGGGCAGAACTTGAGGCGCAAAATGATTCCGACCGAATCCTCGACGTGTTCGATGACAAGGTCGACAACGGTGAGGTTCTTTCCGGTTCAACGCCCATCGGTTACAAAATCGAGAGCAAGCACCTCGTACCGGATGACGATGCTCCGACCGCCGTTTCCATTTTCCAATATTATCGCAAGAGTGGAAACTTGAGCATGACACTCCGATATATGGAGAGTGAGTTCGGACTTGTCCGGTCTGCTGCCAGTCTCAAGAATATGCTCACGAATACGAAATACATCGGAGAGTTTCGAGATAATAAAAATTATTGTCCTGCTATCATTGACCGAGACCTGTTCTTTGATGTGCAGCGACTTCTCGACATCAATATCAAGGACGGCAAAAAGCACGATTATATTTTCGGTGGTCTCGTTGTCTGCGACGATTGCGACCATATCATGAGCGGATGTCAGCAACGCTCCGCAGGACGTATCCGTGCAGACGGTACACGCACCGTATACAAATACAGTGTGTACCGCTGCCGACAAGGGGTGAATCTGCATCGCTGCCCGAACCGCAAACTCGTTTTCGAGAAAACCCTTGAAAGCATGTTGCTCGACCGTGTCCGTCCGGAACTTGAGAATTATATTGCAGAGTATGAGGTCGCAAATCTTCCGGCATTGCGTACCGATGCCAAACGCCGGAGTGTTGAGAGTAAAATGCAGAAATTGAAAGACCTATATTTGAATGACCTCATAACAATGGACGAGTTCAAACTGGACAGGGAAAAGCTATTGATGCAGCTTGAGAAAATCAACGCAGAGGATTCACGTCCTATCAAAGATTTGTCGTATCTGAAAAGTTTTTTGAAAATGGATTTTGAAAGTGTGTATGATTCTTTGTCCATACCGGAAAGACGGGAGTTGTGGCGTTCCATTGTCAAGGAAATCCGTGTTGACCATGACAAAAACATTCATATTATTTTTTTATGATTGTTGTACTACTAACTTACCCCCTCCGGTCGGCTCATCCGCAAATATAATTTCCGGACGATTCACCAGTGCTCTTGCAATTGCTACTCTCTGCT